>Ga0007882_10002013_pt1 | contig 11592 bp, 5 predicted proteins | sample CryBogCBH12Aug01_FD_71195 | JGI IMG/M metagenome (GOLD analysis project Ga0007882, IMG submission 71195) | Freshwater microbial communities from Crystal Bog, Wisconsin, USA - CBH12Aug09.1 | ecosystem: Environmental > Aquatic > Freshwater > Lake | place: Crystal Bog, Wisconsin, USA | collected... | reverse complement strand
GTTGTGGTGGCCGGATACCGGGCGGGTGGAACGCTCGGTTTCCTTTGTGGAGAGCAATGGCGTGACGCGCGTGAATCTGCCGCTGGAGCCGAGCGGCTCGGTGTTCGTGGTGTTCCGCAAGCAGTTGGGTGGCTTGGATCCGGTCGTGGCTTTGCGGCATGACGGCAAGCTGCAGTGGTCACTGACCCAGCCCGCCCCGGTAGCGGCGCCAGCGGCCATCAAAATTGTCCATGCCACCTATGGTGTGCCCGGTGACCCTGCGCGGTTGCGGGATGTGACCAAGAAACTGCAGACACTGGTGGATGACGGCGAAACCAGCATTCCGGTGGCGGACATGGCCCGGGGCGGTGACCCGGCATTCAAGGTGGTGAAGACGCTGACGGTGGCCTATGCCGAAGGCGGGCGGTTGCGCAAGTTTGTCGGCAAGGACAAGGATGTCTTGAAACTGGCTTCCGCGAATCAGGCGGATTCCGGCTTTATGGAGCTGGCCGCAGAGATTGGCGCAGCCGGGCAGGGGATGGTGCTATCGGCCCGGCAGACTGGTAGCTATGCATTGCAAACCGCCGGCGGTGCCACCAAGACCGTGAACGTGCCAGCCCTGCCGGTAGCTCCGGAAATCGCCGGGCCGTGGTCGGTGCATTTCGCGCCGGCCGCAGGCGGGCCGGGCGACGTGACGTTTGACCGGTTGGACGACTGGTCGCAGCGGGCCGAGCCGGGTATTAAATATTATTCCGGCACGGCGGTTTACCAGACCACGTTCAAGGTTGCCGCCAAGCCGGCAAACACCCAATGGCTGCTAGATTTGGGCCGGGTGGAAGTCATGGCGGAAGTGACCCTGAACGGTAAATATCTGGGCATTCTCTGGAAGACCCCTTATCAGGTGGATGTCACCGACGCACTGAAAACCGGCGAGAATCATTTGGAAGTCAAGGCGGTCAACCTGTGGATTAACCGCCAGATTGGCGACGAATTCCTGCCGGAAGACAGCGACCGAACCGCCAAGGGGACGCTGAATTCATGGCCGGACTGGCTGCAGCAGGGTAAATCGAGTCCGACCGGGCGCATCAGTTTCTCCAGTTGGCGGCTGTGGAAAAAGGGTGACCAGCTCAGGCCCTCTGGCCTGCTCGGCCCGGTGCGGTTAATTCCGGTTACGCAAGTGCCGGTGCCGTGAGGCTTGTCGTTCCCCACATTTTCATGGGGAAAAGCGCCAGAGGGTTGGACGCACTCACCGACGCTTCGCGTACGCGCGAGCCATGGTGGTCGCGCCAGCGTTTTGGAGTGCGGCGGCCCTCCGCCGCTTTGCCACCGCAGGTCAAAGGTGCCAACGTAAACCGAAACCACCATCACCAAGGGTAAGGCCCTACCGATGGGCCCAACCTCTGGTCTGCGCCTCGGCCGTTAGGTCGCCACTGTGCCGGCACCTTCGGTGCTGGCTTTTTGGGTGAACACCAGCTTGCCGTTCTCGGCCGTGACCGAGATCAGGTCGCCTTCGTGCAGCACACCCTTGAGGATTTCCTCGGCCAGCGGATCTTCAAAGAAACGCTCGACCGCCCGGCGCATGGGGCGCGCGCCGTATTGCGGGTCGTAACCTTTTTCCACCAGCAGGTCGCGGGCCTTGTCGTCCATTTCGAGCCGGAGATTGCGGCGGCGCAGGCGTTCCAGCACCTTTTCCACTTCCAGACTGAGAATCTGGATGAGGTCGGGCTTGGTGAACGTGCGGAACACAATCAGGTCGTCCAGCCGGTTCAGGAATTCGGGGCGGAACATGCGCTTGGCTTCTTCCAACACGCGCTCGCGCGCCTTCTCATAGCTGCTTTCGTCCGTGATGGGCGAGAATCCCAGCGTGGACTGTTTCTTAATGGTGTCGGAGCCGACGTTCGACGTCATCAGAATGATGGTGTTGCGGAAACTCACGGCGCGGCCGAGGCTGTCGGTCAGCTTGCCCTCTTCGAGAATCTGCAGCAGCATGTTCCAGACATCCGGATGCGCCTTTTCGATTTCGTCGAACAGCACCACGGAATACGGATTGCGCCGCACCTTTTCAGTGAGCTGGCCGCCTTCTTCATAACCGACATAGCCGGGCGGTGAACCCACCAGCCGCGACACGTTGAATTTTTCCATGTATTCGCTCATGTCGAGTTGGATGAGCGATTTGGCATCGCCGAACATCTGTTCGGCAAGGGTCTTGGCCAGTAGGGTCTTGCCCACACCGGTAGGGCCGAGCAGCAGGAAGGTGCCGATAGGCCGGCGTGGATCCTTCAAATCAGCGCGGGACCGTTTCAGCGCCTTGCAGAGCGCGGAGACGGCTTCTTTCTGCCCGACGACGACCTTTTCCATCTCGACCTCGACGGTCAGCAGACGCTGCATTTCGCCCTGGCCCATGCGCTGGAGCGGAATGCCGGTCCACTTGGAAACGACCTGCATCATGTCTTCCTCGTCCACCTTGATGCGTTTTTCGTCGCCCCGGGTGCGCCATTCGGTGAGCAGTTTTTCCAGCTTGTCCTTGGTCTGCTTTTCCTTGTCGCGCATTTGCGCGGCGCCTTCAAAATCCTGGTTCTTGATGGCTTTTTCCTTCTCCACTTTGATGGCCTCGATTTCCGCTTCCACCGCCTTCATCTCGGGCGGGCGGGTGAGCGTGGTAATGCGGGCGCGGGAGCCGGCCTCGTCGAGTACATCAATGGCCTTGTCCGGCAGGAACCGGTCAGTGATGTAGCGGTCAGAGAGTTTGACGGCGGCCTCCACGGAGGCGTCGGTGAACTCGGCCTTGTGGTGTTCCTCGTATTTGTGGCGGAGGCCCTTCAAAATTTCGATGGCATCTTCCACGGAGGGAGCCTCGACCTTGACGGACTGGAAGCGGCGTTCGAGCGCGGCGTCCTTCTCGATGTATTTGCGGTATTCATTGAGCGTGGTGGCGCCCACGCACTGCATCTCGCCGCGCGACAGGGCGGGCTTGATGATATTGCTGGCGTCCATGGTGCCCTCGGCGGAGCCGGCGCCCACAATGGTGTGCAACTCGTCAATGAAGAGAATGACGTTCTTGGCGCGGCGGATTTCATCCATCACCGCCTTGATGCGCTCCTCGAACTGGCCGCGGTATTTGGTGCCGGCAACCATGAGGGCGAGATCCAGAGTGACCACGCGCTTGTTGAGCAGAATTTCGGGGACGTTGCCCTTGACGATTTCCTGAGCCAGTCCTTCGACGATGGCGGTCTTGCCCACGCCAGCTTCGCCCAGCAGCACCGGATTGTTCTTGGTGCGGCGGCAGAGAATCTGGATGACGCGCTCAATTTCGTTTTTGCGGCCGATGACTGGATCCATTTCCCCCTTGCGGGCAATTTCCGTGAGGTCGCGGCCAAAAGCCTTGAGTGCGGGCGTTTTAACTTCACCCTTCTTTTCGCCAGCACCGGCGGCGGCGGCTGGCTTTTCCTCGCCGGGTTCGCCGGCGGGTTGTTCCTCACCACCGGCGGCGGCAAAATTCGGGTCAAGCTCGGCCAGGGTCTTCTGGCGAGCTTCCTCGATGTCCACATCCAAGCTGCGCAACACGCGCGCGGCCACGCCATCGCCCTCGCGGAGCAGGCCCAGGAGGAGATGCTCGGTGCCGACGTAAGTGTGGTTGAGGTTTTTGGCCTCTTTCTGGGCGAGGGCAATCACCTTTTTGACGCGGGGCGTGTAGGGGATGTTGCCGGCCATTTTCTGATCCGGCCCGGTGCCGACCTGTTTCTCGACTTCCAGGCGGACGGTTTCCAAGTCGAGCCCCATTTTCTGGAGCACATTGACAGCCACGCCCTGGCCGAGTTTGATCAAACCCAGCAGGAGGTGTTCGGTGCCAAGGAAGTTGTGGTTGAGCCGGTCAGCTTCCTTCCGGGCCAGCGCCAGAACCTGCTGCGCGCGGGGCGTAAAATTGCTCATCGCTTCATCACTCATACTGGAAGTATTGTGCAACCATTTTCCCGATTTGTCCAACGCCAACCGCCAAGAAACCGCAAAAGCGTTGATAAACCGCAATAAACGGGGCGGGCGGGCTCCCCATTCCGACCTCAACCTCGGTTGAGGGTGAACCAGAAGGTGCTGCCCTGGCCAGTCTGGCTGGTGACGCCAATACGGCCGCCATGGGCTTCCACGGTCAGTTTGCAAAAGGCCAGGCCGAGTCCGACGCCGGGGCGGCCGGCTTTCCGTTCCAGTTGCCCGAACTTTTCAAATATCCGCGCATGCTGGCCGCTGGGTATGCCCGGGCCCTGGTCAGTGATCTCCACGCGCACCTGGCCGTCTGAATCGGCAAGGGTAACGGTTACGGTGCCGTGCTCCGGGGAAAACTTAAGGGCATTGTCGAGCAGGTTTTGGATGACCCGGCTCATGAGTTCTTGGTCGAGCGGCAGGCGCCAGTTGCCGGGCTGGGGCAGGAAACGCAAATTTTTCCGGCCCCGAGCAATTTCTTGGCCGGCCAGCACCTCCTGAATCACTGTGGCAAGATCGCAATCCGTTGGATTTAAAACGAGTTTGCCGGACTCCAGTTTGCTCACGGTGAGCATCTCGTTGGCCATGTGGATGAGGCGGGTGGCATTGGTGCGGGCCTGCACCACATAGCCCTTGCCTTCGGGGGACAGGGTTTGGGCGTCAAAGGTCTGGAGCATTTCCAGGTAGCCGTCCATGGCCATGAGCGGGGAGCGCATGTCATGCACGATCATGTGGGTGAGGCTGTCCCGGAGTTTTTCGAGCTCCTGGAGTTTCTGCAGGTTGTCCTGGAGCTGGATTTTCTGACGGCGCAGCTCCAAATGAGTCTGCACGCGGGCGTGAACCTCCTCGGCCTGAAAGGGCTTGGTGACATAGTCCACGCCGCCGGCCAGGAAGGCCTTGAGTTTGTCCCCGGTCTCGTGGAGGGCGCTGATGAAAATGACGGGGATGTCGCGCTGGTTTTCCGCGGCTTTAAGCTGGGCGCACACCTCCAAGCCGTCCAGCCCCGGCATTTTGATGTCGAGCAGGATCAGGTCGGGCAGGGCATGTTGCACCGCCTGCAAGGCGGCCTTGCCGCCGGCGGCCGACCGCACGTGATGACCCGATTCCTTGAGAATCGCGGACAGCAGCCGCAGGTTCTCCGGGACATCGTCAACGATCAGTATGTTGGCTGGTTGCATAAGGATAAAATTCACAGGGTCACGGGGGGTGGCGGGCCGAGCAGTTGCAGCAGGGTTTCGGCGTCGAAATCACCAGCCAGTTTAGCCAACCCCTGGGCCACCAGCGGTTCGGGCAAGGAGGCAATTATTGCCGAAGCCTGGTCGAAGTCTCCGGACACCACCGCCAGGTAGAGTTGCTGACGAAGCTCGGTCGGCAGGCGCGCGACCATTTCCGCCGTGAGGCGGGCCGGGGGCGGGATGGAATTCGACGGTGCGGGCTGTTCCAGCAGGGTGTGGATTTTGCCCAGCAATTCCGCCTCGCGATACGGCTTGGAGATGAAATCATCCGCGCCTGCTTCCAGCGCGGCCAACCGATCCTCCTCGAATGCCGCCGCGCTGACGCTGATGATTTTAACGCGGCCACCCACCGGGCTGGCGCGGAGCCGGCGAATGGCCTCGTGACCGTCCATCTCGGGCATGCGGGTGTCCATCAAGATCAGCCGCGGTTCCCAATGTCGGCAGAGCTCCAGACATTCGCAGGCGCTTTCTGCGGCGCGCACCTCGAAGCCGGCGGTTTTTAGCAGGCATACCAGCAGTTCGCGGTTGTCCGCCAAGTCATCCACCACCAGGGCGTGGCGGGGGGCGGTTGTGGGCGGCAACGGCGTTTCACCAACCGAAGCGGGCGCAGGGTCAGTGAGTGGAACCACCGGCATTTCCAAGCGGAAGACGCTGCCCTGATCCGGCTCACTGCGCACGGTCAGTTCGCCGCCCAGCAACCGGGCGCACTGGCGGCTGATGGCCAGGCCCAAGCCGGTGCCAGCACGCGTGGCCCGGCCGCTGCTGGTCTGCTCAAACTGTTGAAACAGCCGGGGAATTTCATTGGGGGGAATCCCCGGGCCGGTATCGCTCACCTCCACCACCAACCGCGCCTCCCCGCCGGTGCCCACCATTTCTAGGGCGGCCTGGAGCTCCACCTTCCCGTGACTGGTGAACTTGATGGCGTTGTCCAGCAGGTTGGCCAGGATTCGGTGAAGTTTTTCCTGGTCCGCCCGGAGGTGTTGAGCCAAGCCCGGCGCGCGGCGGAATACCAGCGCCAATTGCTTTTTCTCCGCTGGCGTCCGGTAGAGCTGCTCCAAATCGTTCAGCAGGCCGAAGAGGTCGAACGCGATGGCTTGGATGGTGATGCGCCCGGCTTCAATTTTGGAAAGCTCCAGGATGTTGTTGATCAGCGCCAGCAAATGCTCCCCGCTGCGGTTCACGGTGTCCAGTTTCTGGCGGACTTCCAGCGGCAGGGTGGCGTCGCGTCGCAGCAGATTGGTGTAACCGAGAATCGCGTTCATCGGCGTCCGGATTTCATGCGACATGTTGGCCAAAAACCCGGTCTTGGCCCGGTTGGCGGCTTCGGCGGCCTCCTTGGCGAGGCGCATCTGTTCGGCGGCCTTCCGTTCGGTGATGTCCTGCAGGGCACCATGCACCTCCACCACCCGACCGTCCTGCTGCCGGGCACGACCGATGGTGCGCACCCATTTGCGGTTACCCCGGGCGGTCACCAATTCCAGTTCCAAATCGTAGCTCTGGCCGGTGGCGATAATTGCCTTCACCGCCGCCTCAATTTTGGGGCGGGACTCGCTCTCGTAAAATTCCAGTCCGCGCGCCACGTTGGGGGGAATGGAGGGATCGAGTTCGTGAATTCGCGCCACCTCCTCCGTCCAGCGGCCCGCGCCGGTTTGCGGATCAAAAGTCCAAGCCCCAATGTGCGCCATGGCGCTCATTTCCCGCATGATTTCCTCATTGCGCCGCAATTCCGCCTCCGTGCGTTTGCGCTCGGTAATCACGTCAAACACCGCCACAAAATATTCCGGCCGGGGGCTGAAAACGGAAACCGAATACCAGTCGCGAAGGGCCGCGACATAAACTTCGAATCTTTCCGGCGGTCCGGAACGGGCCACCCGGCCGTAGATTTCCAGCACGCCCGAATCCGATTCGCGGAAACCCGGCACCAGTTCCGAAATGCACCGGCCCTCGACATCTTTCAACCCAGTCATGGTGGTGAACGCCGCGTTGACCTTGAGATAGACAAAGTCGGTGGGCCGCCCCGTTTCGTCATAAATCATCCGGCAATAGGCAAAGCCGTTTAACAGGTTATGGAACAGGGAGCGGTAGAGTTCCTCGCTTTCCCGCAGGGCGTCGGAAATCTGCTTGAGCGCGGTGATGTCCTCCTTGAAGGCGATGAAGTGGGTGATTTTTTCGCCGCCCGCCGCCCGAACCGGGGTGATGATCATCCGTTCATAATAAGTGGAACCATCCTTGCGGCGGTTCACCAAATCGTCCCGCCAGACCCGGCCCGCCAGAATAGTTTCCCAGAGGTGTTGGTAAAACTCCGGCGGGTGGCGGCCGGACTTCAAGATGCTGGGATTTTTGCCGATGACCTCGGCCAGCGTGTAGCCGGTCATGGTTTCAAAGCCGGAATTGGCCCAGACGATGATGCCTTTTTCGGTGGTGATGGTCACGCCGTGGGCGATGGCCTGCACCGCCGTGGTCAGCAACCGCATCTGTTCTTCGCTGCGCTTGCGCTGGCTCAAATCATGCACCACGCAAATCATGCAGGCCTCGTGCTGAATTTCCAGCGGTTCGGCCGACCGGGTGACCGGAAACAAATCCCCATTCCGGCGGCGGAATAACATTTCGAAATTCTGGACATTGCCCTGTTGCCGGAGCAACGCCACCAACCGGTGGTGTTCGTTCGGATCCGCGAACAGGTTTAGGGAAAAGAAAGTTTGCGGCACCACTTCGGCCCGTTCATAGCCCAGCATTTGCAGCCACTTGTCACTGACTTCCAGGATCAGACCGTCCGCCAGGCGGCTGACGATCATCCCATCCGGGCTGGCGCGAAAGGCCTGGGCGAGTTTCTCCTCGCTTTCCCGCAGCACTTCCAGCGCCAGGCGGCGGTTTTCATTTTCCGCGACCAGTAGCCGGTTGGCCTCCGCCAGTGCCGCCGTGCGCTCCACTACCATATCCGCCATCCGCAACCGGGTTTGGCGGTAATGCTCGGCGAACAGGCTGAAGGCCAAGTTGATGAGCACAAACATTATTGTTGCCAGTGCGTCCGCCCGGTTTACCGGGCCGGTCGGCAAGACGAGACAAATGGTTGCCAGCACCGAGGTGCTTATGGCCACTAGTCCAGGCACCAAGCCGCCCAACAGGGACACTAGCATCACCGTCGGGAAAAACGTAATGAAGAGGGGAAGCGGGCTGCCGGCATTGTATGTCAGGCCAACACGCAACAAATGCGCGACCGCCACTGCCGCCAAGGCAATGACACAGGGCCAAACACGCGTTTTTATGCTGGTCGTCACGGCCAATTCTTTTTTGCCAGCGAAGCCTCACCCAGACGTCGGTGAATCAATCGCTTCAGGCTGGTTGATATTGTTTGAGCCGGCGGTTGAGTTCGGGCGCGCACCGTAGGCTCACTGCCACCGGAGTTGGCAGGTCGCGCAGGCGGAGTTGTACCCTCCCGCCGGTTTTGTCCACCTGTTCCAGCCAGGCGAGATTGACCAGTGCCTGTCGGTGAACCCGCACGAACTGGCGGGCGGGCAGTTCCCGCTCCCAGCTTTTTAAGGATTTGCGGAGGAGCATATGCTGGTTCGCCCCCCAATGCGCCTGAGAATATTCGCCACAGGCCGCGAGCAGCCGGACTTCCGACAGTTTGACCAAGCTCTGCCGGTCGCCGGTTTTGGCCAGAAAAACCGCCGGGGCCGGCGCGACACCTTTAGCCGGGTAGAGCCGCTGACGCACCTGCTCTAGAATCTGACTGGCCCGGGTGGCAGCGTCACCAGCGGCGGCCGCAGCGGTCGGGTTTTCCAAATCGTGAATGATGCCCGCAAAAACACTGGCGGCGGCAGCCAGCCGCGACTCTTCGCGCTGCTGCTTTTCCCGGTGAAACGACAACCGTGCGTTGACGGCTTCGAGAATGTCCCGGAGTTGGGCGGGTTTGGTGAGAAAATCATCGGCTCCCAGATTCATCGTCCGGCGGATTTCCCGCTGATCAGTGCAGCCGCTGAGGAAGATGACGGGCACTTCGCCCCATTTTTCATGGTGACGCAGGGCGGAAACCACGCCTTGGCCATTCATCCCGGGCAGGTTCAAATCGCACAGAATCAAATCCGGCAATTCCGCTGCGACCGCCGCCAAGCCGGCGCCGCCATCGGTGGCACTGGTGACTTCAAACCCCTGTCGCCCCAAATAGTTCCCCACCAGCCGACAGGTGTGAGCGTCATCGTCTATGATGAGTATTTTTGCCATGTTGCCCAGGAGTCGGCGTTCCGGCCACTCCGTTGATTTCCCTGACCCGTCCGGACAGCACCAATTCTTGGAGGGGTGCAATAATTAATGCTACCGGATTATTTAGGTCGCGGTCAGCATGGCAAGCAGGCCAGAGGATGGGAAGAAAAAACCGGAAAATTAATGTTGGCCAGACTGGATTGTAAAAGAAAGGGTTCCAACGGGGAATTATGCCAAGCCCTGCATGAGCTTGCCCACCCTGCGGTCAACGCACTCTGGGCTATTCGAGATTGATTGTGCCGTCGCCAGTTTCAGAGAGGCCCTGGGGATTCAGCACCGCTTCATAAATTATCCGCCCCTGTTCGCCGATTTGACGGAACCAAGTGCAGCGCAGGTTGCCCTGCCAGATCGATGGCAGTTCCACGGTCTCGTGGTCATTGGCCGCCAGTTCGTGCAATAGTCTGGCCGAGGCGGTTTCCGCCACCAGATACCGGGTTTCCGAACGGACGGCGGGAGCAATCGTGGCGGGAGCCGTCGTCGCCACCTTTTCGGGGGCTCCATGGGCGGGCGTATTTACGGAGGCGTAAGTCAGCGGCTTGGCCTCCCATTTTCCCCAGACCAAGCTGGATGCCAGCAAATGTGCCAGCAACAAGACGAGGATGCCGATTATGGGCAGCCGCAGCAGGTGCCCCCAATCGGTGGCCCGGCCAGATTTCTCCCGGACCGTCAGGTTCGGATTAAACGGTAAGAGGGGAGTTTGCACCGTGACAAAACAGCCAAAGTTGTGACAGAGAGCCGCATTGGGCCGAAGGGCGCCCAAGCCCGCAACCCCGGTCGGCACCGCTCCGCCAGTCCGAAACCCGGTCAAGCCGGAGCTTCGCATCTGGGCGTTTATTCTGTTGATGAATGAGAACATTCTTTAGCTGCCGACACCTTAAACCCATATTCTGAAATGCGGTAATGGTATGCATTGACCGATGGAAGGTTTGCAGCAGGCGATGAGAAGGGTTTGCAAATTAGATGTTTGCAACAAAAAAGAGGTTTACTTATTCGGTTTTTTTGGCGGGAAAAGCTGCCTTAGGCGCTAATACTATAGCAGATCACATTGACATTGGCGCATGGTTGGCTGCTGGGTGAAAGCGCCAGAGGACTGGCGCATTCCAAGACGCTTCGCGCCCACAGACACCGAGTTCGTCGCGCCAGCGTTGTGGAGTGCGGCGGCCCTCCGCCGCTTTCCTCGGGCAGGCCAAATGTGTGCCAATATCAACCGAAACTGCTATAGGAATCCCAAGTCCCTTCGGGCACCTGAAGTCCTAACGACGCAGTTGAAAACCATTTCTTTACCACGGATGGACACGGATAGGAGACATTGCCGAACTGAAATGATTGACCAACCAAAGAGTGGGTATCCTGATACTGCCCTCGAACCGTCCACCGTTCGGAGCGCCGGCTTACAGCCGGCTTTGCGCTTCGATGCCGGCCAAACGGCTGGGAAGCAACCATCGTGTACGACTAGCGAAACTGGTAAGCCGGTCACAGACCGGCGCTCCGGGGTCAGTGTCAGGATGCACCTCAAAGAGTGACTCCTGCCCAGCGCCCTAAAACCGACTCTGCCCCAGCTAATTATCTGTGTTCATCCGTGTCCATCCGTGGTTGAACGGCAGCGGGAGGGCTTCAGCCCGCCTTGGCAGTGGCGGTGCTTTTGCGCACGATCAATTCGGCGCTGAGGCGTTTGGGTTGGACGGCTTCGCCACGGATAAGGCTCATTAGCGTGTCCACGGCAGCGATTCCAAGGCGGTATTTGGGCTGGCGGACGGTGGTTAGCGGCACCCGGAAATATTCGGCGGTCAGGACATTGCCAAACCCCACGATGGAGATGTCCTCGGGAATCCGAATACCCTGCGAAATCAGGGTTTCCGCGCAGCCGATGGCCACCAGGTCGCTGGCCGCTTGGATGGCGGTGGGGTGACAGTTTTCATTGAGCATCTGGAGGGCGGCCTTGACGCCGTCCTCGATGGTGTTGCCCGCCTGAAAGACGAGCTTGTCGTCCGGTTCCAGCCCGGCATCGCGGAGGCCGCGGCGGTAGCCTTCAAAGCGTTCGTGCGCCCACGGGGCGGCTTGCGGCCCGGTGAAGTAGGCGATTTTTTTATGGCCCAGTTCGACCAGATGCCGGGTGGCGGCGAGGCTGGCCAGAGTGTTG
>Ga0007882_10002008_pt1 | contig 11610 bp, 10 predicted proteins | sample CryBogCBH12Aug01_FD_71195 | JGI IMG/M metagenome (GOLD analysis project Ga0007882, IMG submission 71195) | Freshwater microbial communities from Crystal Bog, Wisconsin, USA - CBH12Aug09.1 | ecosystem: Environmental > Aquatic > Freshwater > Lake | place: Crystal Bog, Wisconsin, USA | collected... | reverse complement strand
TTGGCTTGTATAAAACAGAAATCAGATGCCCTGTTGAGACCTTTACTTCCATTCAAAAGGGAGGGTACAGAGCTGATCAGTTCTAAGGGCAGAGGCTTAGAGGAGAGCTCAGATTTGTGTACGGATTCAGATGTGGCGAGCTGCGTTGTGGGGTCAATTTGGGTGCTCTCACGTGCATTCAACCAATGTTCAATACCCCTTGCTTTGAGTTTTCCAAGGCGGGGGAGGGTGCGATGCCAGTTGGGACCCCTGTGCTCAATTAATTCGACCAGGCTGAGAAGCGTTGTACAGCCCTCTGACGTCAAAATCTTCGTGATTGTGGGTCTAAACCACTGTGAGACTAGATCGCTTGGCAGAGGTTCCTTCGTCGTTTTTTTCTGAGATAACTCATAAATGACCTTGAGAGCCCCCTCGGTGAGGCGTCCACCAGAATGCGTTTTCCTAAGCGAATCAGCAATATGGGGATTGGCAACCGTAGCCCTGAAAACCAAGTCGTCCAACATTTTTTTAAAGTGCTTTTCAAGTCCGTAGACGACTTGGGGGGAGTCCTCGGAGTAATAAAGGGACTCAATTTTGGTAACTGACACCCCCATTACCCATGCGCGTAGCCCCACAAAGTCAAGCTTTGTGTAGGTTGCTAAATCTAGGGTGACGTTTGTATTTTGGGCCATCTTGTTAGAAAACGTCCGCTGTATTTAATCCGCATTGATCGGCAGCACGCAGTTGACGGTGATCTGCGGAAACAAAAAGGTCTACGCCTAGGGTTTTAGCGCAGGCGATATGGATGGCGTCCATGGCTCGGAATTGGTTTCTCTCTAACAACTTAATGGAGCTCAGGACCACCTCTGGCGTTATTTGAACAATCAAAATATCTTCCATGTGTGCCAGGATTTTTGATTTAATTGCTAGGTAATCTCTGTTCTTCAAACTTCCTTCACGACACAGTCGAGAAAGGCACGAGATGATCTCTGGGAGGCAAATCACACTAAGCACAAGGGTTTCTGCACGGGCTAATAGTCCCAATATTTCATCTGTTTTGGCTTCCCGAACATAGAGCTTAACGAAGGCGGATGTATCTAGAAAGATTTTCAAACTGAGCTTTCTCTATCTTTCAAAATGGCTTGACTCAGGGACAGTCCTTTTAGTGCCAAGGGCTGTGCATGGCTTTTCCAGGATAGATTTGGCGACTCAATGGGCACAATTTGGGCTATTGCTTTTCCATTTCTGAAAACACGAACCGTGTCCCCAGCTTCGACTGCATCAAAATAAGTCTTCGCATGACTGCGTAATTCAGTAAATGTTGTTTCTTGCATCGCGTTTCCTTATATTATGTACATTATTGTGTACATTCGGAAGGTTTTGTCAAGAGTATCGACTCAGTCTATCCGTTCTTTGCAAGCCTATGTCAGACCAGTATATTGTTAAAGTAGTTACTGAACGAAGGTACGTTATGTTGTGCGCCGGAGTATGTACAGGTCTGTGGGGTAACACAGTGGTGAAGATTGATGCAAACATCAAGGAAATTAAGGACTCCTGGATGATATGAATAAACCAATATCGAGGATTTTGCCCATTAATGAACCCGGTGTTTGGGTTCGGTTGAAAGTCCATAAGGCATTGGGCTCAGCTATTACAAAAACGTGTACAAGTAAGTGAAGTCTTTGACCTTGTGAGCCGCATTTGGCTTTTCAACGCAAAGTCGGAAAGTGGTCATGGGCAGAAATTTCATCGCAAGAGAAAAAATTTGCCCTGATACATGATGAAACTTCCCAATAGAAATGGAAAGCCTCATTATTAGAGATTTCTGAAACGACTCAATCGATTGCAGTATCCTGTTTATCGTCGGGGCGATACTACTGAACTTAACTAGTTAATTTAAGTCTATAAAAAAAAGCTTATCAACCAGAGTATTTGTAAAGAGAGCCTTTGTAAAGAGAGTCTTAGGACCAATAGATTTTATTTTTTAAAACAGAAATTGCTGGATTTAATTAAGTAATTATTACAAGTTCCAATAAGGATTCCTTAATAGACACTTTAGTAGTATTTATTTTTAATCTTTATCAATTAAGATAATGAATGATGTTAATATTGTGAAATATGAAAAATGTATTTCATATTAATTTATCAAAAGTAAGTTAAATTAGCTTAACATACGAACATTGATAAACCTTTACAATTGATAAATGAATTTATTTTTAAAAAAACTTGCTACTGTTTTATCCGTTACTGTAATTCTTCTAACAAACACCGGTTGTGACCAAGTTAGAGACAAAATTTCTAGCTGGATTAATCCCAAAACTCCTCAACAAGTTCTCGATTCTGTCAATCAGAAAATAGCAGATCGAAAATTTAAAGAGGCCTTGGATGAAATTGAAGTTGCCAGCAGATCAGGATTACAAAAAATAGACGACGCCATTCAAGGAAAGTTAGATGTTCTAGCTGCAGAATCCAGTTTTCAAGTTGGAGATCTTGAAAAGGGGTATGAATATTTAGTAAAAGCACTAAAAAGTAATGCAATTACTTCAAAAGAAGCCATGAATGAGCCGCTGTTTGAGCCTGTCAAAACTCAGATTCGATTTGTGCAAGTGCTTGTCCAAACTTATCCGACCCAGCAAGTTGTCAATAAAAGCTCAACCGTCAATCCTGGTGTAGCACAAGAGAGTTCAAAATCGATTGAAGCCAACTCCGGTGATACTTCTGTCAAGTTAAACCCCAATGGTGGTATCGAGGCGAAGGCTGGGAATGTCTCTGTTAAGTTGCCTTGATTAACTCATCAATCTATAGTTTTTAATTTTTCAATTTATTTAATTTGAGAGGAAATAATGCAAAGAAAATTCATTAAATCACTTCTAGCAATCTCATTAGCTTTTGCGGGATTTGCGAATGCTGAGGTATTGTCAGCAAACGGTTCTGTAAGCGAGATTAGTATCAAAGCGAATGGTGACCTCGTCAACGCGCGCAGAATTGCAAGGGATCAAGCGGAAAAAGACGCCGTATCAAGTCTTTTAAAGATTAAGCTGAGTGCAAATGTTAGTGATCCTAAAATCAAAGATGCATTGCCAGAGTTGCGAAAACAGTTGACTGAAAACTTTAAGACCACTTTCATTGCTGAAGGGGACTTTTTAACCGCAAAATCAACACTTCAAGTTGATTCAGCACAATTTTTTGATTTGGCTAAGTCCTTGGGTATTACTTCCAAGGCCTCGACTGCTGCTGCGAAGGTGCTCTTCTTGATTGATGAGTACTTCGGCGTTGGCACAAAGCTTGATCCCTCTAAGCCTTTGGTAAGTGAGATGGAGTACTCACATGACAAAAGCTCATTTTCTGATAAAAGTTTGAGTGCTTCTGGTGCAAGCAGCAGTTCAAAGTCCGAAGCAAGCGCTGAAAAGAGTAGCTTTGCAGCGTCTGGTTCAGAAAAGGCTGCCTTTGCTGGAAGCTCATCCACCGCGGTGGCTGGTCGTGATAGGCAGGCTATTTCTGGCTCGGATCAGCGTGCAATAGCCGTTCAAGACGGTGCTGGTGGCTCTGCCTCTGGTGCGCGAAGCACCCAAATTTCTGGTGCAAGAGACACTCAAATTGCTGCAAGTAACAAAACTTCAGTAGCCGGCTCTGCATCATCTGATTTTGCAGCAGCAGGGGCCTCGCAAAGCTCCAAGTCAAGTAGCTCATCAGACGCGTCTAATTTCAATTTGCAAAAAAATGATGTCAATAAACAAAATGACATCGTTAACATGAAAATTAAGCAGGTTTTCCCTGGTATTGACAATGCAAAGCCCGCAGATGACACGTCCGCTTTGATCAACCAAAAATTACAACAAGTCGTAAAAGAGTTCGGTTTGGTTTACACAGACGAGAAGGATTTCCGAGTTGAGGGTGGTAGAAAGCTCACTATTAACGAAATCAACCGGCTACAAAAATTCGATGCTTACCTTCAAAAAGCTTCTCAAGGCAATTACAAAGCTAAGTACTTGGTTTACGGAACTGCAGTGATGCAATCTGAAGGACAGTCGGCTAGCGGTCAAGTGCGTTGTGCCGGACAACTTGCTTTAACGTCTTCTGATGTTGATACGGGCGAGGGTTTTGTATCAGGTACGATTGGAAAACAAGCGATTGGTTCGTCTGATCAGACATGCCGCACTAACCTTTCTGAAGCGTTAGCTCGACAACTCGCAGATTACATTGGCACTGCCGCTCAAAAAGACCTACAACAGGCTAATACACAGGGACGGACTTATACATTGGCAATTTACAGTGCACTTCGTTTACCTTCTAAATTGCGTCGTGAATTCTCTGCAAAGGTTAAAGCTTTAGACGGCGTAGTAGAAATCATAGACGACGGGAATGCGACAGAAGAAATGCGTAGATACACAGTTGTTGCAAAAGGAAATTTCTCTGAGAAGATTGACGATGTAATTGACGATATCGTCGAGGCCGATAACTCTGCTTATAAGTCGGCAAGATTCGAGAAAAAAGGTAACAGAATGATCTTCTGTGTTGAAGGAAAGTGTCCTAAGGAATATTGATGCTAATTCGTAAACAACTTTTGGTGGCTTTAGCTGGCATCACGCTTGGTGTTAGCTCTTTTGCAGGTCAGTTTTATTTATTTCCTTTGCATGAAATTGAGGGCTTAGAGACAGCAAATTCAAAGGTAGCTCGGCCACTGATTGATCAAAAACTGACACAGCGGTTTTTTATGGATGAAGAGGGCAAAGCCGTTCAAAAGGGATTAATCTCTACTTTTACTACTGAATTAAATAAAACTTATGCTAATTCAGTTATCCACCCTAAGCAAGTTTACGATACCAAAATACCTGGACCCTATAAATTCATCAATAATGATGATCAGCAGTGTAAGCCTACGCCCTCATATTTTGTAAATGATACTTACGCAGTGGTTCTTGGTCTAACCCGTGCATCACTGTACGAAGTTGAGAGGGGTGGGAATATTGAAGTACTTATTCCCATCACTTTAAATTTGCAATTTGTGCAACCGCATTTGGGCAAAATCGTTTTTACAACCAGTGAGACGGTCTATTCGCCTTTTCGGTTCACCAAAGAAGAGTACCGAAGCGGCTCTAAGGACGGTGTAATTCGGGGAGTCTTGGCTAAAAACATTTCCGAACAAATTACTAGCTTGATGAAAGTTGCCAAAGTTGGATTCAATCCACAAGAGGTGCCTATTAAGATCATTGGAAAAGAGGGTAAGTTCTATATTACAGAGAAAGGTTTTGAAGTTGGTTTTGTCCAGGGCCAACAAGTAGAAGCCCATGCAGATAACGATCAAGAAAATATATTTACCGTAAACTATGTTGATTCAGGTTTTGCCGTTTTAACCCTTGATGAGGGTAAAGCAAACGTGGGTGATAGCTTTAAATTTGTTTTCGAAAAAGCTGCTGACGATAGCCGCAAGCCAAGGGTTATGCCCGTTGTATCAGAATCCTCTGTAACAGTTAATGCAATATCAGATGTTTTTTCTAAAGATATCGGGTTCAAAGCTTCTTTTCAGATAAGTGCGGTTGACGTTAATTTTGCCCAAACTAAACGGCTTATAAAGGACGAAGCAAATTGTGTGACTTGGCAAAAAATTCCGAGTATGACCGACGCGTCTGGTGAGCGTAAAGATCCGCCTGATTTCTTTCTCAAATTCAACGCTGCTAAATCCCCGATTACGACGCTGGCAGGTGCTGGCGGAACAAAAACATCAGAGCGCTTTCACACTATAGTCACAGCCCAAGTGGTTGATCACGTAGGAAAGGTTATTTATTCCGAAATAGGGGATGATGATTATTCGCTGGATAAGGTCAACGGACAAGGTTTGAATCTAGAGCAGGCAAAAGAGATATCGCTTAAAAACGCCACACTAAAAATGTCTAGAAACGTGGTGGCTAATATTAAAATCCAACCAAAAGATTTCAATATTGCTAAAGTCGATAAAGACTATGTTTGGGTTGAAGGAATTGGTAATATCTCCACTACAGACAAACCCATCTTTAGTGTTTTGCACCCCCTTTCTACAAAAGCAAACGGCAAAACCGCGTATGTAGATCTCGATATTGGAGAAGGTGCTGCAAATCTGGTCGTTGACGCTGGACTCGTTGGGTTGCCAATCTCCATAACGCGTTCTGATTTGCCAAAGCCTGTGCGTGGTGATATTGTGCGTATTTCCTCACCTATTACCCCCCCCGCAACGCCGATTCTTGAGTGCGCTGCACCGACTTTTATTGCTCCAAACACAGTTGCCGAAGCGCCTTACTTTGAGCCGCTTATTAAGCACGCTATGTATCGGTCTACTAAGTATTCGACACACATAAATGACGATACTTTTTACACCGATACAAATAATCTCTTAACTCTGGGGATGTTTGATCTTCAGATTAAAAAAGAAAACTCGGAGATGTGTTTTCTCCCTGGTTATATGATTCGTGAAGTTAGCTCTAAATGTGATGATCCTTTGTCATGCAAAGCTACTTTAACTACAGGAGCTCTTGTTCGTTTAATGAAGGGTGCAGATGTGACTAAATCAGTCAGCACTGTCATTCAAACGGACTTAAGTGGTTTTCCAGACCAATCCAAAAAAGACTTCTATGGTTATAAGCAACTTAGCAACGGAATTCCTTTAATGAATGATTTGACGAATAAACTAAATATTAACTAAGAAAGGTAATTTAGATGAAATCAATCCGTAAATTTATACTTGTCACAGCATCTGTATTGGTTGCTAGTGCTGCTCACGCGCAATTTGGTGGCTTGGGTGGTTTTGGCGGCGGTGGCGGTGGTGGTGGTGGCGATATTTCAGCCGATGTAACGTCTTTCGTGACAAAGAGCCGTACGCTCAGCGAGTTAGCTTCAAGATCTATGACTGCAATCAATGCAGCTTTTGCATCTGAATCTGACATTGCTGCTAAGCGTGCTGCTTTAGAGGCAATCGATAAGATCACTGATCCTGCAGAGAAAGAAGCTAAGAAAGCGGCTTTGTATGAGTCTGAGAGTGCTGAAGCTAAGCGTAGACTTGAGTCAGGTGAAATGGAGAAAGCAATTAGTGGTTTAAGCGACGCTAAGAAAAAGCAAGTTAGCGCTGCTATTCTTAACTTCGGAATTGGTGCGTTACAAGCGATTGATTTGGCTAAGACAGGTCAAGGCATCGTCCAAAAAGCGTCAGCTAATCCAATGAGCATTCCTAAAGTTGTTCCTGTTAAGGATGCACTGCCTTTGCTAAGCAAAATTGCATCTGATGCGGGTGGATTCTTTGCGGGCGTGATCAAACTCGCAAAAGGTGCAAACATCTCTATCCCTGAAGTTACAGCTTCATCTAAGCCTGTTGATTCTGGCGATTTCAAATAATTAGAAAACTACGCTAATTGGAAGCCGCGATCGTCAAAAGTCGCGGCTTTTTTTATGGTCGCTTGTGAATCGATAGTAATCCAATCAATGCGCTACAAATCAATAATGGAGCATACCAAAAGAGACCAGGTTTGTTTACCCAAAACTCTAGCGATAGGAGAAGAAAACTAATCGTTTGGAGCCTGAGAACGCGGTAAGCCCAAATACCGCGATTGACACTGAAGACTACACCCATCAAGCCAATGCTACTGACTAAGGTAACTGCGATTAGTCCCCAAATTGAAAAACTTGATAGTTTTAATTTATAAGACCAAATTAAAGCGTCCGCTAAAATATAAGCGATTACGGTAAAACCTATTTTGATAAACCAATTCAACCAAAAATTATTAGTAATTGATTTGAAGTGATTTTGTATTGTGGGAGCAAGTTTTGACCCCCCAATAGTGGATTCACCAGTGGATGCATTTGGGGCTTTTAGGCTTGGTGTTGAAGAATCATTTGAAATGAAATCAAAATGCTCTGAGTTTTCACTATTTTGCTTAGCTCCCTTTATTGTCGTAAATACTTGTGTATAGCTTTTGGGGTTTAGGGTCGCAGTTAGTGAGGATTTTGCACTGGGATTGGCATCGGCATCGTTATTGGATTGGGGATTATTTATAGCAGTAGCAGCAGTTGGTCTAGGTGTGCTTTGGTTGCTCGCGCTGCTAGTGAATATCAAGGCGCGTTGAATTAGGCTTATCGCTTCACTATCGTTTGATAGGTTAAGCAGTGAGTGACCAAGCTCGCTCAGGCGAAAAGAGGTGGGCCTATCAAAGCAACTAATAAAGGAGGCCTCTAGTAACAAGGAGCCTGAGCTGTGCGCGATTACACACCATGGCAACTCTAATCGGTCTGCCAGTAAATCAGAAATCCAAGTCTCTGAGTAAATCTGAATTGGAATATCAAACTCTTGATTTAGGCTTTTTGGACGGGGTAAATTAGCCACTTCGAAAAACCTGTTCCAATCCTCCGTAATAGCGTATTGAAGACTCGGATGATGCTGGCTAGAGTCGGGCCTGATCCATAAGGGTTTTTGTAGCGGCAACTGTTTGGCTACTGCAAGGCTGAAATCGATGACACAGACTTTGGGTCGTTGACCAGCAAACCCATCATCCACCATCAAGTTTCTAAGCGCTAAGTCTAAGTGCCAAACACCTCGCTCAGCAATCGTTTTTGTGCAACTAAGGGCTAGTTGCAATACCTGCATTGCACGCGATTGAGCATCCGCATTATTCCCCAACTGATGCAACCATTTGTGCATAGTTATGCCAACGTGCTGCATTTCAAGTTGCTTGTTCTCTGGATCATTCAGCAGCACTTTGGGTACAGGTGCGTTATATTGATTGAGCAAATCAAGGAAGAAATACTCACGCGAATGTGAGTAAGCGTCGCTAAATTGTTTAATGTAATTCATCGTTGGGATGAACCTCTTTACTTGTATCTAATCCAGATTATGGCTACGCTGGTGTCATCCGTACACCCCCTATTGAGTGCCTCCTTGGCTAAGGATAAGCACAAATATTGCAAATCATTTTCGCTGGGGGTACTTCTGCCTAAGACAGACAGGCGCGCGCCAATATAAGCACCGTCCATTGCAAGACCTGGCCCATCTGAGAGCATAACTGCGATATATGTCCCCTTGGGGGGTAAACGGTGAGTGTGAAGTGTGTTGCATACTTCAGAGCCTATGAGTTGAGTGGGGTTACCGTGTGCGTTGATGTCCCTAGTCATTTCATGGATAAGTCCCCACTTACCAAACCCCCCCCAACCTGGTTGATAAAGCCGTAAGTAACTATCACCTAGGCTCGCCAAATTCAAACCTCTGCTTGTAGCGCTAAGATAGACAAGCGTACTCCCCGTCTCTGGGTGAAGGGTAAGCATTTCTTGATGCGCTAAGAAAACTCGTCTATTGATTTGCGCAAGGGCGTCTTCGCTGTCAACTGAGCCAATGTCCTGACTAGCCTGATGATTAACCATCTGGACGCTTAACCAATGAGCGGCTAAACCACTACCTGCACAACTATTAGCGCCATCGCATAGGGCAAAGGTTTGAGTTTGTGAGTTGGCGCTAAAGGAATCAAACCCTTTTGCCGGGTTTGCTTCGACATTAAGTGCTACTGCATGGACACATGAGGGGTTCACGGCACGGGTCTTGGGCGCGGGGTGCCAATAGTTTGTGATTCGTTGGAGGAGTTAACCGATAAGCTCAACTCAATTGCACTGTATTCGGAGGCAGGCCCCTGGGGACGAGTGTAATTTCCAGCTTGGTTGGTGTCAATTCCTAGGGTTAAGACCTCATGTTCATTCAAACTGAGCTTATAAAGCTTCATTTTCTCAAGCACTGAGCCGTTGGCTCGCATACACGTTAGTGAAGCGACCTCAGGTAAATAATAGTAACACTCTCCCATGATCTCGGTCAAAATGAGTTGCTGCCTAGAAACATAAGTTGCGTTCACTCGCAAGGTGGACCAGCCACTCGGAAGCTGATTTGAATCAACATTTTCACGACCGATTAAGATCGGTAATGGGAGGGTGTGGATATTTGCTCCAGAGGCATCAAGTAATTTAATTTGAACTTGAGAGGTCTTTTGTGTTGCTTGCTGTCTCAGGGGAGACGGGGTAGTGCCTGAATTATCGGAGACACCAGCGCCCATATTGGAGCCAGGGTGCGAATAACGGGGCTCTGTGCCCACAGTTGGATCAATGCGGGTAGGTGCCTCTTTCTTGAGTGGTCCAGAAAGAGTTGCCTGGGCTTCAAATAAGATCCGACGACCTTTGATAGAGATTTGAAAACCCTCGTCGTGCGTTACGTTTTCTAGCGAGGACTGTCCTAGTTGCACTGTGGGTGAGAAATCACTAGAGACACGAACTGAGCCACCCCTAGAAGTTCTGTATTCGGATTGGATTATCCTGCTGAAGAAGTGTTTTCTAAAATCAGGATCTACGGATTCATGCGTTACTAAGAAATCGTCAAACCGCTTTGCGATTTCAAAATCCTTTGGCGTAATAATTAACGATTCGAGTAAAAAATAACTTTCCTCCAAAATCGAGCGCATGAATTTCCTCTCACGCTCTTCTAGTGCAACTTTAACAGCCTCAGTCGCAACGCTTTTAAGCTCAAGTTGAATGGAGTCGGCAAAGGCATCGGTGTGACGTGTTTTTAGAACTTCGACTTTTGAGGTGCCTGACTTCGCGCCTTTGAGTAAGTTAAAAATGCTCATAATGGATCTTCATTCGCATGCAAGTTGATTTGAAAATAATCAGACGGTTTTACCTTAATATTAAGTGCCTTGTCTAATACAGGTGTGAGTTGCGATAGATTATCAAATACCAATTCTTCAAATATTTCACTTGGTATGGTTGAGAAAATACTCTCAGGAATTATGACATCTACATTCATATTTTTAGATAAATAAGCCCTTATTTCTAAGGAGAACGCTAGCATTTGTATAACGGCAGGGCAATCCGGATGGATGGGAAACTGCTGTGAAGCTGGCATCATGGATGTTCTTCCAGCTCACTAAATTGATGAGCAAATTGTATTCCCAACTCACTTGCTAAGTGAGTGGGTTTGACGCCCTTAATAGGTGTAACAATGACACCCAAGGCAAGCTTACGCCCCTCACGTTTATTCTCTATGTTGTAGCGCCAGTTGTGGATTTGATTAAGATCGATCAAACCTGAAAATAGAGTCGTACCTGCAAAGTTTGGGTCTTGCGAACTGACCGTACCGGTTTTTGCCCAAATTCCGCACTCACTGGTACAGGCCTTACCAAAAATACGCTCTAACGTAATTGCTACAGTCCCTGGATCCTTCCAGCCCGGCTCAGCAGGCTCTACGACTTTGCGCATTCCCCCTAACACCACTTTAGCAGCGGCAGTCATGGCGCTAGGTGCTGGCGTGTCGACAGGGCTGTGTAGGGGACGAATCAATAAAGGGGTTCGCACACCGTGACCAGCGCTTAGGCGGGCGATTTGAAGCGAAATATTAGCCAAGCCCAGTGCGCTCGTTCTATTATCTCCTCCGCCAATCACAGACTGTACTGAAAGTGCAGTATTGAAGTAGGTGACGCTTCCGTCTGATTTGCTCTTACCTTGACGAATACTATCGTAATCAGACCATTTCATGAGGGGAATTGATTTTTGAGGTGTTGAGCTTGTGACGATATGCCCTATTAAGCCTGACATTACTAAAGAGTTGCTGTCTTCAACCACACTGTATCTCCCACA
>Ga0007882_10002003_pt1 | contig 11614 bp, 9 predicted proteins | sample CryBogCBH12Aug01_FD_71195 | JGI IMG/M metagenome (GOLD analysis project Ga0007882, IMG submission 71195) | Freshwater microbial communities from Crystal Bog, Wisconsin, USA - CBH12Aug09.1 | ecosystem: Environmental > Aquatic > Freshwater > Lake | place: Crystal Bog, Wisconsin, USA | collected... | reverse complement strand
CGCCTGGCCGCGCGGCTGGCCGAGGCGAGCATCGCCGTGCCGCCAATTCTGGCCCTCGCCGGAGATCGCCCGTTCTATCGCGTGGAGGGCGGCAAGCGGCAGTTCCTCGGGCTGGATGGCAGCTATCACGATGTGACGCGGCCCGATGGCGTGCTGCTGCTGGAGGATGTGAAACTGGCCTCGGCCCCGCTGCTCCGCAATGCCAGCGCGGCGCTGTGGGATATCGGCGATGGCGTGGTCTGCCTTGAGTTTACCGCCAAGATGAACGCGCTGGATGGCGAGGTGATGAAGCTGATCGGCGAGGCGATCCCGCTGGTGGCGCGGCGCTACAAGGCGCTGGTGGTGTATAATGAGGGCAGTAATTTCTCCGCCGGGGCCAATCTCGGGCTGGCGCTGTTTGCGGTGAACATCGCGGCGTGGGGCGAGATCGAGAAGCTGATGGCGGCGGGGCAGCACGCCTATAAAGCGCTGAAATACGCCCCCTTCCCCGTTATTGCCGCGCCCGCTGGCATGGCGCTGGGCGGGGGTTGCGAGATTGCGCTGCATGCCGATGCCATTGTCGCCCATGCCGAGAGCTACATCGGGCTGGTGGAATGTGGCGTAGGGCTGGTGCCCGGCTGGGGCGGCTGCGGCGAGATGCTCGATCGCTGGGCGAAGCACCCCGCCATGCCCAAGGGCCCGATGCCGGCGGTGGCCAAGGTGTTCGAGATCGTCTCGGTCGCCAGCGTCAGCAAATCGGCGGCGCAGGCCCGCGAGCTTGGTTTCCTCCGCGCGGGCGACACCATCACCATGAACCGCGACCGTCTGCTGGCCGACGCCAAGGCGAAGGCGCTGGCGCTGGTGGAAGCCTATCACCCGCCGCAGCATCCGGTGTTTCGCCTGCCCGGGCCTTCGGGCGAGGCCGCGCTGGCCATGGCGGTGGCGGGCTTTGCCAAGCGCGGCCTCGCCACCCCTTACGACACGGTGGTGGCGGGGCATCTCGCCAATGTGCTGTGCGGCGGCGAGGCCGATCTGACCGACACGCTGAGCGAGGATGATCTGCTGGCGCTGGAGCGGAAGGCCTTCCTCACCCTGTTGCGCGATCCGCGCAGCATCGCCCGCGTCGAGCAAATGCTGGAAACCGGCAAGCCGCTTCGCAACTGATACATAACCCCGGAAGGGATGCGAGTATGCAAGTCTATGAAGCCCCGCTGCGCGATATGCGCTTTGTGCTTGAAGAGCTCCACGGCAATGATGGCTTTGGCGATCTGCCCGCCTTTGCCGAGCTCACCCCCGATCTCATCGCTGCGGTGCTGGAAGAGGCCGCCAAAATCGCCAAAGAAGTGCTGCTGCCGATCAACCAGAGCGGCGACGAGGAAGGCTGCACCTGCGAGAATGGCGTGGTTCGCACCCCCAAGGGCTTCCGGGAAGCCTATCGCGCCTTTGTGGAGGGTGGCTGGGCCGCGCTGGCGGCTCCGGTGGAATGGGGTGGGCAAGGCCTCTCCGCCGCCGTGGCCAAGCTGGTGGAGGAGATGATCTGCGCCACCAACGTCTCGTTCAGCCTCTACCCCGGCCTCACCCACGGTGCCACCACCGCCATGGAGGGCCACGCCAGCGATGCGCTGAAGTCCGCCTATATGCCCAAGATGGTGAGCGGCGAATGGTCGGGCACGATGTGTCTCACCGAGCCGCATTGTGGCACCGATCTCGGGATGCTCCGCACCCGCGCCGTGCCGCAGGCGGACGGATCGTATCGCCTCACCGGCTCGAAAATCTTCATCACCGCCGGTGAGCATGATCTCACCAGCAATATCATCCACCTTGTGCTCGCCCGCCTGCCCGATGCGCCGGGCGGGGTGAAGGGCATCAGCCTGTTCCTCGTGCCGAAGTTTCTACCCGACCCACAAGGCGCGCCGGGCGAGCGCAATGGCGTCTCCGTGGCCGCGATCGAGCACAAGATGGGCATCCGCGCCTCCGCCACCTGCCAGCTGAACTTCGACGACGCCACCGGCTGGCTGGTGGGCGAGGCCAACAAGGGCCTCGCCGCGATGTTCACCATGATGAACGCCGAGCGCGTTTCGGTGGGGATGCAGGGCTTGGGGATTGGCGAAGCGGCCTATCAAGCCGCCGTGTGGTATGCCCGCGAGCGGGTGCAGGGCCGCTCGCTCTCTGGCCCCAAGCGGCCCGATTTGCCCGCCGATCCGATCATCGTTCACCCCGATATCCGGCGGATGCTGATGACCATGCGCGCCTATAACGAGGGCTGCCGGGCGCTGGCGGGCTGGATCGCGCGGGCGCTCGATGCCGAGGAGCATTCCCCCGACCCCGAGGTGCGCGCCAAGGCGGCGGATCTTGTGGCGCTGATGACCCCGGTGGTGAAGGCGCTGTTCACCGATCTCGGCTTTGAAAGCGCCAGCCTCGCGGTGCAATGCTATGGCGGCTCGGGTTACATCCGCGACAGCGGGGTGGAGCAATATATGCGCGATGCCCGCATCGCCATGATCTATGAGGGCACCAACGGCATTCAGGCGCTCGATCTGGTGGGGCGCAAGCTGCCCGCCAATATGGGCCGCCTGCTGCGGAGCTTTTTCCATCCGGTGTCCGCCTTTATCGAGGCCAATGGTGGCGAGGGGCCTTTGCAGCCAATGGTGGAGGCGCTGGGCAAGGCCTTTGGCGCGCTGCAGCTCTCCACCGCCACCATCGCCGAGCGTGGGCTGAAAGACCCCGAGGAGGCCGGTGCCGCCGCCAGTGATTATCTGCGGCTGCTGGGGCTGGTGGCGCTGGGCTATTGCTTTGCCAAATCGGCGCGGATCGCGGTGGCGCGGCTGACCGAGGGTGGCGAGGATGCCGCCTTCTACGACGCCAAGATCAAAACCGCCGCCTTCTTCTTCGATCGGGTGTTGCCGCAGGCCACCGCCTGCTTCCTCGCGATCAAGGCTGGCAAGGGCTCGATGATGGCGCTGGCCGACGAGGCCTTTTAAGCGCGGGGGCGCTAGTCGAGCAGCCGTTTAACGGGAGGATGGGTGAGGAAGCCACGCCGCGATTGCGGTGATGGCATCGCTTGGTCGCGATGCATGGCTAGGCGCGGGATGTAGGTACGCCCGATCCGGCGCTAGGCCGCTTCGCGCCGGGGGCACGGAATAAATACTAGAGAGCAGAAACGGCAATGGCCGACAATACTAGTGGAAAATTCCACCGCATTGCCGGCCATCACACAATTATTAGAACTTGACGGAGAGTTCGCCGCCGAAGGTCCGGGGTTCGCCCGGATAGGCGGTGTTGAAGCCGCCGGCAGCACCCATCGCATAGCCAGCGATGTAATACAGCTTGTCGGCAAGGTTGCGGACATAGAGAGCAGCGGAGACCTTGCTCTGGTTAATGTCCTTCCAGTTCAGGCGCATACCGATGGTGGTATAGCCCCCAAGCTCGTCACCCGGGGTAACCGAGCCATTGGTATTGGCGAAGTAGGTGTGGGTCTGATGGTAGAGTTCGGTGCGCAGATCCACCTTACCCATGCTCTCGTCAACCGGGAACTTGATATCCGCGGCGATCGAACCCGACCACTTAGGGGTATCAGGTACGGTATCAACGGTGATGAAGCCAGCGCCCGCCGGGTTCACGAGACCATTGCTATATGTGGCATCGGTATAGGCCAGGTTGAAGCTCAGATCCAACCAGCTGGCAACACCAGCAAACGCATCGACTTCCACACCCTTGGTGAGCGCCACGGGAACATTGACCGTGAAGCCAGCAGGGTTGCCGCCAACAATCGCATAGAGCGCGTGCTGGGCGTTGTGCACAATAACATCATAAGCCGCGATGTTGAACTGGACCGGTGCATCGGCGATGTGGCCGTTGAACTTATAGCCGAGTTCGAAGTCTTTGACATATTCGTTATTGAACGAGTTGAAAGCCGGAGCAACCGTACCGTTGAAGTTACCCGAACGGAAGCTGCCGCGCTGCGAGAAATACACCATGTTGTGCGGATCAATCTGATAATTCAGGTTGAAGGTCCAAGCAGGTGCCTGAAGGTTCTTATGCTCCGCAGGGGGCGGGGTTCCACCGTTCAGGAGGGTAAAGAGGCTGCCATCGTTCTGGTTGATACCCAAAGATTCCCACGTGTAACGGCTACCCAAGGTCGCAGTCAGCTGATCGGTAATCTTATAGCTGGCCTGAGCGTATACGGCCTTCGACGTTTCCGTATTCCGATAGGCATAGTCGATATCGGCGTAAGGAGCAGCAATACCGTTGAAAGCGAGAGAGTTCTCGTTGCCAATGGTGATTGGAATGATCTCGTTACGAACCTGATGAGAATAGAACAGACCAGCGGTATATTCCAGCCTGCTATCAAGCGCCTTGCCCTGAATCTGCACTTCATCCGTGTAGGTTTCAGAATGGAAGACCTCACCACCGGGGCCGCCCATGCCAGACAGACCAGAAGCATTGTTGGGCTCGTTAAACAGCTGCAGAGCGCCGAACGGGCTGGCCGCAAGGTTGCCCGGGGTTTGGGCAAAACCATGCATGTAGCTGAAGATGTTCTTCAGCTTGGTATCGTCGCCCAGCTTCACTTCCGTGGTGTTGGTAATGAAGATATTCTCGGCATGATGCGGCAGGTCGAACTGCTGCCAGCTCTTATAGGGATTGGCGCGCGACCACTGCAGATAGCCCTCGATACCGCCCGGGAAGGAGCCCGGCCCAGCAGGAGCGTTGTTAGCGGCACCGCCGTATTGCAGTAGCAGACCGTAGTACAGCGGAGATCCGCTAGTGTTCGGAGTGTAGGTAACGCCGTTGTAAATCTGCTGGGTCTGATTCTGAGCCGTCGTAGTCGGGTTAGAGCAGGTAGCAGGAGTAGTGGTGGCGCAAGTCGGCGCAGTGTAATAGTTCCAGAGGTTACCCTCGCCTTCAGTGCCCTTCACCTTGGAATACTGGATGAGGGTAACGTTCTTGACCGTGTCGCTCGGCGTCCACAGGAAGGTGCCACGGATAGACTGGCTATCCTTGTCGCCCAGCGTGTTGCCGGTGGCCACGTTCTGGACGTAGCCATTGCCACGGGTGGCATCAAAGGCGACGCGCGCCACGAACTTGCCCGGAGCGAACGGAATATCAACCGCGCCCTGCACCTGGCCATAATCGCGCTGCGCACCGCGCAGAATGACAAAGCCAGAAACGTCGTCACCTGGCATCGGCGTCGAATAGAGCACAGCACCACCGGTGGCGTTGCGGCCAAACAGCGTGCCCTGCGGACCCTTCACAACCTGGATCGAACCCAGATCGAAGAAGGAGGTCGCGGTGTTGCCGGGGTTATACGGCGCTTCGTTGATGTAGGTGAGAACGGCGGGGCTGGTGCCCGAGAACGGATCCAGCGTCTGGCCGCGCATGGCGAAGCTGAGCTGGTTGGAGTTCTGACCGTTCTTCACCTGAAGACCGGGAACGAGCGTAACCATGTCCTGCTCACCGGTGATAGCGCGCGACTTCAGAGCCTCGCCACCGAAAGCCACAACCGACACAGGCACCTTGGAAAGCTTCTCTTCCTTGCGCTGTGCGGTCACGACGATGTCGGACGTGCCAGTGCTGGAGGCAGTGTCGCCGGTAGCAGCATTAGCGAATGCCGAAGTGGCACCCAGCGTCAGCGCCAACACGGAGCCGCTAGCTCCGAGCAGCAATGCGCGGCTAAAGCCACCCATCGACGCATTATGACTCATTGATTTCTTTTCCATCCCAAAACCCCTTTTTTAAGGATACAGTACTAAATTAGCGATTTAATTCAGAAATAATCTAAATCAAAAGCGCACTTCAAGCCGAAATAGCTTCCGGCAACCTAACGCGTGGAGCAACTTCCTTGGCGCAAAGCTCAAGGGAGTGAAACCACGGCGAAGGATCATCATAATAGTCATGCGATTCAATTTGCAATGTGCCCCAGCCGCCGCACTTCTCGAACAGGCCGTTGAGCTTTTCCACCACCGTATCGGGTGAACCGACAACGAATACCTTGTCGACCAGGAACTCCAGATCAACATCGAGCGCATCGACGCCATTATCCTTGGCGAAGCCGTCCATCATGCCAAAACGGCGCCAGATCGGGATCAGGTAGCGATCGAAGCAATAGCCGATCGGCCCTTCCATCACTTCTTTCTTGGCCTGCGCATCGGTATCGGCGACGAACACCGTCTGCGACACGGCATGGCGCTGGCGATCCGGGGTGAAGCCCGCCTTGATGTTGGCTTCCGAATAGGTTTCCCAGTGCTTCTTCAGCGCATCGAGACCCGAGTAGATCGAGACCGGCTTGAAGTTGCGCTCACCAGCCAGCTTCATCGAGGGCGAATTGTAGCTGAAGCCGGTGACGGCAAATTCCGGAAAACCGCCGCCATAGGGCGAGTAGTTCGCCAGCTTGTGCTGCTCGTCCTCCTCGGTCACGGCCTTCTCTTCTTCAGGAAAGCCTGCATCCCAGAACTTGCCTTCGTAGAAGAAGGGCTCACGCTTCCAGATCTTCTCCATGATATAGAGCGACTCGCGCACCATCTCATTGAGGAAGGCGGTGTCGCCACCGTTTTTGATGCCGTGCATGTAGGACGCCAGCGGATAGGCACCCGCGCCGATACCCATGAAATAGCGGCCCTCGAGGATCTGCGAGAGCCAGCCCACGGTCATCGCCAGCTTGGTGGGATGCTGGTGGGGCAGGATGTGCGCCATCGGGGCGAACTTGATGTTCTTGGTCTGCAGCGCCGCGCCGGCCATAATCAGCTCGGGGTTAGGGATGTTCTCCCAGATCTGCGAGGCGTGCTCCGAAATCATCATCGTGGTGAAACCGGCCTGATCGGCCTGAACCGCGCTCTGCACACCCCACTCGAACGTCTGCCGCGAGGTGCGGCCAGGACGCATGTAGGGGTGAAAAATGAGGCCAGTGTCCATTGTCATAAGCGCGCTCTCCCGAACGATGCATCGTTTTCTTATGCCGCTTACTAAGACTCCGCCCCAACCCTAGTCAATGGAGATCAACGAGAACGTTGACTTCTTTTGCCCTAAATGGCCCATATCCAGGGCGGATGAGTGATTTTGCGATGCAAAGTGGCTTAAATGTCACATCAGCAGCCTGCAGCCGCCCGCCTTGTGACGAGGACGTCATCTGATTCCCTTTTGGGTGACACCATAGAAAGGCACCATAACAAAAGGCGCTCCAATGGCGGAGGCGCCGAGAGATGCCACGCGCCCTGTCGCGCTGGCCTTTAGGCAGTCTGGCGACGGGATTGCGGCGCGGTTGCTGGCGAAGCGGTCGGGATGCTTGATCCGCACCACACAGCGGCGGATCGCGACATAGTCGATGGTGTTGCTGGGGTGCATACCGGGACCAAACAGCCCCTCGCCGGACAGCAGTTCGGCAATGTAAATTTGGCCCCGCCGTGGGAAAACCGGAAGGGGAATGCACCACCACGACCCTCGCAGCCAGCATCGCCGATCTATATTTCATTAATTTTTCAAATAATACCGCAGAAATGGCTGTATATTATAAAAAATAAACGATTTTTTACATAATAACTTGTGACAACTTGGTAGAAATAACCGATAATATTATATTTATAACGCGCAAACATCGCTATATCATGATTATTTATTTAAATAATAAATCAATTGACTTATTGCGCCATTTAGATAGGTGGCAATAAAGCTGTAAATCAAGGAGGATAGTTACCATGGGTAAGCTTTCTGGAAAAGTTGCCATCATCACCGGTGCCGCGCAAGGCATGGGCGAATGGCACGCCCGCCTTTTCGTGGAGGAAGGCGCCAAGGTCATCATGACCGACATCAACGAGACGCGCGGCCAGCAGGTCGCCGCTGAAATCGGCGAGAGCGCGCACTTCATGCACCACGATGTCGCCAGCCCGGCCGACTGGATCGCCGTGCTCGCCGAGGCAGAGCGCCGCTTTGGCCCGGTCAATGTTCTCGTCAACAATGCCGGCATTCTCGGGCCCGCCGCCAATGTGGTTGATCTTGAGCTGGCCGATTACGAGCGGGTTTGCGCGATCAACCAGACCAGCGCCTTTCTCGGTATGAAGACCGTGGTGCCCTCGATGCTGAAGGCGGGCATCGGCTCGATCATCAATGTGTCGTCGGTTTCGGGCCTTGTCGCCATGGCCGGCACGCCGAACCTCGCCTACGCCGCCACGAAATTCGCCCTGCGCGGCATGACCAAGCAGGTGGCCGCGGAATTCGGCGGCAACAACATCCGCGTCAATTCCGTCCACCCCGCCTTCATCCTCACCCCGATGATGGTCGACGCGCTGGGCGAAGATGGCGGCGGCGATCTCGTCGGCATTCCGCTGGCCCGCCTTGCCGATCCGCTGGAGGTTTCACGGCTCTGCGTGTTCCTCGCCTCGGACGATTCATCGTTCATGACCGGCACCGAGCATGTGATCGATGGCGGCAAAACCGCCCAGTAACAGGGCTGCGGGGCTGTCATCGCCGCGAAACATCGCGCAGGCAGCCCCCATCGCGTTACCCGCTCCGAAGCTAAGGGGTGCCGGGCTTCCGGAGATCAAGCCCGGAAGCCAGGTGGTGCGGGCGGTGGGAATCGAACCCACACTCCTTGCGGAACCGGATTTTGAGTCCGGCGCGTCTACCAATTCCACCACGCCCGCGTATTCTTCGTCATCCGCAGCACTCGCCGCATCCGACTGGGGGAGCCCTTAAGCTTAGTCGCCCAAACTGCCAAGAGCGAGTTTTATCAAAACCGCTCTTGCCAAAGCCCCCCCGCCGTTCAGCTTAGCGCAGCGCCCCTGCAATCACCTTGTGCAGCTTGGAGTGCAGCGCATCATTGCCAGCCAGCACCTGCGTGTCGCAAATCGGCTGCGAGATGCCGCGCCAGTCGGTTACAAAGCCACCCGCCTCGCGCACCAGCAAGCAGCCAGCGGCGGTGTCCCACGATTTGAGACCGCTTTCCCAGAAACCCTCGTAGCGCCCCGCCGCCACCCAGGCGAGATCGAGCGCCGCCGCGCCAAAGCGGCGAATGCCCGCCACTTCGGGGGCCAGCGCGTGATAGATCTTGGTCCATTCCACCGGATCGCCAGCCCCGGCGAAGGGAATGCCGGTGGCGATCAGGCTTTCATTGAGATAGCGCCGCGCCGAAACACGCAGGCGGCGATCCTGCAGCCACGCCCCGCGCGATTTCTCGGCCCAGAAGCTCTCGTCGGTGATCGGCTGATAGACGAGGCCGGCGATCACATCGCCCCAGCCCGAGCCATCGAGCTTGGGCTCTTGCGCGGCGATGGAGATGGCGAAATGCGGGATGCCGTGGAGAAAATTGCTGGTGCCATCGAGCGGATCGATCACCCAGCGCGGCTTGGTCGGGTCGCCCTCGATCACGCCGCCCTCTTCCAGCACAAAGCCCCAGTCGGGCCGCGCCAAAAGCAGTTCGTCATAGATCGTGCGCTCGGAAGCCTGATCGGCCTTCGACACGAAATCCGCCGGGCCCTTGCGGGAAACCTGCAGATGCTCAACTTCGCCAAAATCGCGACGCAAACGCTGCCCGGCCTTGCGGGCAGCCTTTTCCATCACGCGGACCATACCTGAAACTGCTGACATCCGCGATCAGCCCACTTTGCCGACATAGGTGCGCTCATACACATCCACCAGGATGCGCGTGCCCGCGCCGATATGCGGCGGCACCAGCACCCGCACGCCATTATCGAGCAACGCCGGCTTGTAGCTGGAGGAGGCGGTCTGCCCCTTCACCACGGCATCGGCCTCCACAATGGTCGCCTCGACCTGATCGGGCAGCGCCACGCTGATCGGGCGGTCGTCATACATTTCGAGCACGGCGGTCATGCCATCCTGCAGGAAGGCGGCGGCGTCGCCCAGCAGATCCTTGGGGAGCGTGATCTGGTCGTAGTTTTCCACATCCATGAACACCAGATCATCGCCCTCGGCGTAGAGGAACTGGAAATCCTTGGTGTCGAGGCGCACGCGCTCGATGGTGTCCTGGCTGCGGAAGCGGACGTTGGTCTTGCGGCCATCGATCAGGTTCTTCATCTCGACCTGCATGAAGGCGCCGCCCTTGCCCGGCTGGGTGTGCTGCGTCTTGGCAACTTTCCAGATGCCCTTCTCATATTCGAGAATATTGCCGGGACGAATATCGACGCCGCTGATCTTCATGGTATGGACCTTCAATGACAAAGAGCAGAAAACTGGATGGCGAGATGAGCGCAAGCCCAACATCGCGAAAGCGCGCCCTTACCGCGCGTGTGGCCCGCTGGCAATCGGCGCGATACGCCCATCTGGCGCTGATCGGCGCGATTGTCGGGCTGGGGCTGGGTTTGCCGGGCTCTGCCGCGCTGGCGCGGGCGGCGCGCGGGGGGCTGGATGGCCCCATCGGCACGCTGCATCGCGGGGCATACCTCTGCGAAGAGGCTGGCAATGCGCTGGGCGAAGCTGGCGTGCATCAACCGGCGGAGGATTTCTCCATCCTGCATGATTCGATCTACGAGACCCCTGCTGGCCGGGGCAGCTATCTGCTCACCGGCAAACTGGTGGTGATGACCAGCGGCCCCAAGCGCGGCGAACGCTTTCACCGGCTGAGCGACAGCTTCCTGCGCCGCCTCGCCGCCGATGGCAGCGAGGATACGCTGCGCTGCATCCGCACGGTGCTGAATAACGCGCGTTAGGCGCAGGGAAGGCATAGGATAGGTGCGAGGGGATTACCCCCTCGCGCTCCCGGGACTGTCGGCGTTGGCGCATCATATCGGCCTCGCGCCTTGCCGCGCAGCGGATTTAAGGCCTGCGGCGCGGCGACCTTGCGCCAAGGCCGAACCGGCACGCCCACACCGCCAAGTAATGGGAGCGCGAGGGTGTAACACCCTCGCACCTGCCCTTCGCCTACCCCTGCCCTATTGCCCTACGAGGCCTTGGCGATAGCCTCGGCCAGCGCCACCACATTGGCCGCCTCGTCGCCATTCCACACCGCGCCACACACCGCGATGAAATCCGCCCCCGCCTGCACCAGCGGCGCGACGTTTTCAGCGGTGATCCCGCCAATCGCCACGCAGGGTATCTCGAACAGCGTTTGCCACCAGGTCAGCACCTCGGGCTCAGCGGTGTGCTCCACCTCCTTGGTGGTGGTGGGATAGAAGGCGCCAAAGGCCACGTAATCAGCCCCAGCCTCGCCCGCTTCCACCGCAAGATGCTTGCTGCCATGGCAGGTGACGCCAATCTGCGCCTCGCGACCCAGTTCCTTACGGGCAAGGGCCACATCGCCATCACGCTCCATATCGCCTTGACCAAGATGCACGCCATCGGCCCCAAGCCGCTTGGCAAGGCTGATCGAATCATTGACGATAAACGCCACCTCGTGGCTCTCGCAGATGCGCTGCAGCGGCTCGGCAAGGCGCGCGGCCTCATGCTCGTCCACCCCCTTCACGCGAAACTGGAAGGCGGCCACGCGGTGGTGGCTATTGGCCGGGGCATCCAGCGCGCGGGCCAGACGATCGGGGAAATCCCCCGAAACATCCAGCGGCGAGATCAGATAGATATGGGTGTGCACGCGCAGGTGCTCGAAGGCGGGTTCATCAAACATGGCGGGGCGTTAGCGGGAAATGACGCGTTCCGCCATCATGCAAATACGTCGCTCAGCGCCTCGCCCTGCTCA
>Ga0007882_10002001_pt1 | contig 11620 bp, 11 predicted proteins | sample CryBogCBH12Aug01_FD_71195 | JGI IMG/M metagenome (GOLD analysis project Ga0007882, IMG submission 71195) | Freshwater microbial communities from Crystal Bog, Wisconsin, USA - CBH12Aug09.1 | ecosystem: Environmental > Aquatic > Freshwater > Lake | place: Crystal Bog, Wisconsin, USA | collected... | reverse complement strand
ATTATTTGTATAAATAACCCATTGATATATGACCATTCTGCTACAGATGCAGACGGGGATTCACTTACCTACGAATTCTGTAAATCATTAAAAGGAGCCAACAGCAGTGATATAAAGCCCATACCATCCCCACCGCCTTATGACTCAGTAAATTATATACCGCCTTATTCTTCCTATCACCCAATGACAGGATTACCCCAGATACAGATAAATCCAACAACAGGGCTAATTACCGGTACACCAAACAGAATTGGTAGGTTCTTGGTTACGGTTTGTTGCCACGAATGGCGGGGCGGTAAAATGATTAATACTGTTATCCGTGAGTTCCAGTTTGTGGTTACCAATTGTTCTAAATCCGTTATTGCTGACATACCGCAGTACTCCTCCGATTTTAATACCTACTTGATTGATTGTTCAGACTATACCATTCATTTTACTAATACAAGCGTTGGTGGCACTACTTATCATTGGGATTTTGGAGTACCTGCAATGGCTGGTGATACATCCTCCGAGTTTGAGCCTACGTTTACCTTCCCCGATACAGGTACATTTGTTGTAAGGCTGGTTGTAAACCCCGCCTCAACCTGTTCAGACAGTATATGGCGGTATGTAAAGTTGTATCCTAAATTCATGGCATCATTTTATGATACCGGTCGCCAATGCCCGGGTGTGCCTCTTGATTTTATTGATGCATCTGTAACAACTTACAAGCCCATTACTTATTGGGCTTGGAGTTTTGGTGACGGCACAACATCAACACTCGAAAATCCTGTACATGCTTTCGGTAGCGGTGGCACTTACAATGTGATGCTGATTACCCAAAATGCCAAGAACTGTGTTGACACAGCAATACGACAAGTATTAATAGAGAATTTCAGCCCTTATGCAGGTAATGACACCATAATAGTAAAAGGGGAAAACATATTATTCAATGCAACAGGCGGTAATACCTACTCATGGACTCCGGGTACCAACCTGAATGCAGTAGATATATACAACCCGCTCGGTTATTATCCCGACACAGGCACATTTACTTACTATGTGCATGTAATAAGCCCCTATGGTTGCTATGGCGATGATACAATCAAGGTACAGGTAGTTAATAATGCAGCTTTCTTTATGCCTACTGCTTTTTCTCCGAATGGTGATGGCAAGAATGATTACCTGAGACCTATTGGTATTGGCTATAAAAAACTGAATTACTTCAACATATTTAACCGCTGGGGACAACTGGTTTATGCAAGCCAGAGTTTTGAAGCCGGATGGGATGGCACTTTCAAGGGTAAGCCTTGCGAAATAGGCACTTACTATTGGGAAATAGGCTATCTGGACCGTTTTGGCAAAAAAGGCGCAATGAAGGGTGATGTTACCCTACTCCGGTAATCGGATTAATTATTTGGCGCACCTGCTGCAACCCATTTTTTCACTTGTGTAATTTGGCAATCCAGTAATTGGGATCCACCTAAAGGCATTGCATTATAGCCTGCAAGGTGTTCAATATCGCCTAATAATCTTCCGGATACAGCAGCAGTTTTCACACTGTTATAGTCCATAAGACTACCCCCTGAGGAAGATGGGGAATTGTGGCATCCTACGCAATGTAATTGCATCAAAGGATAAATTGAACCGCTGAAAGTAAATGCAGTGGTATCACAATTAGTTGAGCTACAGGCACCACTGTCAATAGCTCCGGTCTCAATCCATCTTTTTATAACATCAAGTTCTGATGGAGAAAGTGCATTGCCGCCAACAGGCATGTGGCTGGTGCCTAAAAAAATCTTCATATCAACAGATTGCCAGATTTTACTGGCAGCAATATTGCCTGGTACTATGCCTTTTTTTATGATATTGGCGTAACTGTCTAATTTATATCCGCTCTTCCCTGCATGGGAGTCATGGCAACCGCTTTTTGCGCAATTGGATTGGAAAATGGGTAACACATCCCGCTCAAAACAGATATTTGGATCTCCTGTTCTCTGGCTTACAGGCAACACATAAGGAGCATGTACGCATGAGTTAAAAAAGGTTGAAGATATGGCAACTACTGCCAAAGCCAATATGAGGATGTTCTTTTTGTTATTCAGCATTTCGTGAGTTTACTATTGGATTAAATTTCTTAACGCAAATTCCATACCATTTGCATGTAGGTACATCTACTTTAACAATGCACTAACTAAACGGCATTATAAACGTGCGAAAAAGCATTTTTAAACAAGCTTCATTACCCAAATACCGGCTATGGTGGCTACATAACCTACAAACAAACTGAGTGCTACGTAAAGAAAAGCATTCATTACTGCACCATCATTCATCAGGCTATAGTTTTCCAGCATAAAGGACGAAAAAGTTGTAAACCCACCACAGATACCGGTTGCAAGGAACAATCTTGCCATGGGTGACAGCACATTGCCCCTTGCTGCAAGCCCGAAAACTATCCCTATAACAAAGCACCCCAAAATATTAACCACCATAGTGCCGTACGGGAAATTTACCAAAACCCTCCGCTGTATAGCTTGCTGCAACAAATAACGGCATACCCCGCCAATTGCACTTCCTAACGCTACATAAAAAATTGATTTGAGCATAAATTGCCTACAAATAATAAAGAAGTAAAAATTGTAGGCGCCATCAGCCGTGTTACCCAAACACCGGCGGTTATAGGTGGGACACCATCACCTTTGGCACAAAGATATAAGATTTTTGATTTAGGTACTGGCCCCCTGTTTTTTGCAAATATCCGCATAAAACAAAAATTAGTTATCACATAATACCATTTCGATTTTCTTTTACTTTGCATTATGCAATACAATAAAATACAGCCGGAAGATATATTTTACTTCAGCTCCGTATTGGGAGAGCAGTATGTGATCCGAGATGAAGAACAGTTAATACGTTGCGCATCTGATGAAACGGAAGACCTTGTATATATGCCTGAAGTTGTTTTGCAACCAGAGAATACAGCACAAGTAAGCAGTATTATGAAGTATTGCAATGAACATATTATTCCGGTTACCCCGCGTGGTGCAGGTACAGGACTTAGTGGTGGAGCATTACCCGTATTAGGCGGAGTGGTGTTGGATATGAAGCGGTTTGACAAAATATTGAAGGTTGATAAACGAAACTTTCAGGTAACTACAGAGCCAGGGGTTATTACGCAGGTATTACAAGAACAGCTGAAAACAGAAGGACTTTTTTACCCCCCCGACCCGGCAAGCAAGGGGTCGTGCTTTATCGGGGGGAATGTTTCAGAGAATTCAGGCGGACCACGAGCGGTAAAGTATGGTGTTGTAAAGGATTATGTCCTGAATCTGGAAATAGTGTTAGCCAATGGTGAAGTAATATGGACCGGAGCTAATGTGCTGAAAAATGCTACCGGATATAATCTCACTCAGTTAATTGTGGGTAGTGAGGGTACTCTTGCTATTATCACTAAAATAGTGCTTAGATTGATACCTGCAGTGAAGCATGATATTACTTTACTTGTCCCTTTCAGATCAGCGGTTGAAGCATGTAGTGCTGTAAATGCCATTTTCCTTGCTGGTTATACACCATCTGCACTGGAGTTTATGGAAAGGGATGCACTGGAGTGGTCAATGCGGTACGTCAATAATACATCTATTGACTTACCCAACGATATTGCGGCGCACCTTCTTATAGAACTTGATGGTAATTTCATGGAAGAACTTTACAGGGATGCAGAAGCAATAACGGAGTTAGTGCAGCGTTATGATATTGGCGATGTATTGTTTGCAGATAGCTTTGAGCAAAAACAATTATTGTGGAATCTCCGCCGGAAGGCTGGAGAAGCAGTTAAGAGCAATTCGATATACAAGGAAGAAGATACAGTAGTACCCAGAGCAGAATTGCCTGAGTTATTACAAATCATAAAAAGACTTGGCGCGGAATATGGTTTTCAATCAGTTTGTTACGGTCATGCAGGAGACGGCAATCTGCATGTAAACATCGTAAAGGGTAGTATGACCGATGAAGACTGGAATACTAAGCTGCCAATAGGGATAGCAGAATTGTTTAAAGAAGTAGTAAGGCTTGGGGGTACAATATCGGGAGAGCATGGTATAGGATGGGTTCAGAAAAACTATATGAATATTGCATTTAATGAGGTTCAAATAGACCTTATGAAGAAAATAAAAGGTATTTTCGACCCTAACCATATTCTTAATCCTAATAAGATTTTTAAGTAGATTTTATACTAAAATGTTAATAGTACAATTTTTACAAGCTTAGGTATCTTTTATAATTAAACCTTATGCTCCTATTATGTATCAAATTAACAGATTGTATTAATAATTTAGAACTACTCAATAATATTTTGATTTAACTTCGTAATAGAATTTGATACTATGAAGCAAATAGTTTTAATTTTTTCGTTATGCTTGGGCTTTTTTATGACAAATGCCCAAGATGTTTACACAAGTTCGGGTCATACAGGCTACCACAAAAAAGCTAAGAAAAAGGGATACGATCCAGATAAGCTTATTATCGGTGGTGGGTTTAATGCTGCATTTGGCGGTGGTGCTACAGAGTTGGGTATTTCGCCAATAGTAGGCTACAGGTTTACTCAGAATTTCTCTGCTGGGGTTGGCTTGGGTTATCAGTATTACAGGGTTCCTACTTTCCAAGACCAGTATAACAATCTACAGTATGTAAATGAAAATATGGTTTACCCAAGTATATGGGCGCGTTATTTTGTTTATAGAAATGTATTTGTAACAAGTTCTTTTGAGTATGATTTCATTAATCAAAAAGGATTGAATCTTGATAACTACGGTATGCCTTATTCCGAGAATGTGAATGTGGTTAATCCTTGCTTACTAATAGGTGGTGGTTTCAAACAGCCATTAGGTGGTAGGGTTTACGGAGTTATAGAATTAATGTATGATGTGTTGCAATTACCTAACAGTCCATACTTAAACCAACCTGTAATTCGTATTGGCTTCGTAGCCGGGATTTAGTTTATTTTTTTATGGATGGGCAAGTTGGCTGGTAATGCCCTGTTGTGTGGTATCGGTTTCTACACTGCCGTCTTTAATACGGATTACCCTGTTGGTATATCGGGCTATGTCTTCTTCGTGGGTTACGAGTACTACAGTGTTTCCGCCTGAATGGATTTTGCCGAATAACTCCATTATTTCTACTGAGGTTTTACTATCCAAGTTCCCTGTAGGCTCATCGGCAAGTAAAATTGAGGGATTGTTGATAAGAGCTCTTGCTATTGCCACACGCTGGCTTTGACCGCCTGATAGCTCATTAGGTTTATGATGACCTCGTTCGGCAAGTCCTACTTTAGCAAGCATGGCTATTGCACGTTCTTCCCTTTCTTTTTTTGAGCAACCTGAATATATAAGCGGTAACGCAATATTCTCCATTGCTGTAAGCCTTGGCAAGAGGTTAAATTGCTGGAACACAAAACCAATCTCTACATTCCTTACATCAGCAAGACTGTCATCCTCCATTTTACTCACGTCTTTTCCGTTAAGGATGTAAGCACCGCTTGTCGGGGAATCAAGGCAACCTAATATATTCATCAGCGTTGACTTTCCCGAACCTGAAGGTCCCATCAGTGCCACATACTCATTCTCTCTTATGAGCAGATTGATGCCTTTTAATACAGGCAACTCCTGTTTACCCATAAAATAACTCTTTCTTATGTCATTCAGTCTGATAACTTCCTTCATTAGCCCGATATTATGATAAGCATTTTCAAAAATACACATAATTTTGGGCTTCTTATGCTTTGCTTCCCAAATTGTAAAATCAATATAGGTTTATACATTACAAATCGCCGTGCAGACGGGTATCACGACTTAGAAACAGTCTTTTATCCACTCAATTTTTGCGATGTTCTGGAGGTTGTAGGAAGTAGCCACACAATGCTCCATCCTTCCGGACTACAAATTGCAGGTGTGCAAGATGATAATCTGGTACTTAAAGCATACAATATGCTATCCGGGATGTTTCCTGCAAAAGTGCCGGCTATGGATATATACCTGCATAAAGTACTGCCAATGGGTGCAGGGCTGGGCGGTGGCTCTGCAGACGGCGCATTCATGCTCTCCCTGCTTAATGATTATTGCAGTCTTGGTTTGTCTAAGCATGAGTTGATACCATTGGCATTACAACTCGGTAGTGATTGTCCATTTTTTATCAACAATAAACCCCAAGTAGCCAAAGGACGGGGGGAAATTATGACAGACACTGCTTTGGATTTATCTGGATATTCCATACAATTATTGATGCCCGGCTTGCACGTATCAACCGGTAAAGCATTTGGTACGATAACCCCAAAGCCTGCACCATTTGATTTAAACAAACTTATATTATTACCAATTACGGAATGGAGAGATAAAATATCCAATGACTTTGAGGCACCTGTATTTGGGCAGTTTCCTATTTTGGCAGCGTTGAAAGAAAGGTTGTATAGTCAGGGTGCATTATACGCATCAATGAGTGGCAGTGGCTCTGCGGTTTATGGTATTTTCCCCAAAGGCAAAAAAGCAGATATTGCAGAATACACTACTTTGGAATCTTATTATCAGGAATGAGTGTTGCAGTTTGCAAGTTCCTGGGCAGGCTTTATCAACATTAGCTCAATAGTAATAATACACCACAAAACTATACAGGGTACTGCTTTAATCGCATAAGGCTTAAAGAACCCATCCCTGATAAATTTTGGATAAAAATCTGTAGGTGACATGCAGGTTATCAGAAACAATAATACCAGAAATACATAGCTCCATTTCTTACGGGGTAAGCAATAGTACCAAAGTATAGCACCAGCAACAGCAATGATGTAAGTAGGTGATTCCGCCTTATGGTTAAAGATAATTACCCACAACAGCATCGACGCTAATACAAGTATTTTATACACCTCATTTTTATACATATTCCTCCGCAAAAAAGGCAGTAAAAACAAGACAATACCCACCAACGTAACTACCCCCTTCCCGCTTTCCAGACCAAACCAGCTATGTAGCCAGCCCATTACAGAAACCCCATAGGAAACTGATTGGTCTTCTGCCATCATTATTCCCCAGTTTTGGTATTGCCAAATAAGTGTGTGCAAGGTTACACTTGGTACTATCATTGGCAGAAATACCAATAATATAGTCCAGAATGCTGCATACAATATAAACCTGATCTTATCGGGATAGAATAGGAACAAACAGAATCCTATTGCCCCATAAACCTTTATGAGCGTAGCTACCACAAGCCATAGCGTAGCCCAAAAGACTTTTTTTTGCTGCATACAGCAGTAGGCTGCCACCATTAGCCCTGCCATCAATCCATTGCTTTGTGCATTTTGCAGGGAGGTAAGTAGTTCCAGTAAAACAAACCACAACATGATGGATTGGGTCCTTTTATTGAAAGGCAACATTCTGAAACTAAACAACAGCACTACAGCATTCAATATATTCCAAAAAGAAAGACCAATATAGTCCGGTAAGTAGGCAAATATCCCCATAGACAGCGCGAAAGTCGGACTGTATTTGTATAAGTCCCATTGCTGTTCAGGATAGAGAACATAAAGATTCTTTCCTGCTAACAGATGGGGAAATGAATTTTTAAAAATTATGTAGTTGTTATATTCGGTATAGGCTTTATCTCCAAAATAATGAGAACCCAGCATGATAGCCTGAATACTTGCAACCACGGCCACCAAGATATACACCACCAATAGTACATTGGGATTCAGCAAATAGTTGCCTATTTGTGTTAGCTTGGTGTTTTTGCTGTTGACAAGCACAGTGGCATAAAGTTTCAGGGTGCAATTTACGGAATTGAGGATAGGAATGGAGGGGTGGATTCATTTTGAAAACTATTATAGTTTTTGAGGGAGATGTATTTACCGCAAACGGGTGTTCCAAATCTTCACCCGCCACGCTAAAATTGGTAATCAAATAGAAGATGTGGCTTTATACTATATCTATTGTAAAACTTCAGCTAAATAGTTGTTGAAATCAAATTTCAGCCTATTAAACTCCCTTTCCATCTGCTGCATATCCTCCCTAAGCTTATTTTGCTTCAGAATGATTTTATTAATGGCAGCGGCATCTTCTGTAGGATTTTTATCTATAAGGTCATTTTGTTCAGAAATATCATACCTGAGTATGGAAATGACAGTGTCCTTATCAACAAATCTATTTTGATAAGACTCTAATTCATTGAGAAAATTATTATTTATATTGGTTTTAGCAATCTGGGCAAGACGGTTTTTCAAATAAATATTCTCCTGCTGGAAATAATCCAGCGTTCTTAGCCATGTTTCATTTTCATGTTTAAACTGTATGTACTTTTTAGTCAACATATTTATCTATACCTATCTTCAATATTCTAAAACTTACTCGCTATATTTTTTTGCTTATTTAATGTTTTGTATGGGCTATAAATACTGGTACATTATGGTCATTAATCACCTCACTAACAAAACTCCGCTTCATAATCTCTGATATAAATGACCTGGAATATGCCCCGGAAATAACTAATGGATTCTTATTATCCATCAACCATGATTCAAAATATTTCAATGGCTCGGCAGTTAGTTTGTGCAAAGTCAGATTACTATAATGCCTTGATGCCAACTCAGCCACATATTCCGTATCCGGTATATCTTTCTCTACTGATGCATATACCATAAGGGTTTTCAAAGAACACATATCAGGAAAAAGATAAGAAAATAATTTTAATGCAAATGTTGATGATGCACTGCCATCATAAGTAATTACCAATGTCTCAGGAAAAGAATACTGCTCGGGTACTAATAATGCCGGACATTCTGAATTATGAAGTGCATGGAGCAAGTATTCGTATTGTCTTTCATTCCCAAGATTTGAATAAAACAGTTCATTGCCAATCACCATCAAATCAGCATACCTGCTTTCAACTTTCAGTTCATTGGCAATATTACTTACCGGGTTATTATGCACTCTGTATTCTATTCCGTTCTTCTCACAAAGATGTTCAAACAGTTCAATGTTTTTCCTCAAATCGTCTTCTGTTTCTTCCTTCATATCCGGCAAAAAAACCGGACCGGTCATTCCTCCCATCGCATAAAAAAGTTCAGTAAACTCTACTGCAGGAAGAAACAATCCTACTAATAAAACAGGTTCAGAATCATTCATTTTCTTGATGAATTCAAATGCACCATTTGAAAAATGCTTACCATCAATAACCAATAAAACTTTTTTCATCAGGACTATTTTACAGTAACAAAATTATTTAACATGGGCTCCCTTTTAAATGACATAAAACAGTCAGATAAATGATTGATGTCAACATTATAACTTTTGAAAAAAATGAATTGACCGCTCAAAATCAATACCCATTATATACCTACACATAAGAATTAAAACATTTAGCAGAATTACTTATGTTGTAATTATTATAAATGTTCTTTTATTCAATAAATTACTCTTTAATTGTTTATTCTGAGATATTATCTGCTAATTTTGTCAAATGAATAATGCCCGAAAATCGCAGCAAGAATTCACGCCCATTGGCTCCACCCAAGCAAAATTTTTCTTAGATGGTCCTCATTCCAGACGAAAGGAGTTGCTGTTTTTATTCTATGTAATCAGGGAATTTGTAAAAGGATTTAGGGTATTGCACTTTACAGGACCAAGTGTTACAGTTTTTGGCTCTGCAAGGTTCGAGGAAAGCCATCCATTTTACATACAGGCAAGGCAGATAGGGCAGGAAATTGCAAAATTAGGCTTTACAGTAATGACAGGTGGAGGTCCTGGAATAATGGAAGCTGCAAACCGTGGTGCAAAAGATGCAGGAGGAATTTCGATAGGTTGCAATATTATATTACCCAAGGAGCAATACCCAAATAAGTATTTAGACAAATGGGTGGATATTGAGTACTTCTTTATCCGTAAGGTATTATTGACTAAGTACTCTTACGCATTTGTTGTTATGCCCGGTGGATACGGGACTATGGATGAATTTTTTGAAGCAATAGAACTAATCCAAACGGGTAAAACGGCAAGATTTCCGGTAATACTATTCGGAGTTGAATACCATAAAGAGCTATATGCCCATTTCCAAAAGATGAAGGATGAAAAAACTATTGAAGAAAAAGATTTAGAGCTATTCCTATTTACAGATTCTGTTGAAGATGCAATAAGATATATTGAAATGAACGCAATTGAAAATTTTGGGTTGAAAAAACACCGCAAAATAAAACCATCCAAATTATTAGGAGAGCATGGTTTCAAATTCCCGTTTTCATCAAAACACTAAAGAGGAGTGGAATTATTACCATTCAATTTTTCAATTGCATCTTTAAGCTTCAATTCAACTTCACCAAAATTCATATCCTGCTTCACAAAATGCTTGCCTGTTACTACCTCAAATAATTCTATGTACCGCTCTGATATTCTGCCAACTACATCTTCAGTCATTTCAGGTACTTGCTGACCCTCTAATCCCTGAAATCCATTCTCCATAAGCCACTCCCTCACAAACTCTTTTGAAAGTTGTTTTTGAGGCATACCGTTCCTCTGTCTCATTTCAAATTCTTCATTATAGAAATATCTTGAAGAATCCGGAGTATGAATCTCATCAATCAGATAAATTCTATCTCCTATTTTACCAAACTCATACTTGGTATCTACAAGTATCAATCCTCTGTCCTTTGCCATCTCTCTTCCTCTTTCAAAAAGAGCCAGTGCATATTTTTCTAATTGTTCGTATTCCTTTTCTGATACTAATCCATGGCTGATAATCTCCTCTCTTGATATATCTTCATCATGCCCTTCATGTGCTTTAGTAGTAGGGGTAAGTATTGGCTTTGGGAAAAAATCATTCTCCTTCAGTCCTTCCGGCATAGTAACGCCACATAATTCCCTTTTACCGGATTTATAAGTCCGCCAAGCATGTCCGGTAAGATTTCCGCGCACAACCATTTCTATCGGGTAGGTCTCGCATTTGTAACCAACAGAAGCATTAGGCAAGGGCGCACTAATCATCCAGTTGGGAACAATATCCCTCGTAGCCGCCAAAAACTGTGCTGCAATCTGATTGAGTACCTGTCCTTTATAAGGAATTGGCTTAGGCAACACTACATCAAATGCAGATATCCTGTCGCTAACAATCATCACAAGATACTTATCTGCTATCGTATAAACATCCCTTACTTTTCCTTTGTAGAAATTGGTTTGTCCTGGTAAATGCATACTTATTATTTATGTTTATATAATTAACGGTAATTTTTTGGGGGTGGCAAAGGTAAGTAATTACTTCAATCAACAATCAGAAATAAAAATTTTATGAATTTCTAAAAAAATCAATTTTTAAAATTATACAACACTTTAAATCTTTCTACGTACAAAAAATCTATTCGCCCTCTAAATCACATGAGAATAATTTAAAACAAAAAGAATATAATATTACACATAAATAAGAATATCAGGAGTTGTTACATAAACATTTTATTACCGGAGATAGATACTATAGAAACTATTATTAACTTTATACTCAGTAACCATTCAAAACATAGTATGCAAACAGCTTACATAGTTGCCGGATACCGCACTGCAGTGGGTAAATCCAAACGTGGAGGATTTCGCTTTTATCGCCCTGATGATTTGGCAGTTGA
>Ga0007882_10001999_pt1 | contig 11626 bp, 8 predicted proteins | sample CryBogCBH12Aug01_FD_71195 | JGI IMG/M metagenome (GOLD analysis project Ga0007882, IMG submission 71195) | Freshwater microbial communities from Crystal Bog, Wisconsin, USA - CBH12Aug09.1 | ecosystem: Environmental > Aquatic > Freshwater > Lake | place: Crystal Bog, Wisconsin, USA | collected... | reverse complement strand
TTAGGCAATGCTCCTAAACCAACATTAGACACTTCGGGTTTACAGGAATTCATGATAGTGATGATTCCTAAAGTCAGTAATCCAAGAACAACTAATGCGTTGCGATGAATAAATATTTTCATATTATTTGTTTTTACTAATTATCTAATTTATTAATTGTATCCCGGATTTTGAACCAGTTTAGTATTATTCAATTCGTCGAGAGGAATTGGTAATATCTCATTTACACCAGCCTTAAATCCTTTAAATGACAATACAGTAGCCGCCTGACCTGTACGAATCAGATCGAACCATCTGTGCCCTTCGGTAGCAAGTTCTAAAGTACGTTCATTGTAGATGTTTGCTAAGGTAGCAGGAACAGAAGGAAGACCTACTCTGGCCCGTACCATATCCAGATAATTTTGAGCCGTTGATAAAGTTCCACCACCACGTACAATTGCCTCCGCTTCCATTAAGTAGGTGTCTGCTAATCTGATTTCGATATAATCGTTTATAAAGTTCAATTGCTGATTACCAGTAGTAGAAGCATATTGCGCTAAAGGAGCATATTTCTTGATAAAGAATCCAGTATTCTGATACCCTGGTATGTAACCCGAATGGGTAGCTTTTGTTAAACTGTCTACATCTAAAATTGTATTTTTATACCTTGGGTCGTTATGCATGAACTGTTGGAAAGCAGGAATGATTGGATTAAAGCTCCAGCCAGCAGCGTAAAATGTTGGACCAGTATAAGTTCTTGGGCCTACCATTTGTACATACATATTTCCAGAAACACCTTCCAGATTACTCCAGTCGTTACCTACATTGAAAGAGTGTGTAATTTCAAAAATTGATTCGCTGTTAAATTTATTAGCGGGATCAAAAATACTAGCAAAACTGGATTGTAACTGATATATACCTGAACTATTTACTTTCTCGAACCAGGTTGCTGCTTCCAGCATTCTGCCTGTATTGTTCTGATAAAGTATCACTTTTCCCAACAAAGCCATAGCTGCACCTTGAGATACACGTCCATTATCGGAAGCAGATATAATAGGTGGCAGACCTGGAATTGCATCGTTTAAGTCTTTCTCTATCTGAGCATATACTGCTGCAGGGGTAGCCTGTGTAGCAGAAAAATACTGACTTGAAGGAACTGGTGTAGTGAACAATGGAATATTTTTAAACAGTCTTACTAAATCAAAATAATAGTAAGCTCTTAACCATTTCATCTCTGCTATATATCTTGATTTATTTCCTGTAGTAAGTCCGGAAATGGAAGTTCCATTACTCAGGACCTGTAATATTAAATTGGCACGATAAATACCTACATAATTTCTGTAAAACAATACAGCCTGAGGTCCAAGAGCAGCACTAAGGTTATAAATATTGGCTGCTTGTAATCCAGGAACATCAGTAGCACCACCACCACCAGCATAGCACTCATCTCCTAAAGTATTGGCTGCCATCTGTTTATCAATATATTCACCTGAAAACTGGTTGGCATATTGAAAACCTAATGGACTGTATGCAGCTATAACACCTGTATAAACCTGTGCACCTGTCTGATAGTAATTTGATTGTAAAAATTCCCCTTTTGGTGTAGTATCCAGAAAACTCTTTTTACAGGAAGATGCCACCATTTCAACAGTAGCTAATACTAAAATGTATATTAATAATTTATTTTTCATCTAATACTATTTTTAAATTAAAGTGTAATGTTTACGCCAACTAAAAAAGTGCGTGCTTGCGGGTATATACCCCTATCTATACCATAGCTAGCACCACCAATTTCAGGATCGTATCCACTATATTTTGTAAATGTTACCAGATTGTTACTACTTATATAAATTCTGGCAGCTTTTTGTAAACCTAATTTTTGCACTAATGACTTTGGTAGTGTATAACCTATCTGTAAAGTTTTGATTCTTAAATAAGCCCCACTCTCCAAATAAAAGTTAGATGGATTAGTAAAGTTACCATTTGGATCACCATCAACCAGTCTTGGATAATCATTTGAAGTACCAGGACCTGTCCACCTGTTTAAAGCTTTGGTACTATAATTTGAATTGGAAATATCTAAACGGCGAAGAGACTGATAAATCTGATTTCCTGTTACACCTTGTGCAAATAATAATAAATCAAATCCTTTCCAACTTGCTGTAGCGGTAAAGCCAAATGACCAATGAGGCGTTGGGTCTCCAATAAAAGTTCTGTCATTACTACTTAATGTACTATCCCCGCTTATATTGGCATATTTAAAATCACCGGGTTTTGCATTAGGTTGGAAAATTTTACCCCCTTTACCTAAGTAACTATTAATTTCCTGTTGAGTCTGGAAAATACCCAGTGTTTTAAATCCGTAAAAAGCACCAAGAGGTTGTCCGACTGAGGTTCTGCTGATTTCGTAATTACTTGACTGAAAAGTTGCACCAGTTAAATAATCAGCCACACCAATACTGGTTATTTCATTCTTTATATATGATACATTTCCTTTCAAACTAATTGTTACTTCTTTTACTTTTTTATTGAACCCTAATTCCAATTCTAATCCCTTATTATCCAAACTTGCAATATTACCAGTAGGCCAGCCGGCACCAACATAATTTGGTAGTTTTTCAGTTAACAACATTCCTGTCGTTTTTTTATCGTAAACATCAAAAGTAATATTGAAAAATTTAAGAAATGTTGCATCAAATCCAAGATCAGTTTGTGTTGTTTGTTCCCATTTCAAATCCGGATTAGCTATTACAGATGGACTATACCCAATTTGTTGACCAGCTGTATTGCCAATAGTATAATTTCTGTTTCCCCCACTTACAATAGTACCTTCATACGCAAAAGGGCCTAAAAGGTCATGACCATTCACTCCATAAGATAGTCTTATTTTCAGAAAATTAACTGCAAACTCTTTTTTCCAGAAATCTTCTTTCGAAGGTACCCAACCTACAGAAGCTGATGGGAAAGTCCCATAAACATTGTTTTGCCCAAATCGACTAGATCCATCTCGTCTAACTATTCCTGTAAAAAGATACTTTCCACTATAATCATAAGTAAGTCTTCCGTAAGTTGAACTTAATCTGTAAGGTTGATATTCATAACCACCACCTATCTTATTGGCAGTAGCTATATTATAAATCATAGAAGCATCATTGAAATTAGTAACTGGTAATCCAATATAAGAAGCATTTACATCAGAACCAGTAACATCCTGCGCACCTAACCCAAATAATGCAGTGAAATTGTGATGACCAAAACTTTTAGTATAAGATGCAGTATTGTCCCAGTTCCAATTTAAGTTTTTAGCAAAATCACGTGTAAAACTATTTTGAGATAAGTTATTTACTGTTGAACTTAAATAGTAAACAGGATTAAAACTTTCGGAACCAAAGAAGCCCATAGTTGCTCCAATATTAGTTTTCAACTTCAAACCTTTAATAGGCTCTACTTCCAGATAAACATTACCTACAAATTTGTTGGCAAAACCATAATTTCCTTGTTTAGTTTGAATATATGCAAGAGGATTTGACATCTCCTGACCTACATATTTAGAAATCCCATAAGGATTGCCATTTTCATTTTTAATTAAAGGAAGTGAATCAATATTGTAAGGGCTAGTTGCTAAAGTAGCAGCATCTGTTATAACAGTTTTTGTAACTGGATCCAGATTAATGGCAGAACTCAATGGGCCGCCATATTCACTATTGGTATTTAAACCTCCCTGACTTTTAATATAAGCATATGATAAATTGTTACCAAAGTTAAGCCAAGGCTTTACTTTAACAGTTGAGTTAAAAGAAGCTGTAAAACGTTTGTAATTAGATATGGAGGTAGCCACTATACCATCCTGATTGAAATAGCCCAGAGAACCATAATAAGTTGACTTTTCATTACCTCCACTCACACTTACTTGGTAATTTTCTATCTTAGCATTGTTATTAAAAATAGTACTCTGCCAATCTGTTCCTGCACCTAATGATTTAGGATTGCTAAAAACAATACCATTACCTGCTGCTAAAGATGATTCATTTCTTAATGTTGCATATTGTGTTGCATTCAATAAATTCAGTTTATGTGCTGGGGCCTGTGTACCTCCATATCCACTAACATTTACCTGAAAATTTCCAATCTTACCATTTTTAGTAGTAACTAATATTACCCCAGCAGCAGCACTTGTTCCATAAATTGCAGCAGAACCTCCGTCTTTTAATAATTCAATAGAAAGAATATCTCCTGGATTCAGATAATCAATTCCTCCTGGAATAGGTACTCCGTCAACTACATAAAGAGGATCGCTACCATTTATACTAGTAACACCTCTTATATAAATTGAAGAACCAGCACCTGGACTGCCGGAAGAAGATGCTATAGTTACCCCAGAAGTTCTACCTTGTAAAGCTTCTTCTATTCGAGGCATTACCTGGTTTTCTAAATCAGCAGCCTTTACACTCGAAATGGAACCGGTAACCACGCTTTTCTTTTGTGTACCATAACCAATAACTACTACCTCTTCACCAGCTTTACTATCTTCTACCATTTCAATTTTGATTATATCGGTATTGGTAACTGCATATTTAATAGTAGCCATTCCAACATAAGAAAAAATAATGGTTGAACCAACCTGAGTGGGCACAGTAAATGAACCGGTTTTATCAGTAACAGTTGTCTTTTTTGTTTTTTCACTTAACACTGTAACGCCTGTAAGTGGCTCACCAGTTGCCTTATTCCTTACCTTTCCGGATACTACAAAAGTTTCCTGCGCACTTGCTCTAAGGAATAGTCCTAGCAAGACAATAAATAATAATTTGATTTTAAATTTCATGAAGCAATATTTTAATAAAATAAATGTATGCAGTATCCTTTATAAGTATTCAGATACCAGTAAAGACTTCGGAATTAAGATATGGTTTTGAAATTATTAAAAGGCTGCCTGATAGCAGCCTTTTAAACAACATCATTAATTATTTTTCTACAACAAATTTTGTAGAAGTAACATTTGATCCATCTTTCAACATTATAATATAAACACCGTTAGATAAATCAGAAATGTCTATAGTCATATTAGTACTTGTATTCTGAGAAATCAATTTAAAAGTTTTAACTATTTTACCGTTAGTACTTATTAAATTCAGATTAGCTGAATTATTTTCAATAACAGGCAAGTTTATAACCATCGTATTCTTCACAGGATTAGGATAGAAAGATAAATTCATATATTTAGATAAGAAATCAAGAGAAACAGTATTAGATAATGTTTCGCTTCCGGATTTATCAATCTGAATTAAACGATAATAAGTAGTACCGTTAAATGGTTTACTATCTACTATAGAATAATCATTAGCAATTGAACTATTTCCTTTACCTGTAATTGTTTTGAAGGTAACCCAGTTTACACCATTAAAACTTTTTTGGATATTAAAGCCAGCATTATTTATTTCATTCACCGTTTTCCATGTAATTACAGCATTATTACCACTCTTAGTTGCCTGAATGCTTTCGAATTTTACAGGAACACCACCTGGTTTCCAAAAATAAATATTTTCAAGATAAACTGTACCTTTTCCAAATGGAGTATCAACAAACATTAATTGATTAATCGTTTTAAGATTAATAGTGTTGTATGCTGATAAAGGTATATCAAAACTGTTCCAGCTATTCAAAGTAGGTCTTACAGTATATTTTTGTTGTACAAGAGCAGGATTTGGAGGTGCAGTATTGATTAAATTAACATCTAATGCAGTACTGTTTGGTGTCCATACATCTATATGTAAGTATTGCATTGCAGATGCATCTACTGAACCAACGAGCTGAACTCCCTGATAATTTGCATATTGGTAATATAAAGTTGAATCACCTGAAAGCAAAATAGTGGAAGCTACTGTTGTCTGACCCCAACCAGGATACCAGTTAGTTCCTGCAACATTGGTATATTTATTTCCGTAAAGTGATACAACATTAGAAGCAGCAGCAGTAGGTCGAGGAGCAGGTGCTGTAGGAACAGCATAAGGAACGGTTAAATTTGCTGCAGCAGTTCCTGCCAGATAACCGGCAGCAGCAGCCTGATTTGCAGTAATTGTACATGTTCCACCACCTACAGCAGTTATTACATTACCATTTACCGTTGCCACAGCAGTATTACTGCTGGTATAGGTAAATGCTCCTGGACTAGTGCTGGTAGGAGTAGTAATTGTATAAGTAGCACCCTGTGTCATCGTAGCAGGAACAGTAAATCCTGTAATGACAGGTTTACCGGTAACTTGTTTAAAATAGATGTTTTCTAAATAAATGGTAGATCCAGAAGCAGGAGTTACAGCAGTAAATTTCATTTGAAAAATGTTGCCTAAATCTACAGTAGGTGTAAATGCAGAAAGTGGAAGTGAAACACTTGTCCAGCTACCTGAATTAAGCGGAATATCCGGACCTGTTTCAGCAGTAGGCGTACTGATTAAATGAAAGTTAACCTTAGAACAGGTTGAACTCCAGATATCTAAATGAATAGAATCATAAGCAAGGGCATTAATATTAGGAGGTGTGCTGAATGCTACCCCCTGATAGTTTAAACCAGTGTAAATAATAGTAGTATCTGAACCACCAATATTAGAAAATGTAACAGCGGTTGACTGACCCCATCCAGGAGTCCATACACCAACACCAGCAGCCTGGGTTACAGCAGTATAATGACTACCAAACAAGGAAAGCACAGTACCTGCACTTGCAGTAGGAGTAGGTGCAGCTACCGTTGGCTGCGAAAATGCTTTAAAAAACATTAATGCCATAATGGCAAGTAATAAGTAATTCTTTTTCATACGTTTTAATTTTTACAAAGTTTTTAAATAAATTCCAGTTAACCCAAATTCAATTAGCACTCGTTAATTTGATGAGAAAATCAGATATTTTTTATAAATGCAAAACTACATTGGGTTACATCAGTTTACAAATAAAGTAATACTTCCATACTACATCAATAAATAAATAATTGAATTTTTAAATATAAATTAAATACATCAAGACTACATCAAATATTTTTTGATCCCATAATTGAAATAAAAAAGATGCTCAATTCTATTTTAATAAGAAACAAATAATCATGTATAATGTTTTGTATAACATATATACTGTTTAGTACTTTTTTTGGCGTTCATTGTTTTAAAAAAGTAAGTAACTTGAATTACATATTAAAATAAGCTTAATTCTAATTTTATTTATGCATTATAATAAACGATTTATTTGGAATCTGGCAATTGAAACAATAAAAATCTTCAAGAAACAGAAATTTTATTCAATATTTTATAAATTATACTCAATAAACTTAGTCAGGAAACCGCATTTTGTGTAAAATTCTTACAAAATAATCTGGATTATATTTATTGGATTTGTATTATTTGTAACCGGCACTCTATTTGTTAATATATTTTGTATAAGTCCGGGAATAGCTATCCTTAGATATATTTCAAGCTCATTCCAACAGGTTTTTGTATCAATATAAGAAAAATAATTCTACTTTGAATACAACCCTTCAAACTTGAAATGACAATTTAAAACAAATTGCCTTGTTTATCTTTTTCTCATCAAGGTTACAAATTAAATTCTTCATTACATACAGATTATATATTGGTTATTTAATCTTGAAATACTACCTATGCAAATCAAGTATCGAATATATTTATTTTAAAATAAACTGATAATCATGAACTTTTGAATAATTAAATGCAAAAATTAAAAAATGTATTACTACAAAGTGCCCTAATACCCGGTTTCTTCGTCTTGAAATTAAAAAATTAGCTTAAGTTTTATAAGGAATACAGAACTTATGCTTCATAAATCTGCCCCCTTGATTTGCATAAAATATAACTTAACACTTCTGTACATACTATTGTTACACCTCCTCCATAATTTATTATTTATATTTATTCGATTATCCATTAAACTTATTATACCTTTACCGAAGCTGAATAATCAGCTATTAATACTTTAAAAATCATGGACAATAAACCATCAGATATTGTTCTCTATTTTTTTACAGATAACAATAATGTTTCTAGTTGTAATATCACGCTGAAAGGGTTAATTTATACTTCATTATTCCTCCTTTTCAAAGTATTAAGAAGCCTTTCCAGGCAATTAGTAAACACTTCTGGTATTAAAAGAGGCAGTTATGCTGCATTAGTAAACACTTTTAATGCAATAACATCCCTTTATACTGCTAAAGTGATTACTTTCAACCAAAAAGATGTCAATTATCTCTCTTTCCTGCTAAACGGAAACAAAAAAATGACTGTTTTTAGAAAAATAGTGTTTACTTATACTCCAGAAAGAGATCTTTTTAAAACACTCTTGCTGTTTTTAAAATCCTTACCCTCTTATTTATAAACCGAAATAATATAATCTTCATTTAAAAATACAACATATAATGAGAACAGCACTTGTTATTACCAATTATACAGACGAATCTGATGAAATATTAGATATTAAAGCTTCAAGAGTTCTTCATGGTTGTACAGACAATGACAACTTTGATTTTACAAAAAATGAATTGATTAATCTAAAAGCCGGATTATTAGACTATCGTGATAAACTAAGCAGGATTAAAACTGGTAATAAGGCTGATATTACCTTGAAAAAGATAGCTAAGAAAGTTTTAGCAGCTTTATTAAAAATTGTTTGTAAGGAAATAAATCGTCAGCACAAAGGGGATCAAGCAATATTGCAAGGCACCGGTGCTGTAATGGCCAAAGACAGTAATACCCATAAAGAAGGGTTACTGCCTTTTGTAGAACAGTTTAGAATGTCGGCAGGACTTAGAACTGACGAACTGATAGCAAAGGTAAAAAAGATAAAAGGATTAAATAATTATGGCACCGTATTTGCCTATGCCGAAGCAGTGAATGCTAACGATGATATTAATACCTGGGATCATGAACATTCTACCTGTCACAGTATTATATTGTCTGGATTGCAGAAGGGTACAGCATACCTGGTATCGGCAGCTTATAAAGGTAGCAAAGGCACAAGACTAAACTGGTGTGCCCCTATCATGTCTGCTACAAAAATTGTGTAGGTTTAAACTAATGTGATCATTTGATAATTAGCTAATGTGCTAATTAAATACAAATACATAGAAATGTGATAATCTGACAACTATAATGTGACAAGGTTTTATTAATCCAGACTAATAAACTTGCGGATAGATTTAATTTCCCCATCCTCCAACATAGATTTCATTTCGTCTTTTTCCGGAAACCTAAGTACGTCAGATTTTGAAACATACATGATGGGTACTCTCCTATCCCATTCATTATCTTCTATGAATTTTGATTTTAGTTCCTGATATTTTTCTTCCTTAATAAAGTCAAAATGAAGATAGTAATTCAATAAAAGTTCTTTGGTAGTTTCGCCCAGCAATAACTTGTAATTGCTTTCTTTTGATTGTACCAGACGGTGTTTCAGGATAGGATGATTTTTGACAATATCATTAATGGATTCTATTACAGGAACTATTTTTTCTTTAAAGAATAACAGACCTGTATTTTTGTCTTCGGCTGTATTGCACAAACTGCTCCATACGTCAACTGTTTCATGGAAATTACGGAGAGGTTCTGTAAGACTATTTCTGATAGCTCTCAATTCGGTTCCATTGTAATATTGTAGATTGGGAAACGACATTACCGGATAAACATAAGAGTTGGAAAGATAGATAGCGGCATCCTCTAAAGGAGAAACGAAAATATGATCTGTGATTACAGACTCCTGATAAAATTCGTCATTTAAAACAAATACATTATTTCTAGGCGCTTTATTACCTGTATCAAGTTTTATTAATGACTCCAGTTCAATCAGAAAATCAGGTTTATAATTTTTCAAAGTTATATCTTCTTTTACACCTAAATATCCTAGTCCATTACCATCAGACAAAGGTTCCAGTATATCAAATCCTAACCGACTATACACAGCCTTATTTTCTATAAACCATTTATCATACATTTTTTTTATTTTATTTTCTACTTTTTTAAAAGCAATAACAACAGGAGTTGTTGGATGTTTCATGCCTTTTATTAAATTCATTAAATTCAGAAAATGATCAATATGCTTAATTTCAAGTTCATGTTTCTGACTATCTAATGTTCTACGCATTATATGTACCCGTTTTACAATATCATATTTATCTAAGTATGAATTCCGAAAAATAAGTTGATTTATTATACCCATACTTATTATTTCGTCGAAAAACAAATACCCTGCTTTAATAGTAATAGCAAATAAATGTGGATTAGGCTCTGTAGCTTTATGAATAGAATGGAAAAATAATTTCATTTTAAATATTTTAATGTATAATAATTATTATGTATTAGCAGTAGCTTAATCTGTACTAATAAATTTTCGGATAGATTTTATATCCTCAATTGTATTCAAATCCTCAAAATCTGTTTTGGAGGGAAATGTAGGAGTCTGATGTACTGAAGTAAAAATTATGGGAATCCTTCTATCCCAGCAATTTTCTGCTATACAATTTTCTTTTATCTCATTATATTTTTCCTCCTTAATAAACTCATAATATAAATAGTAATTCAACAATAATTCTTTAGTAGTTTCCCCCATCATTACATAAGATTTATATCCACCAAATAACTCAAAGTGATGTTTCATAATGGGGTGATTCTGTATTACATTATTAGTTTCATTTACCAAAGGAATAATATTCACTACAAAGAAAGAATGGCCTGCAGTTTTATCTTCTACGCTATTACAGATGATGCACCATTCATCTACTTTTTGTCTGAATGATTTTAATGGTTCTCTCAAACTTTCCCTGATAGCCTTCAACTCAGTAGTGGTATAAATATGCATGTTGGGAATTTCAATAATATTATAGATATAAGAGCAGGATGTAGAGGAAGCATCAGTATGCAACGGTGAAATAAAAAATTTATCTTTAATAATAGGTTCCTGATAAAAAACATCATTCAACAATAGAATTTTGTCAAAATCAACCTCTTCAGGTAACTGTAATTTTATAAGCGATTCAACATTCAGTCTGCAATTCTTAGGTTTATTCCATTGATGAATATCTTCTATCATAAAATTATAGCCCAGGGCTATTCCATCCGATAGGTCATTTATTTGATTATATCCAATTTTTGTTAAATCATTTTCAAGGGTCAGACGCCATTCTTTATAAATGGTTCCGGTTATATTTTCAAAGGTTTTAAAAACTTTTATCATTTCAGTAGGAGGATGTTTAATAGAATAATATTTTTTAGCATGTTCAAGATAACCATTTATCATTCTTAAATTACTTGCGTCCTCGTCTTTATTCAGCGTATTACGCATCATCTTCAAACGCTGTGCCATCGTATAACTATCTAAATTTTTCAAGTAATATCCCAACTCGCCTGCATAACCAATACTAACAGTTTGATCAGAAAGAAAGTAGCTTATTTTCAAATCATAGGAAAATAAAGTTAGTGCTACTTTTGCAGCTCTTTCAAAACTCGGTATAATTGTTGTCATAATATTTTCTTAATCAAGACTAATAAATTTTCGGGAGGATTTAATTACTGCATCTTCTTCCTGAACTATAGTTTTTTTTATGGGAAAAGTAAGTTGCGGATTTCTGGATGTAAATAAAACAGGTACTCTTCTGTCCCAC
>Ga0007882_10001997_pt1 | contig 11627 bp, 7 predicted proteins | sample CryBogCBH12Aug01_FD_71195 | JGI IMG/M metagenome (GOLD analysis project Ga0007882, IMG submission 71195) | Freshwater microbial communities from Crystal Bog, Wisconsin, USA - CBH12Aug09.1 | ecosystem: Environmental > Aquatic > Freshwater > Lake | place: Crystal Bog, Wisconsin, USA | collected... | reverse complement strand
CCTACAAATAATGCAGCTAATACATCCGCTTTGTAAATGTCAATATGTTGATTATTTGGCATCGCAACTCCTACAAAGGCAGCGAATAATGCTAATGAAGTTAATGCAGCAGAAGCAATGGCAAAACCTTTACCACTTGCAGCTGTTGTGTTACCAACCGCATCCAAAATATCTGTTTTTTCACGAATCTCAGCTGGTAACTCACTCATTTCAGCGATACCACCTGCGTTATCAGCGATAGGACCAAATGCATCAATTGCTAATTGCATAGCAGTTGTTGCCATCATACCAGCTGCAGCAATTGCTACACCATATAAACCAGCACAAGCAAAAGAACCATAAATACCAGCAGCTAACACTAAAATTGGATAGAATGTAGATTCCATACCAATTGCTAAACCACCAATGATATTTGTTGCGTGGCCTGTGCTTGATTGTTTAATAATACTTAATACTGGACGCTTACCCATTGCAGTATAGAACTCAGTAATGATACTCATTAAAGTACCAACTACTAAACCTACAGCGATCGCACCAATAACACCATTTCTTGTAAATTCTAAACCACGTAATACCATTGTTTCTGGTAATACATTTGATACTAAAAAATAACAAGCAATTGCAGTTAAAATCATTGAACCATAGTTACCCATGTTTAATGCTCTTTGAACTGTTGCAGTATTTAAACCAGCAGTTTCACTAATTCTTACAAAGAAAGTACCAACGATAGATAATAAAATACCTACACCAGCAATTAACATTGGTAATAAAATAGGAGATAAACCACCAAAATTATCTACTAATTTTCCACCACCAACACCAGTAACTTCTTGACCCAAAACCATTGTAGCCAATACAGTTGCAACATAAGAACCGAATAAATCGGCACCCATACCAGCAACGTCACCTACGTTGTCACCCACGTTATCTGCAATAGTTGCAGGGTTACGAGGATCATCCTCTGGGATACCAGCTTCTACTTTACCTACTAAATCCGCTCCTACGTCTGCAGCCTTAGTGTAGATACCACCACCAACACGCGCAAATAATGCAATTGACTCAGCTCCTAAAGAGAATCCAGTTAAAATTTCTATCGTTCTTAACATACCTTCTGCATCACCATCTGGAGAGAAGAAATGTTTGATAATTAAAAACAATCCACCTAAACCTAATACCGCTAAACCAGATACACCTAAGCCCATTACAGAACCTCCTGTAAATGAAACTTTCAATGCGCGCGCTAAACTTGTTTTAGCTGCTTCTGCAGTTCTTACGTTTGCTTTGGTTGCAATTTTCATTCCTATGTAACCAGCAGTTGCACTAAATACAGCACCAATTACAAATGAAATAGCAATACTCCAGTGACTTGACTCATTTTTTGAAGCCATAAAGCCTAATAATAAGGCAACAATCACAACAAAATATCCTAATATTTTCCACTCAGCTTTTAAGAAAGCCATTGCACCTTCAGCAATATAATTACTGATTTCTTTCATACGAGCATTACCGGCATCTTGTTTAGATACCCAGTTGAATTTTAAAAGAGTATATAGTAAACCTACAATACCCATGGCCGGAACGGCATAAAATAGAAGATCTTTCATAAGATTTTACTTAATTCAGTTATTGGTTTATTTTTCAATTAAGGTTTGCAAAAATAGGGCTAAAAGGCCAAAAAACGGAAAAAAAGGGCAACTTTACTCCACTAAAGCGGTAGTGTCTTGCTTGCCTGTAAACACCGAAGCAATTTCCTTACCCTTATAAATGGTTTTATTAAAGCGATTACCCAATATGATAATGGTTGCAGAATCGGCTATAAGCCTTGTAAATACGGTGTTATTTCCATGCCACCATCCATTATGGTAGATCAATTTATCTTCATTAGGCTTTAATAACATTCTCCAACCTAGACCATAATTATGGAAATCTCTGGTTAAAGGACTTTTAGGTTCATAAGCCATTTGTAAGGTACTTGGGGCTAAAAATTTGCCTTCGGTTAGTGCTTTATCCCATAAATACATATCCCTAGCGGTACTATATACATTTTTATCACCATATATACAGTCATATTTTTCAATTCGATAAGGTTGCATTTTTGCATTATACGAAGGAGTATATTTATCAATTACCTTAGCATTAAATATATAAGTGTTGTTCATTTTTAAAGGCTTGAAAATGGTTTCAGCCATATAAGTAGGGAAGTCCTTTCCGGTTATTTTCTCAATTACCAATGCCAACATTACATAATTGGTATTGCAATATTTAAAAACTTTATTAGGTTTTGCTTGAGGCAAAGGATGTTTGGCAATCATAAAATCTAATACATCTTGATTGCTGTAATTACCTGATTTAAAAGGTGCCTCATTTGATATTAATTGTAACTTTTTAACCCATCTACCTTTTTTATTCTTTGTCTTAACCGCTCGGTATTTATGGGTTTCCATAAAATAAGTATAGTCTGGTAAGCCACTACGATGCGATAATAATTCTTCAATCGTTACATCAGTATATGGAAAGTTAGGTAGGTACTTTGTTACAGGCGCATTTAAATCCAAATTATGCTCTTCCCATAATTTTAAAGAAGCCATCCCTGTAAATGTTTTGGAGATAGAGGCTAAGTGAATGGGCGTTTCAGGATTAATAGGAGATTTTGTTGCATAATTTGAAAATCCTTTATAGTCTTCAAATACAATTTCACCATTTTTAGCAACCACGATTTCACCACTAAAACTTCTTCCTAAAAGCTTTTCATATTTAGCACGAATTTCAGCGGCTAAACGTTCTTTTTCACCGTTACTTAAAGTTTTATACGTAAAATTATTAGGAGCAACTTCGGCATTTGCTTTAGGACCTTGATTTGGGCCACCAGCACAACTTAAAAAAAAGGCAAATAACAATAAAGGGATCCTCACAATCATCTGTTAGTATTTATAGGGTATTACTTATTACACTACAAAATTAACGCTGTTTTGTAGTTTTTATTGTTAATATTCTGCAAACCAACTATATTTTTTAACTTTGCAACATGAGTAATTTAGATACCACTAGCTATCCTAAAGACAAAATCAAAGTTTTATTCTTAGAAAATATTAGTGAAAAAGCAGTTCAATATTTTAAACTGCAAGGCTATGCTGATGTAAAAAAAGTAGCTGGCGCCTTAAGTGAGGAGGAATTAATCAAGGTTATAAAAGACGTACATATATTAGGCATTCGTTCTAAAACCTTTATTTCTAAAAAGGTATTGGATAATGCAAAAAAATTACAAGCAATTGGATGTTTTTGTATCGGCACCAATCAGGTAGATATGAAAGCTTGTAAACAAAAAGGGGTGGCTGTATTTAATGCCCCATACAGTAATACAAGAAGTGTAGCTGAGTTAGTGATTGGATCTTCAATTATGTTGATTCGTAAAATTGTAGATAAGAACAAAGCTGCCCATGAAGGCATTTGGAATAAAGATGCAAAAGGCAGTTTTGAATTAAGAGGAAAAACAATTGGTTTAATTGGATATGGTAATATTGGAATGCAAACCAGTATCATGGCCGAAGCGATGGGTATGAAGGTTAAGTTTTTTGATGTTGAGACAAAGCTTCCTTTAGGTAATGCCATTGCCGTAAAATCAATTAAAGAATTAGTAAGCAGTTCGGATATCATTTCTTTACATGTACCTGAAACTTCTCAAACTAAGAATTTAATTAACAAAGAAGTAATCAAGCAAATAAAGCCAGGTGCAATTTTAATTAACTATGCAAGAGGGGAAGTAGTGGATTTAGATGCGCTTGCAGAAGCGTTAAAATCAAAGCATTTAAGTGGTGCTGCGATTGACGTATATCCATGGGAGCCAGAAAAAAATGGCGATAAATTTGAGACTCCATTACAAGGTTTATCTAATGTAATTCTTACTCCACACATTGGTGGTTCAACTGAAGAAGCCCAAGAAAATATCGGTGAAGATGTAAGTATTAAATTGTATCAATATTTAGAGCGTGGTGTTTCAAATGGTTCTCATTCAATACCTGCGATTAGTTTACCTCCGGTAGATGGAGCACATCGCATTTTACATATTCACAATAATGTTCCAGGAGTTTTGAGTGCAATTAATACAGTAATGTCTAAAAACAAAATCAATATTGTTGGTCAATATTTAAAAACCAACGATGAGATAGGATATGTTGTTTTAGATGTAGATTCTAAACTTTCTAAACAAGCACTTGCTTTATTAAAAGAAGTTAAAGAAACGATAAGAGTTAGATTATTGTACTAGTACAAAATCATACTCATGCTATATTCTTTTAGTTAGCCACTTCCTTGAGCATTAATTTAATTTCGTTTTCATCAACGCCCATTGAAACCATTTGCTCCTTCATGGAAGGTGCATTGAATTTCATTAAAGAGGGTATTGCTTTTCTTGCGGAGCTATGAATTTCAATTGACCCAGTTTCGTCAATAATTTTTCTTGCATTATTTGCTCGGACACCACTGCCTGGTATTATAATAATTCTACCAGCTGCTTTATCCACTAGTGTTTTCATTAATGGGAGCGCATCACTAACATTAGGGACTTGACCACTTGTTAAAATTCTTTTACAACCTGTTGCAATGATATCCTCTAATCCAACAAGCGGATCCTTACATCTATCAAATGCTCTGTGATAAGTAATTTCCATAGGTGCTGCTAATTGAACCAACGCTGCAGTTCTTTCCTTATCAATACTGCCATCTTCTTTTAACAATCCAATGACTGCACCAGGATATCCCAATTCTTTCACCAATAATAAGTCTGTTTTAATACATTCAAATTCTGCATCAGAATATAAAAAGTCTCCTCCTCTAGGACGGATAATTGGGAAAACCGGAATTGATGTTTTAGCAATTAATGTTTTTAAACTTCCATAAGATGGGGTAGTGCCACCCTCACTTGGGTTTTCGCAAAATTCTATTCTATTGGCACCGGCTTCTATTGCAGCCAAGGCAGCTTCCACTGAAAAAACAGCAACTTCTAAAATAATGTTTAATTTATTCATCTTATGCTTTCAAATTTAAATACCACTATTTGTTTTGGAAAACCATTTTACGGATTTAAAATTACTTTTTAATGTTACTTTTTAATGATTTTTTTAATAATTAAATGGTGAATTGTACAATTTATTTCCTTCATTGTTGTGCACTGCAAAATTAAAACCATCGTGTAATGCATAACTTCCATATTCTCCATTTTTATTCAAGGCTATAAAACAAACCTGAATATCATTTGCCTTTTCTTTTTTAATTCTTTTAATTTTTTCAACCACCAAACGACATGCTTCCTGTGGCGTTTTTCCTTGTCTCATATGTTCCACCACTGCACTTGCTCCTGCAACACGAATCACGTCTTCCCCTTGACCTGTTGCCACAACAGCACCCACTTCATTATCAACATACAATCCTGCACCAATAATTGGAGAATCTCCAACACGACCTCTTAATTTAAATCCAGCACCACTTGTTGTGCAGCTACCACTTAAATTACCATGCACATCCAAGGCAACCATGCCAATGGTGTCATGATTCCAATCTCCATTTGCAAATCGAATAGGCGCTTTATATTTATCTTCCAACTGACTGGTTGGACTTTGTCTTTCTACATTTATTATTGGCTTATAGGTAGATTTTTTCAACCACTCTTTATACGCCTTGTCTGCAGTTTCAGATAAATTTCCAGATTCTAAAGTAAATCCTTGAGACAAAGCAAATTGCTGAGCTCCTTCACCCACCAACATCACATGTGGTGTTTTTTCCATTACTTTTCTAGCTACTGATATAGGATGTTTTATTTTTTCTAAAAATGCAACACTACCACAATTAAATTCGTGATCCATAATTGAAGCATCTAAAGTAACATGACCGTCTCTATCTGGATTCGCTCCTAAGCCCACACAACAACTTATTTCATCCTCTGTAACCATGACTCCTTTTTCTACAGCATCCAAGGCAGTGCCACCTTTACTTAAAACTTCCCAAGCGCCTTTATTGGCATTCAATCCAGCATCCCAGGTAGCAATTACTATAGGTTTTTGCACTTTAACTTGATTTGTATTTATAAAGCCTTGTAGCGTAAAACCTGCAATACCTAAACTACTTAAATTGATAAAATTTCTTCTATTGATGGCCATATCGTTTACTTTAATGGATTTCAATTTACGCAAAATGAAGCTATTTATGTACTTTTAAAGCTACAAATATGGAAAGCATTTTTAATCAATATGGATGGTCGGTTGTATCGGTGCAACAATTGCATCAAGGGTTAATTAATAGCACTTATGCAATTAGTACAAGCCAAGGTGATTTTATATTACAAACCGTGAATCATCATATTTTTAAAGACCCAAAAGCTATTGACGATAATATTAATACCATTGGAAATTTCCTTCATCAACAAGCACCTGAATACCTTTTCACGCATTTAGTACCTACCACAAATGGGGAAACTTTAATAGAGTGGGAGGGGCAATTTTATAGAGCATTTAAAAAAATAGAAGCTTACAGTTTATCCGTTTTAGACAACCCAAATCAAGCGAAAGAAGCCGCTAGTCAATTTGGTAAATTTACACAAGTGCTCAGCCAATTGGATATTAAAAAGCTGAAAATTACCTTGCCCGATTTTCATAATTTAAGTTTACGATATCATCAATTTTCAGGAGCTATCACTACAGGAAATTCATCTAGAATAGATACATCAAAGGATGCAATTTCATATTTAACATCTCAAAAACCGTTGGTGACTACTTTTGAAAATTTTATTCAAAACCGGGAAGCATTAAAAAGAGTCACACATCACGATACTAAAATTAGCAACGTATTATTTCAAAAAGAGAATGGGATAGAAAAAGCCATTTGTGTCATTGATTTGGATACCGTAATGCCAGGTTATTTTATCAGTGATGTAGGTGATATGTGTCGCACTTATTTATGCAAAGTAAGTGAGGAAGAATCCAATTTAAATTTAATCCAAATTGAAAAGGAGCGTTGGGAATTTTTGAAAACAGGATACTTATCCCAAATGCAAAATACCTTAAGCAATTTTGAAATGGATCATTTTAGGTATGCTGGTCAATTTATGATTTACATGCAAGCACTTCGTTTTTTAACCGATCATTTGAACAATGACTATTACTATGGCGCAAAGTATGAAGGTCAAAACTTTGTACGTGCAGTGAATCAAATTGAACTGTTAAAAAGATTCAATGAATCAATTATTAATTAGCCTCTTTAAATTGATAAACTAATTTACATCTATAATTAGTCTCTATAAGTCAATGCTGGCAAACGATCACCAAGCAATGCCTTGTATTGATAATCTCCTTTTTGTTTTTGAAACTCTTCTTTTGCTTTTTGTATTAATGCAGGTTGCAAGTATAAATCAATTGCCGTCATAGCCATTGTTTTTGAAGCATTCAACATCCCTTTAGCTCCAATTTCTGTTGCACCACATGCCACTGCTTGCCAACTATGAGCAGGTGTTCCGGGCACCCATGTAGCCGTGCTCAAACCTACCGTTGGAACCATATAACTAACATCACCCACATCGGTTGAACCTCCGCCCGAAGTGGTCGTTTCAATTTTTAGCGGGAATACTTTTGCTGCTTCATCTATAGAAGGGATCGTTCCAATAAAACTAGTTTGCATTGTTTTTGCAAACGCTTTTTCTTTTTCAGTATATATGACACCACCAACTTTTTCTAAGTTGGGTTGCATGACATCTGCCAATGTTTTATTCAAAAGCAAATCATGTGTACCATCAATCACTTCAAATTTCATGGAAGTTCCAGTTCCTAATGCAGCACCTTCAGCAGCTTTCACCACTCTGTCAAAAATTTCAACCACTTTATCCCTTTTTGGATGACGTACATAATAAAAAACTTCAGCATAATCAGGAACTACATTGGGCGCTTTACCACCATTCGTAATTACATAATGAATTCTTGTTTCTTGCGGAATATGTTCACGCATCATGTTCACCATATTGTCCATTGCCTCTACAGCATCAAGTGCTGATCGACCTTGTTCAGGTTGAGCCGCTGCATGTGCTGATATTCCATAAAATCTAAATTTCGCCGATTTATATGCCAATGCACTTTTCATGGTAACCTCATTTTTGTTACTTGGATGCCAATGAATCACTGCATCCACATCATTGAATAAACCAGCTCTTACTAGGTATACTTTACCACCGCCACCTTCTTCCGCTGGACTTCCATAAACCTTTATCGTTCCTTTAATCTTGCCTTCCGCAATTAATTGTTTAATTGCTATTCCAGCAGATACCGAACCAGTCCCAAACAAATCATGCCCGCAACCATGTCCAGCAGCCTTACCTTCAATAATGGATTTTTCAGGTGTAGCTGATTGAGATAAACCAGGCAAAGCATCATACTCTGCTAAAATTCCAATCACTGGTTTTCCCGAACCATAAGTAGCTACAAAAGCAGTTGGCATGCCACCCACACCTGTTTCTACTTTAAACCCAGCTTCCTGTAAATGTTGGACATGCAATTGTGCACTTTTATTTTCTTTAAACCCAACTTCGGCCCAATTCCATAAGGATAGGGTAGTTTGTTTATCCGCTATATAAGATTTATCTAAAATGGCATTTACTGCATTTTTCGTGGTATTAATATTGTTCCCATCCTGGGTATTTGCTTTTTGCGCAATTACAAAATTGGAACAAGCTAATGTGGCCAAACCAAATATGAATATTTTCTTTAACATGAATCTTGGGTTATTGTTTAAAAAGAACTTTAATTTAAAACTGATCGTTCATTGCAAAATCGGACTTTCTGTTTTTCCATTTTCCTCGGGTGAAATCTGGAATTTCTTGCACCTGACCATTCTCGGAAATTGACTTTTCAGAAAGGGGAGTAATGGCATACCAGGTTGCTAAATCATATACATCTATCGGGAAGGGAACATTTCTTTTGATACATTCTATAAATGCATTTTCCACGAAAAAGTCCATTCCCCCGTGACCAGCACCAACAGCGTCTTTTTCAAAACGCTTCCATAATGGATGATCATGTTGCTTTAAATAGGCTTCTGGATTTTCCCATTGATGCTCTTTTGGCGAAACGCCCTCAATATATATATGTCCAGCATTCAAAGCACCTGAACTAAAATCCTGCCATAATCCCTGAGTACCCTGAACACGGAACCCTAAATTATAAGGACGTGGAGAATTGGTGTCGTGCGTTAATAATATAGTCTCTCCATTTTGGGTCTGTATTTGTGTTGTTACGATATCACCTAATTTAAAATTTAATTTCGCATTTGGATGATTTTCACCGCCTTGTGGGTGGTTAACTATATATTTATGTAAACCTCTTGCTTTAGTAGCAACCGAGGATAACCTGGTTAATAAGTTACCTCTATTCACATCAATCATCATGGCTACTGGTCCTAAACCATGGGTTGGATATAGCTCACCGTTTCTATATAAGGAGTGATTTGTTCTCCATTTTGCCTCGCTAAGTCCTTTTTCACCAAATTCAACCCCTGAATTATAGGCTGTCTTACCATCATTAAACTTAACACCCCTTAAATCGTGCTCATATCCGCCTTGTAAGTGCAATAATTCCCCAAACATACCTTTACGTACCATATTATATACAGCCAAAACATCGCGTCTGTAGCATACATTCTCTAAACACATTACAGGAATACCTGTTTTTTCACTGGCATTTACAATATCCCAACAATCGGTGATCTTTATTGCACCACAAACTTCCACGCCTGGAATGATGCCATTATGAATAGCTTCTATGGCTTGAGGGATATGCCATTCCCACGGTGTAGCAATAATAACTGAATCAATATCAGTACGTTGTAAGAGTTGTTTGAAATTTTCGTTTCCATTGTTATACTCGATAGCTGCTGGTCGTCCAGCTTCTTTAAGTATCTTTTGTGCATCAGCAAGCATTTGTTTGTCAGGATCAGCGAAAGCCACAATTACGGTATCTGTTCTTTGGCAAAGCATTTCAATATGGCTTTGACCACGGTAACCAGTACCAATAATTCCAACACGAACTTTGTCTTTTTTAGCATTGGATTGTGCCTTTATGAACATTGGATTTAAACCTAAAGCCATGGTTGTCAAGCCTGCATCTTGCACAAATTTTCTTCTACTTAAATCTTTAGCCATTGAATTTGATTTTAGAATAAATGATGATACAATTTAAAGATAATTAGTTAATTATCAAAGAACAAGCACAACTCAATAGCTTAGCTTAAGACTAATCTAATGCAGCCCTGATACGAACAATCTCTTCATCGACAGCATCCCAATGCACTATTTTAATCTATCAATTTACCCTATAATTAACATTATGTTAAATAGATAATTCCAATATAACCCCCGATTGCTCGAGGGTTATTGTATATAGTTTGTGTTGTTACAAATTTACTATTGGTACTTATCGTGTAACTTATCGTAGATATTGAATTTAAGATCAGCCTCATCAGAAGCTTTTTGATCTTTACCACGTAATTTATCACGCTTGTAAGCATATAAAGTTGCTAAGAAATCCACTGATTTTGAAGCAACACTTTTTTCACTTCTTTCTAATTTTTCCTTGTCTTTAAGTACATCATATGACTTAGTGATCCACTCGATTGATGCATCTACTTTTGCTTTAATCACTGGGTCTAAAACCACATTTAACTTTTTGATTGAATCTTGTTGTGCTTTGAAAGCTGCATCAAATGCCAATTTCTTCTTAGGATCTTTAGGCGCCACTGGCTTGTTTGCGTTCAAAGTTTGTAAAGCTTTGACGTTTTTACCAGCTTGGTCGTCTAATAAATTGAATTGGTTGTAATATGCGATACCCACATTAAATGCTGCGGCAAAGTTCTTATTATTCATATCATAAGCCTTTTTATATGCTTCAGCAGCTTTTTCAATGAATTTGTCGGCTTTGTCATCAGTTTTACCGCTCATGAACATGTCACCATACATTTGGTACTCAAATTCAGTTAAATCACCCGCTTTTACTCTTTGATCATATAAAGCAACTTTCTCATCAATTGATAAGTTTTTATCAATATAATCAGTTGCATATTCGCTCCATGGTTCTTTTGGATAAGCAGCTTTTGCAGCTTCTAAAGCAGCATCAAACTTAACTTTATCCTTTTTTGCGATGTATTGTACTAAAACGTATCTGTACACATCTACATATTCAGGTGCAGCTACTTTATATCCAATCAATCTTGAATAATATCCGATGGTAGCATCTACATTACCTGCATTTTGATTTGAATAACCAGCATACACTAATGATGTGGTATCGAATTTTTGTTTTGAAGAAGACCAACCATTGGTGAAAATGATGTCACTGAAAATAACTGCATTTTCAAAGCTTGAAGAAGCTACTTTCCAATTTTTAGTATTGAAAGCATTTACGCCATCTTTAAAGCTTTTTAAATACACATCAAAAAATGGATCTTGACCATTTTCTTTTGCTATTGGGAAACCTTTTTCTTGGTCTAATTTAATATACTCATCAATTGCAGCTTTCACTTGATCATAAGCTGTTGGATTTTTAGCAGCATCTTTATTAAAACCGCTGTAGATTTTTGCTTTCCAATAATACCCTTCT
>Ga0007882_10001993_pt1 | contig 11639 bp, 8 predicted proteins | sample CryBogCBH12Aug01_FD_71195 | JGI IMG/M metagenome (GOLD analysis project Ga0007882, IMG submission 71195) | Freshwater microbial communities from Crystal Bog, Wisconsin, USA - CBH12Aug09.1 | ecosystem: Environmental > Aquatic > Freshwater > Lake | place: Crystal Bog, Wisconsin, USA | collected... | reverse complement strand
ACAGAAGAGTTAAAGGTAAAAGAGGGGCAGCGCCTTTCCGCTGCATGAACAGGTCTGGTTACCAACTTAAACTCAGCCACTTTTTGTCTACCGGTTGGGGTCCACTTCAGTATCAGTGTTAAGAATAGACAGTCCCACTATCCTTATGCTTCTTTTTATTTTCGGGGTTTTATTAGGAACTCTTGTCTCAGTTGTTGCCGTACTTCTACAATCAACAACGAGAATGCGACAGGAAAAGACAAGCGATATTATCCGTTTGATATTTGCAGGGCTTTTCGAGCATTTCGGGTTCCATCAGTTTCATGTGTTCTGTCGGCTTATGGGCATCTATGATTTGCTGGTAAGGGGTAAATTAGCTTATGGTTACAGGGAACGCTCCGGTTATAAATCACAATCATCACCGTTGCCTGATCAAACAATACAATAATCTTAAAGGAGCGAGGGTATGTGCACCGTTGCTATCGTGGGTCTTGGATATGTCGGCATTCCACTTGCGGTTGAGTTTGGAAAGATCATGCGGACTATCGGGTTTGATCGTTCGAAAGAGAAAATTGATCTTTTTAAGCGCGGGATGGTACCAGGTGATGAAATTGAGTCAGATGAACTTCGTAAAGCAGTGCATCTGACATGTACCGATGATCCCGCCTTGCTTTCAGAGGCTGATTTTATTCTGGTTGCGGTACCTACTCTGGTGAATGAGGCGAATCAACCTGAATTTCATCCACTGATTGAGGCTAGCAGGGTCGTTGGTCAGTATATTAAAACGGGGGCAACAGTCATATACGAATCAACCGTCTATCCCGGTGCTACAGAGGAAGTCTGCATACCTGCAATCGAGTCAGCCTCGGGGAAAAAATGGAAGAAGGATTTTCATGTAGGTTATTCTCCTGAAAGGGTCAATCCTGGCGATAAAAAACATACCCTTACTAAAATTATAAAAATCGTCTCGGGTGACGATAAAGAAACCCTGGAAAAAATAGCCAGTCTTTATGAGTTGATCATCCAGGCGGGGGTTCACAGGGTTTCGTCAATAAAAGTTGCTGAGGCAGCAAAGGTCATTGAAAATACGCAGCGCGATTTGAATATTGCGCTGATGAACGAAGTTGCGATTATCTCTCACCTTGTGGGTATTGATTCCCATGAGGTCATCAATGCGGCAGCGACCAAGTGGAACTTTTTCCCTATGCGACCGGGACTCGTAGGGGGTCATTGCATTGGGGTTGTACCTTATTATCTCACGTACAAAGCCGAGAGAATGGGTTATCATCCGGATGTCATTCTAGCTGGTCGACGGATAAACGATAGCATGGGAAAATTCATTGCTGACCAGATCATTAAACAGATGATTGCTGCTGGCACGAATATAAGGGATGCTAAAGTGAACATCCTCGGAATAGCTTTTAAAGAAAATATTCAGGATATCAGTAACTCGAAAATTGTCGAAGTCATCAAAGAACTTGAATCTTTCGGGGTAGAAGTATCTGTGCATGATCCGATTGTAAAACCAGCTGATGCCAAAGAGAGGTATGGCATCTCTTTAGTTGAATGGGATGAATTACCTGTTGCGGATGCTCTTGTGGTGGCCGTTATACATAAGCAGTTCCTTGATAAATCACTTTTAGAGCTTTTGTCCAAGGTTGAAAAGGGAGGATGTTTTGTTGATCTCAACAGTCATTTTAACGTCGATGCCATCGTTGAACAAGGACTTTCGGTATGGAGGTTGTAGCATTAATAATGCCCTTAGCCGTTGTTTCTGCAGAGACTGAATTGATTCGTTTTGATTTGTCGATACTTTTAACGAATAACATGATTCTGCCTGTTCGATAACTCTTCGGTAAAATATTTGTAACTTTACAAAAGAAACAATTATCGTTATTTATCACAGTAAAGCCCTTACAATCTGACATCGGAATAACATAAACCTGTTTTGGTAATGCCTAATACTGAACATGTTGAAAAAATCAAGCAGGGTGTTGTTGCCTGGAATGAATGGCGCCAAATAAATAAAGGGATAACACCTTATCTGTCCCATGTTGATCTCAGCAGAGCAGATCTTGGCAGAGCTGATCTTATGGGTGGCGACCTTAGGGGAGCAAATCTGAGTACAGCTTTACTCAAAGGAGCTGATCTTTTTGAAGCCGATTTGAGTGGTGCCGACCTGAGCGGAACGGATCTTTTTGGCGCCAATCTCAATAACGCTGATCTTAATGGCGCCAATCTTAAAGCTGCCAATCTTAGCTTAGCTCGTTTCAATGGCGCAAGTCTCAAAGGAGCTAACCTCATTGAAACCCATCTCAGGGATGCTGATCTCAAAGGAGCCGATCTCAGCGGTGCAAATCTCAAAGGAGCCGATCTGAAAGGAGCCAATCTCAGGAGAACCATTCTCTGTGGTGCCAATCTAAAGGGAGCAGATCTCAGTGATACTCAATTAAGCGGCTGTAGTATAGATACAAACACTAAACTTGATGACCGGATAATTGGGTGTGAAAAACGGGTGAATGGGTTTTATTGTGAAGCAACAGATTCATCTGCTTTAATAAGGTCAGCTCCACCTGGCAATTCAATGAAAGGCTCAAATGCTGACGTCATTGTGGAGAATCTTACCTATGCCAGGAAATACCATACGTATTCTTTAATTCTTGCAGGTATAGCTCTGTTGCTTTTCGTTACAGGGTCGAACAATATACCTGTGCCTTATTATAATGCTGACTTCACAATAACACCTCTTCAATATTCAGTATCAGCCATTCTGTTATCAATATGTTTTTCTTTTTTTGTTTCCATCTTTTTTAACAGTGCGGTTCAAGGAACAGCATATCTGGCTGAACAAGCCTCTATACTCAAAGTCATCAATTTTCCCTGGTTACTTTCAAAGTATAAGTATAGTACTTGGGGTCGGACATATTCTTTTTTATTACGTCTATTTTTTTGTTTTCATCCGTTTATTTACGCTGTTGTCTTTCTCTTTTTACACCAAAAAGGCAGTGTGCTATTAGATTTCCCGATGTCTTTGACTGATTTGTATTTGCATCCGGAGTATGTCCTGTTATTGATGAGTATCCCTCTCCTTATGCTTTGTGGAAGAATATTTTACCTTTCACAACTTTTTCAAAGGCCAATCCTGTTTGACCCACAAACTGAGAATGAGCGAAATAATCAGAGTGAGAGGCTTATAGAAAAAGTTTCTGTACTCATTGAGTTGCTGCAACTTAAGAAAAGCTAAGTATAATCGTATCCATACGTGAAGAAAACCAGGATAAGCGGAGTTCCTAAAAGTGCATTTGCTTTCGCATTTGTCTTGATACTTAGCTCAAGCGTTTATATGGCTTTCCATTTCCGCGCGCTTATCGTAAGTAACAACCTGGTCCAACGTTCTCTTACTGTAGAACACAAGCTTGATGAGACGCTTGCTTTGGCTGTTGATGCTGAAACAGGCCAGCGTGGCTACGTTATTATTGGCAATGAGGTATTTCTTGAACCTTATTATTCGGCTATATCTTCAACAAACGGCATTATCCCGCATCTCCAGGAACTGCGTCGATTGACATATGACAATCCTCTACAGCAAAAGCAGTTAGACAAGCTTGTTCCTCTTGTCAGGGAGAAACTTGCCTTTATGAAAAAAGTTAATGCCGTGAGAAGAAATACCGGATTTGAAGCGGCAAAGAAGTTGATTGCCACCGATATCGGCAGGCAGATGATGCTCGAAGTTCGACATGACCTTATAAAGATGCATAACAATGAGCAAGCGCTTGTTCAGCAACGGTTAACTGATGTATCTACAAACTTTTGGGATACTGTTTTTGCCATGATTATGGGGTTAGGTTCCGGATTTTCCCTCTTGTTATTTTCATTTATTGTCGTCAATCGTGAAACTGCTATACGGAAGCGGGCAGAGGAGGTGCTGAAACAACTCAATAAAGAGCTGGAACTGCAAGTCGAAGCAAGAGTCGATGAGTTGCGCAAGAATGAGGAGGTGTTCAAAACGATGGTGGAAAGCGTTAAGGACTATGCCATCTTTATGCTTGATGTGAATGGAGATGTTTTGAGCTGGAATAAAGGTGCTGAACTGTTGAAAGGCTACAAAGCTGAAGAGATTGTCGGTCAAAACTTTTCGTGTTTCTTTACTGAAGCCGATATTCTTGCCGGCAAGCCATCAGTTCTGCTTAAAACCGCCACTGAGCAAAGCCATGTTGAAGATGAAGGATGGCGAGTGCGTAAGGATGGTACACGCTTTTTTGCTGATGTTGTGATTACCTCGATATATGATGAAAAACAACAATTGGTCGGATTTTCCAAAGTCACTCGAGATATCACCGCGCGAAAGCAGAGTGACTTGAAAATTGCGAATCTAAGCAGAATGTATGCCACATTGAGTCAGGTCAATCAAGCCATAGTTCGAATTAAGGATAAAAATGAATTGTTCAAGACCATTTGCCGTGTTGCCGTAGAGTCTGGCAAATTCGGACTGGCATGGATCGGGTTGCTTGACCCTGAATCTGGTGTTGTTACACCAGTAGAGGTGTACGGAGCTGTTGAAAGTTCTTTCCCGTTTATTTCAATTAATCTCAAAGAGATGCCTTTCAACAATGGCATTATCGGTAAAGCGGCTCAAACAGGCAATGTTGTTTACTGTGAAAATATCCAAACTGACCCGGCTATGCAACAGTGGCGGGCGATGGCAATTGCCGGCGGTTTTCATGCTGCCGCGTCAGTTCCAATTCGGCAGCAGGGGGGCGTTATAGCATTTCTGAATATCTATGCAAGCGAGGCGGATTTTTTTTCCAAAGAAGAGATTCCGTTGCTTAATGAAATGGGATCGGATGTTTCGTTTGCGTTAGATTCTATGTGTATGTCTGCCCTGCAGACGAAAACAGCTGAATCTTTAACGCAAAGCGAGAAGCACTTCAGGGATATGTTTGAAAGTCATTCTGCCATTATGCTTATCATCGATCCTGATAACAACGTTATTATTGATGCGAATCACGCTGCAACGGCGTTTTATGGGTGGTCGATAGATGAACTTCGCCATAAGCCTATACAGGAGATCAGTGCATTGACTCCTGAACAGATTAACTTTTCCATAAAACAAAGCAGAAAAGGGGAAAAAAATTACTTTTTATCTCGGCATCATCGGAGGGACGGAACTATCCGTGATGTTGAGATCTTCACCACGACTATTGAGACTGAAGGTAAAGATTTTCTTTATACCATAATACATGACGTTACTGAACGCAAACACTACGAAATTGCCACCGAATTGCACATCGCTCTTCTTGAGTTGGTGGAGAGTCATTCGATAACGGAGTTGCTGCAGTTGACACTCGATAAAGCTGAAATATTGACCGAAAGTGTTATCGGGTTCTTTCATTTTGTTGCTGAAGATCAGAATTCGTTATCGCTTCAAGCGTGGTCAACCAACACTGAAAAGAATATGTGCACGGCTGTGGGAGATGACAGACACTATGCGCTGGACAGTGCAGGTGTGTGGGCTGACGCGGCTCGGGAACGGAGGGCAGTGATCCATAATGACTATAAATTGATAATGGATCGCAAAGGGATGCCAGATGGCCATGCTGAGGTCACCCGTGAAGTAGTTGTGCCTGTATTGCGGGGTGATAAGGTTGTTGCGATTCTCGGTGTAGGTAACAAGCGAACTTTGTATGATGAGAATGATATAAAATGGGTAGGCATCGTAGCAGATATTGCCTGGGATATTGTTGCAAAAAAAATGGGCGAGGAGGAACGCAAAATCCTTCAAGCCCAGAAATATGCCATTGAACATCTCGCAATGCATGACTCTTTGACGGGTCTTCCGAATCGTCGGCTTCTTTCTGAACGGATAACCTTGACCATTGCCCTGGGTCGACGGAGCAGAACTATGGCTGCGTTGATGATATTTGATCTCGACAAATTCAAACCTGTCAATGATACGTTTGGCCATGAGATTGGTGATTTGCTGCTTCAGGCGGTCGCAACCCGTACATCTGGAATCCTGCTTAGAAGTGGTGATACCCTTGCCCGGCTAGGGGGTGATGAGTTTGTTGTGCTGCTGCCGCATATTACGGAGATTTCGAATACTGTTGCTCTTGCCGAAAAGATAAAAAATGCAATACTTCAGCCGTTCGAAATAGAAGGCCATTCCATCAACATTTCATGCAGTATTGGTATATCAGTTTTCCCTGATCACGGAGATAATGAACTGCAATTGATGAGGCATGCCGATGAGGCAATGTACAGAGCAAAAAACGAAGGTGGTAATCGTGTTTTGGTTTATGAGGGTGAATTATTATGATGTGCTGGAGAAGTTTTAATTTTAACCGACTATCATCATGTGTGGAATTGTTGGGTATATAGGCTTGCAGAAAGCTGCACCGCTTCTTCTGCAAGGGTTGAAGAGGCTTGAGTATCGTGGTTACGATTCAGCCGGGCTGGCATTACTGAACGGAAGTGTCCTTTCGGTTATCAAGCAGAAAGGGAGTGTCAGCGATCTTATAGATGCTGCTGAGCTGCTCAGCGACGAAATGAAGGAGGCGACGGCAGGTATTGGCCATACCCGCTGGGCTACGCATGGTGAGCCCAGCGATAAAAATGCACATCCATTTTTAAATGACTTGGGTGATATAGCTCTTATTCATAATGGTATTGTCGAAAACTTCTCAACGCTGAAACAGGAGCTGATACTACTTGGTTATAAATTTTCAAGCGATACTGATTCAGAGGTTCTGGTTCATCTGATCGACAGGGTATGGAAAAGTGATCCATCGCTTGACCTTGAATCAGCTATTCGTAATGCTCTTCGTCTTGTTGAGGGGGCATACGGTATTTGTGTGATTTCTTCGCGTGAGCCCGACAAGATTATTGTTGCACGCAAGGGGAGTCCACTGGTAATAGGCATTGGTTCAGGGGAATACTTTATTGCCTCTGATGCCGCCCCAATTGTTGAACATACCAATAAGGTGGTATATCTTTCCGACGGTGAACTTGCCGTGGTGACAAGGGATGGGTATTCTGTCAAATCCATTGAGAATGTCGAACAGTCGAAGATTGTAACAGAGCTTGATTATTCGCTTGAAAAAATAGAAAAAGGCGGGTTCGAGCATTTCATGCTCAAGGAGATTTTTGAACAGCCTGAGGTTATGATGAATGTCATGCGAGGTCGTGTGAAAATTGAAGAGGGCTTGATTCGACTGGGAGGGATAGCTGATTATCTTGATCGTCTGAAACACACAAAGCGCATTGTGATCTGTGCCTGTGGGACAAGCTGGCATGCTGCTTTGATCGGGAAATATCTTATTGAGGAATTTGCACGAATTCCAGTCGAGGTGGATTATGCCTCAGAGTTCAGGTACCGCAATCCTCTTGTAGGTATTGATGATGTGGTCATTGTTATTTCTCAGTCCGGTGAAACTGCCGATACTCTTGCCGCACTTCATGTGGCTAAGGAAAAAGGTGCCCTGGTCATGGGTATCTGTAATGTTGTCGGTTCCACTATTGCCCGAGAAACCCTCTGCGGTATGTATACTCATGCAGGTCCGGAGATTGGTGTTGCTTCGACCAAAGCATTCAGCGCTCAGGTGGTTATGCTCTATATGCTTGCTCTCACGCTCAGCAAAGGACGAACTATTTCTACCGATGAAAATGCTTTGCTTCTGAGAGAACTTTCGACAATTCCTGAAAAAGCTTCCCGTATACTTGAACTCGACAGTCAGATCAAGGAGATAGCTGTGCGGTTTAAGGATGCCCGGAATGCGCTCTATCTCGGGCGCGGTTACAACTTCCCTGTCGCTCTTGAAGGAGCCCTGAAACTCAAAGAGATTTCTTATATCCATGCGGAGGGTTATCCTGCTGCAGAAATGAAGCACGGGCCGATTGCATTGATCGATGAAGATATGCCGGTTATATTTATTGCTCCCCACGATAATACCTACTCAAAGATTCTCAGTAATATTGAGGAAGTGCGGAGCCGTAAAGGGAGGGTTATCGCTATTGCCAATGACGGGGATCAGGAAATCAGTCGTCTGGCTGAACATGTCATATATATTCCGAAATCTTCTTCACCGATTTCACCTCTGTTAACGGTGATTCCACTACAACTTCTCGCTTATCATATTGCGACCCTGCGAGGGTGTAATGTTGATCGTCCCAGGAACCTGGCAAAGTCGGTGACTGTTGAGTAAACTTGTCTGCGTCCAGCAACCTTTAGAATGTCAAGGAGAGATAATCATGGAACTTCAATTCTATGGCGCAACTGAAAGGGTGACCGGTTCCTCGCATATCCTCAGAGTGAATGGGTATACGGTTTTAATTGACTGTGGACTTATACAGGGTACACAGGAAGATGAAGCGCTCAATCGTCAGCCGTTTCCTTTTGATCCCTCGTCAGTCGATGCAGTTGTGCTTACACATGGACATATCGATCATTCCGGGCGACTTCCTTTACTTGTAAAACACGGCTTTAAAGGGCCTGTTTACACGCAGCATGCTACTGTTGATCTTTGCAAGGTGTTGCTGCTTGACTCGGCATCTCTTGCTGAGCGTGATGCCGAGTATCATAAGAAACATCCTGAAACGCGGGCTGATAAACATGCCGAGCCACTTTATAATCGTGAGGATGCGTTGCGGGCGCTTAACACAATGATAGGTCTCCCTTATGATGAAAAACAGAACATTCTTGCGGGGATGACCATTCGTTTTCGTGATGCCGGACATATTCTTGGATCAGCTTTGGTAGAGGTCTGGCTGAAAGAAGGTGCCGTTGCAAAGAAGCTTGTTTTCAGTGGTGATGTCGGACAGTATAATAGCCCGCTCATGAAAGATCCTGAAACTATTAAAGAGGCTGATGCAGTCATTCTTGAAAGTACTTACGGAGATCGTCTTCACAAGGAACTTAAGCTTACTCTTGCTGAACTAGGGGAGGTTATCCGTTCGGCCAGTAATCGAAACGGGAATATACTTATTCCGGCTTTTGCCATCGGCAGAAGTCAGGAGTTGCTTTATCTTTTTGGGCAGTATTATGATGAATGGGGGCTTGATCAGTGGCAGATTTTTCTTGATAGCCCTATGGCAATAGAAGCAAGTGGAATTTATTGGGAATATCCGGAATTGCTGGATGAGGATACAGTTCGTTTTCGTAATGACAAAAGCATTATGCCTCATTTGAAAAACCTTCATTTTACCCCTAAACCCGAACAGTCGAAGGCTATCAATGCTATAAAAAGCGGTGCGATTATCATTGCCGGAAGCGGCATGTGCAATGGTGGCAGGATTCTACATCATCTTAAACATAATATTCAGCGTTCAGAATGTTCTTTGATTATGACAGGATTTCAAGCAGAAGGAACTCTTGGCCGTTCTCTTGTAAGTGGGGATAAGGAGGTTGTTATTCATGGAAAGAATTACGAGGTGCATGCCTCTCTTCATACTATCGGGGGATTATCGGCGCATGGGGATCGTGACGATCTGTTACGCTGGGCTGGTGGTTTTGTAAATAGTCCTGAAATATTTGTTGTTCATGGGGATGAACCGGTAAAAAAAGTTTTTCGCGATGCCATTGAGGATCGTCTACATTTCAGGGCTACGATTCCTAAGGCTGGTGACATTATTAATTTTGGGTCATGATGTTATTCTTCTGTTCCACGGAATTCGACTGATTGTTACTCTTTTGCTAAACAACTGGAATGGAGTTGTGCGGGTTGTATTAATTTCTATTTTAACAGTGCGTTACAGTTGGTGGTTATCGGAGGCAACTTGTTTGCAAATATGATGATGACGATCGTTTTTTTATGTTATTAACAATGATACTATGTCAGTTACTTCATTCAGGGAGCTAGTCCCTATTCTTCAGACAGCTATAGGCCCGATGATTCTTATCTCCGGTCTTGGGCTGTTGCTTCTTACCATGACCAACAGGCTTGGACGTGTTATTGACCGTTCAAGATCGCTGCTTGACAATCTGGAATCAAATCCTGAGTCGTATGTTCTTCGAATAAACAGGGAAGTGGCGATTCTCTGGAAACGGGCACGCTATATCCGTGTTGCAATTCTGCTTGCCTGTATGACTTGTTTTGGTGCATCAGTGCTGATTATCATGCTTTTTCTCAGTGCTTTGGTCAATATTGATCTGCCAATGGTTTTGTCAGGGGTGTTTATTGGGAGTATGCTTTGTCTGAGCAGTGCTCTGCTTTTTTTCTTTTTAGATGTGAATATGAACCTTGCCGCATTCAGAATAGAGATGGAGAGCCACGATAAGAAAAGACTTATTCTGGAGACCAAAGGATACTGATCAACTATATTGGATAAATGCAGCGGGATTCGAGACCACGACACTCGCTACCTTATCCCCTTGGATGAAAGGTTTTATGTACTTCTTTGATGAAGGAGCGGTCGATGTGCGTATAAATCTGGGTGGTGACAATGGAACTGTGACCTAACATTTCCTGAACCGCACGAAGATCAGCTCCTCCTTCAAGAAGATGGGTAGCGAACGTATGGCGGAAGGTATGCGGGCTGATATTTTTTTCAATTCCAGCACTAACTGCATATTTACGCACCATTGCGAAAAGTGCCATGCGTGTAAGTTTTATGCCATGCGCATTCAAAAACAGATAATCGTCGGAGTTGTTTTTTACCAGGGCAAAACGAAGCTCTGTCTTGTACTTGTTTATCCATTCTATTGCGGAATTGCCAACTGGAACAAGCCGTTCTTTTGAACCCTTTCCGAAAATTCTGATAAAGCCTGATTCAAGGTAAAGATTCTGCTGCTGAAGATTTATCAGTTCGCTGACTCTTATGCCTGTTGCATAAAGCAGTTCGAGCATCGCTTTGTCCCGCAGAAAATATTTGCCAGGTGGTGTTTGTGTAACAGGAGTTTCAAGCAGACGTAGGGTTTCCCCGACAGTCAAAACCGTAGGAAGGTATCTGGACTGTTTTGGCAGGTGGAGGTTTTCTGCAGGATTTATATCAATTGCCCGTTCTGTTACCAGAAACTTGTGGAAAGATCGGATAGCAGAAATATTCCTTGCCATTGAACTTGCCTCAAGGCCTATAGTGTAGAGCTCTTTAATGAAATCGTTTATTTGAGCAGGTGTGATGGAGCCGATCGGTTTTGAGCGGTGCTGCATGAACAGCAGGTAGCGCTTGAGGTCGTTGCTGTAGGATGCTCTCGTATTTGTTGAAAAATTACGCTCAATGAGCATATAGTTAAGGAACCCCTCAAGAATACTCTTGTATTGTGTATCCAGATCAGTCATTCGGCTATCGTTTTATTTTACGCAGCCTTTGGCAGAATCCGCCGTCAAAGCCTGGATGATCGTCTGGAAGAGTGAGGATTGCGTCTTTTGAATTGTTATTGGTTATAAATTTATCTGGTATACTGTTGTAGTTCTGATCGATAATAAAATCAGGATGTCTGTGAAGAAATGATTGCACCTGGATGGTATTTTCTTCAGGTTCAATGGAGCAGGTGGCATAGACCAGAATCCCGTTTTCATTAAGCATTTCGGCTGCATGATCGAGCAGTTCCGCCTGGAGCTTCACGAGTTCCTGAAGCATATCCGGACTTAGTTTCCAACGCAGTTCAGCGCGTCGGCCCAGAACCCCTGTTCCAGAACAAGGAGCATCAAGCAGAATGGCGTCTG
>Ga0007882_10001988_pt1 | contig 11650 bp, 9 predicted proteins | sample CryBogCBH12Aug01_FD_71195 | JGI IMG/M metagenome (GOLD analysis project Ga0007882, IMG submission 71195) | Freshwater microbial communities from Crystal Bog, Wisconsin, USA - CBH12Aug09.1 | ecosystem: Environmental > Aquatic > Freshwater > Lake | place: Crystal Bog, Wisconsin, USA | collected... | reverse complement strand
ATAGAACTTAGATAAATAAACCTCTTAACACCAGCATTAGAAGCTTGACGGGCAAGATTTAATGATGCCTCAACATTAACACGCTGATATTCAGCAACTGGATCACTAGATTTATCATTCATGATGTGCGTTCGGGCAGCCAAATGAATCACAGCATCAACTCCATAGAGAGCATCATCGAATATTATGTCAGGATTTAGATCGCCAACGTAAATGATATTCAATTTCTCATCGCAAAAAAGGCCATCTACCCTTCTGACTGCAGCGCGCACTGAATGACCATCGGCAAGTAATTTTCTAGCCAGAGAAGTGCCGACAAAACCCGTAGCACCCGTAATAAGTAGATTCATTTAATAAATACTAATTTTTGTAATAAATTGATAAAGTCTCTGCTATCACAATTTCTTGAGAAAATCTCTCCTGAGCAAGCGTCCGACTTCTTTTCCCCATGGTACGGCGTAAGTCTACATCAAGAATTAACTGTTTTAATGCCGATGTAAGTGCCCCAACATCTTTCGCGGGAACCAAAAAACCGTTACCTCCATCCTCTACCACCTCCCGACAGCCAGGGGTGTCGGTTGTCACAATAGGAAGGCCACAGGCAGCGGCCTCTAAAAGTGATTTCGGCAATCCCTCACCATAAAAAGATGGGAGACAGGCAATGTGAGCATGTTGCAATACCGCTGGCATATCCTCTCTATGTCCCCACCATTCAACCCCACTCTTTCCATCCCACTCGCGCAAGTTTTTATGTGGAATAGATCCTGGATTTGCTTCGTCTGGCTCCCCAACAAGCACAAACCGAGCAAATATTCCTTCCTCATTCAAGCGTTGAGCTGCGAGTACAAATTCGTGAACCCCTTTAGCCCACAACATTCGAGCCACTAGAATTATTGTGACTGGACCCAACGGCTCTTCGATTGGGAAAAATATTTTAGTGTCTACCCCCGCTCCACGTATCAACGAAATCTGATTTTGTGGAACGCCCGACAAAATAAGTATCTTCTGATCATCAGGATTCTGAACAATTGTCTGACAGTTGGGTCTAGATAGTAAAAAACCGAGCAAAGGTCTTACTAATTTGCGAATAATTTGAGCGCCTAATGTACCAGAGGTAAATAACCATCCTAGCCCAGCCACGGCATTAACTTTGCGCGGAATACCCAAAACTAAGGCTGCAATTGATCCGTAGAAAACTGGTTTCAATGCCACTTGATGAATGATGTCTGGGTGCTCATTCCGATAAAGACGCGTCAAACTGAGAATTTCCCTTATTGGGTTACCTCCGCGCCGAGAGAGCTCAAGGGGAACGAGTTTGATACCCGCATTTCGTATTACTAGCCCGTGGTTCTTAATCCGAGTTGCGACCACTACTTCAAACCCAGCCTCTAGGGCTGCAATTGCCAGCGGTAATCTATGGGAAACAAAGTACCAATCCTCAGTAACCACAAAAAGTAATTTTGGGCGCGCCATTAAGAACTCGAATTACTCACGTACCATTCCATTGCATCAGTTAACCCCTCAAAAACAGGATGTGTGGGCTTGTAACCCAACAGAGAGGAGGATTTAGAGATATCGGCAAGAGAATGTCTAACATCACCGACTCGGAACTCCCCAAATATAGGCTTAAAATCTTTAAGATGGCTGAAACGTGCCTCCAATCTAAATCGGATAGCCTCAAAAAGCTCATTTAGCGTAATACGCTCACCCACTGCGACGTTATAAACCTGATTCACCGCCGACACCTCCATCGATGTGGCTGCCAATAAATTTGCCTGAACAGCATTTGCAACATAACAAAAATCGCGACTGGTTTCACCATCACCATTAATAAAGACGGGCTCGTCTTTGATCATTGCAGATGTCCATTTAGGTATTACTGCAGCATACGCACCCTTCGGATCCTGCCGCGGACCAAAAACATTAAAGTACCGCAATCCAATGCTTTTAAACCCGTAAGTACGAGCGAATACCTCAGAATATAGCTCGTTTACGAGTTTCGTTACCGCATAGGGTGATAGTGGATTACCTATTAAGTGCTCAACTTTTGGCAAGCCTGGGTGGTCTCCATAGGTTGAACTTGAAGCTGCGTAAACAAAGCGCAAAACTTTAGCGTCTCGAGCGGCAATTAACATATTGAGAAAGCCGTCAATATTATTTTGATTGGTGGCAATAGGATCCTGAATACTTCGCGGGACCGAACCCAGAGCAGCTTGATGGAGAACATAATCAACCGCCTCAATAGCATGGCCCGGAGCATCACCTAAACCATCTCGAGATAAACTCACAAAACTCATAACAGACCTACAGTCTTTAAGATTGCGAATATCGCCGCGAATAATCTGAAAATTATTCCATTGCTCGGGGGCAATAAGCCTTTGCACTTCATCTAGGTTTCGCTGATGTCCAGTGGAAAAATTATCAATTCCTACTACGCGTTGATTAAGCTTGAGTAAAGTTTCCAGCAAATTACTGCCAATGAATCCAGCGACACCTGTAATTAGCCAAGTTTTAGGTTGGGACATGAGCTTGACTTGCAACTCTTCATAAGCGCTCATAGTCATAGCCTCAAATCCACTTCAGAGGATGAAAGAATGTATTTAAGATCATAGAGAATATGAACAGGTTTGCAGAGCTTTCGAATTTCTTCTGCGCCAAGCGATATAAATTGATTATGGGCCACAGCCAATATCACAGCATCATAGATGCCAGCTTGAGGCTTTGAAATTGGGATGATTCCATACTCACGCTTGGACTCAACTACAGAAACCCATGGATCAAAAATATCTACATCGCAGTTATAGCCCCTCAACTCAGCAACAATATCAACTATACGAGTATTACGTAGGTCGGGGCAGTTTTCTTTAAATGCCAGACCCATCACTAAAACTTTAGCGCCATCAACATGAATCCGACGCTTAGTCATAGCCTTAATCAATTGGGCTACTACATAAGCTCCCATACCATCGTTTAAACGTCGTCCTGCAAGAATTATTTCCGGGTGATAACCGATAGATTGAGCTTTATGGGTAAGATAATATGGGTCAACTCCAATACAATGCCCACCCACCAAACCAGGGCGAAATGGTAAAAAGTTCCATTTAGTCCCCGCTGCCTTTAGCACAGCTTCAGTATCAATGCCCATTTTATTAAAAATGATCGCCAACTCATTGATCAATGCAATATTCAAGTCTCGCTGGGTATTTTCGATCACTTTAGCAGCCTCTGCCACCTTAATACTTTCAGCTTTATAAGTACCAGCGATTATAATTTCTTTATAGAGCATATCTACTAAATCAGCAATTTCAGGGGTTGATCCTGATGTTATTTTTTTAATATTGGTAACTCGATGCTCTTTATCGCCTGGATTAATACGTTCAGGGCTATAGCCACAATAAAAATCATGGTTGTATTTCAGTCCAGAAAATTTTTCAAGTACTGGGACGCAGTCTTCCTCTGTAGCACCAGGATATACAGTTGACTCATAGATAACTATATCGCCCTTTTTCAGCACTCTACCAATCATCTCGCTAGCGCTGATCAACGGAGACAAGTCTGGACGTTTATGAACATCTATGGGAGTTGGAACGGTCACAATGAAACAATTACATTTGCACAAATCTTTCACATCATTCGAATAAGTTAAAAACCTTGCTGCACCTAGCTGCGCTGCTGAGACCTCAAGAGTGGAGTCAATGCTGCTTTTTAATTCATCGATACGTTTTTGGTTAATATCAAACCCAACTACCGAACGGATGCGACCAAATTCAACGGCGAGTGGAAGACCTACATATCCAAGCCCAATTATTGCTAAATTAATATCTTTAACATTCATCTTCTTTTCTTTCAGGCTTTATAATTTTCAATCTATCCAAAAAATTTTAAATCTTTTACTGTTGCTCTAGCCAAGCCTGAAACATTAATACATTCCATAGTTGATATTCCCAATTTCTAGCACCCGATAAATGCTCAGCCCATTTTTTACGAATTGGCGCAGGATAAAAGTACCCCTCACGAAGCAAGCGCGATTCTTTTAATAATTCATCAGCCCACGCCTGCAAGGGGCCCCGAAGCCATTCGCCAATTGGCACCCCGAAGCCCATCTTAGGTCTTTCAATCAAACCTTTAGGCACATATTTATACAATACTTCGCGTAGCACCCATTTGCCCACACCATTACGTACCTTCAAATCTTGCGGCAAACCCCAAGCAAACTCTACAACCCGATGATCAAGAAATGGCATACGTCCTTCTAAAGATACACTCATTGCAGCCCGGTCTACTTTTGCTAATATATCGTCAGGTAAAAAAGTAGTCATATCCAATGCCATCATGCGCTGAATATCATTAAGCCCAAAAAAATCTAGGTCCTTACTATTAAATGCTGAAGGTGCCTCTTGCCCTCCAATCACCAGGTTAGAGGGGTCACTCCAATTCGACAATAAAGCCAGATAGAGGGCGTCTGAACTTTTAGAAGCCAAGACCCCCGCACCTTTATGTAATTTATCGCCTATGTTTACCTGCCTGGAGTTACTAAGCAGCAATTTTTGTACTGGATCTAACAAAGCGCTCCAGAGCCTTGGTGATACTGCAAGAATTCCCTGGGCCAATATATGTCGACTTGCTATTGGAAGTATTGATAGTTTTTGCCACAATTTTTGCATAACCAAATAACGGTTATACCCACAAAATAATTCGTCCCCCCCATCGCCTGATAGTGAAACTGTTACCTTCCCCCTTGTAAGCTGAGAAACTAAAAAAGTTGGGATTTGTGATGAATCTGCAAATGGCTCACAATAAATAGTCGGCAAGACTGGGATCACATTTAATGCATCCTTTGGAGAAACATATAGCTCAGTATGATCTGTACCTAAATATTTTGCTACCTCCTTAGCATATATCGCCTCGTTAAAACCTTCCTCATTAAATCCAATCGTAAACGTCTTAACTGGTAAGCTTGATTGAGCCTGCATTAATGCCACTACAGTTGACGAATCTACACCCCCCGATAAAAAAGCACCGATCGGTACATCGGCAATCATTTGCTTGTTAACGACAGATTTAAGTAGCTCATCAAGCTTATCAACTGCCATCTCTGGAGAACCTAAAAAGGGTATTTGACAGCCATGCCTTACTACAGTAGAGGCCGACCAATAGGGGGTAATTTTGGGTTCTAGCTGACTTAAAGATACGGTTAGCAAATGCCCTGGCTCTAGTTTTGATATGTCTTTATATATTGAATAAGGTGCAGTAATATAACCATATCTCATCAGCAGGCATAGGGCATTCCGGTCGACTCCTGCCGAAAAAAATGGGTGCATTTTAAGGGCTTTCAACTCTGAGCCAAATAAGAAGGTGGCATTTTTACCGTCCCCTTGCCAACCATAATAAAGCGGCTTTTCACCCAAACGATCGCGCCCAAGCGTCAGCATAGAAGTCTGCCTATCCCATATCGCAAATGAGAACATGCCTACACATCGCCTAACTGTGCCTTCAATACCCCAAGCTTCAATTCCAGCTAAGATGGTCTCAGTATCTGAATGCCCTTTCCAGCCTGCTGGCCCCATCTCAACTCTTGGGGGTGCCAAACAAGTCTCGATAGAGGACTCTAATTCTCGCCGTAAATCAAGATGGTTATAAATTTCCCCATTAAATACAATGAAATAACGCCCACTGGCTGACTGCATCGGCTGATGACCGGCTAGTGAAAGATCAACAACAGCTAGCCGTCTATGAGCTAGCGCTATGCCAGATTGCGCATCACTCCACACACCCGAGCCATCAGGACCGCGATGCTGTAGGGCGGCGGACATAATGCAAGCTAAATTTTCAGCCTTATCCTTCTGCCCAAAGTCTCTCGACAAAAACCCTACAAAACCACACATTAAACTCTGCCGCCTTTTGATTTTCTTAGGATAATATCGAAACCACTAATTAATAGCTCTTCCAAAGGCAATTCACTAAAAGCCGTAAACATATCTATACGAGCTGTTGGAAGCGCCTTCCAACGCAGGACCCTAGGGACCGAGTAGGAGAATCCAGCGTCAGTAAATATGCGAATCATCTCTGAGTATCGTATTCGATTTGTATAAAAGCCAGATTTAGAAAAGAACCCCCCCTGCCATATCGATTCAGAAAATCTAAGATTATTTAGCCCTCCGCCTAAATGATCTTTCAAATCCACCCGATGGACGCTCACACTATCCTGCTTTAAAACACGAAAAAGTTGATTTGCCATTAAAGTAAAATCTTGCTTTGGAACGTGCTCCAAAACTGCATTTGAAAAACAATAATCAATCGAATCGGATGGTATTTTTTCCAAGGAATTAACTCCATTGGTTAAATACTCACAACCACAGCTTTCTAAAATCTCATCTACAGAATTAGGTTCTTTATCAAAAGATGGTTGGTATCCGCTTTGTCGCAAAAAGGTAAATAGGGAGCGATAAATGCCCATGTCTTTTTTTGCAAAATTCCCCGCATCAACCAACCAACTTTTTTTAAAATTAAAACACTTTGCAATTACTGCAGTAAACAAAGAATCGCCCGGCCCCAGTTCAAGTAATGAAAATTGATCGTTTGCGTTAAGTATCCGTCGCGCAGATATCAAATCTAAGATACCTGATGTAGTTCCATGCTCTAAAAAGATATTCATAGAATTTTGCGGTTGGTTCATATCGCCATGCTCAAAAAAATGTAGGCGCTTCCAGATTGCGTAGTGTATTGGCAAGCGAGATAAAAACAATTTTGCACCCACAAGCACCCACCAAGGAATTCTCTTTCTTAGGGCGTTTACTCTATCCTTCATTAACAGGTTAATCTAAGGTCAAAAGTATAGTATTCCACTATTAACTGCGCTCAGATATAGTAGTATTTATAAAACAAAATTCATTACATCCCAAACTTTCACCACAATATTTTTTTGAATTAACTCAAAATTGTGGGCGCGATAAAAATCCACAATCACACTAGGTTTTGCGACCTCAAATGGATACCCACCCAGCCAATCTAACATATCAAACCAGAGACTCATTCCTCGCTCTAATGACTTACGAGAAAGACTTTTTCTCAGAAAACGAAGTAAATAGAGATAGGGGAAATGAAGGGCAATCATTAGCACTCTTCCTAATTTACTATGAATGTAAATTTTTTTAACATTTAACCAGTATCTAGAAATCCAACCCTGGTCATTATAAATAGCGATAAATAAAAAACCATTGGGGGCTGTTAAGGGGATCATATTTCCCAACGCTTTCCACATATTTGAAGTGTGGTGTAGTACACCCCAACTGTAAACTACATCAAAATTTCCTAATTGCTCCAAATAATAAGCATCAAGTACTGATCCCTCCTCAATAACCCAGTCTTTATCACCAGGGAAATAGTGTTTCCTTAGCTCCCTTGTACAGGCAACGGAGAAAGGATCAAAATCAAAAGAATAAACTTTGCCGCCCAATCGTCTCGCAGCCAGACTAAATAAACCAGAACCGCTTCCGACATCAAGAAAAGATTTTCCAATTAAATCATTGACACCCAACATCTCACAAATAGATTTTTCGGCTTGTGTTATTCTTGAATCATTCAACAACCCTAAAAACTTTGCCCAATTTTTTCCGAACTCAAATCGGTTTCTTTCAAGGACTTCAATAGCATGTTGAGTATAAATTTCCATTTCGCACCAGATTATTTTTTAAAGCTGACTGCACACCAAAAGGGTTGATGATCAGAAAATTTTATATTTTCAAACCCAGCATCCATGAGCATTTGTATAACTTTTGAACGAGTAAACCGCTGTTCCAGACGAGTACCAAATCGATCAAGTGCATCAGTACGCAATACATAAAAATCACGGTCACGATAGTACGACAGAGGCCAAGATTTGGGCAAACTATTAAAGTGATCAAGAATGCGTGCAATCCTAGCAAAGGGCAAATAAATGCTAATAGCGATTACATCACAGCATATATTTTTCAAATTTTTTGGCAAAAGAGATATCGCGCGCCGAAATGCATCACTAATTCTCCAGAGGCAACGAAACCACAGCGGCCTTTGATCAAACGCATAGTACAGGTAAATAAGAAATGGGGCTTGTGGCCTTAAAGCTTTGGCAATTGAATTAATTGCAGCAGCAGTATCAGGCACATGATGTAGTACCCCAAGCGCATACGCAAAATCGAGACTTGCGTCTTCTAAGGGGAGGTTGTCAACAGATGACATATGAAAGGTTGTATTACTAAAGTTTGAAAGATTTTTTATGGCAACTTTTAACGCCGCCTCACTTGGATCAACTAAATGTAAATGACCAATCCTAGGTGCAACTAGAGAAGCCCAGCGTCCACTACCGCATCCAATATCTGCTCCCACTGAATTTAAGGAAAGATTGCACCATGGAAAAATATGAAAATAGCTTTCAAACATTTTTCTGTGGTCCTCATCTGATAAGCTGCTTTGGTCGAATCGACTCCATTCAGAGCCAAAGTCCCTCACTACCTGATTATCAATATTCATATTTATTTTTTACCGATACTGTGACTTAGACCAACCTTACACCTTCGATGTTGGCAAAATATTTACGTACTCTGTCTCATATAATTTCACCATTTTTTGTATCTCGAAATTATTATTTATTCGGTGCCGAGACTGAACGCTAATGGATTTTTTTTCATCCACAGTTAAATTAAAAAATAATTCCCACTTTTTTGCCATTCCATTCATATCGCCGACCGACACTATCCAGTTTGGACCCCCAATGATGAATTGAGCATCTCCTGCATCCGTTGAAACACAAGGAATCTCTGATGCCATCGCTTCCATCAGTACGTTAGGGCAGCCCTCACTAAATGATGTCAGTGCCATCAAATCAAGTGCGGGTAAAATTTTGTGAATGTCCGTTTGAGACCCCAAAAGATGAAAATTTTTGGCAATAATAAACCCCTTCAGATGTGCCTTTAACTCCTCATTTTGAGGATCCAAATCCTTCCCCACCATAAGATAATGCACCCCTGGCATTGCCTCATATAATTTTTTAGCAGCCGCAATAAATCCAATTTGATTTTTAAGGGGGTCGTAACGCCCAATCAATCCAATTAGGGGGGTATCATCTTCCAACCCCAAATCACAACGTATTTCATCTCTGTATTGTCGATTTGGTTTAAACCTGCTTAAATCTACTCCGTTAGGTATCACCACGCTCTTAGCTATTTTATAGCCAATTTTCCTGTGGAAATGATACCCCTTCCAAGAGTTATATATAACAAGATCTGGTATCCACCTTGACAAAACTACGCAAAGATAAAATATTATTTTGGATAACCAACCTGTTTTAGGGTTTAAGAAATCAGCGCTACGTATACCCCAGATCACCTTTGACCCGCCGACCATTTTAGCTGCTAAGCCACCTACAAGATCGGCATGATAGAGCCATGTATGCACAATATCTGGTTTGATTTTGTTAAATTGCCCTACTAATTTTAAGAATCCCATTGGCAACGACTGCCAATTTGTCATGCCTAATGTTATTAAAGGTATCCCTATTTGCCTTAACTTAAGACCTACCTCGCCTTCTGAGGTCAAAGAAATAACGTATGGAGAAAACTTTTCAGAATCCATTATTTCTATCAACCTATGCAAAACCCCCTCTGCACCACCGGCATTAAGAGCGGTAATAACAAAAACTATCTTTATAGGCTGATATTGGGCAATCAATCGCTTAGAGGATACTAGAATGATTAGCTAAGTAAAAACCATGAAAAGAACAGTGATTTTTCTATCGACTCCATAAACATCATATTGTTTTACCCTAATATATTGGGATTTGAAAAAAGACTTCTTAGTTTATGAATAATTATACCCTCAGGCGCCAAAAATCCGGCTACTCTATGGCCCGACTTTACATTCCCACCCCTATGAAGCAACCTTTGCCCATTAAACATAAATGCAGTTCCAACGTCTCCATCTATAACCACCTCATAGCTTTTAAGCAATTTCGCCTTATCGGGATTAAGAAAATCGCCAATATTTGGACTTGATCTGAACTCCAATGGCAAATACTCCAATGCTTCAGGACTTTTTACTCCCATATCAATTGCAACGGTTTGATGAATCGCAGAAAGCAAGTCAGACCTTGGAATCATTTCGGAACCGTCAATATAGGAGAATGCGCCATTTTCAGGCTTAACATGTGAAAAATAAACAATACATGTAATGCTTTTTAGTTCATCAAAATGATAAAAATCCATTCCATCGATATCAATATTTTCGTCTACCTCATGGTGCCTTATGCTTCGATTAATCCTAACTAAATCATAACCATATTCAGAAATATATCTATTTTTAACTTCAAAGCTTAGATCTGTAAATATAGTGCTATATAAAAGCAGTAATTTTCTATCAAAATTAGGATTATCTAAATCATATTTATTGAAATTGTCAAGATTTACTTCTGCCCTCTTTAATCCAAAATTTGACTTAAAACAAATTATCTTTCCAAGTCTTTTTGTCACTTTATGGTAGAATTCATCACCTAAAATTTTCTTTAAACTATTGAATTGAGGTGAATTACTAGGCGACCCTTTTTCAATAAGATGGTGGTCACAATCTTCTAATAAATTTATTAAATTAAATTTTGAGCTAGGCCAAAATTTATTATTAAGTTGTAGTGATACCATTGGATCATAAATATCGTTGAATAAATTCTTTATCATTATAATAATTACTGTAAAAATATATTTTCATAACTTTTGATAATTTTATCTACGCTAAAATTATCTACGGATTTTGGGGATATTCTAAGCTTAAGTGGAAAATCTAATATCGCCATAGCTAAATCATTTGGCGTCATACTATCTATTACCTTGCATCCATCAATATCTTTAAGAATTTCAAGCACCCCTCCAGGGGCTGGCGTAGCTATGATAGGCGTTCCACAAGCAAGCACCTCCAATAATACATTCGGGAAACCCTCAAACCTTGAGCACAAGATAAAGATGTCGGCTTTAGCGTAGTATGGATATGGATTGTCTATAAATCCAATAAAATTCACTTTATTGGAAACCCCATATTTTTCAGCCAAAGCTAAGAGATCAGACTTACACTTTCCGTCCCCCAATACTGTTAAGAAATAATTTTTATTACAGCAGAGGGATAGTGCTTGGATTAGAATATCAAATCCTTTTTGATATTCTAATCGCCCACTCGCAACCAAATTTATCGTCTCTTCATCATATACATCTGAATTTAGTAAAATAGGTAGTGAGGCTAACTTTACAATACTATCGACATTAACTGGATTATTAATAACTATTGATTTCGATTTAGGAAGGCCATAATTTTTAATAAGATCAGTTTCCATGTCTTTCGATTGAGAAATTACCCGATCAAGCATTCGATAAGATAATTTATATATAATTTTAAGTGGAAGCAATAATGGAGTATTACTGTAAAGGCTAGATAAAACAACGGTTTCCCTTGCAATTACTCGCATTTTATTTGGTAAAAAAATACGTACTATGGCTATCGCAAGATTAAGGTGCACTAAGGTTACAAATAAAATATCTGGCCGTAACTTCCATGCAAGGTTAATTATTCTAGGTATTGCACGACTAATCATTTTGCATTTAAGATCAATAATACACACATCACTTGGTATTTC
>Ga0007882_10001985_pt1 | contig 11672 bp, 11 predicted proteins | sample CryBogCBH12Aug01_FD_71195 | JGI IMG/M metagenome (GOLD analysis project Ga0007882, IMG submission 71195) | Freshwater microbial communities from Crystal Bog, Wisconsin, USA - CBH12Aug09.1 | ecosystem: Environmental > Aquatic > Freshwater > Lake | place: Crystal Bog, Wisconsin, USA | collected... | reverse complement strand
GTTGAACCACGTCCGCGCGCCGGTGGCGGGTGCGTAGCCGGCCAGCCAGAAGACCTGACCGCGCGGGGTTTGCAGGTCATACCAGATCGTCTGGCCGTCGGCGCTCCAGAATTCGTGGCCGGCGATCTCCATCGTCATGGTGCGCTGATGCACGAGCTTCAAATCCGAGCCGTCGGTGCGGATGGTCCAGATGCGGTCCACCTTGTGCCACGGGCCTTCGTGGCAAAACATGAAGAGGTTCGGATCGGTCGGCGAGAATTGCAGGTGCCCGAGCCAGTCGGTGCAGCGGTTGCAGGTCTTGGTCTCGCCGGTGGCAATATTATAGAAAAAGAGCGACATCGGATAACGCTTGGCGAGGCGGTCTTCCATCATCAGGCCCTTCTTGCCGCGCTGCGCGTCGGCGCGTTCCACATCCGTGCGGCGGTTCGGGCCGCCGTCGAAGAAGTCCGCATTCGTGCCCCAGTCGGTGCGCTCGGTGATGGTGCCGGCCAGGAGGGTTTCATCGGCGTTGACCGTGGCGACCTGCTGGCCGCGCGGGAAGGTGGCAATCTTGCTGACGATTTTGGTGTTCGGGTCCACGGCGTAAACCGTGCGGTTCGTGCCGCCGTAATAGATTTTCCCGGTCCGGTGGCCGACCATGATGACGTGCAGCTTCTCGCCGGTGACGAGCTTTTCGACAGCCAGCGTCTGGAGATCCACCACCGAAATGCCGCTGGGCGAGGTGAAGACCATCTTCTGCCCGTCGGGCGTGAAGGGGTTCAGGTTGAAATAAAGGCTCTCGCTGCCCGGCTCGCGCGAGAGCTGCACGACGCGGTGGCCGGTATCGTGGTCAATCCATTCGGTGCGCGCCGCGGGCTTGGCTGCCGGCGTGGCGCAGCTGGAAATGATGGCTGTGAGCAGAACACCGGCGGCGAGTGGGAGGAAAAGTTTCATGCTGGAATAGGGCTTCGATTCGGAATATCACCAGGCGTCCGTGCGGAATTGCGGCGCCGGCAGGCCGGCCGCGTTGTAAAGGTTGGCGTCTTGGGGAAAGTTCTTCCACGCGTAGCGCACCGCGACGGGCGCGGTAACTTCCGCGCTGCTGACGACGACGGTGTCGCCGTCAATGCGGGCTGCCGCCGGCACGAATTTCTTGTCCGCCCCGGCGATGACAAAGCCGCCCAGCGCCGCGCCGCCCTTGGCGACGAGTCCGCCGCCGAGATGGGTGAACTGGAGGCGCGCCTCGCTGCCGGCAATCTTCATCGCCGCGAACTGCGGGCCGGAGTATTCGATCTTGCGCCCGTAAACCTTGGCCAGCGCGATGCGCGCGAGCCGGTCGCCGACGTCCTGTTTGTTTTTCGGATGCACGTTTTTCGCCTCGCCGATGTCGCTGGCGACGGCCATGCCGGTGTTCGGCAAATCCAGCACGGTCGCCTGCGCCTCGCGCACGAGCGGGTTGTTGCTGGCGGCTTCCTGACCGGCGAGCTGGACGATGTAAAACGGAAAAGCACCTTCGCCCCAAAGTGCGCGCCAATCATAAATGAGCGCGGCCTGCACGCGCGGATAGAGCGCGATGCCGCCCTTGTTCGCGTCCACAATGGATTCGCCCTGATACCAGATGGCGCCGCGGATGGCGTAGGGAATCACGGGGTTGATCATGCCGTTGAACAGCACGGTGGCGTTGTGCTGGTCTTGGATCGGGTCGCGCGAGCCGCCGCCGCCGCGCTTGCGGCTTTTCGGAGTGCCGTTGGTGGCGGAGACATCCTCCGAGCGCGGCGCGGCGATGACCGGCGGCGGATTGGTGCGGAACTTTTCCACGGCGGCATCGAAGCGTTCGAGCATCGGCTTTAATTCGGGATCCTCCGCCAGTGCCTTGCGCTCAATCCACGCTTCGGCCGTGCTGGCGCCGAAGGCGAGCGTGACAACGCCGACGGGCACCTTGATTTCCCGCTGCAAATCGCGCGCGAAGAAATAGCCGACGGCGGAAAAAGCCGGCGCGTTCTCTGGCGTGCACACCTTCCAGTCGCCTCCGACGCGGGTTTGGGGCGTGTAAGCCTTGGCGGCCTCGCCGGTGAACATGCGGATGAGCGGATAGTTGGCGGCGGCGATTTCCGGTTCCTCGTTCGCGACGCCCGCGAAATACTTCACCTTCTTCGACAGCGAGAAATCCATGTTCGACTGGCCGGACGCGAGCCACACTTCGCCGACGAACACGTCTTCGCATTTCAGATTTTCGATTTCCGATTTGCCATTTCCGCGCACCACTAGTTCACGCGGATCGGCGCTGGCGGACAGCGGGGCGAGTTTGATGAGCCACTTGCCGGATGCATCCGCCGTCGCCGATTTGGACTGGCCAGCGAATTCCACCGTGACCGTCTCGCCGGCCGCGGCGGTGCCCCAGACGGGCACCAGGACATCGCGTTGCAACACCATGTGGTCGGTGAACGGCGCCCCCAGCTTGACCTCGGCGTGGGAGCTGGCAATGAACGCGCTGAACCACAGCGCGCCGGCGAAGATTTTCAGGCGCATGAAAAATTATTTTGCCGCGTCAGTCTTCAAGCAGCCAACGAGCGGGCAGTCCTGTAATTCCTTCAGGCCCGCGATGACCGACTGGGCGTTGAGTTCCGCGCCGGCGGGGCTGGTGTGCGTACCGTCGGCGGGCGTGAAATACTTCTCCTTGATTTCCTGCGGCTTCAGGCCGGCGAAATGGCTCATGGTGATTTTGTTCAGGTGCACGAACGGCACTTTCTCCGCGCTGGCCACGGCGGCGGACATCTCGACGTAGGAACTTTTTTCCACGTCGCCGTCCTTGACCGGCTCCTTCGGACAATGCGGGATCGGCGAGCAGAGGATGAGGGTCATACCCTTGGCGTGCGCGTCGGAAATATATTTGCGCAGATACCAGCCGTAGGTGTGGACGGTCTCCGGCTGTTTCGTGATGGGGTTGAAAATGTCCTTCGTGTCCTCGCCGAGCCCGCGGATGCTGCCGCGCGCGCGGTTGGTGTCGTCGAGCGGGCCGCCGTCGTTGTGGCCCATCTGGAGCAGCACGAAATCGCCCGGCTTGGCGGCGTCCAGCACCTTCTGCCACCAGCCTTGCGTGATGAACGTGCGGCTGCTGCGCCCACCGAGCGCGTGGTTCTCCACGCGGATTTTTTCCGGGTCAAAGTTTTTGCCGATGACATCGCCCCAGCCGCGCTCGGTCTTCTGGGGATTGTGCACCGTCGAATCACCGACGATGAAGAGCATCGGGATCGTGCGGTTCGTGTCCGTGAGGAAGCCGGACTTTGACGCGGCGTCGCGCTTGGTGTCCATGTTGGCGGAATCCTGCGGCGAAATCGGCCCGGCGGCGTGCAGGGCAAGCGTCGCGGCGGTGAAGAAGGGCAGGAGGAGCTTGGCGGATTGGGGCAAAGGCATGAGTGAATGACGCATGGTAGGCATAATTGGTTTCCCTCTTTTCGCAGAAACCGGCGCGGTCGGCAATCCACACAATTGGCGATGCCGGCTGGGGCCGCGTTTCCGTTTGAGCCTTTTCCCGTCGCCAGTTACGATTGGCGGCGATGCCTGACGCCCAATTCATGCGCCTCGCCCGCCGGTTGGCCCGGCGCGGCTACGGTGTGACTTCGCCCAATCCGCTGGTCGGCGCGGTCTTGGTCAAAGGCGGGCAAATCATCGGGCGCGGCTGGCATCGGCGTGCGGGCTTGCCCCACGCGGAAATCGAGGCGCTGCGCGACGCGCAAAAGCGCGGCCATTCGCCGCGCCGCGCGACCCTTTACGTCACACTGGAACCGTGTTGCACCCACGGCCGCACGCCGCCCTGCACGGAGGCCATCATCGCGGCGGGGATTAAAAAAGTTTTTGTCGGCGCAACCGACCCGAACCCGAAGCACGCGGGCAAAGGGTTTAAGCTTTTGCAGCGGGCGGGCATCGCGGTGGTTCGCGGGCTTTTGGCCGATGACTGTGCGCAGTTGAATGAACCCTTCAACCACTGGATTGTCCACCGCACGCCGTTCGTCACCGTGAAGGCGGCGATGACGCTCGACGGGAAAATCGCCACGGCCAGCGGCGAATCGAAATGGATCACCGGTGAAAAGGCCCGCGCGCACGGCCAGAAACTGCGGCAGGGCAGTGATGCCATTCTGGTCGGTGTGAATACGATTTTGGCGGATGACCCAAGCCTGACGCTTCGGAAACCGATGGCCGATGGCCGACGGCCGATGGGTAAACCACTCCGCCGCATCATCCTGGATTCGCGGGCGCGGACGCCGCTCGGCGCGAAAGTGGTGAGCGATGAGTTCGTCGAACTGACCACGATTGTCGTTGGTAAATTTGCACCCAAAAACCGCGTCGCCACTTTGGCTAAGCGGGTGAACGTGCTGGTCGCGCCGCTAAAAAAATTGGCAATTAGCAATCGGCAATCGGCAATTGATCTGCGTTGGCTCCTGAAACGGCTCGGCGCGGAAAATGTCACCAGCCTGCTGGTCGAGGGCGGCGGCGAGGTGAATGCGTCCTTTCTGCTCGGCGGCTTGGCGCAGCGCGTGGCGTTCTTCTACGCGCCGAAAATCCTTGGCGGTCGCGCAGCGCGCAAGGCGGTCGCGGGCGATGGCGCCAAAAGTCTGGCCGGGGTGCTCCCGCTCCTTGCGGTCGAATGGCGCCGGCTGGGCGAAGATTTGTTGCTGACGGCACGCGTGGATTAGCCGAAAATCAATCTTATGTTCACCGGCATTGTCGAAGAAGCGGGCGTCATTGAAAAAATCACGCCGACCAAAAAATCCATCGAGTTGACCGTGCGCGCCACCGTCTGCGGGCGCGGGGTGAAGGTCGGCGACAGCGTGGCCGTCAACGGTTGCTGCCTGACGGCAGTGAAAATCACGCCGCGCGGAAAAGCGAAGCTGATACAATTTGATTTGTTGCAAGAAAGTTGGCAGCGGACGAATTTCCAGTTTGGCAAAGTCGGTTCGCGGGTGAATCTGGAGCGCTCGCTGCGCGCGAACGGCGAGTTGGGTGGCCATTTTGTCACCGGCCACGTGGATGGACTCGGCAATATCACCCGCTGGGAACGGGCTGGCAAGGATCACGTCCTCGACATCGCCGCGCCGGCGGACGTGATGAAGTATCTCGTTTTCAAAGGCTCGGTGGCGGTGGACGGCATCAGTCTGACGGTGGCGAGCGTGAGCAAAAAAAGTTTCCGCATCTGGATCATTCCCCACACATTTGAAGTCACGGTGCTGCGCGAACGTAATGTCGGCGACGCGGTAAACCTGGAGGCGGATTTGCTCGGCAAATATGTGGAGAAGTTTTTGGCGGCGCGCAAACGTTGAAAGCCGGCTGATTTGCCTGCACCAAAAATTAACACAGCTGACACATAATTGCCACATTGGCCGGATAATCTATCGTGGTGAAAATCATGAAAGAAAGCGTGCGACTGGCCGTGAATGCCCCGGCGCGATACGCCACCCGGCTGGCGCGCTCGGAAGCTGAAATCCAAGCGGCGCAATCGCTTCGCTTTGAAGTCTTCAATCTCGAATTGAACGAGGGGCTTGCGCAATCTTACGCGACCGGGCTGGACGTGGATCCGTTCGATGCGGTGTGCGATCATTTGCTCGTCGAGCACGTACCCAGCGGCAGCATCGTTGGCACGTACCGTTTGCAAACCGGCGCGAATGCGGCCAAAAATCTTGGATATTATTGCGCGCAAGAATTTGAATTTTCTGTCTTTGAGCCGTGGCGGAATGAAATCATCGAGCTGGGCCGTGCGTGTGTCCATAAGCAGCACCGGAACCTCATCGTTCTCGGCTTGCTTTGGAAAGGCATCGCGGACTACGCCAAGGCGCGTAATGCGCGCTATTTGATCGGATGCAGTTCGCTGACCTCGCAAAATCCGGCAGAAGGTGCCTCAGCATATTCCGCGCTCTGCCGCAATTATCTTGTAGCACCCGCCTGGCGCACGCAGCCGACGCCGGCCTACGAGTGTGCCCTGGAAACGGTCACGGAAGAGGTGGCGGGGATTCCCAAATTACTCCGCGCCTATTTAACTATCGGCGCAAAAATCTGCGGGCCGCCGGCGCTTGACCGGCATTTTCAGACGATTGATTTTCTCACCCTGCTTGACCTGGAGGCGCTCTCGCCCGAGGCGCGCGCGCGTTTTCTCAGTTGACCTCGACCGCCGCTGCCGCTGAAATTCGCGCATGATAATCCGTGCCGCCGTCCGGCTCGTCTGGTTTGCGTGGGAGGTGTTGATGTTCGTCATCAATTATCTATTCACTGTTAGTTTCGTTCCGGGGCAATCCAAAGGGCTGGCGCGCGCTGCGTGGTTGAGCTGGTCGTCGCGGCGGTGTTTGAAAATTTTAGGCTGCACAGCCGATGTTGCCGGTGATATTCCCTGCCGGGGACTGCTCGTCGCCAATCACCTGAGCTACGTAGATATCCCGACGATCTGCGCCACCGTGCCGGCAGTTTTTGTTTCCAAAGCGGAAGTGCGTCGCTGGCCGGTGATTGGTTGGCTGGCATCGTTGGGTGGAACCGTTTTTATCGAACGCGATCGCCGCACGCACGTCGGTGCGGTGAACCGTAAAATTCAAGATGCGCTGGCGGACGGCACGCTCGTGGTGATTTTCCCCGAGGGCACTAGTTCGGACGGGACCGATGTGCTGCCGTTTCGCGCCTCGCTGCTGGAACCGGCGTTGCGCGGCGGTCATGAAATTTCCGTCGGCTGGATTCACTACCAGCTGACCGATGGTGACGCGCGGCAGGAAGTCTGTTATTGGGGCGAACATTCCTTTTTTTCGCACTTCATCCATTTGCTTGGCAAAAAATCGGTGCGGGCGACATTGCGCTTTGAAAAATTTCAACGGACCACCGATGATCGCAAGGAGCTGGCGAAACAATTGCGCGCCGCGGTTTTGAAATTGAAGGCCAAAGGCTGAAGGCTACCAGCTTACCGGTACGGTCAATTTTTTGCCGAAGCGGTTGGTGTAATGCAGTTGCCTTTGCGCCGCGCCGTATTCGTGGACGAGCTTGGTGATTTTGACATCGTAGCAGCAATACTCCGCGATTTCCGCCAGCTTTCCTTCTTTGAACCACCGGATGGCCTGCAGGCCTTCTGCCGTCTTTTCCACCCCGAAGGTTGCTGTGGCGATGGAATCCAGCGAGAGCCGGTGGCCGAGTTTTTCCGCGAGCACTACGAGCATGTCGAGCGTCGGTATCTGCGTCAGGTCGAGCGCGGAGTAGCCGTGCAGCACTTCGTAATCGAAGCGGAGATTGTTGAAGCCGACCACAAGCTCGGCGCGCTGCAGTTCGGCAATCAAGTCGTTGACCTGCGGCTCGCCGTAAATTTTGTAGTCACCCCGCGCGGTGCTGTAAGTGACGCCGACGCTCATGCCCATCTTGGAAATGTTGCCCCAGCCGCCGACTTCCTCGGCGGACTTCTGCGTTTCCAGATCGAAATAGACGATGTTCTTGGACATGAATCAATCAATCGTAATTCGTAAATCGTCAATCGTAAATCAATTTGGGCTTTGAACTTTTCCCATTGGATTTATATTCCGCCCATGGCACTCACCCCTTCGACCATGCTGCCGCTCGGCACGCCGGCACCGGATTTTCAACTGCCCGACACAACCGGTAAAACCATTTCACTTGCTACCTTCAAGGACCAGGTCGCGTTGGTCGTGATCTTCATGTGCAACCATTGTCCGTATGTTGTCCACCTCCGCGCCGGCTTGGTGCAATTCGCGCGTGATTATGCGGCGAAAAATGTTGGTCTCGTCGGCATCAATGCCAACGATGCGCAGAGATATCCCGCCGACAGCCCCGCCAAGATGAAGGCTGAGGTGAAAAGCGCCGGCTACCTTTTTCCGTACCTTTATGACGAGACCCAGGCCGTGGCCAAGGCGTATCGTGCCGCCTGCACACCGGATATTTTCTTGTTCGATCGCGGCCGCCGACTGGTTTATCGCGGGCAATTTGATGCGAGCCGTCCGGGCAATGGGATTTCAGTGACGGGAAAAGATTTGCGCGCGGCGCTGGATGCCGTGCTGGTGGGAAAGCCGACCTCTTCTATTCAGGCCGTCAGCATCGGCTGCAATATCAAGTGGAAACCCGGCAACGAGCCGGATTATTTTTGATCACGCCTTCGGCAGCGAGTCTTCGATGATTTCGCAGAGGGCGTGATACAAAACTTTTTGCCCTTCTTGAATCCGCGCCGTCGAAGTTCCTGGTACAATCAGGTCAACGGTCGCCACGCCTTTGGTGAAGCCGCCGTTGCGGCCAAGGATGGCGATGCTTTCAACGCCTTTGCGGCTGGCCTCTTCAAGCGCCCGCAATATATTTTTGGATTTGCCGCTCGTGGTGATGCCAATGAGCACATCGCCCTTTTCCGCGAGACCCCAGACTTGACGCGCAAAAATTTCATCCGCGTGATAATCGTTGCACACGGCGGTCATGAATTCACCATTGGCGGTCAAGGAAATTGCCGGATACGGCCGGCGGTCTTCCTTAAAGCGGCAGAGAAATTCCGTTGCCAGATGCGTGGCGTCCGACGCGCTGCCGCCATTGCCGCAGATGAGGAGTTTTTTGCCGGAGAGCAGGCTGCGCAAAATAAGTTGCGCGGCGCGTTGCAGTGGTTCCTCCAGCGCTGACAGGCTGCGCAGCGTGGTGACGGATTCTTCAATGGCGCGGGACAAATGACTCATGGTGGAAAGTTTATCTGGAACACGGTCATCGGGCAAAGCATGAAATGCGTTCGCGGCGGTAGTCGCGCAAATACACGTAAGCACGGGTCCGCATGTAACGGATGATTCAACCACCACAATACTACCCCCCAAAAAAAACGCCAATCCCCCCAAAAATGTTGGATTGCCGAATTGGCCGTCGGCTGGCCGCTGGATTCCGCTTTTGCCTTCCGGCGGGAAATTCTGGCAAGTCATCACTGCGGGCAGATTTTTAGGCAACCAGCTGCGTCAGCAGTGGTGCGACCGCCAGTGCGGGTAGGTAGTTCGCCAATTCCACGCGGCGGACTTCCAGCACCACCAGCGCCGTCGCGCCAATCACTAGCCCGGCGGTGAGGTTGACGCTGGCGAGTAGGTGGTTTGCCGTCAGCCACGGCAGTGCCAAATTTTGCACCGCGAGTGTGAGACCGTTGAAAAAGAAAAATACCGGCACCGCCGCTAGCGCCACCGGCCAGCGAAAAAATTTCACGAAGCTGGCCATCGCCAGTCCGTCCATCACCGCCTTGAGCGCGAACGGAAAAAAATAATCCGCCAGTCCGTCCGTCGCCGCGCCCAGCAGTCCGAGTGGCGCGGCGCAAAATAAAACCGTCGCCGCCGTCAGTCCATCAAGCGGCTTGCCCGGCGGATTTTTTTCCGCGCCGGTCAGCAGCGCCGCCGCGCGCCGGCCTAGCCCGTTCGAGATATTTTGCAGGCCGAAAATTTTCCCGAGCAGGCTGCCCACCACCACCGCCAGCCCGGCGAGTAAAAGTTGCTTCAACCCGGTAACCAGGCCGCCGCTGAGATTTTCCCATACCAGTCGCAGGCCGCAGAACGCCGTGAGCGCGCCCAGCGCGGTGCGGATCTGATTCTGTGTGCGGGTGGACAGGTGGTTGTTTCCGGTCAGGCCGAGTAGCGCGCCGAGCAGGATGCCGAGGGCGTTGAGAAATGCACCGATCACCTGTCGATTGTGGCGCGGCGGCGGGGCGAAGGAAACGAAGAAAAGTTTCCCTTCCGGCGCCCCGTGACTAAAATCCGCGCCAGCCAGATGTCCGCCGCCAAAAAAATATCCCCGTGGTCGTGGGTGCCGACGCTCTACCTTGCGGAAGGGCTGCCTTACGCGCTGGTAACCAGTGTGTCGCTGGTGCTCTACAAAAATCTTGGTGTCTCCAATGCCGTGGTCGCATTTTGGTCGGCACTGCTCGGCCTGCCGTGGATTTTCAAGCCGGTTTGGGGCCCGCTGGTGGATTTGCTGCACACGCGCCGGCTGTGGATTTGGGCTACGCAACTGTTCATGGGCGCGGTGCTTGCCGGCGTCGCATTGGCGTTGCCGCTGCCGCATTTTTTCCGGATTACGCTCGCGCTGTTCTGGCTCTTGGCGTTTGCCTCCGCCACGCACGACATCGCGGCGGATGGTTTTTACCTGCTCGCGCTGGTCGAGGGCGATCAGGCGCTGTTTAGCGGGGTGCGCAATACGTTTTATCGCGTCGCCAACATTGCTGCGCAGGGCGGGCTCGTCATCTTCGCCGGCAAAATGCAAAAGCTCACCGGCAGCTACGCGACCGCTTGGCTGCTGGCGTTCATGCTCGCTACGGGCATCCTCTTTGCGCTCGCGCTTTACCACCGGCGGTTTTTGCCTTGCGCGGCGGTGGATTTTTCGAAAGTAAAATCCGCGGAAAATTTTTCCGGCAACTTTGCCGAAACCTTTCGTTCGTTCTTCCGAAAACCCGGTATCGTCCCGATGCTCGCGTTCGTGCTCTTTTACCGCTTCGGCGAAGCCCAGTTGCTGCCGGTCGCCAAATTATTTTTGCTTGATGCCCGCGCCCACGGCGGCCTGGCGTTGACCAACGAACAATTCGGCTGGATTTACGGCGCGTTTGGCGTCGGCGCTCTGCTGGCCGGCGGTTTGCTCGGCGGTTACGCCGTTTCGCGGCACGGCTTGAAATCATGGCTGTGGCCGATGTTGTTCGCGATTCATCTGCCGGATGTGGTGTTCATCTGGCTCGCCGTCGCGCCGCCGCAAAACTTGTTTGCCATCGGCGCGGGTGTGGCCGTCGAGCAATTCGGCTACGGCTTCGGTTTCACCGCCTTTATGCTTTATCTCATCCGGCTCGCGCGCGGGCCGCACGCCACGGCGCATTATGCGCTCGCCACCGGTTTCATGGCGCTCGGCCTGACGCTGCCCGGCCTGTGGAGCGGCTGGTTGCAGGAACGCCTCGGCTACCGGCATTTTTTTATCTGGGTGATTTTTGCGACGGTGCCCAGCTTTCTGGCCGCGCTGAAAATTCCGCTGGAGAATGATTTTGGTCGCCAGTCCGCCGATGACTGAAAATCTTCCATCGCCCAAATGTTTTCCGCGCTGGGCTAACGGGCTGGCGTTCACCGCTTGTCTGTTGCCGCCGCTGGTGCTGGCAATCCTGCTCCGGCGCCACGCGGTGGATGTGCCTTACTGGGACGAATGGGACGATGACCTCGCCGGCATTTTTCTGAAATGGCACGCCGGCACCTGGCACCTCGGCGATTTCTGGGCGCAGCACAACGAAAGCCGGCTCGCCTTGCCGCGCTTGATTTTCCTGCTGCTCGGTGGATTCTCGCATTGGAACATATTACGCGAAGTCGCGTTCTCATTTTCTCTCGCCGTCGTTGCGGCGGCGGCAATTTATTTCTTGGGCCGAAATACTTTCGCTGGCCGTCCGGCCAGAATTTGGTCGGCGTTTTTCATCGCGAGCTTGCTGATTTTTTCGCCGGCGCAATACCAGGCGTGGCTCTGGGGTATGGAATTTGTCATGTATTTGCCACTGGTTTTCATCCTCGCCAGCCTGCAGGTTTGGCAGAGCGGCATTTCGCGGCGCCCCAAATTAATTTTCGCCGGCGGCCTCGCGCTGGCCAGCACGCTCTCGTTTAGCAATGGTTTGCTGGCTTGGATCGCTTTGTTCCCGGTTCTGTTCCTGGCTGAAGGTTTCACCGGTTTGCAGAAAACGAGTCGCGCTG
>Ga0007882_10001984_pt1 | contig 11673 bp, 7 predicted proteins | sample CryBogCBH12Aug01_FD_71195 | JGI IMG/M metagenome (GOLD analysis project Ga0007882, IMG submission 71195) | Freshwater microbial communities from Crystal Bog, Wisconsin, USA - CBH12Aug09.1 | ecosystem: Environmental > Aquatic > Freshwater > Lake | place: Crystal Bog, Wisconsin, USA | collected... | reverse complement strand
TCGGCTTTTGCAATATGATATGCCCTTTCTCTACTTCCTGTAAAATCAATACAGCGGTAACCTGGGTACTGATGGCGCCAATTACATACTGGTCGTTGGGGAGTAAAATTGTCTTTTTCTCAAAATCAGAAAACCCAAACACTTTGGAATATATTTTTCTTCCATTTTGTGATACCAGTATGGTACCATTAAAAGGGGTTTTGTTTTTAGTTTTGGTATTTAACAAAGAATCAATCGCAGAAGCAACATCAAAATGTTGCCGTGCTGCAAATTGTGATTTGTCTAAATAATAATCCCAGGCCGCTTTAGCAATCCTCGCAATAATAGATGCATTGGTGCTGTCATTATATTTGGAATCAGCCACAAACACGGCAATCGTAAAGTGTTTTCCATCAGGCAGGTTTATGATTCCAATGTCATTGGTTGCCGTGGTAATATTCTGTGGGTTGGTTCCCGAAGTGCCGGTTTTATGGGCAACTCGTGTGCCTTCGGGAAGCAATCCTTTGATCCGGTCATCCTTTAAAGAATTTACCATGAGATCAAACAACAGATCATGCATTTTTGGGGAGAGCAGGGTTTTATCATGAAATTTTCTCAATAATTGGATAGCAGCATAGGGGGTACTCCAGTTGGTATATTGTACTTCCCAACTTTTGGCAGATTCCTCTTCAGTGGCGGCTATAGACACATCTTTGATGCCAATGGCATGCAGATATTTATTGATTTCTTTAGTGCCTCCTAATAAGCGGATCAATATATCACAGGCATTGTTATCGCTTTTAGATACCGCATAGTAAAGCAATTCTTTGAGCTGGGGGGTGATGTTTCCATCAGGGTAATTATCTCTTAATGGGCTCCAGGTTTTTGGCAAAAGATCAGATTTTTTTACCGGTATTTTCTGATCAATCGTAAATCTTCCTTTATCCACCTGGTCCAAAACTGCAATGGCTATATGAAATTTATAAACGCTTTGCATAGGATAATGGGTAGCTCCATTCACAATTATGGTATCCCTGTCCTCTGGACCGCCTATCGCAACACCAATCCCGGCATTTTTTGAGTCGATGATCTGTTCAATCTTTTGTTTTAAAGTGGTTACCTGTCCCATGCTGGGGATCATGAAAAAGGGAGAGAGGAATAAACAGAGTAATAAATTCTTTTTTGCCATTCGCTTGTGTACGTTTTACAGTTACTTTAAAATAACGTGTTGCACCAATGAAAATTGCCTTTGGGTTGGTTTCATTCCACTATTTTCATTGCGGCTGCACAGTTTCCCGGTTCCGGTGATGCTACTCCATTAATTTATTTACAAGTAAACACCATCCGGGAGCGAACAGATTTGCAAAGAGTTCATACTGAACTGAGATGGTTGTAGGAAAATTGCCAAAGAGTAAGCAAGCGAAATGGTGGAATAATCAACGCCTTCCGGTTAATTGTTAATTCAGATAACGGGTAAATGATAGTTTATGTGAATGCCTGTGAAAGGATCAGGCGATTAAACAATATGGCAATCAATCCATACATTCTTGTTTACCAGTTAAAATTTAAAACCCCAGCTCAATACAAGGGTACCCAGGTTTCCGGTCTGTTGTGCAAATGTGTTAGGCTTATCATTCAGGCGATAGGGGAACACTACATCTTTATTAAAAGTATAGGCATAACTCAAATCAATAAACATACCATGGTCGCGATATCCGATACCGCCGGTAGCCAGGAATTTACTTGCATGCAATGTTTCGTCAACATAAGGACTTCCATAATAAGCGCCACCCAGACGAAGCATCAACGTATGTAATTTCAATTCTCCACCCATTCGGAAATTAATATTGGGTTTATAGGTTCCTTTAATAGTGGTATTGAGCAGATCATAATAATCTTTGATATCCTGAGAAGCACCTGAAGTGGGCGACATGCGGGCGCCTCTATAATTTACATATTCCAGATCTGCACTGATAAATCCTTTTTGCATTCTCGTGTCTTCCGAAACGCCAAATACATAGCTACTGCTTACGATTGCTCGCCAGGGTGTGATCATGGTGTATTTTCTTTCGCCCGGATTTCCGCCATTGAGATCGTTACTATTGGCAGATTTGATACCGGCATAGCTTTCTGTATTGGCAGTAATGGATGAACTGATATGATCTGTATATCCAAGGAACTGGGGGGAATGAAGGGCCAGACCCAAACGCAGGGAAGGTTGAGGTGCGTAAATCATTCCCAGTTTTAACCCTATGCCTACAGCGCTGGAAGTAAAGGTTTCCTTATATTCGAAGGATTTGAATTGATTACTGGTGCTGGAACTGGCATCTGTTTCGCTATAGGTAAGATCTCTTTGGTAACTAACTACCGGAATGGTAAGACTTCCTCCTACATACATCTTGTCTTCCAGGTTCCCGGCAAGGCCGATCGCTATCTCGTGGTAACCTCCACGGGTAACTGCATCATAAAATTGATTGACACCGGTTGAAATGGGTACAAAACTCTGAAAACCGGTAACCACACCACCGGGCCCACTGGTTGTATCTATCAGAAAAGTTCTGAAAGCAAGGGAGGACCCAAAAATATAGTTACTGAGTGCGGCATTCGTGTCTGCTCTGTCGCGGGTAAGTTCCTCAAGATATTGTTCAGTAAAGGAGCTAAAATTATTGAATCCGGTAAATTGAACATGGTTATTATAATTAGCCAATTCATTTACAGATATCGCTAAGGCACTACTTGTCCATTTGCTATTTCCACTGGTGTTTTGGAACCCCAGGATAATTCCGGATGTGCCATAGTTAAAGTTATTTTTACTACTACTGGTATCTGTACCCCTAAAATTGAATTTATTATTGTTGAATGAAAAACCCGGGGAAAAAACAAGCTCATTGGTTTTAAACAAGCCAATGCCGGCAGGGTTTATATGATTTGCTGTGATATCTCCACCCAATGAAGCCATTACGCCTCCCGTACCCATCACCCGGGCCGTACCATTTTGTGTAAACCAGGCGGTTCTCAATGCGTCTTCCGGTGCTTGTGCGATCGAAGACAAGCAGGCGAGAGTAAATATTAGTATGGAGGCCAGTATCTTTTTCATAGACATAGTTTGGATAATAGATTATCTGTAAAGCATGAATAGTATGCTTTATAAACGATCACAAATACATTTCAATGAGAGTTTAGTTTCCTCTGCCGCCTCGCCCGGTGGTTGCAGTAGTCCCTGTACTTTGGAACCCGCCACTACTGCCTCCTGCAGAACTTGAAGGAGTACTGCTGCTATAAGTTCTTTGTGAAGAGGAATTCGCTGATGAATTATTATTGGCTGGTGATGAAGTATTATATGAACGAACAGCCCTATCATAGCTGGAAGCTGTTGGATTAGAAGCAGGTCCGTTAAACACCCTTTTCAAAAGAGTTCCAAAATTGCTTTGCCCGCCGCTGGTTACATAGTTCCCAGATTTTGGATCGAAGTATCCGGCATTGCTGTTGTTATACGCTTTGCTTTTATACGCAGCCAGATTAGTGCCAGCATTGGAGGTTCCTCCACCGCCATTTGAGAAAGAAGGGGTACTATAACTGATTACAGTGTATAAAGGGTTTCTCCAGCCAAAATTGCCTGTTCCATAACCATATGGGTAATAGCACATATATCCAAACCCAATCTGAAAAGGAGAGCCGAAATAATAAGGGTTATATCCCAGCATGTAGGGAGAATAATTATAGATACCAAAATCATAACGCATATCATTCCAGTAACTGTAATCATCCAATGGAGACCATAAAGATGGATTCGATACTTTCATTCGCAGATAATGATCTTCCAGGGTATTTGAATACAGATCATATTTATCCTGTGCATCCTGGTTGGCAGCCTGTTCCTTTTTTTCTTCTCTGGCGGAAACGGATGGACGGCCAGGAGAATAGTATAGATCATCTGGTGTTTGCCCCGCTTTAAAAGCCGAAGAACAAGATGATAAAAAACAAATTCCCAGTACAGATAATAGTAGAAACTGTTTCATAACAGGCAGTATTAGAAGTTAGGTAAGTCTAAGTTACATACATTTGCCATGCACTTAGTATAAACATATATATTTATATCAAATATTTTGCCAACAAATGTTAGCAATGAAATAAATTGTTAATAAAATCATAAAAGAAGTTTAATTAAATATATGGGTAAGGAAATCACTTCAAGGGAGCAGGATTATTCGCAATGGTATAATGATCTGATAATCAAAGGTAATTTAGCAGATTACAGCGCTGTAAGGGGTTGCATGGTCATCAAACCCTATGGGTTTGCCTTATGGGAAAATATGCGGGATGTATTGGACAAGATGTTTAAGGATACCGGTCACCAGAATGCTTATTTCCCTTTATTCGTCCCCAAGAGTTTATTTGAAGCCGAGGAAAAAAATGCCGAGGGTTTTGCGAAGGAGTGCGCTGTTGTTACACATTACAGGTTAAAGGCGGATCCGAATAATAAAGGAAAGTTGATTGTTGATCCCGAAGCAAAATTAGAAGAAGAACTGGTGGTAAGACCTACCAGTGAAGCCATTATCTGGAGCACCTATAAAGGATGGATTCAATCATACCGCGATTTGCCGATTCTCGTTAATCAATGGGCCAATGTGGTGAGATGGGAAATGCGCACCCGCTTGTTTTTACGTACTGCCGAATTTCTCTGGCAAGAGGGGCATACTGCCCATGCAACCGCTGTGGAAGCCATAGCTGAAACCAGGCAAATGCTGGATGTGTATGCAGATTTTGCGGAAAACTGGATGGCATTGCCGGTTATAAAAGGAGTGAAGAGTCCGAATGAACGTTTTGCCGGAGCCGAAGATACTTATTGTATTGAGGCGTTGATGCAGGATGGAAAAGCATTACAGGCAGGTACTTCACATTTTCTCGGACAGAATTTTGCCAAAGCATTTGATGTAAAATTCAGTGATAAAGAAAATAAGCTCGATTATGTTTGGGCAACGAGTTGGGGAGTAAGTACCCGTTTGATCGGGGCACTTGTAATGGCGCATAGTGATGACGACGGACTCATTCTACCTCCTAAGATTGCTCCTATCCAGGTAGTAATCGTTCCTATTTATAAAGGGGATGAGCAGAAAGCCATACTGGATGAAAAGGTAAAGACGATTGTAGCTAAATTAAAATCCCTGGGTATTACTGTAAAATATGATGATTCTGATAATGCAAGACCGGGTTGGAAATTTGCCGAATATGAATTGAAGGGTGTGCCTGTAAGAATGGCCATTGGTATCAGGGATCTGGAAAATAACCTGGTTGAAATTGCCAGAAGAGATACCAAAGAGAAAAAAACTGTATCCATCGAGGGGATCGATCTTTATATTAAAGACTTGCTCGATGATATTCAATCTGCCATGTATACCAAAGCAAAACAATTCCGCGAATCACATATATCAGTAACAGATAGTTGGGATGAGTTTATCCAATTACTGGATACGAAAGGTGGTTTTATCTCTGCACATTGGGATGGAACCGCTGAAACTGAAGACAAAATCAAAGAACTCAGCAAAGCAACCATTCGTTGTATTCCCTTGGAAAATCCATTGGAAGAAGGAAAATGTATATTGACAGGTAAGCCTTCTGTGCAGCGGGTTTTGTTTGCAAGAGCGTATTAGAAAGCAACTAATTATTAATTGTTAATTATTATTTGCCTTGAAACAACGTCCAATTCCTACTGCTATGCTGCCTTATCTTGAGGGTAAGGTTTTGTTGATTGATAAGCCTTTGCAATGGACTTCATTTGATATTGTGAGAAAAGTGCGGAACCTCACGAGGATAACGAAAGTGGGGCATGCGGGTACGCTGGATCCTTTGGCAACGGGTTTATTAATTGTTTGTACAGGTAAATTCACTAAGAAGATATCTGAGTATATGGGAATGGAAAAAGAGTATACTGGAACATTTACCCTGGGAGCTACGACACCTACTTATGATTTGGAATCTGCTCCTGAGAATATAAAAGATATTTCTGGTCTTACTGAAGAGGTAATTCGTGCCGCCTGTAAACAGTTTACTGGCGAGATATTACAAGTGCCACCGCAACATTCCGCTATCAAAAAAGAAGGAAAGCCGGTTTATTTGTCTGCAAGAAAAGGAATAGAAGTAATACTGGAGCCGAGACCGGTTACTATTTATTCTTTCGAGATTGAGAAAATTGCTTTACCCATTGTATCTTTTAAGGTTACCTGTTCTACAGGAACGTATATCAGAAGTCTGGCCAATGATTTTGGTGCTGCTTTGGGAGTGGGTGCTTATATGAGTAGTTTACGCAGAACCCGAATTGGCCTGTTTCAGGCAACAGATGCTATGCAAATGGAAGATTTTGCCAATGAGGTTCAAAAACTTTTTTTATCAGAAGGGGAGACCAATTCCTAACTGGAAAGCGACATTATTTACGGATACCCCATTAAATCTTTTTTCGGAATATTGGATTTTTTCCATCCATCCATCATTGTATTGTCGGGCAGGGTCCTTTACTTTATACGCGGCATCCAGTCGAATCATAAAATAATTAAAATCTATTCTTAGACCGGTTCCCATTCCTATGGCTAAATCGTGTAACAGCGATTTTATTGAGAATTGTCCCTGTGGATCAGAATTATTTTTTTTAACGTTCCATACATTGCCTATATCTGTAAATAAGGCACTGCTTATTTTAAAATTCGCAATGGTAGCTATCGGAAAACGGTATTCTAAATTTGCTTCCAACTGCATATCTCCGAAACGATCCCTGTAATCTGATAATAAAGTATCGCTTTGTAAAGAACTACCCAATCCCAATTGACGTAATCCCCAGGCCCGCATACTATACGGCCCTCCGGCATAAAATTGTTTAAAGAAGGGAAGGGTTTTTCCAATAGCAGAATCCGTTCCATAGTTATAGCCCACTCCACCTAGGGCCCGAAAAGCCAATTCTGTTTTTCTAAACTTTATGGTTTGATCGTATTCTGCCTCTAATTTTACATAGCGGTAAAACTGGTTTTTCAATGCATCAAAAAATCCCCAAACACCTCCGGCTTCTTCTATGCCCAACCTGATTTTATGGGTAATATTTGGATGGCTAGCAGAATTTGCTATTCTAATAAATGAGAGACTTTGGCTGATGATCTTACCCTCATTGAAGGAGGCTTTCAAAAATGGATTTTTCAGAATCAGGCTATCCAGGTTTTTCAATTTATCTATCCCATATAATTCAATATTTAATGGTTTGTATAACCATACATTTTTTCCTTTTTTCCATTCGTATCCCCAACTGGTTACCAATGAACGTAAACGGTAATAATCCTGGCGGTCTACATAGGACCCTGTAATATTGAATAGGGTACGTTTATTGTCTGCCTTGCCTAACAGGTTCCAATTCTTGAAAGGCTGAACAAGCCAGGGAATCGCATAGGTATGACTCAGGCTGATCAGAAAGGTCTGAAATAACTGTCCCTGTGACTTATTTAAGATATTCAACTCAACCCCTGTTCTGAAATTGGTGAGTGATTGCACAGCAGATTTCCAAACATTCTTATTGTTATAAGCCAGGTTGGTCGATAACCCGAATAGATCAGTATTCAGGAGGGGATCTGAAGTGTAGGTATTACGGCTTCCTTCCAGGTCTATCGTATAATTTTGCTTTATCGAAGGCACAAGAAAAAAATAAATATCCAGGGTATCTTTACCTCTTTGGATTGGTTTTGCATCTACCTGTTGCCAAGCACCTATTTGACCCAGTGAATTGATGGATTTGAAATAACTATTCTCATCGTATAACTGTCCGGTTCGTAAATAGGTATGTTCCTTGAGTGGGCGGTAGGTAAAAAGCCCTTTTTTATACCGCATAGTATCATTACGGTGATACTCTTTTAAGCCTGTCTGGTAAGGAAGACTATCCGTTATATCAGAAATCTTTGTCTCAGGGTAGTAATAAAATTTTCCTACATAAAACTGGTACAGTTTGGAAGAGTCGACATTGGGTCTTTTTTCAATATTGATATCCCAGGCAGGATTTTCTTTTCTGCTTTTGGCCGCTTCTGCAATAATTTGTGCCTGTTTTAAAGGGTCAAGGGTTAATTGCAGCAATTGGGCATTATTACTATCCACATGCGCAAAAATATCTTCTCTAGCAAACTTATAATACCCGTTTTGGCGATATAGATTAACCAGCCTGTCTAATTCTGCACCAATTCCCTGAATAGTATAGGGAGCACCTTTTTTGAGTAGTGAGTTTTTTTCTTCTGCTTTTGTTAATTTTTGTAGAACACTATCTCCCAATTCATAAGAAACTGAGTCAATGGTAATATTCTTACCCACTTTGATGGTCACGGCAATTTTCGCACGATACTGTTCTCGCAGTGTATCAATTTTGATGGTATCGCTAAAACTGGCATAATAATACCCTTGTGAATTCAGGTAGGCGTTCATATAACTGATACTGCGGTTTATGTTCACAGAATCAAATGCAGGTGGGTTTTTGATAACATATCTTACCCATACCTGTTGTATCCGCCTGGCCCGTAAGCTATCGTCCCAATAATTATCCAGTTCCTGGGTTAACCTATTTTTCTCATCTTTGGAGATATTACCGGTAAGGTTAATTTTATTGCTATACACAAATGGCCTTTTAACCGGGTAATCTTTTACCCTGGTTCTTTCTTCCACACTGCAGGAGCTGACGGCAACCAGTACAAAGAGGAAAAGAAAAAAGGTATTTACTGTATTAACCGTTAAACGCATAGTGAATGTTAAGCAAGAATGAGCTCAAATATATCCAAAGTTTATGCCAGAAAAAACAAAGACAGGCAGAAGGCTTATTTATTGCCGAAGGTACCAAACTGGTAGCGGAATTAGTGAAAAGCCATTATTCCGTTAAAAAAATATATGGATTGGCAGAATGGGTAGATGCAAATGCAAACCTTACCCAGGATAAACAGGTAGTTACAGAAGCGGAATTAGAGAAGATTAGTCTGCTGCAATCACCCAACCAGGTATTGGCTATTGTAGAACAGTTGCCACAACCAGTTATTACCAAGGAAAATCATTCGTTTACATTGGTGGTGGATGGTATACAGGACCCCGGCAACCTGGGTACGATTATTCGAATAGCCGATTGGTTTGGTATTCAGCAAGTAATAGCCAGTGAGGATACGGTTGAATTGTATAACCCTAAAGTGATACAGGCAACTATGGGTAGTTTTATCAGGGTTGCCCTTCATTATACCTCCTTGCCGGAATTTTTGCAGGATAACCGGTTACCGGTTTTTGGAGCGGTTTTGAATGGGAAAAGCTTGTATGAATATTCGGCGGTACAGGAAGCGGTATTGATAATCGGGAATGAAGCAAAGGGGATTCGTGAAACATTACTCAATTATATTGATCATCCTGTCACCATTCCCCGTATTGGCGGCGCTGAATCCTTGAATGCTGCGGTGGCAACGGGCATTATTGTATCACATCTGAAAACACAATAAACCGGGCTTGCCCATTCAGTATTTTGGTTAACGGAATTGAATGGCTTTTACCGGGTTGATTTTTTTAATCAGCAGGGTAGGGATGATCAGGGAAAGATAGCAGACGATGGCGGTTGACAAACAAACAGCAATCACCTGCCACCAGATAATTTGTACCGGGGCGGTAGACACATAATAGGCGGTTTCATCGAGATGAATAAAGCCGGTATATTTTTGTAACAGGCAGATACCAACCCCGCCTATAAAACCTATTCCAATTCCAGCCATTGTAATCAGAGAAGCATGGTATAGAAATATTTTTTGTAACAGGCTATTGCCGGCGCCCAGGGCTTTCAGGATTCCCACCATACGGGTTCTTTCGAGGATCAGAATCAGTAAGCAGGTAATCAGGTTGATAATGGCCACTACTGCCATTACAATAAAAATCACGTTCCTGTTTACATCCTGGATATTCAGCCAGTCAAAAATATTCGGATAGACTTCCCGAATGCTACGACTACTCCATTCTGCGGGTAATTTATCTGCGAGTTGGGTAGTAACAGAATCAATATCGTGGTAATCTGTCAGGAAAATTTCATAGCCACCCGACTGGCTTGCATCCCATCCATTTACTCTTCGTATTAAACGGAGATCTCCCAGTATGAATAACTTATCATATTCCTCAATTCCTGTTTTATAAATTCCGGCAACGGAAAGTTTGCGATAAGTTCTTGTACCATCAAGAACAGAAATAAAGTAAACGGTTACTGTGTCATTTAATTTGATTCTTAACTGTGATGCCAATTGCCGGGATACCAATATTTCTCTGCTATATAACGAATCATCAAAGTGAAGCCAACGGCCCTGAAGCAAATAAGGCTTTAACCGGGTGCTATCATATTCTTTTTCTATCCCTTTCAGTAAAACCCCTTCGATTTCTTTATTTTTTTCGATTACTGCCGATTTTGTAGCAAATAATTGTACCTGTTTTACACCCGGTTGTTTACGAATAATGGATTCAATCGTGTCATTTTTTTGAATCGGACTTTCTTCCGCCACAATTGATTTACTGGCTTCATATTTTTGAACCCGTACATGTCCCCAGAAGCTGAATACTTTTTCTGAGACTGTTTGTTGAAACCCATTTACAAAAGCAAGGGTAAGAATCATGGCCATTACACTTACAGAAGTGGCCGCAATGGATAAACGTATAATAAACCCAGAAAATGATTTTTGCCGGTTAAAAGCGATTCGTTTGGCAATAAGTAAGGCCAGGTTCAATGGGTAGGGTTTAATGAACTCAAAACTACATTCCGATGGGCAATGCAGCAAAACCAATTGTAGATAGGCGAAAAGTTGTAAGTTTAAGCAGGTAACGAAGGGGTATTACAAAAAACTGGTCCCGGGGGCTCTATAGGTTATCGTAATGTTCACCGCAGAGGAACAGAGTTATCAAAGAGAGGCAGGTATTTTGTTATTAGATTTGCCAACAAAAATTCAGCTGTTTTAGCATGTACACAATGATAAATGGACAATTTTTATGCGTGCATTGGTATGTTTTTGGATAGGTTGTTTTGGAACCATTTCTGGATTTGCCCAGTATATGCCGGATCATATTTATATGCCGGAAATACATAGTGTTAAATTATTTCAACAGGGTAATCAGTCAAGTATGGCCATGATTGCACTCAATTCTCAGGATTTGTTGGAATTACATTTTGATGACCTGAGTGGGGTGGTGAAAAATTATTATTATTCCTTTGAATTGTGTAATGCCGATTGGACAAAGGCGGATATCAACGTGTTTGATTATATCAAAGGGTTTACACAGAACAGATTAGACCAGTATCGGTTTTCAACAATTGCAACCAGCAAATATGTCCACTATGAGGCATTATTACCTGAAAAGAGTTGTCTGCCTGTAAAAAGCGGAAACTATTTGTTGAAAGTGTTTCTTGATGCAGACGATACTAAGCTCGCCTTTACCAAAAGAATGATGATTGTAGATAAGAGAGTAAATATCAACGCCAGATTACAGCAACCGTTTGATACAGAACTGATGCGTACACACCAGAAACTTCAGTTTACCGTAAATACATTGCAGTTGAATTTACTCAGTCCGCAACAAGGCAAAGTGGTCATTTTGCAGAACAACCGATGGGATAATGCAATAACGGATATTCAGCCAAGTTTTATCAGGGGAAATGTTTTGGAATATAGCGGA
>Ga0007882_10001980_pt1 | contig 11693 bp, 14 predicted proteins | sample CryBogCBH12Aug01_FD_71195 | JGI IMG/M metagenome (GOLD analysis project Ga0007882, IMG submission 71195) | Freshwater microbial communities from Crystal Bog, Wisconsin, USA - CBH12Aug09.1 | ecosystem: Environmental > Aquatic > Freshwater > Lake | place: Crystal Bog, Wisconsin, USA | collected... | reverse complement strand
GTTCATTTGCCAGACACTCAGGGGTACCCCGATTTGCGAGTTATAACTTCTCGGACTTCGGACAATCGTATAATCCGGACTTAATAATTGATACAGCCATTCCTTTACAATGGTTTTTCCATTACTTCCTGTAATTCCAATCACGGGAATGCTAAACCGACTGCGATGAAAAGTTGCCAACTGCTGTAATGCCAATAATACATTATCTACTCTTAGGAAATTCGCACCCGGAAACTGCTGAAAATCAAAATCACGTTTTACTACAAAATTTCTGACCCCTCTTTCATATACTTCGGAAATAAAGCTATGCCCGTCTCGTCTGGGGCCATTCAATGCAAAAAAAAGGGAGCTTTCCGGGAAAACGATTTTACGGCTATCAATTACCAATTGACCAATGACAGGATTATCTGTAAATACCTCCTTCACATGAATGATCTCTGCAATATCCTTCAGGGTATAGGTTATCATTGGCATAATAGTTTATGGTAGCATATTTTATGACCTATTCGCTTCTTTTCTTTTTTACAATTATGGAATAAAAAACAGAGCCGGAAATACAAACCAGTATTACTCCCAATGAAATCAATACCTGCCAGTTTTTATCTATCCACTGTGCAATAAAGTGTTCCCCAAGCATCTTTGCCCCGATAAATATCAGTACAATGGCAATACCCTGTTGCAAGTATTCGAATTGTGAAACAGCCGATCTCAGTAGAAAGAAAAGACTTCGTAAACCCAATACGGCAAATATATTAGAGGTATAAATGACCAGCGGATCTTTGGAAATACCCATTACAGCAGGAATAGAATCCAATGCAAAAACCAGGTCGGTAGCCGCAAGTAATACCACAACCACAAACAGGGAGGTATATACAGGCTTTCCATCTTCAAGCATTCGATACCTGCCGTCACCATCATGTGAAACCAATGGTAACATTTTTTGCAGGAAACGGTAAACACCTGACTCCTGTGGAACAAATTCATCTTCTTCGCCTGCTGTAAACATTTTATACCCGGTATACAATAAGAATACACCAAACAAATAGAGTATCCAGGAAAATTTTGCTACTAAGGCAACACCCACGGTAATAAACAGAACCCTCAACAGAATGGCTATTACAATACCTACCAATAATACTCTTGGAAAATGTTTTGCTTTCACACCAAATGCTGTAAAGATCAATATGAAAACAAATATATTGTCGATGCTCAGGCTCCACTCCATTAAATATGCACTGATAAACTCGAGGCTTAATTGCGGACCGGTGGTAGTTACCCCAGTTATTTGCTGTATATCATTTTCAGATGTCAATGCCGGGCCTTCGAACCATAAAAAAACAAAAAAAGCCAATGCTAATCCGACCCAAAAAACGGTTTGGTATAAAGCCTGTTGAATAGTAATGCTCTTATTTTTTTTACTAAGCAGCCCCAAGTCAAATACCAATGCGGTTACAATCACAATACCAAATACTAAATAAACAACCGCGTGTGTTGACATTAGAGGGATTTATAAGCTAAAGATAACCAGACTGCAGGGGATAACCTTATTGTTCATACTTCTTTTTCCGGAGCCATTGAAAAAGAACCCCGGTTAGTATTACCAGCAAAACTGGCAATCCGATATTGATGAACTGCCAGGTAGTTCGCTGTTCTTCAACTTTTGCTTTATCCAGCAAGCGTAATACAAAATCTTTATTACGGCTTTCAAATAAATGCGAAGTACTGACAAGGTAATCAACCGAATTCAGAAAAAATTCCCGGTTAGCAAATCGATAGTTTTCAAATAATACCATACCCATGGGTAATGGGCCCGTTGTTTGACTAATTGTATTGGTTACAATATCCGCATCAGAAATAACAATCTGTTTTGCATTATGAATACCCTGGCTTAAAAAGGGTTTCCCCGTTACCCGTTGCACAGAATCCATGACCGTTTTGCCAACCCGATTGGCAAACAGAGAATTAAATTTCCCCTCCAACAATACTGCCACAGGAATATGACTCTGGGTAAACATTCGAAGGTCATCATCTGTTTTTACACTATTGATATCAACTATTGCGGGTGAACTGATTCGCCGGCTATTGGTATCTGTTGCAAGCAAAATCGTTTTCTGAATTCCGGGTGCTTTTACTGTATCGATACTTGATGGAAAAATAGATAATACCCGATCCAGGTTATTGGAGATAGGGTTCTTATTATTTTCAGAAAGAAACGGATAATAAGGCCAGGAAAAGCCCCTGTCAATGGAAGGATTTCCATTCGCATCTTTCCCTGTAACCAAGGGCAATTTTGAACAGTTTAGATCCTGCACAAGATCAGGATTGATACGTACTCCATATTTAAACAGTATATCATCCAGTTCCAATCCACGGTCAAATGCCGTATACTTTGCCTGGCTGCGCATAAGGCTGTCCAGTTCCGCATGTAATTTATCTATACACCAGATAATGCGACCCCCATTCATCACGTACTGATCCAGTTTCAGTTTGTCTTCTTCTGTAAATGGCAGTGTTGGTTTTACAATCATCAGTGCATCTACAATACTGGGATCAGGAAAACCTTTTTTAAGGTCAAATACGGCCAGTCTGTATTCGTTACGAAGGCTTTCACCCAGATCATTCACTTTAAGGTCAACCGGTTCTCCATTTCCTACCAGATAAGCCACGGCAGGAACATATTTACGGGTAAGTTTATCTATCGCATCCGCAAACTTATATTCTAACAAGGCTTCCGCTGCGTTGCGCGTAGCTTCTACATCTTCCTCCTGCGATTTATCTGTTTTATATATTTTCCGGCTGCTTCGTAAATCAATGGCGATAGGTTTTTGCCCATTTCTACAACTTATCAATGCAGAAGGAATGATTAACTGGTTGGTTTGTTTTTCACTTTTGGAAGAAACATTTTCTGCCTGTTCAAAAACAACTCCCAATCGTGATAAGCTATCATAAAAGATAACTTTAGCTGTGTCGTTGTTAATATTCTCTCCCGGTTTTTCAAAATTTATCAGGATATGATTGTGTGATATGGATTTGAACTCATCCAACAAATCTTTTGTAGCAATACTCAATTTTTTATAGTCAGCAGGAAGATCTCCGGTAAGAAATACCCGGACGGTTACTGTGCTATCCAGTTCAGTTAGTAATTTTTTTGTAGGGGCACTGAGGCTGTATCTTTTTTCGGAAGTCAGGTCAACACGAAAAAAGAAAAAACCAGACAGGTAAATCAAAACCAGCAATAATCCGATACTTGCAGGGATTCCATATTTATTTTGCCAGAATTTCTTCATAGGATTCCCACTTAACGTTTTACCAGGTTTCTTTGTGTGATGAACAAAAACAATACAACCATGCCGCCAAAATAAAGCAGATCACGAGTATCTACCACCCCGCGACTGATACTTCTGTAATGAAAATTGATCCCCAGCATCTCTATATAATAATCAGGGCCTGCCTTAAAAGCCGGCAATTTGCTAATTGCATTAAACCCGTTGAATAAAAGAAAACACACAAAAGCCCCGGCAATAAATGCCAATACGGTATTATTGGTATAGCTGCTTGCGCAAATGCCTATGGCAGTAAAAACAGCTCCTAATAATACCAGACCCAAATAACTTCCTATTGTGGCACCAATATCTATTCCACCCGAAACACTTAGCTGCTGAATAGAGACCGCATAAACAATAGTGGGTAAAAGAGCGGTAATAATCACAAGCAATGCTCCAAAAAATTTACCCCATACAATCTGGGAAGGAGTAAGTGGTAGTGTTTTCAGGATTTCGAAGCTTCCAGATTTATACTCGTCTGCAAAACTTCGCATAGTAATGGTTGGAACCAGAAACAACAGTATCCATGGAGCCAGGTTGAAGAAACTGCCTAGTGTTGCATATCCGAAATCAAGGATACTGGTGTCGGGGAAAACAAATAGAAATAGTCCATTCAATAAAAGAAAAACAAACAGGGCTATATAGCCTGTCAGACTGCTGAAAAATTGTTGCCATTCTTTTTTGCAGATCATCCACATATTGTCAAAACTAATTGTTCTTTCGCAATCACCCTATTTGCTGTGCTTATTTGGATGCACTTTATGGATTTTATCACATTTAGCATCTCTTTTCAAATCATGTGTATGAAACTAAGACTAACCTTACTGTTGCTGTGTATTTTCGGTATTGGCTTGTTTTCCCATGCCCAGAATAGTCCCAAAAAACCTGCCAAGCCGGTTGTAGAAAATGGGGCCGATGCTATCCCCGTTACGGTTACCAGCAGAAAAAAATCAAAGGCAAAGCCTATCAAAAAAGATTCAGTGCATATGCCTCTGCCGCCCAAAGCTGCCAAAGAGCCGGGCAAGCCATTACCTCATCAGATTCCCAATCCGTCAAAACTACCAACCGCTGAACTACCGATACCTGCTGTTCCGGTTACTCCGCCTGTGATGGCTATTCCAGATGGAGAATCTTTATTAAACAACCCGTTTGAGCGATACCTGATGAACGAATAAACCCAACATAAAGGCCAAAGCAAATGCTTTGGCCTTTATCAATAATGCTGCTATTAAGTATACTTTATACTGCAAAACTTTCCCCACAACCACAACTTCTGCTTGCATTGGGATTATTGAAGTAAAATCCTTTCCCATTTAATCCGTCGGAAAAATCCAGTTCTGTATTAACCAGGTATAAGAAACTTTTCAGATCGGTTACTACTTTGATACCATTATCTTCAAATACCTGGTCCATAGGTTTTACCTCATTATCAAAATCAAGCTTATAACTTAGGCCAGAGCAACCTCCGCCTACTACGCCTACACGTAAGAAATAGTTAGCATCTCCCATAACACCGGCTTCTTCCATCAATTGATGAACTTTCTTTTTCGCCTTCTCGCTAACGTAAATACTATTTTCTGTTGCAACCATTTACCTTAAATAACAATTAATAATTAACGATTAATAATTAACAATGGGTATTATCGAAAACCCTGAGTAAATTATTAATGAATTTTTTCTTCGAATACCAGTTCTTCCAGGCCATTCTTTTTGCGGTAATCGTTGATGGCTGATTTGATTGCATCTTCCGCAAGTACAGAACAGTGAATTTTTACCGGAGGCAGATTCAGTTCTTCAACCAGATCCATATTATCGATTTGAACTGCCTGATCCACGGTTTTCCCTTTTAACCATTCGGTAGCCAGTGAAGAGGAGGCAATAGCAGAACCGCAGCCAAAAGTTTTAAATTTTGCATCGGTAATAACGCCGGTAGCATCGTCTACTTCTATCTGTAAACGCATTACATCTCCACACTCAGGAGCGCCTACCAAACCGGTTCCTACATTCTTTTTGGATTTATCCAGTGTACCTACATTCTTAGGGTTACTGTAATGATCGATCACTTTTTCTGAGTATGCCATGGTATGAATTTGAAAATTTGAAAATTAGTTAATTTGAAAATGCTTTTGTTTTACGAATGATTAATTTGAACCCATTTTCAAATTAATCATTTTCGAATTGATCAATGATGCGCCCATTCAATTTTATCTATGTCTACGCCTTCTTTGAACATTTCCCAAAGAGGGCTCATTTCTCTTAGCTTTAGTACCGTTTCGCTAACTGATTTAATTGTATAATCAATTTGCTCTTCGGTGGTAAAACGGCCAAGACCAAAACGAAGTGAGCTATGTGCCAAATCATCGCCCAAACCAAGTGCTTTCAGTACATAACTGGGTTCAAGTGAAGCAGAAGTACAGGCAGAGCCGGATGATAAAGCAATATTTTTATTAAAGCCCATTAGTAGTCCTTCTCCTTCCACATATTTAAAAGAAATATTTGCAACATGGGGAAGACGATGTTCCCTATTTCCGTTTACATAGGTTTCCTCAATCTGCATCAATGCGTTTTCGAGTTTGTCGCGGAGTTTGCTTAATCTGGCAGCATCATCGGCCATTTCTAATCGGGCCAATTCGCAGGCTTTACCAAAGCCAACTATCCCGGGCACATTGAGTGTACCACTACGCATCCCCCTTTCATGACCGCCACCATCCATTTGAGCGGTAACTTTTACTCTTGGATTTTTACGGCGTACATACAATGCGCCAATACCCTTTGGACCATACATTTTATGGGCAGTAAACGCCATGATATCGATACCATCTTTATTTACATCTACCGGTATTTTACCTACTGCCTGAACCGCATCGGTAAAAAATAATACTCCGTGTTTTTTAGCAATGGCGCTGATTTCTCTGACAGGCTGAATAACACCGATCTCATTATTTGCATACATAATGGCAATCAGGATTGTTGTGGGCCTGATAGCAGCTTCCAATTCACCCAGGTCTATCAATCCATCTGCTTTTACTTCCAGATAAGTTACTTCCCCACCTGTGCGTTCAATATGTTTGCAGGTATCCAATACAGCTTTATGTTCCGTAGTACAGGTAATGATATGGTTACCTTTACTGGCATACATTTCATATACCCCTTTAATACCCAGATTATCTCCTTCGGTAGCACCGGAAGTGAATATGATTTCTTTCGGATCTGCACCAACCAGTTTTGCCACTTGTTCGCGGGCATAATCCACAGCCTCTTCTGCTTCCCATCCGAATGGATGGTTACGGCTGGCCGCATTACCAAAATGTTCGGTAAAATAAGGGATCATTGCCTCCAGTACCCGTGGGTCCATTGGAGTGGTTGCATTGTTATCGAGATAAATAGGTAATTTCAACATATTAAACAGGAAATTTATTATTCTAATTAACACAAAAGTACTGCAATAGGTTCTATAAATTTGTCCGCAAAGGGCGTCTGCGCTTGTTTTTCCATATTTCGTAAAGACCCCTGCAAACCAAAAGATATGTTGAAAATTGAGCATATAGGTATCGCCGTATCCCGTTTTGAAACAGCAATCCCTCTCTACGAAAAACTACTGAATACCCCCTGTTATAAAACAGAAACCGTTGCATCTGAGCAAGTGAATACTGCTTTTTTTCAAACCGGCGATAGTAAAATCGAGTTATTGGAAAGTATTCGTGAAGATGGGGTAATCGCAAAATTTATTGAAAAAAAAGGGGAGGGAATTCACCATATTGCTTTTGAAGTAGGGGATATTATTGCCGAAATGGAACGTTTACAGAAGGAAGGTTTTGTGCTCCTAAATAAAGAACCCAAAAAAGGCGCTGATAATAAATGGGTTTGCTTTTTACATCCTAAGGGTACGAATGGGGTTTTGGTGGAATTGTGCCAGGAAATTGGGGGTTAGCAATTGGCAGTTGGCTATTGGCTTTGTATCTAATGATTGGTGTTCAAATATTTGTTGAAAAATAAGCTAAAAGCCAACAGCTAATAGCCAATCAGATTCCAATCTTCTCAACCGCCACCTGAGCCGCAACCTGGCTGGCATCTTTTTTATTATACCCCTTTCCGCAGGCCAATAATTGTCCATCGAGTATGGCGTTGATGGTAAAGAGGCGACGGCTTCCTTCCATTTTTTCTTCTGCCAGTTCAAAGGTGAGGGTCTTTCCATTTTTACTGGCCCATCCAATCAGTTTATTTTTGAGGTTGATATCGATCAGTTCCAGATCATCCACAAACATATGCGGGATGACGATCTGTTTGAGCACCCAGGAATGGGTTTTAAGATAGCCTTTATCAAGATAAACGGCTCCTACCAGGGCTTCCAGGGTATTCCCAAAAATCTGGCTTCCTTTTAGTGCATTATCAAATTTGTTGTAGAAAGTAAGTTTACGAAGACCCATTTTCAAAGCAATATCATTCAATTGCTGGCGGTTTACCATTTTGCTGCGCATTTCGGTAAGAAAGCCCTCGCCTTTATAAGGATATCTTTTAAATAAATAATCTGCTACCACAGCACTTAAAACGGCATCCCCCAGGTATTCCAGGCGCTCATTATTCTCATCAGCAGTTTCTTTTACGGAACGGTGACTCAAAGCTGTCCGATAAAGCAAAATATTACTTGATTGTACACCAAGCACATTTTTTAACTGCTTTGCAAATAAAGCGTCTTCTGGGTTTTTGAAAAATTTTCTGAAAAATTGCACGAATTTAAGCTACGTATTTTTTTACAATCACACAGGCATTATGGCCTCCAAAGCCGAAAGTATTGCTTAAAGCGGCTCTGACAACCCTTTTCTGTGGCTTGTTAAACGTAAAGTTCAATTTAGGATCCAGGGTCGGATCATCGGTAAAATGATTGATGGTAGGCGGGATAATATCATGTATCACGCTTTGGATACAGGCAATGGCTTCAATTACGCCGGCAGCACCCAAACAATGTCCGGTCATGGATTTGGTAGCGCTGATATTTAACGCATACGCATGCTCCCCGAATACCTCAGTAATGGCTTTTGCCTCAGCACCATCACCCAATGGGGTGGAAGTACCATGTGTATTGATATAATCTATTTCCGTAGGATGCATGCCTGCATCTCTCAATGCGGCTATCATTACATTTCTTGCTCCTAATCCTTCCGGATGTGGGGCAGTTAAATGATATGCATCTGCAGTAGCACCACCTCCAGCCAGTTCACAATAAATTTTTGCTCCCCTTTTAATAGCATGCTCATATTCTTCCAAAACCACTACTCCCGCAGCTTCTCCCATAACAAAACCATCGCGGTCCTTATCATAAGGGCGACTTGCCGTTTTAGGATCATCATTACGTTCGCTCATGGCTTTCATAGCATTGAAACCTCCTACACCGGCCTCACTAATCACGGCTTCTGATCCACCACTGATAATGATATCGGCTTTCCCAAGACGGATATTGTCGGCAGCTGTAATCATACCATTGGTACTGGATGCACAGGCACTTACTACGGCAAAATTGGGTCCACGGAAACCATGTCGCATAGATATCTGCCCTGCGGCGATATCCAGGATCATTTTGGGGATGAAGAAGGGATTAAATCGGGGTGTTCCATCTCCTTTGGCGAAGTTGATGACTTCTTCCTGGAAAGTGGTTAAGCCACCGATTCCACTGGCGAAGATGACCCCTACACGGTCAACATCTACGTTTTCTTTACTAATACCGGCATCTGCCACAGCCATATCACTGGCAACAAGGGCCAGCTGGGCAAAACGGTCAAGTTTGCGGGCTTCTTTCCTATCCATGAACTGGGTAGGATCAAATCCTTTTACTTCGCAGGCAAAACGGGTTTTGAATTTACTGGCATCAAAAAGAGTAATACTATCAGCTCCTGAAACGCCATTCAGCAATCCGTTCCAGTAATCCTCCAGATTATTTCCGAGTGGCGTAATTGTTCCGATACCGGTAACCACTACTCTCTTTAACTGCATATTCATTGCCTGTTTGAAGTGATAATCCGCCTTCTATGGCTAAAGCGCCGCAGAAAGGCGGATTAAAATTATACCTTACGTGGAGTAAAATTCTTACTTAGCGTGTTCTTCAAGGTAAGCAACAGCCTGACCAACAGTTGTAATGGTTTCAGCCTGCTCATCAGGGATGGAGATATTGAATTCTTTTTCGAATTCCATAATCAACTCAACGGTATCCAAAGAATCGGCACCGAGGTCATTGGTGAAAGAAGCCTCATTGGTCACTTCAGCTTCGTCAACTCCTAACTTGTCAACTATGATTTTTTTAACTCTTGTAGCGATGTCTGACATTGTAAATGTTTTTGTTACAGCCGCAAAAATATACTTTTTGTCAAATAAGCAATGCATTATAACATATTTGTTTCCACAGATAGGGTTTGTTATGCCTGTCCGACCATCATTTTACCCTTTTTTTTACTAAAATGATCATTATCTTGTAGCATTACCCTGTATTATGGCATTAAAAATTATCGATCACGGCTCCAAAGAATACCAGCAAATGCTGGATTTACGCTACCAAATGTTGCGAAAACCCCTAGGTTTATACTTTACCAAAGAACATATGGAAGCGGAAGCCAGGGATATCCTGATTGGCTGTTTTGATGAAGAAAAACTGGAAGGCTGCTGTATTTTAACCGAAATCGACCCAAAAACAGTCCGCCTGCGACAAATGGCGGTCAGTTCCGGCCTGCAGGGAAAGGGTATCGGACGAGTTTTAATGAGTTTTGCAGAAAATATTGCCAGAGACAGGGGCTACCGCCGCCTGACCATGCATGCCCGAAAATCGGCCGTAGGTTTCTACGAAAAAAATGGCTTCAAAATTTGCGGACCCGAATTTGAAGAAGTTACGATTGCACATTTTGAAATGGACAAAGAGCTATAGGAGTTATTGGTCAATAAGTCATTGGTCAGTAGGTATTAGTAAAACTACATCTGGTCCAATCTCTTTTAACAATGACCTAATGACTTAATATGTTCTACTGTCCAATCTTACTATTCAGCAATGCCCTTAGTTCATGTTTAAATTCTTCCGCCATATCATCTTTGGGAACGAGGAAAAAAGATTTTGAGTCAAAATAAAGATGGAAAAAATGCGGGCTCTCGAAATAGCGGCTGAATTTTTCCCAGGTCCAGTCAATACTTCCTCTTTCATTCTCCAGAAGCACGGCTCTGTCTGTAAAATTGATAATAAAGGAGTCCTGGAAAGTGGCGGCTCTTTTATAAATGGTATGGGGTAAAATATACCAGAAAGATGCCATTAGCATTATCCAGATAAAGGAGCCCAGCAAAAAAGGTTCGGGGCGAATTTTTTTGGTATAAAAAAGCACAGCTGATAAAATAGCAAACACATTAACCAGTATAATGAGGATGCGGATCTCCGACCGCTGAACAAAATGATAACGAAGCGCCTGTATTACTTTCTTTTTTTGATAGGAAAAACTTAACTGCATGACGTAGAATCTATTCGGTAAAAATAACGTGTTGTGGCATTAAAATAGCAAAGCGGGTTATTTTACCCTGATTTACCCAACTCGTAATACATCAATTATTTCTAAAAAGAGCATAATTGACGAGAATAGTTAGCAGAAACTATTTACTATCTACCCTTATTGTTTCTGAGAAAATCCGGCAACAAACTGATTTAGTAAAGACATGGGCAGTCTTTGTTTTCCTGAGTGGATCACAATTCGGTAACGAAATATGACTGTATGCCCCTTGGATATCCGAAAATTCAGGTTTTCTTTTCCTTCTGAGAATATTCTTTGTCCCAAAGGATTAGCTGCAAATAATCCATAATTCCGGGCATGCCAATAGGTAGGGTAGCCTGGGTTTTCCGGATGATCAATAATGGCAATACTGATGGTATCAACACCTTTCTTCCCATACAACATACACCAGTTACCCCGTGTGCCCCAGGCAGCATCTCCCTGTTTTCCGGCAGAGGTAATATAGTTTCCGGTAACCGTAGCATCCTTAGTGGTAGTCACTTTGGTAACATTCCCTTTATCATCTGTATATTCTTTTGTTTGATTTATCGGTAATTCGAGTTCATGTGCCACGCGCAATCCCAGTAAGCCATCTTTTGTATCTGGCATAGCAATATTTTGCTCTGCGGTTAATTCCGTAATCCTGTCAATCACCCGGCTATTATTCTGTTCACTGAATATATAAGTGGTTTTTTCTTTTAGCAAGATGTTCTTCCCCTGGTCGGTCCAGTCTGCCATATATACCAGTTTTCCTTTTAAACCAGATTCTGTTTCTGCAATTTTTTCGGTGCGAATCCATCCATACAGGTTCTTTTTTTCTGTCGGTATGGCAAAAGAATTGTTCCAAAAATCAAGG
>Ga0007882_10001978_pt1 | contig 11695 bp, 10 predicted proteins | sample CryBogCBH12Aug01_FD_71195 | JGI IMG/M metagenome (GOLD analysis project Ga0007882, IMG submission 71195) | Freshwater microbial communities from Crystal Bog, Wisconsin, USA - CBH12Aug09.1 | ecosystem: Environmental > Aquatic > Freshwater > Lake | place: Crystal Bog, Wisconsin, USA | collected... | reverse complement strand
GGACCTCATGGCGGCTGAATATCAATATGGCCGCGGCTGGCAGGGGTCGGTGCGCGATTCGTTGCACAGCGGCTATTACAATCCCACGCAGGCTGGCATGGATGACACGGCGGGCGTCCAGATTTCCCTGACGCCCTCCAACGGGCTGCTCTATATCAATCCCTTCAACGTGCCGCTGTTCGAGAATGCCGGCTTCTGCTTTACCGCCTTTCAGAACCTGGCACCGAGTCCGCTCGGCACCAATGACACCTCCGGCTACCTGCCCGCCAACTGGACGCAGGACGACGAAATCCGCAGCGAATTCGATTTCCAGGGCTTTTATCAGAACGCCACCACCAACACCGGCAACCAGGCCTCGGCGGTGCGGTTTTTCCAGCGCTACAGCTACATTCGGGATCCCAAGTCCATTTATCAATTCGGCCCGGCAGCGTTGGATGCCAGTGGTGCGGCGGTTTACAATCCCAGCTACATCACGTCGGCGGGGGACATTTCCTCGGTCATTCCCGGCACGCAACTGGCCACGGCAGCGGACTTGGCGGCAGTCATTTTCACGAGCTACGGAATTCGTTTCAACACCGCTTCCGGCTACACCAACGCCGTCTGGTATAGTGGCGGGAAGTGGTATGCCACGCCGCTGAATCTGGGCGGGTCGAATCCGTCGTTCACGCTGCCTGGTTCCGGTTTTACGCCCACCGTGACCAACAATCCCGACTACGGTTTCCTGGTTCTGGCGAATGGCACCAACCCGGCCACGGCCCAGGGGTTTGGCCTGTATGTGCCCATGACTGAGGTGAACAAAAAGTGCGTGGTGGGCTTGAACCAGACCAATGGCGCGGTGGCCTACCGCGAGAACCGGTTGACCGGGTGCACCATCTTCTTCAGCAGCGCCATCACCACGCAGGCCAGCATGCGCGCCCGCTATTTTATTAACGGCCTGCTGAATCCGGAAGACGGTCTCCCCGGTATTTACGAGGCCTTGGAATCTGACCAATATGTTCTCTACGGCACCCCGAACCAGATTCTGGCCGCCGTGCAAACCTTGCAAACCAACCTGCTCACCGGCACCGGCCCGCATGGCGTGCCGCAAACCTGGCTGGACGCCTACGGCATCACCAATGAGAACGCCGACCCCAACGGCAACGGCCTGGCCGCCTGGCAGGATTACCTGGCCGGACTGGATCCCGCCGATCCCAATTCCGGTTTCGCCTTCACAGGCATCACCTTGACGGGCACCAACGTGGTGCTGCAATGGCAGGCGGTGGCGGGCCTGAATTACAATCTCCTTTCGACCACCAATCTGCTCAGCGGCCCGTGGACGACTAACAAGGCCGGTATCCCGGGCGTCGCCCCGGCGTGCGTCTATACGAATCCTGTGGGCAAGGTGCGGACGTTCTTCCGCGTGCAAGTGCAGTAAGTGGATTCGAGCAGTTTATGCCACTTCCAGTTTGAAATGGCACCGGCCGGCTGGTAAGGAGCCCGGGCTTCAGCCCGCTTCAATGACCGAAACGGTCAAACGCCAACATCAGCCAACCCGCCTTCATTTTGGACGCTGAAGCGGCGTGAACGCCGCGCTCCGCTCGCGCACCGGAAATTTCCGGAACTTCCAAATTGATCGTGCGCAATTCAGTCGCCCTGACCGGGCATTCCAACTTCTGGCTCCTGATTTCCAACTTCGGTTTTCGAGTTTAATTCGCTCTCGCCCAAGCCAGGCCATCCGTGCCGGGGCCGGTGGCAATCAGTTTCGCCACCTTCCACTCTTTCAGATCAATGACGGCGACTTGGTGGCTGGCGTCGCAGGAAACGTAAGCCAACGCCCCATCGGGCTGAACCAGTATTTCCTGGGGCGCTTTCGGCACGTCCAGGGTTCTGGCCAGCCGAAAGGTCTTGAGATCAATCACCGCCACTTTGTTGATGTGGTTTAACGCCACCAGCAGCCAACGGCCGTTGGGGGTGGGGGCCGTTCCATACCCCGTGCCGGGCAAGTCAATCCAAGTACTGATGCCATTGGTTGCCGTGTCAATCACCGCCAGTCGGGGGGCGGTCTGTGGACCCGGAATTGGCTTTTGGAGTCGGACTGATTCTGTATTTTTGGAACGCTTGGTGTGCAATTTTAACTTTGCGACTGTCAGAAAGTTTGGAAGTTGCTCACTGGATTATTGACAACAATTCCAACAATGGATTAGTAAAAAATTCCAGTTGGTAACCCCAACACTCTACGACACGGACGTCATGGGAGTCAGAATCACCAAACTGGGGGGTGCGGACCAGGTCATTCGGTACTACACCCAACGGGGCATGGAGGCCTACTACTCGGAGAACCAGGAGTTCAATGGGTTCTGGGGAGGAAAAGCCGCCGCCATGCTCGGCTTGGAAGGACCGCTGGGCAAGGAGGAGTTTTCCCGGCTGGCCCGGAACTTCCATCCCCTGACGGGAGAGCAGTTGACGGAACGGATGCGGACGGACCGCCGCTCCGGCCATGACTTCACCTTCGACGTGCCCAAGCCGATCTCCCTGGCGTATGCCTACACCGGCGACGACCGGATCATGCAGGCGATTCGTCAAGCCATCCGGGACACGCTGGCGGAGATGGAACTGCGGGCCAGCACACGGGTGCGGGCGGGCGAGGAGAAGAACAGCGACAAGAACCGGGAGACGGGCAACTGGATTACGGCGGAGATCATCCACCTGACGGCTCGCCCGGAGGATGGATTCCCCGACCCGCACGTCCACGTGCACGTCGTGGTTTTCAACCTGACCTACGACCCGGTGGAGGCGAAGTGGAAGGCGTTGCAGCTTCGCCCGATTCACGATGACATGAAGTATTATCAGGGTGCCTTTGACCTGCGGGTCAGGGAGAACCTTGAGCGGATTGGTCTAACGACCGAACCGGCGAAGTATGGCTACAACTTGGAGGGATTCCCACGGGATTTAACGGACAAGTTTAGCCGCCGGACACAGAAGATTGAGGCGACGGCGGAGCGGTTGGGGATTAAGGACCCGGAGCTCAAGGCCAGGTTGGGAGCCCTGACCCGCGAGAACAAGGATAAAAGCCTGACGATGCCCGAACTCGCCCCGCTCTGGTGGTCAGGGCTGTCGAACGAACACAAAACGGTTTTAGAGGGCATTAAAAGCGTCCTGGCCCGTTCCAAGGCTGCGGAGATGGCCCGGCAGTTGGTGCCTGAGGTTGCCGAACCGGAACTCCCCAGCCGGACCGCAGAGCTACTCGGCACCCAGGACAAAGTGCCCTCGGTCGAACGCCGTAAGTCCGGGCGTGCGGCAGACCACCTCGGAACGAAAAAGCAGGCAAAGGTTCATCAGAGCGAAAAACGCCAGTCGCAGAACTGGCGGACCCGGCCACTGGAGGGATTGGTAGAGCCGGAGGCGGTGGTGACCGACCATGATCGCCGGGCGGTTCAGTTGGCCATGGAGCATCTATTCGAGCGCGAGAGCATGGTGACGGAAAAGAAACTCATCGGTGAAGCGTTCTCAAGTTGGTGTGTGGGACGGGCGACCCGCCGGGGCATCATCAAGGTGGTCCATGAGGAAATGGATCTATTATGGAAAACCAAAAACGGGGAAAACTGGGTCACCACCCCGGATGTGATTGAGGAGGAACGCTGGGTGTGCCAGGTCTGCCGTGAAAGCCGGGGCAAGTTTGAGCCGCTCAACGAGCATTGGAAATTCGAGGATGAAGGATTGAACGACCAGCAAAAGGCGGCGGTCAGGCACGCCCTGACCTCGACCGATTGGGTGGTGGGGATCATGGGGAAATCTGGGACGGGAAAAACCCGGCTGTTGAATGAGCTGCGGCAGGGGGTTCAAGCCGGGCTCCACCGCGTGGTGGCGCTGGCACCCTCCGGCAAAGCGGCCCGCGTCATCCTGCGTCAGGAGGGGTTCGCAAATGCCAACACGGTGACGCGGTTCCTGTTCGACCGGGAGCTGCAAAAGCAGGCTACCGGGGGCGTGATATTTGTGGATGAGGCGGGTTTGCTGCCCATGCCCCTGACCGCGCAGTTGTTTGAGAAAGCCCGTGAGCTTCAAGCCCGGCTGATCCTGGTGGGCGATGCCGGCCAGCACCATGCGGTGGAACGCGGGCAGGCCTTTGACCTGCTCCAGCGGGTCGGGCGCATGGCGACGGCGGAGGTTAAGGAAATTGTCCGTCAAAAGGGCGAGTACAAGGAGTTCGTGAAGTTGGTGGATGAAGGGCAAATCCAACAGGCCTTTGCGGTCAAGGGCATCATGGACAAGGTCGTTGAAGTGGAGCGTGACATGATCGCTCCGGCCTTGGCGCGGGATTATGTCGAGGCGCTGCAACACAACAAAACGGTGACGGCGGTGGCCCCAACCAACGCCGAATGCGAACGCATCAACGAGAGCATCCATGCCCGCCTCAAGGAACAGAAAATGCTGGGTGAAAGCCGCCCTTGGGAAGTTCTCAAAAACCTCGGCTGGTCAAAAGCGACGCGCAGTGATGAGGACAAATACCGTCCCGGCTTGGTGGTGCAATTCAACCAGCGGGTGAAGGAATTTGGGAAAGGCGAACAAGTCGAGGTCATCAACGTGCGGGACGGCGTGGTGAGGGTCCGGGCGAAGAACGGCCTGAACAAGGCCATCAAAAAGCTGCCCCTCACACACGCTCATGCGTTTAACGTATATGAGCGCGGGCAGATTGAAGTGAGCGTCGGGAGTGAAATTCGGGTGACGAACAACACCCTGACGCTTGACGACAAGCCGTTGGAAAATGGCAGCAGCTTCAAGGTGGATTACTTTGATCGGAATGGGAACATGGTCTTGGAGGATGGCAGCCGACTGGACCGCAGCTTTGTGCATTTTAAATATGCCTATGCTTCGACCAGTCACACCGCTCAAGGCACCACGGTGGATGTGGTGTTGCTGGGACAGGAGGCGGTGGATTCAACGCCCGCCAGCGACCGGACACAATTTTATGTGTCCACGTCGCGTGGGCGTGAGGACTTCCGGATTTACACCGATAGCCTTGAGCACTTGAAGGAGGATGTCGAGTATGCCCGCGAGCGCCCGATGGCCACGGAGATGTTTGCGGAGCCCTTGTCCCAGGAACTTGGGACAAAGGGCGCGGTCTGGGCGGGTGCGCAAGAGGTGCTCGGCGAGATGAAGCGCGAGCAGGAGGATTCACCCTCGATGGAAATCGAGTTGTGAGGACTCCCCTCGCCTATTCGGGATTTCCAAAAGGAAAGCGATGTTGGAACAATTGGAGCGGGAGCGGTGATTTCAGAAATGGAAGTCTACTTGTTCAAACGGCAAACAGGTGTAAATTGAATTATTGACCATTAAAATGCTATTTTGGTTAACGCCAATATAGTCGCACTCAACCATAAAATTTGGCTTAATGTATTGTCTATGAACGTCGTAAATCGTATTAAACGTTCGTTTGGAATGAATATAAAGGCTCATAGACAACTTGCGATTGATCAAAAGAGGATGACATTATGAGCTCAACACTAAAAAGACAGCTTCCAACCCAAAAAAGGACATTGACAATGAGCGGCACACCCATTTCACTAAGCCGTTATGCTTTGCCGGCGGTGGCAAAAGAATTTATAAATAAAACAAAATCCAAAGATATTATGTCAGTCCGTAAAACAACAACATCGATACTTCTAAAGCCAGCAAACGATGCATTGCACGCAGAAGTTCGCCCGATTCAGGCACCTGGGTTGCCCAAGGCTCATTTTAATCCTTTGAAAAAAGTTGCCAACGAACGAGCACTAGTGAAATTGCTCGTTGAAAGTATTTCCAAAAGTGCGGCAGGCCTAGTCGGATTTCAGACATGTGGCAAGTGATTTTAAAATCATACCATAAACGACATGGGTATTTTGGCAGAGTCATCGGAAGATGATGTAAAGGCTCTCACTTGGGTAATTCAAGTTTCGCTTAAGGCTTGGGCTGATTATTGTGTCAGTTCTGGAGAGACCCTACAGGTTGACTTAAATGAGCAATTCGTTGGAGATTTTAGTTCTGCGGGTGACAAAGTACTCAAAGCTGAATTTAAAGATCCAAATTGGATAGATCGAATTGCGACCCTAGTGGTAGTAGTTAACTGTTCAACATTATTCCGAATGTCCCGAAACGGTAAGCCTGTCCGGGATATAAGGGAGCGAAGAGAGTTTCTAAGCAAAATCACCACGGCTTTCGTCCAAGCCGCACTTTATTATTACCAACCTGATAAAACACAAGGTCATTACGTGTTTGAAGGAATCGGGAATGACGCAATCCGGCATCGGTTCTTTTCCTTCCTTGAACGGTTAGACTCAATTGAAATAACGACTATTCAACCAAGCAATCCTGACAAGCGCTCTGAGAAAGAAATCCATGCGATGCGAGTCATTTCTAGAGACGTAATTTCAGTAGTCAACTTTTTAACCCCAGACATAAAGCTTGTGCCTGGTAAATTGGTTGAATAAAGCATATTCAAAGTCCGTTTCTTAACGTTGGGACGGCCTTACTTCAAGAATTACCCAAGCCACTCGCCTACCCTTTGTGTCGGCGCCCGTCGTAACGACGGAGCGCCATCAACTCTGTTTTAGCGATGGCAGAACTGTCATTGATACGGCAGAGGCCAACCCGTAAGACATCGGTGAGCGTGATGCGCTCACCTGTCTTTTCGAGGGTGTTCTGAACAATGGAGTTGACCTTGGCAATTTCCGAGGCCAGCAACCGCAGGCTGTAACGGGTGGTCACTTTTTCAATGGATGGGGCCGCTACGACAGTAGCGGCAGAAACCGGCGGCGGCAATGAAATGGGAGCAACGGTTTCAACGGTTGGCGCAACCACCGCCGGCGGCGGCGTGGTGTTGCCGACATGATTCTTCATGAGCCTGCGGAGTTGTTCGGTGGTGGTGGATACTGATTTCGTCATATTTTCCTAAAGTCCTATTGTCCTATTTTATGCCGGTAGATACCGGACGATCTCCATGGCAACTTGCAGCACTTCCTCGCGGATCTTGGCGGGCAGCGATTTCCACCCTCCAAGCTGGGCCACCTGATACGCTGTGCGGCGGGTCAGGTAGTTTGTCAGTAACGGGAATGGGATTTCCTTTGCGATACCAGGCATTTCGTCAAAGAACCGGTTGTTGGTCTGCACCAGATTGAAAAGCAACCGCGTCTCCCCTTTCCTCTCGGCTTTGATTAAGTTGGCTGTTGCAGCGGTGGTGGCAAGGTCAAGCGGGCTCGGGGTGGTCACGAGAACGACAAGTTCGGCGGTGCGGATGGCCTCCAGTGTCGCCGGCAGGCGGATATTGGGGGCGGTGTCGATCACCACAACGTCACCCATGTGTCCGGTTTTGAAGCCGAAGATGCTGGCGGCGGTCGTGGCGCTTCCCTGCGGATCACGGTCTTCGATGGAAATCGTCTGGCCGGCTTGGGCGAAGGCGGCGGCAATGAGCATGGCGCAGGTGGTCTTCCCTACTCCTCCTTTACCGTTTACGAATGCAATGCGGGTTGGCATAAAGTCCTATTTTCCTATTCTCCTATTTTGGATGGTACCGTTCTAAAGCGGAAACTTGGAGAGAGTCAACGCATGAAATTGAAGAGTGGGCAAGCCGTCCTATTGTCCTATTTTCTGATAATATGAAAACCCGTGATCACGCTTGAGGACAGCGCACATGCAAGCTCTGCAACTAAATCTCGATGGTAGGACAATAGGACAGTAGGCGGATATGAGAATAGGACAGTCAGCATGTGAAGTCTAAAAACGGGCGGGGTGCCGGGGGTTGGGAGGCATTGTACATGGTCAGCCACCTTCCCGGTGGCAACGGCATATTTTCCGAAAGTAGGACAATAGGACAAGTGTAACGGCAGCGATTAGCAGCAGGGTAGGGAAGAAAAAGCCCCCAGCTGTGGAGGCTGGAGGCCAGGTTATTTAGCCGGAAACGGGGCCAATCATTTCCGCTCTTGGGGTGGTGGTTTGGAAATCCAAAGTTCGGGGGTTTTGTGAAGCTCGACCGATCGCAAATAAAGCAGGTAGGAGAGCGAGAATATTAACAGGGTCCCGACAATGGAGAAAAACCAGCGGGCGCGGTTGGTGTCTCTGCCGTCTTCAAAAGTGAAGAAGCCGGCTTGCGAGCGGGTGAATGTTTTGCATGGATTTTTCATAGGTATATTAAATTGCCCCCCTCCTAAAAAATAGGAGAGGGGAGTTTTTGGTTTTAGAGTTCTTCGGGCAGCATGACGGTTACAACGGGCGTTGGGTCGTCAACGTCGGCGGTAGTCCAAACGGCGAGAAACTCAACCGTGAGTGAATCCCTTGTGAGTCCAAACCGGGCTTGGAATGGGATTGGGTTTTCAGGGGAGTTGCCAATGGCAACCTCCAAAGCATCGAGGATTAACCATAGGTGCCCTTTTTCATTTTTGCCGACTGTGGTCGTGGAGATTTGGCAGCATTTAATGACTTTCTCGGTCAAAAATACGCGAGCAGGTAGGAGCATATCCCAATCGGTGCGGAGAAATCGCAAATAGTCCTGTGAAACTTCATTTTGAAGTCCATCCGCCAAAGCCTTTTGGCGGCTGTAGTGGCAAACCGGGAGGCGCGCATGGGTATAATACGGGTAGTTGTCTTCGGAGGTCTGCCCGGCGTGGGCATAGTCCGTTGAGCGGGTGGGGGAGTTTGGATTTTTGGTCATGATGAAACTAGTTGAGCGTTGAATTTTGGGAGGCCGTGTTTTTCCAAAACGCGGTTACATAATAAGGCAGTTGAGCTAACCGTGTGGCGGCGGTTTGATAATGGGCGGCTTCCTTTTCGATTAGCAGACATCTGCGGCGGCATAGCAGAGAGGCAACTCCTGTACTACCTGAACCAGCAAAGGGGTCAAGCACAAGTCCGTTTGGTTTCGAGTACGCCTGAATAATCGGCGTAAGGCTGGCAACCGGTTTTTGAGTCGGGTGCAATTTATTGCCGGTGTACGTCCACGGGATAATGTCAGCGGGGGGATATTTCGGGGGTAGGGGATTTCCCTTTGCCAAAAGATAGGCCTGCTCGTGCCTGGCCTGGCTGTGCCTGACGCAGGAGGCGTAGCGTTTCACCCACACAAAATGCCCGACGGGCTGAAAGCCGCACTCCCGCCAGACATTCAAAAAGCGGTCGGCTTTATTCCATCCGTAAAAGCTCATGCAATAGGAGTTGGGCTTTAATACCCGGAACAATTCCGAAAATGCCGGGTACATCCAATGCGTATTGTCATCATTGGCAACGGTGCGCCCGCTCCGGTCCTTGTACCGCACAAGGTAGGGGGGATCGGTAAAAACAAAATCCGCGCTGGCGTCGGGGAGCTTCCGCAATTCTTGGACGCAATCGCCGTGTATAATGCGGTGGGGTTTGTTGTCCGGGAAAGCCTGCTCGGGTTGGGGCAGAGTCCCTGACTGTATGGTGGTTTGACTGTTTTTGTCTGTTTTCATGGTAGTTTTTTCGCGGCAAATGCCGCTCGGTTTGGTCTGTCGCCCTTCACGAAAAGGGCGAGCGTCAAGGTCCGGCAAGCCGGGGTTCCCTTGGGGTGGCGCGGGCCAGACCGTTTCGCCGCAGGCGAAAGCGAGCCAGTGAGGGGCGACAGATAAACCGGAGGCAGATAGAAAAAACGGCCATAAAACAAACGGGACAAAAAGGCGGACACCAGCAGGTGGACTGCCCTTGCAGGAAGGTGAATTCAGTTGTGGGGCATTTCGGAGTCAGAGGCCCCGAAATGAAGTTGTCCGCTTAAACTCCAGGATTCCAAAGGGCCATGACCTTTGGCGCGGGACCGGGCCGGCGTGAGGCCCGGTGAGAGCCCCCTGGGAGTGCGGAGGGGGCGAGCAATTCGGGTGGGTGGGCGATTGCCCCCCTTCAGAAATCACCCACATGCTGCGGCAACAACAGCCGCATGCAGTTTAAAGAAATCCGTTTTCGGGGTATGCAATTCCGACTTCTCGTCCGTCAGGATACTCAGGCTGATGGAAGCCTGGCCGGGTGCAAGCCGATCAAGGGTGGAGGTCGGCACCACATAAAAATCCCACTGGGACAGGTCCAGTGGATTGACGGCGGGCTTGTCGATCTTGGGACTCAAGAGCGCGAAGACGTAAACATCAGACTGCCGCCGGGCGGTATCCTCCCGACATCCGTTTTCAACATCGAAGGCCTTGGTTTTCCGAATACTGAACTGAATGGTGGAGAGCTCCTCCTGTTTCCACTCCTGAAAGTAAGCGGCAGACTTCACCTCAATCTTCACGTCCGGCCTGGCGGGCACCTTTAAAAGGAGGTCATAGTTGGCCCACTCCTGACGCACCCCGTCGGCAATGTCGAGTGCCCGCGCCACAATGAATTCCGCCAGATGTCCGCGTGTCACATTATTAAGGAGGCTGGAGAAACTCCAGCTCCAGAAATCCACCACTTGAAAGCCGGCGTTAAGCTTCCCGGCAACGAAAGTTTCAAATCCGTTCAACGGCACGGGTTGCGAAGCCGGGTATTTGGTATTCATGCGAGGGCCATGGTAAACATTGGCGGCCCCAAGTCATCCGAAATGCCGTGGCAACACAGCTCGTTGGGCATTCAGAGGGGGCTGAAAACACCCGGATTCCAAAGGGCACGCCCTTTGGTGCGGGACCGGGCCGGCGTTAGGCCCGGTGAGAGCCCCCTGGGAGTGCGGAGGGGGCGAGCAATCCGGGTGGGCGGGCGATTAGGAAACAAGAAACCCGCGGCCGTCTGCCGTTCGCGGGTTGTTGGGGGCTGGCCGGGCTAGTTTTCGGTGGGCTCGTCAAACTTGGTGGCGAGGATGTAATCCGCTGCCCGCTGGGCCTGCGCGGCGGCCTGCACAATCAGCTTGTTGTCATTCCGCAGGGCCTCCAGCCAGTTCTGAACATAGGCGGCGGAGTTTGTCAGGGTGCGCTCGGCAATGCCGGCATGTCCGCAGAGGAAAGCCGCCCCTAGCTCGGCCACAAGCTCCTCCTTGCTGTAATCCTCGGAACCAAAACCGCTGCCATCCATGACGCCGGGGCGATTCAGGCGGGAGCTGTGGCCCGTGGAGTGGGTCAGTTCATGGAACAACACCGAATAATATCCATCTTCCGACTGGAACCGCTCCGGGCTGGGCATGCCTACAAAGTCCCCGCCGGGGGAGTAAAACGCCTTGGCCATGCCGTGCTTGATCTCTGGGCGGTTGGGCATGTTGGCGACGATCTCGCCGGGCTTGGTCGTGGCCATGTCCGGGGTGAGGGTGGGGGACTCTTTCAAACCATCGCACTGGCTGAAGTTAAAAAGGCTATAGTACCGCAAAAGCGGGATCTTGGTCTTTTCCCCGGTGGCCTTGTCCTCAACTTCAAACTGCTTCCAAAAGACCACTGGGCAGGCCCGCTCGCCCTTGCGGATGGTCGCGCCAAGCTGCTTGGCTTGGTTAAATGTCAGCCAAAAGGGGCTTTCGTAGTGCATGGCATGAAGCAGGAAAACATTCACGCCGCGATAGGGTTTCTTGCTGACGAGGTTGCGGGGCAGTCCGGTCTGGACCTTCCAAGGCTTCTGCCAAGGGATGTTGCCCTGTTCAAGTAGCGCAATGATGCGCTGCGTGATGAGGTCGTAAACTGACCCCTTGCTGGCGGATTCGCTGTCCGTCTGTCTGCCGGGGCTGAACTGATCGGGCTGGTTCTGGAGCCTGGCGTTGTCTTGGTTTTTGTGGATTGTGGTGTTCATGGTCTTT
>Ga0007882_10001975_pt1 | contig 11700 bp, 16 predicted proteins | sample CryBogCBH12Aug01_FD_71195 | JGI IMG/M metagenome (GOLD analysis project Ga0007882, IMG submission 71195) | Freshwater microbial communities from Crystal Bog, Wisconsin, USA - CBH12Aug09.1 | ecosystem: Environmental > Aquatic > Freshwater > Lake | place: Crystal Bog, Wisconsin, USA | collected... | reverse complement strand
ACTGCAATATCAACATTGATTTGTGTCATAATTTATCCCCTAGTGTTTACTTCTGTAATCCGCTACAGCCGCTTTGATTGCATCTTCGGCCAAGATGCTACAGTGGATTTTAACAGGCGGAAGCGCGAGCTCAGTCGCAATCTGAACATTTTTAATTTCCATTGCGGAGTCGAGCGTTTTGCCTTTAACCCATTCCGTGACAAGACTCGAGCTTGCAATCGCAGACCCGCATCCGTAAGTTTTGAATTTCGCATCTACGATTATTCCATCCTCTACTTTAATTTGTAATTTCATAACGTCACCGCAAGCAGGAGCACCAACCATGCCTGTACCAACAGAGTCGTCTATTTCCATCTTGCCCACGTTACGTGGATTTTCGTAGTGATCTATTACTTTATCTGAATATGCCATATTAATTTGGTACCAATGCAACTTTAGTACAACTACATGCAGGATCGGTTACATATTGATAATGATAACCAGCCGGCGGAGGCATTACTGCATATGGTTGTTGTGTATATACTATGGTAGGACTTGGTTGTACGTACATAACCGACGGAGATTGGTAATATCTAGGACGTGCCATTTCGTAACCGATTACTCCACCAACAACTACCGGTGCTACCCAATAGCCTCGATTGTACCCGTGTGCTTCGACTGCACAACTACCAATTAGAAATAATACAGCTAAAAGTTTTTTCATGATGGAACTCCTTACGCTATTATAACGTATTTACTCAAGTTTGTAATTGGTTTTTGGTTAAGCGCCGGCAGCTCGTTTAGCCATTGAGCTAACTACTTTAGCTGGATCGCCTGGAGCCGCATCTTGTGCGCCTAGTGGATCAGAATCATCAACGGTATTTTCTGGTAAGGCCAAATAGATATACTTGGCTCCAGTTTTTTCATCGTCTTTGATATCTTTAATTAGACTTTTTACAGTTTCGTTGTGCTCATTTGCAGCTTCAAGAGCAGCAAAATTGAACGCTTCATTGCCTGGGATGGCACGAACACGTTCAATAACTGTATCAACAGCAACACGTGGTGTTACTGCATTGCTTTGTTGCGCTTCGTGACGTAACCATTCTAGAGTAGTAAGTAAAGCAGAATCTCCACGAGTCTCTGCTTCATCTTCAATTGCGCTACCTGGAACTGTGGTATCTTCTAGAATGATTTCGTTTATACGCATATTAACGACGCTCGCGGCCTAATTCTTCTTCGCCACCGGCAGCAGCATCAGTAGCGCCAAATTCGTCGCCATCGAAGTCTGATTCAGGAGGAGCGCCTAAGTCGCCTTCTGGAGCACCACCTAAGTCTGCACCGAGTTCTTCACCACCAAAGCCGCCTTCGTCACCGCCTAAATTCATATCACCGGCTGGAGCTTCTTCGCCTGCCAATTGACGTACTGCTGTATCGCTTGATTCACGACCAGACTGTAGTGCTTGATATAAACTAGTCAATACCGGAGCAATAGCACTTTTAAATGCTTCTGCTTCTGTTGCACCAATTTGATCACGGATTGTGTCAACAAGTGCAGGGATTTGTTCGTTTTGTACTTTAGATACTTTTTCTAACATGTCTTGTAGACTGTCAACAATATCTTTAGCGGCTAGAACTGCTTCGCTCTTGCCCATTGCGCTTTCAAATAAACCTTGTTCGCTTGACATCCAACGATCTAGGCCTTCTTTTACTAACATTAATTCCATGTACTTACTATTCTTTTCAGCTGTATGCGAGCCAAAAGATTTCTTAATAGCAGTAATGTTTTCAGCAAGTGCTTGGCTTAAACGTTCGGCTTTAGCATAAGTTAAGTTATCATAGTCGACTGTGAAGCCAAAGCGACTTTCCATAACTTTATTAATTTTTTGCGGTGTTACCGCGGTGTGCATTTCAGAGAGTCTCATTTGTTTATATTCCTAAACTTTATGTAGTATTTATGTCTAATCCCAGACTTTGGCTAACTTTGCATATAGGTGTATTTGCGATACTTTGTTCCTAGCAATCGTTAACTTAGTCTCGGCCATTTCCAACCTGGCCACTCGCGAATCTACAAGCAAATAGTCCTTATTTTTACGTGCCGCTTCAATTATGTGTCGTAAAGATAACATATCTGTATAGTTTTTATTTATTTCTCTATCAAGGATGATGATTTCATCTGCTGAATGATATCGACGCTTAATAGTATATACAGTATACAACATAGCACTAATTTTGTTCTCAAATATGTGAACTAATTCGTGGTTATGATTGTATACTTCGCAGGTTTTATTAGGATGTGTAATTAATCTATATTGCCCAATTTTATAGCCGTTGTTGACTGGAATACATAGTGGGCTTGTTTGAGCCTGTTGGATTTTACCTAACTCACGTGTGGTCCACTGTTTAATGTAGTCTGTTGCGGCGTTAGATACTGCTCGGATTTCGTGCTTCGCTGGGTTAGCGTATTTTTTTCGTGTATGTGATTTGACCATTGTCATTTCGACGTAACAGGATGTCCTGCGTCGTTAATTGATTTGCAATTACTTGCTCTCGTTCATCGAGTTTATTCTTTGTAATACTAGGTTCATGTTGAAAACGTCCTAGTAGATCGGCTTGTTCGTTTGTTATTGCAACTTGTATGTTGCTGAGTAATTCTACTATTTTCATTTTAAAAGGTGTAATACTACACCAATAAGTCCTGTCATTAATGCTACAAGTACCGCAGTACCAATGGTAATTAATGTTTTATTGCTTTCACCGCCTACTTTACCTAGGCTGTCTTTGATGTCAATAATATGACCTTCTAAGCTGTCCATCCGTTTATCTAAATTTTCCAGTTTAAATTCCAAGTTAGAGTATCGTTCGGCACAGAGTTCTACGTGCGCTTCCAGGCTCTTTTTTTCAATATCGGTTGTTGTGGACATTATCCTATTCGCTTTCATTTAGCGATGCATTTGTTAATTGAGCCTGTTTGTGCCTTAATAATGAGCCATAATGGTGCCTAAGCATCTATACTATTTAGCTAGGAATGATTTGTTTAAAGTATATGTTTTTGATTGTGCCATATGGATAAAAGATAGGTAGCATAAAACGTGCTGTTTCATTTAATCCTGTAATAATAGGCACTTGCTCAAAGTCTTGCATCAGCCCGCCCAGGGGTTTATCGGACATATCATATATACCCGACACTTCAACAGCCCATTGCCACATCCAAATTTTTTGTTGTCCAGTGTAAAAGTCGCCAAACTCTAAATTACTCAATTCAAGTTCGGCAGTTATAGGTTCATGTATGTGCTGTGGCTGTGTTCGTAACCCGATACATTGTAATACTGTTTCCCAATTACGTTGTTGGTTACGGTCTGTACTGTTGTTGTCCCCGCGAGTCATACCAGTTGCTGTAATATCTATTAGACTGTACCCCTGGAAGAAATATAAGTTGCTGGACATAAACATATTTAGTGGCCATAAAAAAACGCACTATAAAGTGCGTTCTTTTGTTAGTTTAAAAAAGCTATTAAGCTAATTTGAAACCTGTTGTACTTGTAACAGTAACAGCGTTAGCCCATACGTTACCTGTACCTAATGTTGCACTAGCGTTAGCCAATGTAGCAATAGCTGTAGTATGAGTTGTATCTGAACCGCCTGTAGCTTCAACTAAAACGCTTAAACGATCTGTATCAACTTGATACATAACGATTGTTGAATCAATCGCTAGTTCGCGTAAAATTGCTTCTACTGGACCACCAGTAGCTAAGTCTGTTGAAGCAAAAACTTGACTCTTGCCTAAAACAATTTTAATTGCTGTTGGGTTTTTTGTTAAACCTGTAGCGATTAATGAACCTAGTGTACCTGTGTAACTTGCGTCAACGTTGTTAACGCCATTTGCATCACCTGCATAACGTGTTTGGATTGCCATTTTTAAATCTCCTTAATATATGTGCATCTCTGCATACATTTATTTATACTTTTATAAAAAAAATGTTATTTTAGCTACTCTATTTGTTAAAGTGTGCTGCGCCAAATACACCGCGATTGACCAGCTTGATCATTCCTGCTGTGGGGCTATTGAATACAAAGCCCTCTCCTGCTTTATGACCGCCAGTCCACTGTTCAAAACCCTGTACTTGAGGCTCTAATTGAGCCGCTAAATTAGTTTTTAGTGCATAAATGGCGTTCCAAATAGCCTTTAATGCTTCAAACCCTTGTGCGTTGGTATATAGATAGCCATCTTCGTTTTCGCCAACTAATTTCTTAAATTGCTGTGCAGATATATTATGTTGTAGCCAAGGAACAATTTCTTCATTGGTTTGTGCTGTGATCTTGTGGTTAAAATACTTTTGTATCGCGGCCTTAGCAACACTTTGCAAGCCAGCTAAAAACTCATCAGACAATTTGCCATACTGTGTAACTGCCTTGGTAGCAGCTCCAACTAACTGCACAGGTGTGTTTAATTTAAATTTTATACCAGCAGTAGGACTTAGTATTGCTACGTTGCCTTTGTTGGCTAGGCCAGTTTTGCCATCCCATGGAGTACCATTCATTTGGTGTACTGCCAAGATGCCAACTTTACCTGCAATCAATTGACCAATTGCAGATTTAACCGGAACATGATATTCCACTGTAGTTGGGCTGAATATAAACATACCGTTCTGTGGCTGTAGTTCGCCGACTGACATTAAATCGCCTTTAAATATCGCTCGTTCTGTTACTGCGGCTTTTAACCCATTCCACACCAATGCAATCTTAGGATATAGATCGGGACGTGCTGTACGTGATGACTTCATTGTAGTGTCGTATACTTCCCAGTCCTTTGCACTCTTGGCAAAGAAACCTTCAGGCATATATTTGTCATTGATAAAGAATTCGCCACCAGGTGTATAACCAAATATTAATGCAATGCCGCCATCCCACTTAATACTAACGGAGCCGGGATTGGCAATAACTTCTTGTAGGCCTCGAACATACTTGGCCGCGCTGGCACTACCATCAAATATACTATCTTCTGGGTGCGGAATGCGTGTTGGTGCAGCAGCTTCAAACAGGTTATCTATAAATTCTAATTTCATTTAAAATAACCCTTAACCATATCTAAACCTTGTTGTATTTTTTCTCTATCGCTATTAGCACGTGCAATAGCATCTGGTGTTGTAGCTTTATCACGTTTTTTACCGGCAATATCTATTTGTGCTTTTTCGTCGTAGCGTTGCAGGAACTTGGTTAAGAAGTCTTGCCCTGACAGGAAACCTGCCAAGTCGCCTTGACCGAACATATCATTCATGTCACAACTTTCAGCAAAGCCTTTAATACCCTGTACCAATTTACTAATCTTAACATCATTGACGTCATTGCCGGGATTTTGCTTTAATAGTGGACTAACCTTGGGATTCTTAATACCCAGGTTCTTGGCCAGATACATGAATGTATCATAGATAAATGTTGTTGGGCTAGTTGTAACTGTGACTACCTCTGTGTCTTTTTGTTTACTAAAAGGAACGTGCTGGCCATCTTGTACTTTTAATTGTACGCCAGCATGTTGAATACTTAGATCAAGTAGTTCTCCTAGTACGCTAAACATATTGCCATGCAATAAGCCTTTAACTCCGCGTTCGGGGGTAACACGACTCGCACCCCATTGTTCTAACCGCTCTGGGTGCCACATAAAATCTACTTGTACAAATTGGTTGTTACCCAGGGCAAAGATAGGATGTCCTGCTTTACTTTCGCTTGTATCTACATAAGGAGCATGGCCTTGTTTAACAAAGTCATCAGCCAGCTTGTTCCAGTATGCTGTAAATTGTCCGTAACTTTGACCCGCTGTTTCTGGACCAATCATTTGTAAATCAATATCACCATATACTTTGTCAGGATTTTCCTGAGTATCAGCTTCGTGATGTGCGCTGGATCCTGTGGGACGTCCGCGACGTACTGGACCCAATCCGTGTGGCTTTAAATACGCATTAAAGTCTGCAACAAAACGGTCTACTACTTGCAGGGCTACTGCAACAATCCGAGGGTGTAGAACTGTACCTTGTGTTAAGGTTGTGTCCCAGCCACCTTCCCATAGTCGACCTTCTTCGCCGCGGGTCTTGTCCCAGAAGTATTTGCCAGCATCGGTTTGTTCCGAACTGCGTTCAATTTTAAAACCTAGGCTTTTTACATAATCATACATGATTGCAGCTATGCCTTGCCCGCGATACTTGTCGTCTACTGCCAAATCATAAGGCACCATAACGTTGCCATCTCGATCAAACTCTGCGTATCCTAGTCTCCGTCCGTTTGATGATGCATAAACACTTGCATTTTTGCTATTAGTGTTGATACTTACTTGAATACCATCAACCTCTGCTGTTTTATTAATCAACGCAGGTAGACTTGAATCTGAGTTCCACTCAAGAATAATATCTCTTATTTTCATATCTGATGGCCTAGCTTTCTAAACCATGCAGCTGTTCCCGGTGCTACGTCTTCGGGCAGGGTTAGTAACCCCTTGGCTTGGTCTTGTTTGGCTTGCGCTAACTTGCCTTCGCGGTCGGGGTCACTGGCTAATGCTTTTAATACAGAAGCTACTGAGTTTAAATCTGCGGCGTGTGCGCCCGGGTTCAAAAGTACTTTTGCGGCTGCTTCACGGGTGTCTGCGACTACGGAGTTGTCGTCCCGGCGCATTACTGTACCACCAAATGCATCTACTTTAAGACCTAAAAATTTACCAATACTGTTTAATAGAATGAACAATTGATTGCCTTTGAATTGTGGATCATCGTACATGCCACGTGGGCCATGCTGATGCCAGTCGGCAACTCTTTTAGCATCGGGTATGATCATTAAATCTACTTGTGCATATAATGTCTTACCATCTGCTAGTTTGTAAGGAACATCAACGTGTACGTTGCGACCTTTTACTGCTACTGCATAACCTTTAGCTTGGAAGTATTGTGCTAATGCTTGTTTAGCCTGCTTCTCATCTGCTACACCAAAGTTCTTTACTGTGACAGCTTGATCTAAAAACAAATCAATATCTCCACTTGCTACTTTATAACCAGCACTACCAATATCTGCCATGACATGACGCTGTAGTCCACTTGGTAGATCTCGTTTAATTGTGTCTACTACTGCGGCAACATTTTCTTTTGCCACATCGCTTGTATTATCGAATACATTTCCACCTTCGTATAGGTACATTATTTCTGCATACCTAAACTAATATCATGCTGTTGACTTAAGAACTGTTGTAATGATTCAGGCTGAACCTTGCCACTTGCTAAATGAATCCATTGTCCTCGATCGTCAAGCCCATATTCTTTACCCTTACCTGTTGTAATGATAATGGGTTCTTGATTCTTAATTTGTACGCCAGCAGCTTGTGCTTGTTGTACAATATCTTGTGGCTGATCGGGTACAGGTGGTGTTGCCGTTGTTGCCGGTGTTGCCGTTTGTTCATCCCCGGGTTGTTGACCAAGTTGGTTGGCCATTTGCCCAAATACTTTCGACCCTTGAGCTGGTGCCGGCGCTTTAGCTGTAGCCTTTTTAACAGCTGGACCGTTTTCGATACCAGCTGATACACGGGCAACAATGTTAGTTAAAAATTGACTTACCCCTTTAGGAGACATATCAGTTGGTTTTGGAATAGCAAATAACTGTGTACCATCGTGTCTTGTTGCTAGTTGTCTAGCATATTTTTGTAGGTTAGCCGGAGTGTTTGATGCTGGATTTGCCTGTACGCCTTGTGTCCATTTATTGACCCAAATTTTGGCATCTTCTTGATTTCGCTGTGTGGCTTGTTGCCCGGAAACCTTGGCCTGTCTTTCAGCTGTGCCAGGAACAAAACCTTTTACTTTGTTCCATAGACTTGCTCTTGCCGGAGTATCCTCAGGTGCTGGCGCCGCCTGTGCTGGTGCTGCCTGTGCTGGTGCCGCCTTGGGGGTTCCTGTGCCTGTGTTTATTGCTTCGCTAATAACTTCGTTAATCTTCACTTTTCATTCTCCGTACACCGCGTTTAAATTTCTCTGGTTCCTGGGTACGGATTGAATTGATTAATCGTCGTTCCAGCTCTCCTGCTTGCTCGGCATCGTAATTTTCACGTATATAATTGATTAGATTGATTGCTCCAGCGATTACGTTGGAGGCACGGCTTTCCACAAGATTCTCACGATCTTTGTGTACTAGCAACGTGTCTAGTTCGTCTAATATGCTACGGGCCTTCTTTTGCAAGGTATGCTCCAGTTGTTATGTTGTATTTATATGTTAATTTATTTAATGATATTTCTCAACGCCAGTAAATATGCTATATGAATAATAATTTTTGTGTAATGCCGTTTTTTGGAGGCGAATACGATAAATCTGGGTTTATTACACCTTGCTGTTTAATGAAACCACACAAGATAGACGAAGTAAGATCCCAGATGCTTAACAATATTCGTCCAGAATGCTGTAAATCCTGTTGGGATCTTGAGGATCAATCCATTAAAAGCGATAGACAATTAAAAAACGAAACCTTTGATTTTTATGAAAATCGAGATATTAATTTTATATTCCAAGATTGTTGTCAAGGCAAATATAGTCCAAAAATTATAAAACTATACACTTCAAATCTTTGTAATGCAACATGTATTACATGCGGACCAACCGCTAGCACCAGCTGGGCAAAATTGAAAAGTATACCAATTAATTTAGTTACTATAGGTGACGATTCCTTAAACAAAATTAATTTTTCCACAATAACGTCTCTGAGTTTATTAGGGGGCGAGCCCCTGTACGATAAAAACATTCTTATTATTTTACAACAACTATTAGATAAAAACAATACCTCGTGTTTTATAAGTATTGTTACCAATGGAAGTACTGAGCTTACTCAAAAACATATAGATATACTTTCCCAATTTAAAAATTTAAGTATCTGTGTTAGCATTGACGGAATTGGCCCGGTTTTTGAATATTTACGCTATCCGCTAAAATGGTCAGTTTTAATAAACAACATCAAATTATTTAAAGAATTTGCAACTTATGTGAGTGTTAGTTATACTATAAGCAATTTAAATATTTTATATTACCATGACACTATTGGGTGGTTTAATCAAAACAATCTAACATTTAATACTAATATAGTTTCGCATCCTAGTTATTTTAATGTTAATTCATTGCCTCAGTCTATTAAAGATCAACACCCCGAATTAAATCAATTTTTTAGACCCCACTTACCAATAGATGATCAAAATTTTATGTTAGCAATAAAAGAAATCAATGCACAAGATCAACTTAAAGGATTAACCGGTGCCAATTTCATACCTCGATTTACTAACATAATTCTTTAAAATATTCGACTATGTCCGGAAAGACTTCTTTCCAACTGTTTTGCCGACGATGTTCCCACGTATTAATAAAATTATCAATATCCGACAGATTACTATTTAATTTGGTGTTGAGCAATAACCTATTAACAATTCCGGCGGGCTCTGTTTTATTAATTAAATCCCGCAGAGAACGAGGAGTCTTTTCCAAATCCCAAATACCCCAACAAGGGTGAACATTAATTTCCGTGGGATCTCCTAATCTATTAGTAGAAAATGTATTTTTAACCCAGTCTGTTAATCGATTATAATAAAAAACATTAAAAAGGTTTAATGTATGGTTAACCCTGAACATAACATTTACGGGAGCTTCCTTAACCAATCTTAGTAGATTATTTTCTACTTTGTCCCATTTTAATGGCCATCGTATATAATTAAATTGCTCCCCAATTCCATCAATTGATACTTCAAAAAATACCAATTTAAACTGACTCCATGTATTAAATACTTCGGCAGTGGGATATATACTACCATTGGTGGTATACCAAATTTCAACTTGAGAGGGATCTGGGATTTTCTTTAACACTTGTAGATGTGTATTTGTAAATAATGGCTCGCCGCCGAAAAACTTTATACGTCTAAGATGACTCAGATCAAGGTCGGCTAATACTGTATTAATTGAATTAGGTACTATTGAATAGATTCTCTGGCTTTTTTTAAATTCTTTTTGCCACAATGTGCTTACGTCTGGTCCGCATGTAATACATGCTGCATTGCAATTAAAGTCCAAACTTATATCTATAGCTACAGGTTTTCCAGGAATCGTATCGGGTATTATATCAAAACTAGCTTGTCTAAAACTACTAATACCCGAATCTTCTTGTTGCTTACATACTCCACATTGTGGCGTCCAATTGTCAATTTGATGTAAGTGATCCAACGAGTTATTACCGTTTAACAGAATATCTTCCTTATACCAACAACACGGTTTTACAATGATTCCTTGCTGGTTTTGGAAAATTGACCAACCATTGGTTAAAAATTTACAAAATTTGTTAGACGTCATTCAGATTTACTCTTTAGTCCAGCAAGCATCTGCTTGAGTCTAGCACTTTCAACACTAGATCCGGGAGGTGGGGCAGTATCACGTTCTAGATCAAACCCTTCTTTTGGCGCTGGTAATGCATTATTCACCGTTGTACTTGTTTTAATTTGATTTAGGATACTTAGCGCAGGTTTGCCGTATCCCCCAGCATTGCTATTTTGATCTTCACCTGAATCAGTAATACGCATTGTTTCAATGTTGTACTCTAAGTCGATCTTTTGTCCTACACCTGTTGAACTACGTGACTTCATACATTGTATTTGATACTTGCCACGTTCTTTCATAGCACGACTTGTAAAGATACCAAACACGTTATCCGCAGTATTAATCTTTGAAATACCACCTGCAATATGACTATGATCAAATTCAATTTCTTCTACTGCACTACGATTCAACTGACTTGCTGTTACAAACAACACACCTAGTTCTTGCGATAAGTTACGCAATTCTTCTGCTACATATTTGTCTTTGATAAACTGATCATTTGGATTTACTTTAACACTCACTGGCATTACCAAGTCCAAGTAATCGCACATGATAAAGTCAACTGCGTTTCCTGTTTGTATTTGATACTCTTTAATAAAGCTACGGATATCGTTTACGTTGCTCTGCGCCGGTAATGACTTAATACGATACTTTCCCGACTTCTTACCTACCATTTTAACTTTAAGTTCTGTAGTATCAATATCCTTACGAATTTCTTTAGTACCTGTGCTGGTTAACATAGCATCAGTACGCAGAGCCACTAGTTCTTCAGAGAGTTCTAAACTAATGTAAACACCACTTAACCCTGCTTGTAACCAACTCAATGCAATGTTCATCATAACAAGTGATTTACCTGACCCTGATCCGCCGGCAAAGATGTTAAGCTCACCTCGACTAAATCCGCCATACAAGATCTTATCCATCTGTGGCCAACCTGTTGATACTTGTCCGCCTGAGTTAAAGTACTTGTCAATACGTGCATGTGGATCTGCAAAGTAATCTGTGCCTAGATCTTTTGTTAGGCCAATCTGTACTGCATCTTTAATTAGTTTTTCTACAGGATCGTAGTCGCCTTCTTCCAACAAGTCTGCTGCCTTAAGAATAGCCCTAGATAATTCTTCTTTACGTGAGAACCCTTCAAACTCTTTCATAAACCACTCTTGATGGCCGTCACCTGCTTCTGGTATTGGGCGAAGTTCTACCCCAGTTAGTGCTTTAATCTGCTCGTATGTAGGTAACGTCTTGTACTCTGCGGAGTGGCTAGCGATTAACTTAGCTGCCTCTCTGAGGCTTCGATCAAAGTTTTCTGGATTATAGATATTAGCAACACGCACAAAACTTTGTGCATCT
>Ga0007882_10001970_pt1 | contig 11717 bp, 11 predicted proteins | sample CryBogCBH12Aug01_FD_71195 | JGI IMG/M metagenome (GOLD analysis project Ga0007882, IMG submission 71195) | Freshwater microbial communities from Crystal Bog, Wisconsin, USA - CBH12Aug09.1 | ecosystem: Environmental > Aquatic > Freshwater > Lake | place: Crystal Bog, Wisconsin, USA | collected... | reverse complement strand
GCCGGAAAAACCTTTGCGCAGGCGGCGGTGGCCGACGGCCAGTCGCCGCAGGTGCTGCCGGCATTCTCACTAAGCACACAGGAGTTGCCCGAACTCGGCGGGCACGCCAGTCTCAACCAGGTCAAGCAGGCGGCGTTCACGACGCAACCCGGCCAAGTAAGCCGCTTTCAGGCAACCGCCGACGGCGGCTTCATCCTGTTCCTCCAGCAGTTGCTGCCGGTGGATACGTCGCGGAGGAGCGCGGAGCTACCCCAATTCACCGCGCAGGTGCGGCGCGCGCGACAGAGCGAGGCCTTCAATCTCTGGCTCCAAGGCGAGGCCAACCGCGAGCTACGCGACACGCCGTTCTATGCGAAGGCGACCGCCGGCGGCACGGCTAAACAGCCGTGAGTGCAGTCATCAAGCTCTCTTCAACTGCCACGAAGGAATTTTGGGAAATCCCCGTTCTCTTTGAGGACGGGGATTTGCTTGCCCTCGACAAACCCTCCGGACTACTTACCTCGCCGGACCGCTATGACGCCGGGCGGCCGAACCTGATGAAGCTCCTGCACAGCGGCATCGAATTGCAAAAGCCGTGGGTCAAGGAACGGAATTTAAATTACCTTGCCAACGCACACCGGCTGGATTTTGAGACCAGCGGCGTCATTCTGCTCGCGAAAAACAAACCAGCGCTCGTCGCGCTCGCCAATTTGTTCGGCTCGGAAAAGCCCTTGAAAAAATACGTTGCGCTCGCGTGGGGCGCACCACCGGCATCGAACTTTGAAGTGGACGCCAAGCTCTCACCGCATCCGGTGCGCATCGGCCAGATGCGCGTGGACCCGAAGGGCGGCAAGAAATCCAAGACCGAGGTTGAATTGCTCGAACAATTTTCCGACTGGTGCCTGCTGCGCTGCACACCGCTGACCGGGCGTACTCACCAAATCCGCATTCACCTCAAACATGCTGGTTTTCCGCTCGTGGGGGACGAACTTTACGGCGGAAAAAAATTGTGGCTCTCGCGGTTGAAACGGGATTTCCGCCTGAAACCGGGCAAAGAAGAGCGCCCGCTACTGGCGCGCGTTGCCCTGCACGCCGAGGAATTGACCGTGGCCCATCCGACCACGAACGAGCCGGTGCATATCAAAAGTGAGTGGCCGAAAGATTTGCGCGTGGCGGTGAAATACCTGCGCCAATACGCCACCGGCCCCAGCCGGCGCGGCCTTCAGGACGACGAACCGGAACTCACGCCTGAATAATTTTGCTTGGAGCGCCGGGCGGCTTGGCGGTTTCAGCTCACCGCCCATTTCAGGATGGCTTTCTGGACATGCAGCCGGTTTTCCGCCTGCGTGAAGATGGTGTCTGCATGGGCTTCGAAGGTCGCCGCGTCAATCTCCTTTCCACGATACGCCGGCAGACAGTGCATCACCAGCGCACCGGGCTTGGCGCACTTCACGCATGCGGCGTTGATCTGGTAGCCGCCCAAAACCTTGATGCGCTCCGCCGCTTCGGATTCCTTGCCCATGGAAACCCAGACATCGGTATAGAGCAAGTCCGAGCCAAACGCGGCAGCCTGCAGATCTTCCGTTACTATAATTTTGCCACCGGCGCGATGCAAAATTTCCGGCGCCGGCTGAAATTGTTTCGGCGCGGCAATGCGCAGTTCAAAACCGAGTTTCGCCGCCGCAAAAACCCACGACAGCGGCACGTTGCATGCGCCGTCACCGACGAAAGTCACGACCTTGCCAGCAATCGGCCCGTGCGTTTCCTCGAACGTGAAAATATCCGTCAAAATCTGGCATGGATGTTCGTCGTCGGTCAGAGCGTTGATGGTCGGGATTTGGGAAAACCCCGCGAACATTTCAACGTCGCTCTGCGCGAACGTACGGATGACCGCGCCGTGCGCCATGCGCCCGATGACGCGCGCCGTATCTTGAATCGGCTCACCGCGACCAAGCTGAATGTCATTCGCATTGAGAAACATGGCATTGCCGCCGAGCTCGCGGATGCCGACCTCGAAAGAAACCCGCGTGCGCGTGGACGATTTCGAAAACATCAGCGCCCACGTCTGGCCTTTGAGCGGCTGGATAGGATGCGCGCCGCGGGTCTGCTTGAAAACTGTCGCGTCGCGCAGGATTTTTTCAAAGTCCGCGAGCGGCAATTTTTCCAACGACAACAAATGGTTCATGGTTACTGTGATTTCGGGAACGACCGCCCAAAGTAGATTTTATAACCGAAGCAAAAGTCCGCGTCACTTCTTTTTCTTGGCCGCCTTGGCCGCGTCCGCCGCGCGCCAGAGATACCACGCCGCCGTCGAGCCGTGTGGTCGCCACTTCCTGCCGAATGCCAGCAGCGCCTTCGGCTTGGGCATTGCGCGCTTTTTATAGGCGATGCGGAAGCCATTGCGCACGCCAAAATCATCCACCGGCAAAACATCTTTTCGGCCTAGCTGAAAAATCAAAAGCATCTCCACCGTCCAGCGCCCAACGCCGCGCGCCGCGGTGAGCCGCTCAATAATTTCTGCGTCCGTCAGCTTTTCAATCGCTCGAGACGAAGGAATCGTCCCGTCCAAAGCCTTCGCCGCTATGTCGCGGATGGCGGCGATTTTGGAAAACGAAAAACCACAGGCGCGGATTTGTTCGTCGGTAATGCTGGCCAAATCTTCCGGCTTGGGAAAGCGGCGCTTCGGGAAAAGTTTTTTGAACCGCGTGAGAATCATGTTCGCTGCCGTGCCGTTGAGCTGTTGGTGTGCGACGGCCTGCACGAGGGACTGAAACGGCGAGCGCCACGGCTCGTGCGCCAGTTTGCACGGGCCGATTTCGCGGATGAGCCGCGCCATCACGGGATCAACAGCGGACAGATGCTTGAGCGCGGCGGCGTTCACGCGAGCGACTTCACGACTTCTTCGATTTTGGAAATGCCTTCGCCGGCTTCCGCCGGTTTCAGATTCAGCGGCGGCAGCAGCCGGACGATTTGATTTCCCGCCGGCACGGTCAGCACGCCGGCTGCGTGCAGGCGATTGACGAATTGCAGCGCCGGTGTCTTATCGTTGGCGGCAAAAGCGGGGATTTTTTCGCAAAGCTCGATGCCGAGAATGAAACCCATGCCACGCGCTGATTTCACGACCGTCGGATAGGTTTTCGCCAATCGCTCAATTTCCGATTTCAGCCAGCCGCCGAGTTTTTGCGCTTGGTCGGCAAGTTTTTCCTGTTCGATGACTTCGAGAATTTTCAAAGCCACGGCGCACGCAAGCGGCGTGCCGCCGTAAGTCGTGCCATGTGTGCCAGCGCTGAGCAAATCTTGATACGGCGCGCGCACCCAGAATGCGCCGATGGGAAATCCGCCGCCGAGCGATTTGGCCATCGAAAGGCCGTCCGGCAGAAATTTTTCGCCGCCGGGAACGCCTTCGAGAATTTTTTGGAAGCTCTGGAATTTGCCCGTGCGATAATGACCGCACTGCACACCGTCCACGAGCAGCAGCATTTTTTTCTCATCGCACAACGCGCGCAGGCCGAGCAAATATTCCGGCGTAGCGGGCGTAACTCCGCCTTCGCCTTGCACGCCTTCGATCAAAACCGCAATGGTGGCAGGCGAAATCGCATTCCGCGCGGCTTCAAGGTCGTTGAACAGAATGTGCCGGAAACCGGGCACCGCCGGCTCGAAACCTTTTTTGACTTTGTCCTGACCGGTCGCGGCGATGCCCGCGAGCGTGCGACCGTGGAAAGAATTCGTTGCCGTCAAAATTTCGAACCGGCCTTCGTCGTGGCCGAATTTCCGGGCGAGCTTATAAAGACCTTCGTTCGCCTCCGCGCCGCTGTTGCAGAAAAAAACTTTGCCGTCGCCAATCCGTTTGACAAGTTCGGCGGCGAGCCGGCCCTGCGGTTCGGTGAAATAAAGATTGGAAACGTGGATCAGTTTTTTGGACTGCTCGACGAGCGCCTCGGTGATGGCCGAATGCGCGTGGCCAAGGCAGCACACGGCGATGCCGCTGCCGAGGTCGAGATAGCGTTTGCCGGCGACATCAAAAACATAGCTGCCCGCGCCGTGGCTCAAGACGAGTTCAAAACGGCCATAGCTGGGCACGACATTTTTCGTGAACAGATCGCGAATAGACTCATAGTCGTTGCGCACAATCCCGGGCGGCGTTGGAACAATTTCATTCATGGGTGCGGATTAAATCGCAATCACGTCAGGACACAATCACAAAACAATTTCCGTGCCGTTGCCTTTGTCAGTGAAAATTTCCAGCAGCACGGAATGCGGCACGCGGCCATCCACGAAGGAGACTTTTTCCACACCGGATTGGATCGCGGCGACGGCGCTATCCACTTTCGGAATCATGCCTTTGTCCACGATACCGGCGACTTTGAGCGCGGGCACTTCGTTAATTTGCAGATGGGTGATGAGCGTGGACGGGTCTTTGAAATCGCGCATCAAACCCGGCACGTCGGACATGAAGACGAGCCGTTTTGCGTTGAGGGCGATGGCGCACATCGCGGCGGCGACGTCGGCGTTACAATTGTAAATCTTGCCGTCTTGGCCGCGCGCGGTCGGGCTGATGACCGGGGTGTGGCCGCACCAAATGCTTTCTTTCAGCGGCGCGACGTTCACTTCGATCACTTCACCGACATAGCCGATGTCAATTTTCTGACCGGGATTCCCCCTGTCGTCGAGGAACAGTTTTTTGCATTTGAAAATATCCGCGCCGGAGAAGCCGACCGCTTGCCCCCCCAATGAATTGATGGTGGCGACGACTTCAGGATTTATTTCGCGCGATAAAACGTCGTCCACGATTTGCACCGTTGCTTCGTCGGTAACGCGCTGGCCCTGGATGAAATTTGCTTTCAATCCGGCTTTTTCCATCGCGCGAGTGATGGCTTTGCCGCCGCCATGCACGACAACCGGATTAATTTCCACGGCTTCAAGAAAAACGATGTCGCGCGCGACGCCGTTGCGGATGCCGGCGTCGGGCGAGTCCATAAAGCTACCGCCGTATTTCACGACGAAGGTTTCGCCAGAAAATTTCTGGATGTAGGGCAGCGCTTCGAGGAGCGTAGCGGCTTTGGCAATCAGGTCTTGCATGTTTTACCAATGATTTAGCCACAGAAGAAAGACAGAGGAAACACCGATTTTTCAAAATCGAATAAAGAATTGTTTCGTAACCGGCTTAGGCGATAATCCGTCCAATTCCAAATCATATGAAAGCCTCAAAATTCCGTCTATTTTTCCCGCTTTTCGCCCTGATTTTCCTCGCGGCGGTTAACGCCTGGGCTGCGCCGAACAAAATTTTGTTCTTTACCAAGTCCAGCGGCTTTGAGCATTCCGTCATCTCGTGGAAAAACGGCCGGCCGAGTTTCGCCGAAAAAATTCTGCTCGAACTCGGGGCGAAGAACGGCTGGGAATTCACCTTCTCCAAGGACGGATCGAAATTCAGTCCGGAATATCTTTCGCAGTTCGACGCGGTGTTTTTTTATACCACCGGCGATTTGTGCAGCGAGGGCACGGATAAAAATCCGCCGATGACCCCCGTCGGCAAACAGGCGCTGTTTGATTATGTACGCGGCGGTAAAGGCTTCATCGGCACCCACGCGGCCACCGACACTTTCCACACCGCCAACGAATCGCAGAAAGGCCTCGATCGCTACGCGAACCACGGTACAAACGCCGATCCTTATGCGTGCTTCATCGGCGGCGAATTCATCATCCACGGCGCGCAACAGGTCGCGACGAACCGGGTGATTGACCCGAGCTTTCCCGGCTTTGAAAGCGTTGGCGACCATTTTGCGTTCCATGAAGAATGGTATTCGCTCAAAGATTTTGCACCGGACGACCACGCGCTGACGGTGATCGACGCGCCGCACATGAAAGGTCCGATGTATGAGCGCCCGCCATATCCGAACACTTGGGCGCGCAAGGAAGGCAGCGGCCGCGTCTGGTATACCGCCATGGGCCACCGTGAGGATGTGTGGACGAACCCTACCTTCCAGCAGATTCTCGTCGGTGGCATCAAGTGGGCGCTTGGCGAAGTTGCGGCGGACGTGACGCCGAATATCCAGACCGCCGCACCGGGCGCTTACACGAATCCGCGCTATGTTCCGCAGCCGGCGGCGGCCAAAAAAGGTGCCGCCGCGCAGAACACTTTGACCGCGCAGGAAATAGCCGATGGCTGGAAACTCTTGTGGGATGGCAAATCCGGCAACGGTTGGCGCAGCGCGAATTCAGAAAATTTTCCGGCCCATGGCTGGACCATTCGTGATGGCGTGCTAACGGTGCATGAAAATGGCGGCGCCGAATCCGCCGGAGGCGGCGACATCATCACGCGCCAGCGCTACGCGAATTTTGAGCTAGTGGCGGATTTCAAGATCACGCCCGGCGCCAACAGCGGCATCAAGATTTTTGTGCAGCCGAACATTTCGCCGATTGACAAGGTCACCGGCAAACCGACGGCCAAAGGCTCGGCCATCGGCATGGAATTTCAAATTCTCGACGACGCGAAGCATCCTGATGCCAAGCTGGGCCACGACGGCGACCGCACCATTGGCTCTTTTTATGACGTGATTCCCGCGCCGAAGGATAAAAAAGTTTTTCCCATTGGCGAATGGAATCACGCGCGGATTTTGTCGCAGGGCAAGCACGTCACGTTTTGGCTGAACGGCGAAAAGACGGTGGAGTTTGAGCGTGGTTCGGTGGCATTCCGCGACGCGGTGGCCAAGAGTAAATTCAAGGACATCCCCAATTTTGGCGAATGGGCGGACGGCCATATTTTGCTGCAGGAACACGGCAATGAAGTTTCCTACCGCAACGTGAAACTTCGTGAACTGCCGGCGAACTAACCCACAAATTATCCAGCAATATGAAATCAAACCAAATTCAAAAACTGGCCGGGGCGCAACTGCGCCGGCGGGCTTTTCTCAAAGGCGTGCTTGCCACCGGGGCAGCTTCGGCGTTCGCGCCGCGCCTGTTGTTCGGCGCTTCGCCGACGGACAAGATCAACCTCGCCTGCGTCGGAATCGGTAATCGCGGCGCGGAGGACATCGCGGCATTTCACAAGACCGGCTTGGTAAATTTTGTCGCGCTGTGCGACACGGACATGGGCGCGCCACACACGCAAAAAACTTTGAAGCTTATTCCGAACGCACCACGCTTTCAGGATTTTCGCCAGATGTTTGACAAAATGGGCAGGGACATAGATGCCGTGTGTGTGGCGGTGCCCGATTTTTCGCACTTTGCCATTGCGATGCTGGCGATGTCGCTGGGCAAACACGTCTATTGCGAAAAGCCCATGGGACACAGTTTCCGGCAGATCGAATTGATGATGGCGGCGGAAAAAAAATACAACGTCGCCGCGCAAATGGGCAACCAGGGACACTCCGAGGCAAATTATTTTCAGTTCAAGGCGTGGACCGAGGCCGGCATCATCAAAAATGTCACCAAAATCACTGCTTACATGAACAGCAAGCGCCGCTGGCACGGCATGAAAGTGGATGGTTTCCTCCCGGCAGAACCGGTGCCCGCCTCGCTCGATTGGGATTGCTGGCTCGCGACGGCGCAGCAGCACGCCTACAACAAAGGCTACATCAACGGGGAATGGCGCTCGTGGTTTGATTTCGGCAACGGCGCGCTCGGCGACTGGGGAGCGCATATCTTCGACACCGCGCACGAATTTTTGCAGCTCGGCCTGCCGACGGAAGTCGAGGCGGTGAAGCTCGAGGGCTACAGCCCGTTTATTTTTCCACAGGCTTCGACACTGGCGTTTCGTTTCCCGGCGCGCGGCACCCAGCCGCCGGTGGAACTCACCTGGTATGACGGCCAAGCAAATTTGCCACCGCTCCCGGACAACATTGGCGCGGCGGTGGTGGATCCCAATATTCCGCCGCCATCAGTCGGCAGCATTGACAGCACCAAACGTCCGCCGGGAAAAGTCATTTACGGCGAAGGACTCACGTTCAAAGGCGGCTCGCACGGTGCAATCCTCAAAATTATTCCTGACGACAAGGCCATGGACATGGCGTCCAAACTGCCGCCGGTGCCGAAAAGCCCGTCGAATCATTACGTCAATTTTCTCCGCGCCGTCAAAGGCGAGGAGAAGACACGTTCCAATTTCGCCGTGGCCGGCCCGCTGTGCCAGGCGATGGCGCTCGGCGTCATCGCGCAGCGCGCGAACGCCAAGCTAGAATTCGATCCGACGACGAAACAGATCACCAATCACAAGCTCGCCAACGACCTGCTCGCCGGCGTGCCGCCGCGCCCGGATTGGGAGCAATATTATAAATTGGCTTGAGCACGGGCATTTTTCCGCTGACCCAAACGCCGCCAACCCATCAGGTCGGCGGCGTTTTCTTTTCGACATTTTCACTTGGACGCGCCCGCAGCATTCACTAGATTGCGCCCATGCCTGAAATTGCCAAGTTCGTCAACCACGGTGCCGCCGCCATAACGCCGGCGCTCGCGGAAAATGTATTGCGCCACCTGCCGCAGTGGAAGCTAGAGTTTACGCAGATCAACGCGCCAAAATTTCCGCACCTAGTGGACCAGCTCGAATTCCTCGCCGATGCCGTCGAGGACGCGGTTGAGGGCGCTTACAAAGAACTACCTTATGTCGCTGTGGCGCAGGCGGTGTTCGCGCTGATTTACGCGCACAAAAAGACCGGCATCATTCCGAGTGCGATTTTGGAACTCGGCCGCGCCGACGCTTCCAGCGTGGTGCGCGCCGTGCTCATCCAGAACGAAAAAGCGTTTGCTATTTACGCCGGCAAACAGGGTGTGGACTGGCGCAAAATCACCAGCCAGGCTTAATTTCATTTCACCATCATGCTGATTCCGTTGGTCATAACGCTTCTCGGCACGGATCGCACCGGCCTCGTGGAATCCGTGGCGCGGGTCGTGGCCGAAAACGGCGGCAACTGGCTGGAAAGTCGGATGTGCCGGCTCGGCGGCGAGTTCGCGGGCATCTTGCGTGTGGAAGTTCCGGCAGAGAAAAAATCCGCCCTGCTCGCCGCGCTGCAAAAAATTTCCGGACTGAACGTCGTCATCCAGCCAACCCTGCCGGCGAAGTCCGCAAATTCGGGCCGACAGACCAAATTGGAAATCATTGGCAGCGACCGGCCGGGCATCGTCAGAGAAATCACCGCTGCGCTCGCACGGGCAAACGTAAACGTCGAGGAGTTTTACAGCGAACTCGCCAGTGCGCCGATGAGCGGTGAAACCTTATTCAAAGCCGGCGCGCATTTGCAATTGCCTGAACACTGCGACCTCGCTGCGCTGAAACGCGATTTGGAAAAAATCGCCGCCGACTTGCTGGTGGATATTTCGTTTGCGGAACTGGCCGGGAAATAATGTTATCTCCGCGCGCGCCGTTTTAATTTATCCTACGCGCGATGTTTGACCTTCTCAAAACCGACACGACGACAAAGGCGCGGCTCGGCAAATTGACCACCGCGCATGGCGTTGTGGACACGCCGGTGTATATGCCGGTTGGCACGCAGGCGAGCGTCAAAGCAATGGATCCGCGCGAACTTTTGGAGTGCGGAACGCAAATCATTCTCGGCAACACTTATCACCTGAATATCCGGCCCGGCCTGGAAGTCATCACGGCGGCCGGCGGTTTGCACAAATTCATGAACTGGCAACTACCGATTCTCACCGACAGCGGCGGGTTTCAAGTTTTCAGTCTCGCCAAAATTCGTAAGGTGAAAGAACACGGCGTGGAATTTCGTTCGCACCTGGACGGCTCGCTATTATTTATTGGGCCGAAGGAGTCGATGGAAATCCAGCGCGTGCTCGGGTCGGACATCGCGATGGTTTTCGACGAATGTCCGCCGCACGACGCGCCCGCGAAGGAGCAGCGTCTCGCCGTCGAGCGCACGATCCGCTGGGCGCGCGAATGTCGCACACAGCCGCGCGCGGACGGGCAAAAAGTATTTGGCATCGTGCAAGGCGGCAACAATCCCGCATTGCGTGAGCAATGTGCGAAGGCTTTGGTGGCAATGGAATTTGACGGCTACGCCATCGGCGGCGTGAGCGTGGGCGAGCCGGAGCCGGAAATGTTGCAGGCCATTGAATTTAGCGTGCCACATCTGCCTGAAAACAAAGCGCGCTACGCGATGGGCCTCGGCACACCCGCACAAATGCTCGAACTCATCGCGCGCGGCGTGGATATGTTTGACTGCGTGCTGCCCACGCGCGTGGCGCGCAACGGCACGGCTTACACGCGGCGCGGCGCGCTTGGCATCAAGGGTGGCAGCTACAAAATGGATTTTCGCCCCATCGAGGATGATTGCGCCTGCTTCGCATGCAAACATTTTACGCGCGCCTATCTCCGGCACCTGCTTAAGGCGAATGAAATTCTCGGCCTGCGGATGTTAAGCGTCCACAACACGCACATGTATTTGGAGGTTATGGCCGAGGCCCGCACCCATCTCGCCGCTGGCACATTTGCGGAGTTTTACCGCGAATTCATCGCCAACTTCAAACCGTCGGAAAAAATTCTCGCGCATCGAAAAAAACATTCCACCAAGGAATGAGCACGGCCGTCGGCAGTTAAAGAATTTGCGCAAACGGCTTCGTTGTGGCACTATATTGCCATTGTAACAACAATTTTTGTAAAACCATGAGCAAACCGAAAATCATTGCCTATTTGAAACCGACCTGTGGCTGGAGCAACGGCGTCCGCGCCATTCTCAAGAAATACGATTTGCCGTATGAAGACCGCGACATCATCAACGACCCCGCCCAACGCGCGGAAATGATTGAAAAAAGCGGCCAAATGCTCAGCCCATGCGTTGAAATCAACGGCCACATGCTACCTGATATCAGCGGCGACGAGGTTGAAAGCTGGATGCTGGCCAACAATATCGTGACGCCGAACGACCGCGTGCCGGAGGCGCCAACCAACCAGTCGTGCAGCAAGCACACGCACCTATACGCGCAGGCCTGAAATTTTCGGGTGGGGAACAAACGCCGCATCGGAAACCCGGTGCGGCTTTTTCTTTCGTGAAATTACCACCGAATTAGGCTAAACCATTTCCATGCGAATTGTCCCGACGGTCGCCGCGATGCAAAAACTCACGCAGCGCTGGAAACGCGCCGGCGTGAAAATCGGCTTTGTACCAACGATGGGTTATCTCCATGACGGGCACATGAGCCTTGTGCGCGCGGCGCGCAAATACGTGGGCAAAAAGGGAGTCACCGTCGTCAGCATCTACGTCAACCCGACGCAATTCGCGCCGACCGAAGATCTCTCCAAATATCCGCGCGATTTGAAACGCGACTTGCAAATGTGTCGCGCCGAGGGCGTGGACGTCGTCTTCACGCCGGGCGACACGGAAATATATCCAGGTAAAACAGACGGCAAATACAGCACTTATGTCGTCGAGGAAAACTTGGGGCGCGTGATGGAAGGAGCGGCACGACCGGTGCACTTTCGCGGTGTAACGACGGTGGTGGCAAAGCTTTTTAACCTCGTGCTGCCGGACGTTTCCGTTTTCGGGCAGAAGGATTTTCAGCAAGCCGCCATCATTAAGCGCATGGTGACGGACTTAAATTTTCCGGTGCAAATCATCGTCGCGCCGACGCGGCGCGAGGCGGACGGGTTGGCGATGAGTTCGCGGAACAAATATCTTGATGCGGAGCAGCGGGCGCAGGCGGTGATTTTATTCCACGCGTTGCAGACGGCGAAAGCGGCGGTGGCGAAAAAAGCCGTGCCGGCGGCGCGGCTGAAAAAGGATTTGGCGGAATTCATC
>Ga0007882_10001965_pt1 | contig 11732 bp, 10 predicted proteins | sample CryBogCBH12Aug01_FD_71195 | JGI IMG/M metagenome (GOLD analysis project Ga0007882, IMG submission 71195) | Freshwater microbial communities from Crystal Bog, Wisconsin, USA - CBH12Aug09.1 | ecosystem: Environmental > Aquatic > Freshwater > Lake | place: Crystal Bog, Wisconsin, USA | collected... | reverse complement strand
GTCGAGCTTCCGTCGTTTCTTCCGCTACCTCGTCCGCGAAGGCGTTGCGGCTGAAGATCCTACCGCGCAGATCGCGATGCCGAAGATTCGGCGAACGCTTCCGAAGTCCCTCACCGAAGATGAGGTGGAGTCGCTGCTGGCAGCGCCAGACGTCTCCGATCCGCTCGGGCATCGTGATCGCACGATGTTGGAAGTGCTCTATGCGACGGGTTTACGTGTCTCCGAATTGGTCAGTGTACGGTTCGCGCACGTGAACACTAATCAGGGGGTGATCCGAATTTTAGGTAAGGGGAATCGAGAACGCCTGATCCCCCTCGGCGAAGAATCGGTGCGTTGGCTGGCCGAATTCGTCCACGGGCCGCGGTCCGAGATCTTGCTTGAAAGGCAGACCGACTACCTCTTCCCGACGCGCCGGGGAGACCGCATGACGCGGCAGGCGTTCTGGCACATCATCAAGCGCTATGCGGCCAAGGCAGGAATTGAAAAGGAATTGTCCCCGCACACGCTTCGGCATGCGTTTGCGACTCATTTGTTAAATCGAGGCGCCGACTTACGCGTGGTCCAGATGCTATTGGGGCACAGCGACTTGTCGACGACTCAGATCTACACGCACGTGGCTCGGGAACGTCTCAAAGAAATGCATGCCCAACATCACCCGAGGGGCTGACGGGACGCTCTGTTAAACTGTGCTCCTGGGCGCGTGTGACCGGACGATTGCGCTGCTCGGCGAACAGAGGACGGAGACCCCATGAAGATGCGACTGGTTTTTGTGCCCGCGGTGCTCTCGGTTGCGATTCTTCTATCGGCCGGGTCCAGCAGTGTTCCTGTCAAAGAGGACGCACGAGCGGATATCGCGCGACGCTTGGATGTGCCGGTTAAGGCGGTCCGAGAGAGCGTCATTCCCGGTCTTTTAGAGGTCGCGAACGGCGGTGAGGTGATTTACGTTTCGACGGACGGCCGATACGCCTTCAAGGGTGACTTGTTCGATACCGATCGAGGCCGGAATCTGACGGACCGACGTCGCAATGAGGCGCGCCAAGAGCTGTTGCGGGGCCTCCCGGATGAGGAGACCGTTGTCTTTTCGCCAGCAAAGCCCCGATACACGGTGACCGTTTTCACCGACGTCGAGTGCAAGTTCTGCCGGATGTTCCACAGCGAAATTGCCGAGTACAACCGGCTGGGCGTCAAAGTGCGCTACGCGTTTTACCCGCGTCCGGGGCCTGGCTCTGACGCTTGGCGTAAGGCAGAAACGGTTTGGTGTTCATCGAACCGCCAAGAATCGCTCACGGCGGCAATTCAAGGGACCGATCCGGGCGCGACCAAGGCGGGCTGCAGAACGCCCGTGGCACGCACCTACGATCTCGGCAAGACCCTCGGTATGCTCGGTACGCCCGGAATTTTCACGGAGAAGGGGGAGTACATCACGGGCTACCGTCCGCCCGCCCAACTCTTGGAGCAACTCCGCGCGGGGGATGCCCACGCGGAGTAGGGACGAGCGTTAACGCTCGAGCAGCGTGCGTTTGTTCGGCTGGCCCTTCCAGTCGTCTGCATCGGCAGGAGCCGCTTTCTTTTCGGTGATGACGGGCCACAGCTTCGCCAGTTCAGCATTGATCTTCAGGAACTCTTCCTGGCCCGCCGGCAAGTCCTCTTCCGAGTAAATGGCCTCGGCCGGGCATTCTGGCTCACAGAGCGTGCAGTCGATGCACTCATCGGGATCGATGACGAGGAAATTCGGTCCCACGTGGAAGCAGTCCACCGGGCAGACTTCCACGCAGTCTTGGTACTTACACTTGATGCAGTTTTCTGTGACGACGAACGTCATTTGCGATTTCGCCTGTGCTGAATGAGGATGGGGCCGTTAGGGCCCAAGCCGCCATTCTAGCTCAGGTCGCCGTCGCCTCGCTCCAATGGGAGCGATCGAAATCGGCGAAATGGTGCGACTCGAGACGCGAGTCCCGGTCGGCAATATAGCGACGCAGGGCAAATTCCACGCTCGGAAAGGCAATATCGGCCCAGGGGATATCTTCCGGCCGGCTGAGTACGACCTCCAAGCTTTCAGCACCGGCAGCAAACGCCGGGGTGGCCATGCGGGCTCGGAACATCACGTGTACTTGGTGGGCGTGTACGACGTTGACCACGGCCAATAAGCTACCGATCTCAACGGCAGCGCCGGCTTCTTCCCAGCACTCTCGAGCCGCTCCGGCTGCCAAGGTCTCACCGTTTTCCATGAAGCCGGCGGGAATGGTCCAAAAGCCGTGTCGGGGCTCAATGGCACGACGGCAGAGCAGAATGCGCCCATCAAATTCAGGCACACATCCCACAATAATCTTGGGATTCTCGTAATGGATGATGCCGCATTGCCCGCACACGTGGCGCGGAAGGTGATCGCCTTCGGGTACCCGAAGGCTCACACTACTGCCACAGTCACCGCAATACTTCATTGGACTGCTCGTCTGTGGTGCCGGTGGAGGGACTCGAACCCCCACGCTTTTGGCGTCTGATTTTGAGTCAGATGCGTCTACCAATTCCGCCACACCGGCGCGGGGCGCATATTAGCACGAACTTTGCCGTTGTCAGGCTTGATCATCAAGGCAGATGCATGGATGCTCCGCGGCATTGAATCGGGGGAGGCCAATATGGGGCTTAAGGACTGGAATTTAGGCGAGACACCCGCCGCACGACGCACGCTATGAGTGACGCTTCGACGGTGCCGCCCTTGCGGCGCTCGGATTTTACTTTCGAGTTACCCGAGGATCTGATTGCTCAGGCCCCACCGGTGCAGCGTGGAGCCAGTCGATTGCTCGCTCTGGACGGGAGTACGGGGGCGCTTTCGGACAAGCAATTCATTGATTTACCGGACTTTTTAAGGCCGGGTGACTTGTTGGTTCGGAACGATACGAGGGTGTTGCCCGCCCGTCTGCACGGTCGCAAGTCGACCGGAGGCGCGGTAGAGGTGTTGATCGAACGCCTTCAGTCTCCCTGGCGTGCGACGGCCCATGTGCGCGCCAGTAAGGGGGCTCGAGAAGGCCACACCATCGCCTTGCCGGGGGGCGCGTCCGCCCGTGTCGTCGGGCGTGAGGATGATCTTCCGGTTCTTGAATTCGATCGGCCCATTGCCGCGTATCTCGATGCCCACGGCGAGATGCCGTTACCGCCCTACATCGCCCGAGCGGCCGGTTCGGAGGATCGAAATCGCTATCAAACGGTGTATGCGCGAGACGCCGGTGCGGTGGCGGCACCCACGGCCGGTTTGCACTTTGACGAGGCTATGTTCGCCCGGTGTGCGGCGCTCGGCGTGCAGGTGGCCAATGTGACTCTCCATGTGGGCGCAGGCACCTTTCAGCCCGTTCGCCACGATGACCTAGATGCTCATCGGATGCATGCCGAGTGGCTGAGTGTTCCGGAGTCGACGGTTGCGGCTGTCCGCGCGGCGCGTAGCCGGGGCGGCCGGGTCATCGCGATCGGTACGACGGTCGTGCGGTCGCTGGAAACAGCCGCTGCCGGTGGTGAATTAGCGCCGTTTGAAGGCGAGACGCGCATCTTTATACGGCCGGGTTATCGATTCCGTGTGGTGGACGCGCTCGTCACGAACTTCCATCTGCCGGAGTCGACGCTCATCATGCTGGTCAGCGCCTTTGCGGGGCGCGAGGCTGTGTTGGACGCCTATCGCCACGCAGTGCGAGCGCGCTATCGCTTCTATTCCTACGGGGACGCCATGTGGGTGACCCCGGCCCCGAATTCGAGGAACATGTTTTGAATTTTACATTGCACAAAACCGACGGAACGGCACGTCGAGGTACGTTGGAATTCTCGCGGGGTACGGCGCAGACACCGGCCTTCATGCCTGTGGGGACCTACGGCACGGTCAAGGCGATGTCCCCGGAGGAGCTCGTCGACCTCGGGGCTGAAGTCGTATTGGGGAATACCTTTCATCTCTGGCTGCGGCCGGGGCTCGAGGTGATCGAAGCCCATGAGGGGTTGCACCGCTTCATGCATTGGGAGCGACCGATCTTGACGGATTCCGGCGGCTTCCAGGTCTTTAGCCTCGCTAAGTTGCGGAAACTCACCGAAGAGGGCGTGAGATTCCGCTCCCCGGTCGACGGCTCCGAAGTGTTTCTGTCGCCCGAAGAGTCGATGCGCATTCAGCGCGTCCTTCGCTCGGATATCGCCATGCAGTTTGATGAGTGCACGCCGTATCCGGCGACCGAGGCGGAGGCCCGGGCCTCGATGGAGCTGAGTTTGCGTTGGGCGAAACGCAGTCGAGACGCGTATTACGGCGCGAACGGGGAGGCGCCGGGGGTTCTGTTTGGCATCGTGCAGGGTGGCATGCACCGCAATTTGCGCGAGGCCTCTTGGGACGGCCTGGCGGGCCTGGATTTGCCGGGCCACGCCGTCGGCGGACTCGCCGTCGGCGAGCCGGAGGAGGAGCGATTGCGGGTGTTGGACGAAACCGTGCCGTTGATGCGCTCCGATAAGCCCCGGTACCTGATGGGCGTCGGCCGTCCGGAGGACATTGTCGAAGCGGTGGCCCGGGGGATCGACATGTTCGATTGCGTGATGCCGACCCGGCATGCCCGGAACGGACATCTGTTCACGTCGCACGGCACGCTGAATATCCGGAATGCGAGGCACGTCTCGGACACCGCGCCGATCGAAGCGGATTGTGGCTGTTACGCCTGCCGTCACTATTCCCGTGCGTACCTACGCCACTTGGACAAAACGGGAGAGATTCTGGGAAGTCGCCTGAATACCATTCATAATCTTTTTTATTATCAGAGACTTATGAGGGAAATTCGGGCGTCGATTGATGCCGGTCGATTTGCCGAGTGGCGCAAGGACTTTTACAGAGCGCGAACGGACGTCGAAGCCGGTGTGGCATAATTACACGCTATGCCCGAAGGTTCGGGCCGACTGGGGAATTTAGATGGATTTTCTGATTTCGACGGCGAATGCGCAGGCCGCGGGTGCCGGTGCCGGTCCTAACAATATGTACCAAATGTTGGTCATGGTGGCCTTGTTCGGCGCGTTCTATTTCATGCTGATCCGCCCGCAGCAAAAGAAAGCGAAAGAACAGCGCGACATGGTGGCCAAGTTGGCAGTCGGCGACGAGGTCGTGACCGCCGGCGGAATTTTGGGCCGCATTACCGCCGTCGGCGACAACTTCATTTCGATTGAAGTTGCTCGTGACACGACCATTCAGTTGCAGCGCTACCAAGTGGTTCAGCTGCTTCCGAAAGGCACTTACAAGAGCGCCTAAAAGGCGCGTGACTCGGAGCTACGTTCCCGAATGAACCGGTATCCGCTTTGGAAGAGCCTGCTTTTCGCAGGCGTGATGGTACTCGCGCTGCTCGTGGCGCTCCCGAACCTGTTTGGCCAAGCGCCTGCATTACAGTTGTCTCGTAAGGACGGCGAACTGTTCACTGGCACGACGGCACTCAATCAGGTGACGGCGACACTGGCTCGCGAACATCTCGATCCGGACGTTGCATTCGTGCAAGCGGGCCGCATCATTTTGCGATTCAAGGACGTACCGACGCAGCTTCGGGCGCGTGACGCGATCGACGCCGCGGCGCCGGATTCGTACGCGATTGCAACCACATTGACGTCGCGTGCTCCGCAATGGACGCGCACGTTGGGACTGAAGCCGATGAGCCTCGGTCTCGACTTGCGTGGCGGTATTTACCTTGTGTACGAGGTGGATGTCGAAGGCGCAGTCAAGCAGACGCTGCAGCGATTGGACCGTGACTACCGCCTTGCGCTGCGCGAGAAGAAACTCGCCTACGAATCGATCGATGGCGGTGCGGGCGGCGTCGACGTGACCTTTAAGGACGGTGCGACAGCGGCGGCTGCGCAAAAGGTGCTCGAAGCGGTCGATTCCAATGTCACGTTGATCGGCTCGCCGGACGGCCTGACGATCCATGCGACTCTGTCGCCGGCGCAAGTCAAGCAACGGCAAGACTTTGCGATCCAGCAGAACATCACCGCGTTGGGCAACCGGGTGAATGCACTCGGCGTGTCCGAAGCCAGCGTCCAGCGTCAAGGTGCAAACCGTATCGCTGTGCAGTTGCCGGGTGTTCAGGACGCCAGCGAGGTCATTCGCCTGCTGGGCAAGACCGCTACGTTAGAAGTCCGCCTCGTCAGCGATGCGGGCAACGCGATGGAAGCTCAGGCGACTGGCCATGCGCCGCTCGGCACGAAGCTCTACAAAGACCGCAACGGTCGCCCCGTCCTGTTGAAGCGGGATGTCGTGGTGACCGGCGAGCAATTGACCGATGCCACATCGTCGTACCAGAACGGCGAACCGGCCGTCAGTGTCCGTTTGGATGCGCGCGGCGGCGATGAAATGCTGCGCACGACCCAGGAAAATCTGGGTAAGCCGATGGGCATTGTCTTTATCGAGAAGGAGCGTCAGCTCCGCGACCAGGACGGCCAGAAAGTGGCCGTAGACGTGACCAAAGAACAAGTGATTTCGGTCGCCACCATTCACGGCGTATTTTCGTCCCAATTCCAGATCACCGGCCTCACGGCGCGAGAGGGACAGGAACTGGCGAAGCTGCTGCGTGCGGGTGCTTTGGCGGCTCCCGTCTACATCGTCGAGCAGCGGTTGATCGGTCCGAGCTTGGGTCAAGACAACATCGATAAGGGTATCCGCGCGCTCGAGATTGGCTCGATTGCCTTGTTCATTTTTATGGCGGTGTACTACAGCTTGTTCGGCTTCGTGGCGAACTTCGTGCTGTTGTGCAACGTGGTGTTGCTGGCCGCGTTCTTGTCGCTGGTTGGCGCAGCCCTCACGCTGCCGGGCATTGCCGGTATCATGCTGACGGTCGGTATGGCGGTCGACGCCAACATCCTGATCTATGAGCGTATCCGGGAAGAACTCCGCCTCGGCGTGACGCCGCATGCGGCCATCAAGGCAGGCTTCGAGAAAGCGTTCTCAGCGATCGGTGACGCCAACGTCACGACCCTCATCGCGGGTGTCGTGCTCTGGTCCTTTGGTACCGGTCCCATCAAGGGGTTCGCTGTCGTACTGTCGGTTGGCATCCTGACGACGCTGTTTACGGCGTTGATGGGTAGCCGGACCGATATTGGCCTCTTCTGGGGCGACAAGACGACCATTAAACGGTTGCCGGTCTGATTTCGGGGAGTCGATAGACAATGGAATTTTTCCACTCGGTTCCGCGTTACCGCTTCATGGCGGTGCGCAAGATCTGCTACGTGCTCTCCGCACTCATCATCGTGGGTTCAATCGCGGCAGAAGCCATCCACGGCTTGAACCTCGCCGTTGATTTCACGGGCGGTGTCGTCATTGAGGCAGCCTACACCGGCACGGCCGATCTGGACGGTACCCGGTCGGCGCTCAAGTCGGCGGGCTACTCGGAAGTCACGGTTCAAAACTTCGGTTCGTCGAAAGACGTGCTCGTGCGATTACCCCCACTGGGTGAGCGCGAGTCGCCCAATGCCGTCACGGCGAAGGTCGAGACCGCGCTGCAGACCGTGGACCCGGGTGTCCAAATTCGTCGCACCGAAGTCGTCGGTCCGCAGGTAGGCCGCGAACTCGTGGTCAAGGGTATGCAGGCCATGGCCATCACGGTCTTGCTGATCCTGCTCTACATCGCCATGCGCTTTCGTTGGAAGTTTGGTGTCGGGGCGGTGCTCGCCACCCTGCACGACCCCTTCGTCGTCGTCGGCGTCTTCGCGCTCACCGGTATGACCTTCGATCTGACCGTGCTGGCGGCAGTGCTCGCCGTGATCGGTTATTCGATCAACGAGACCGTCGTTGTTTTTGACCGCGTCCGTGAATTGTTCCCCGTGATGCGTCAAGAAACGCCGGAGCAGGTGTTCGATCGAGCCATCAATGAAACGCTGTCGCGTACCGTCATTACCAAGGTTGCAACACTGATCGTGGTGGTGGCTTTGTATCTGTTCGGCGGAGAGTCGTTACGCGGCTTCGGCTTAGCATTGATCGTGGGCATCATCGCGGTGACCTATTCGTCGATGTTCGTCGCCAGTGGCGTGGCATTGGATCTTGGATCGTCACACCGTGACCTGATGCCATCGGAGCGTAAGGCTCCGATCGACGATCTGCCGTAAGGTAACCCAAGCGGCTCGACACCATGGTCGGCCTCCTTACAGACCCGTCAACGTGGCTTGCCTTTGTCACGTTGGCGGTGCTCGAAATCGTCCTCGGGGTGGATAATCTCGTTGTCCTGACCCTTTTGGTGTCCCGCTTGCCGGGTGCTCAGCAACGCGTCGCGCGCATCGGTGGGCTGACATTGGCGATGGGGACGCGAATCGGCTTGCTCTTTTCGATCACCTGGCTTGCGAGTCTGACGTCACCTTGGTTTGACGTCGCTGGTCGAGCCATTACGGGTCGTGATGTCGCGTTGATTGGCGGCGGATTGTTCCTGCTCGTCAAGAGCGTATTGGAGATCCACGCCGCGGTCGAAGGAGATGTGCGTTCGGATCGCGAAGGACCCGCGTCGGGCCGGCCTTCCTTCGGAATCCTGGGCGTTATGGTGCAAATCGCCTTGGTGGATATCGTCTTCTCATTGGATTCGGTGTTCACCGCCGTCGGATTTGCCCAACGACTCGAGGTCATGGTGGCAGCTATTGTCGTCGCGATGGTGTTTATGATGCTCGTGGCCGCGCAAATCGGTCGGCTCATTGAGCGCCACCCAACGATAAAGGTATTGGCGCTCGCGTTCTTGATTTTGATCGGCGTGGCATTGATCGCGGATGCGTTTGATCACCACATTCCGAAGGGTTACCTGTATTTCGCCATGGCCTTTGCGGTCGTTGTCGAAGCCATCAATCTGCGAGCGCGCAGGCGCTTGGTTCCACCGAAGGTTTAGATCATGGAAATCTCCGATTTTGGCTCGAATGAGGCCTCGCTAGAGCGGTATGCCGCCCAGGCGCAACATTCGGGGCCGTTGCATCTCTTAGCGCTCGGTGCGCTCGGGATTGTCTACGGGGACATTGGCACCAGCCCGCTGTACGCGTTTAAGACCTGTGTGCAGGCGTTGGGTGGCAACGTGAGCGCGGGTATCCCCGTGGCCGTCGTGCTGGGGCTTCTATCGCTGGTCTTTTGGGCTATCACGTTGATCGTGACGGTCAAATACGTCGGCATTGTGATGAACGCGGACAACCGCGGCGAAGGCGGTGTACTCGCCTTAACCGCCTTGGTGGTGTACGAGGGTCGACCGAAACGACCGTGGCTCCTCGCCGCGCTTGGGCTCGCCGGCTGCGCATTTTTCTACGGTGACGGGACGATTACTCCGGCCGTGTCGGTGCTCTCCGCAGTGGAGGGACTTGAGCTCGTTTACCCGGATTTCGGCAACTGGGTCATCTATCTGTCGGTGATCGTATTGATCGTGCTGTTCGCTGGCCAGCGCCACGGCACCGGCAGTATCGGGCGCCTTTTCGGTCCGGTGATGCTGGTCTGGTTCGGGGTGATCGGTTACCTCGGCGCGGTGCAGATCGTGCGTAACCCACACGTGTTGATGGCCATTAATCCGTATTACGCCGTAGCGTTCCTGGTCAGCCATCCGGCCGTCGGCGGTGCCGTGGCTTCCGCGGTCTTCTTGGCCGTCACGGGTGGTGAAGCGCTGTACGCGGATCTGGGGCACTTCGGGAAACAGCCCATCCGATTGGCGTGGTTTGTCCTTGTCTGGCCGGCTCTCGTGCTGAACTACTTCGGTCAGGGGGCCTTAATATTGGCTGATCCGAAAGCGGCCACCGATCCGTTTTATTACCTCGCGCCGCACGCGTTATTGATCCCGTTGGTGGTCCTGGCGACGGCCGCGACGATCATCGCCTCGCAGGCGGTGATTTCGGGCGTCTTTTCGATGACGCAGCAGGCGCTGCAATTGGGGTTCCTGCCACGCATGAAGGTGATGCAGACCTCGGATGAGGCCATTGGGCAAATTTACGTGCCCGCGGTGAACACCTTGTTGGGTATCGCGACGATCGGGTTGGTGCTGGCGTTCCGCTCCTCGGACGCCCTCGCCGGTGCCTACGGGATCGCGGTGGTTTGCACGATGTTGATCACCTCCATTTTGATCGACGTACTGCTCGCTCATCGTCGCCATAAGGATCGAAAGGCGGGGATCGTTCTCGCGTTCTCGCTGCCACTGGGGTTGCTGGATCTTGCGTTCATGATGACCAACGTGGAGAAGATCCCTCAGGGCGGCTGGTTTCCGTTGCTCTGCGGCCTGATCGTCTTTATGACGATGCGCAGTTGGATGCGCGGCCGCAAAGCGGTGGCCGAGCAGACCAGTCGTCATGAGCGTTCGGTCAAAGCGTTCCTGGATGATCTGGAGCGCGTTCCGGTCACGGTCGTCCCCGGGACCGCAGTCTTTATGACCAGTCGCGCCGGCGCTGTGCCGTCCACGTTGACGCGTAACGTGCGCTCGAACGGCGTTTTGCACGAACACACGGTATTGCTGTCGATCGTGACCGAGCGCATTCCACGCGTAGCCCGCGGCGGTCGCCTCAAGGTCACCCGCTTGGCCCGGCAGCTCTGGAGCGTGGAAATTCACATCGGCTTTGTGGACCGCCCCGACGTGCCGCGATTGCTGCGTGAGGCGGAACGCCTAGGCCTCGGTTTCCGTACGGACGACGCGACCTATTTCCTTGGGCGCGACGATATTGTGTTGTCGAGCCCGCGCGGGATGGCCCGCTGGCGCAAACGCCTGTTCGCCTTTATGGCGCGCAATGCGGAATTTGCCGGTACGCACTACTCGTTACCGCCCGAACGGATCATCGAGCTCGGCGGCCAGGTCGAGATTTAAGAGGCATCTGCGTCAGTTGCCCCGAGTGGGCCGTTCGTGAGTACAATCGAACGGTCCACCCGGGGGTTACATGAAGCATTTTCGGATTAAGCCGCTCGACGAGATTCTCGCGACGGCTGAGAAAAAAGCACTGCATCGATCGCTTGGCGCATTCCAGCTCACCATGCTGGGTATCGGCGCGATCATCGGCACCGGTATTTTCGTTTTGACAGCCGAGGCGGCCCAGAAGGCCGGCCCGGGCATGATGGTGTCCTTCCTGATCGCAGGTTTTGTCTGCGCGGTGACGGCCCTCTGCTACGCCGAAATGGCCTCCATGATCCCGGTATCGGGCTCCGCCTACACCTACTCGTACGGTGTGTTGGGTGAGCACGTCGCGTGGGTGGTCGGTTGGGCACTCATTCTGGAATACGCGATTGCCGCGAGTACAGTGTCGGTGGGGTGGTCCGGCTATATGGCCGGTATTCTTCATAATCTCCATTCCCTTTTACCGTTCCTACCCAATATCGACATCCCGGCCGCGTGGTCCGCGGGGCCATTTGATGGCGGCATCATCAATATTCCGGCACTGCTGATTTCCCTCGTCGTGACGGGCCTGCTCGTCATCGGCACTCGCGAGAGCGCTTCGGTGAACGCCGTGCTCGTCGCAATCAAGATCACCGCGCTGATCGTGTTCATCGCCTTGGCCCTGCCGGTCATGAATGCAGAGAACTTCCACCCGTTTGCGCCGAACGGCTGGGTGGGGTCGGGTGTCGCGCCGGCAGCGGCCTCTATTTTCTTTGCCTATGTCGGCTTTGACGCGGTCTCCACGGCGGCCGAGGAGACCAAGAATCCGAACCGCAATATCCCGATTGGCTTGATTGGGTCGCTCGCGATCTGCACCGTGTTCTACATTTTGGTCGCTGCCGGCGCCATTGGGTCGGTGGGCGCCCAACCGCTGATGGG
>Ga0007882_10001960_pt1 | contig 11752 bp, 6 predicted proteins | sample CryBogCBH12Aug01_FD_71195 | JGI IMG/M metagenome (GOLD analysis project Ga0007882, IMG submission 71195) | Freshwater microbial communities from Crystal Bog, Wisconsin, USA - CBH12Aug09.1 | ecosystem: Environmental > Aquatic > Freshwater > Lake | place: Crystal Bog, Wisconsin, USA | collected... | reverse complement strand
ATTGTGACGAGTTTTAAGTGGAATACCTAATTTGTAACATTCAGTTTCGAAGTCACGCATAAAAGCATACACTCTTTCTGGGATTGATCCAAAATAATGATCTTCTAATTGCTGACCTTTAGCAGGAGCAGCACCGAATACAGTTCTACCACATTGTACTAAATCTGGACGGGCATTAGCCATTCCTTCATCAATTACAAAATACTCTTGTTCCCAACCTAAAGTGGCAGAAACACGGGTAATATTTCTATCGAAATAATAAGCTACATCAACAGCAGCATTGTTTAATGATTCTAATGCTTTTAATAAAGGAGCTTTATAATCTAATGATTCACCTGTATAAGAAATAAAGATAGTAGGAATACAAAGCGTTTTTCCCTGACCAATCTCCATAATAAATGGTGGAGAAGAAGGATCCCATGCAGTATAACCTCTTGCTTCAAAAGTAGCTCTCAGACCACCACTTGGAAAAGAAGATGCATCTGGTTCCTGTTGTATTAATGCTGCACCATCAAATTCTTCAATAGCAGTTCCATCGCTTTTTAAAGAAAAGAAACTATCATGCTTTTCAGCAGTAGTACCTGTTAATGGTTGAAACCAATGTGAAAAGTGAGTAACGCCTTTACCTTCTGCCCATGCTTTAATACCTATAGAAACCTGATTGGCTATAGACCTATCAATTCTCTTGGCACCTTTAACACTGGCAACTAGACTTTTATAAGATTCGTCAGTCAGAAATTCTCTTGCCGTCTTTAAGGTAAATACGTTCTCCCCAAAAATTGCAGTAACTTTCGTTGTACCAACTTGTTTTAACTCAACTGCTTCTGCAGTAAGGTCGGTAATTGCTTTAAAACGTAATGACATAATGAAATATTTTTGGCGAATATAATGTTTGAAGTTCATAGAAAAAATAATTTATGATAAATTAATTATTTTTTCTACAAAAAACTGACGTTTATCATATATGAAGAAAAAGATAATATAATCTAAAGCACAAACATAGGCAACAAGGTACTAAGGCACGAAGTAATACAGAATACAAGGCAAAAAGGCAATGGGGAATAGTAAATTCATGGAGACTATATCCATTAATAAATACTATAGACAATCGATTAACACAGAATAGAAATTTGAGAATTAGTAATGTAAAAATTGAAGAATCAATTCAACCAGCTACCGTACTATTTACTTCTGATAGCAACTACCGGATCCATACGGGCGGCCATTAATGCAGGTATTATTCCGGAAATGATTCCTAATATTATACAAACTGAAAATGCTAAACCAATAATGTTTGGCTCTATATAAATTGTAAAAGGTAACATACTTGAAAGTACTAATGCTAATATCCAAACTAATAATAATCCTAGTAATCCACCAAAACTGCAAAGCAATGAACTCTCTAATAAAAACTCAGTAAGTATTACACTTTTTTTAGCTCCAAGTGCTTTCTTTAAACCAATCTGACCCGTCCTTTCACGTACAGTTACAAACATAATATTTGCTACTCCAAAAGCACCCACCAATAAACTGAGTCCGGCAATAAACCATCCTGCCATATTTACTACTCCAAAAAATTCTTCTGTCTTTTCACTAAATTTATTAAGGTCGTTCAATGCAAAATTATCTTCTGCAGTAGGGCTCAACCTTCTTATCTGTCGCATGATACCTCTAAGCTGATCAATTAGCTGAGTTGATTTTACATCATCATTAGCTTGTGCAATAATCAGGTTTTGTCCTGAGTTATCTGGATTGAACATGGTAGAATAAAACCGGTAACTAATAATCATACAATCATCAAAAGCAAAACCATCTAAAAAGTTTTTACCTTGTTTACTGATGACCCCTACAATGATTGCTTGTTTATTGTTTAAAGTAACACTTTTTCCAACTGCTCTCTCTGCATTTCCAAAGATCTTTTCCGCATTGGTAAAACCTATTACACATACAGGTTGTTCGTTCTGAAATTCCGATTCATTAAGGTATCTGCCATATCCAATAGTAAGATTTTGTATTTTTGAAAAGTCTTCAGATATGCCATATAAATTTACATTTTCTAAAGCATTGTTTTTATATTCCAGTGTTACACTGGCAGGAACAAAATAAGAAACGTTTTTTGAGAAGGAAGAGTTATCCTTCAAAGTCAGCATCTCTCGGTATTTTTGATTGGGACGTTTAATGTATTTCCACCAGGGATAGTTTCCTCCACCACCTTCACCATACTCAAATTTATCAATCCAGATAGAGTTACTTCCTAACGATTGAATTTCACCCTGTACCTTACGTTTCATACTATCTAAAGTAGATAATACCCCTATTATACAAAAGATTCCAATAGTGATACCCAGAAGAGAAAGAAATGTACGCAATTTATTCAGCCATAGCTCCTGTAAAGCCATTTTAAACCCAGACCAGATAATTGCTAAGAATGTTAACATGACTCAAAAGTAAAGGAATGAAGATAAATGAATAGAATTGTTATATGAATGGAGTAAATTTATATATAATACTATTTAAAAACAGGATGAAATAAAAGCTTATCACTTTATTTCATCCTGTTTTGTTCTTAATATTTATAGTTCCAAAAACACGAACTTATGTATTATAATAGTAAGCAATATCGCTCCACTCCTATTTTCTGATTTCTACTCCGAGTTCTTTTTCGAAGGTGGTAGTCAGTTTCTTCATCATACTATCAATCTCTGTATCGGTCAGTGTTTTCTCTTCATCGAGGAAAGTAAAACTGATGGCCAGGGATTGTTTATTGATCCCCAGTTTTTCGTTCTCAAACACATCGAACAAACGATAGTTCTGTAACTTAGGCAGTTTTATCTTAGCAATTGTTTCTTCTATCTGCACATAAGTAATCTGCTTATCGAGTACCAAAGCCATATCGCGTTGAACAGCAGGAAACTTAGATACTTCGCTATACACAATCTTGTTGGCAGCAGATATTTTCAGGAGTTTCAGGAAGTCGATATCGATGAAGAATACATCCTGTTTCACTTCCAGTTTTTTGAGCTTGGCAGGAGATACCTGTTGCAAGATACCCAACTGAGTTTTGTTGTTCCATATCTCAATTGTATTGCCTGCAGTTTCGCTTTTCTTCAACTGAATATTATTTACGCCACTTAACTGCAAAACAGACTGTACCAGTCCTTTGGCTTTGTAGAAGTCCTGATTCACGGCCTTTTCGTTCCAGTACTCTTCGTGATTTTTACCTGTGATATATATAGCCAGATGTTCGTTTTCATAATACTTTGCCGCTTCGGTCTGATGGTAGGTTTTACCATATTCGAAGAAAGACAGGTTATGATTCTTACGATTAATATTGTATGCAACGGCTTCCAATCCGGTCTCTAAAACAGAGGGGCGCATCACATCGAGATCAGCACTCAGATTGTTCAATAATTTTACGGCAGAGGTAAGTTCCTCTTCCTTATAATATTTGCTGTTGGTAATAGAGTTGGTGAATATTTCACTGAACCCAGCACCTATCAGAAACTGAGCTATTTTTTCCTTTAAAGACTCTTTGTACTGAAGCTTTTCAATAGATGGAGTAATGGTAATCTGCTGAGGGATAGCAATATTATCCAGACCATCGATCCTTAGAATTTCTTCTACAATATCGGCAGGAATACTAATGTCGGGTTTGCTGTAAGGAACAGTGAGCGTAACAGAAACTTCGTCTTCAGCAATTACCTCGAAATTTAAAGCTTCCAGCAGTCTTATAACTGTTTCAGGAGCATAATATTTACCGCTTAATTTTGTGAGATAAGCATAATTAAATACTACAGTCTGCTTAGGTTTTTTGTTGGGATACACATCGGTTACAGATCCTGCAATAGTACCTTCGCCTAAGTCGGCAATTAAAGCGGCGGCACGCAATAAAACATCAACTGTTTTATCTATATCAACCCCTTTTTCGAAACGGGTGGCAGCATCGGTTCTAAGTGCATGTTTCAAAGAAGTAGTACGAACAAAAGAAGGATGGAACCAGGCAGATTCCAGAAATATATTTTTGGTATCTGTAGTGACACCACTATCCATGCCACCAAAGACACCTGCGATACACATAGGCTGAAGAAGGCCATTGCAAATCATGAGATCGGATGCCAATAATTTTCTTTCCTTACCATCCAATGTAGTGAAAGGAGTATTTTCGGGAAGAGTAGTTACTATTACTTTATTTCCCTCTATCCTATTGGCATCGAAAGCATGTAAAGGCTGTCCGGTTTCGTGCAAGATATAATTGGTAATATCAACTATATTGTTGATAGGTCTTAAACCAATAGCCTGCAATTTATCTTTCAGCCATTCAGGAGATTCCTTTACCGTTACATTCTGAATGCTGATGCCTGCATAACGTTGGCAAGCTTCGGTATTTTTGATTTCAATTTCTATTGGATTGACAATTGACGATGGACGATTGACAATGGCAGTAGATTCAGTATAAATATTTACCGGAGCAATGGCTTGCTGCTGATGATGTGAAAGATAGGCACAAACATCTTTTGCGACTCCATAATGACTCATGGCATCCATACGATTGGGTGTAAGACCTATTTCATAAATCCAGTCGCTATAAGGGTGGAATAAGTCTGCTACTGGCATACCAATCTGAGTATCTTCAGGCAGGATTAAAATACCGGCATGATTGTCGCTGAGACCTATTTCGTCCTCGGCACAAATCATACCATAACTTTCTACACCGCGGATCTTAGCCAGTTTCATGGTTAATGAATCGCCAGCGGCAGTATAGATTGTGGTACCAATAGTAGCCACTATTACTTTCTGACCGGCAGCAACATTGGGTGCGCCACAAACAATCTGTAAGGGAGCTTCTGAACCTATATTAACTTTGGTGAGTTTTAGTTTATCGGCATTCGGATGTTGTTCTGTTTCCAGCACAAGCCCTACTACCAGTCCTTTCAGTCCGCCACGAATACTTTCATAGTGTTCAAGACTCTCCACTTCCAGACCAATAGAAGTGAGAATTTCAGATAGTTTCTTAGGATCAATAGATTGAGGCAAATATTCACTAAGCCAGTTATAGCTGATTGTCATACTTAATTATTTCTTTCTTGAAGCTGCAAATATAATGTTTAGAGTGAGTCATGAATCATGTACTTCGTCAAGCTCAGTAACCTTCGTGAGAAATACAGAATACAATGCCTTTCACAACATTTCATTGTTCTTGAAATGTAAAAACAGAAAGGGTGAACACAAGTGTTCACCCTTTCTGTTTATGTTGTTTATGTAATTTTATTTACCTGCTGGCTTTACCATATTTGCAGGTTTAGCAGAATCTGCTACCGGCGTTTTAGGAGCAAAAGATTCTTTCATCTGCTTGATAGCAGCTAAGTAATTTTCAGCTTCTTTTTTATCGTTAGCCATATTTTCTGCTTTCAAACCTGTAAGACTATTGTAGTAGGTAATCTGTTGATTGAAATCAGTTTCAACAGCCTTAGCTACTTTATCACCCAATGTTTTATCGCCTGCTTTATAACACGATTCCATGAACATTAAGGAAGCACGGTTATGCATATTGTTTCTGCTGACCATTCCATAAGGGAAGTTCTGAGGAGCAGTTCCTTTATCCGCTTTTTCCAGCAATTTCACTGCTTCATCTTTTCTACCTCTGTCAGCAAGGTATCCTGCGGTTTCGGCATAAGAAGAACGGATAGAAATAAGGTGTCTGCGATTTTCTTCATCATAATAAACACTTGGTTTGTCGGCGTTACCAAAAGCAAACTTATTCATCATTACGTTGAAACTCCAGTCCATACTGATATTGCTGTTTTCAACAGGAACCAAACGGTAACTCATACCATCTTTTCTCAGGTATTTTCCAAAACCTAATTCAGAAAAAGGAGAAGTGAAATATACTGGTCTTTTCCATTTAGTAGCAGCAATTACACTTAATACTGCTAAGTCGTTTTTATAAATAGAGCTCTTAGACATATCAAACTTCACTTCACTTACCAGACTGTCCGAAGCACTAAAAGTAGAATCTCTTACGAATGCATTTTTATCAACAGGAATAGAGAATTTACGGGTAGGGAAAATATTCAGAAAACTTCCATCACCTCTGTCTTCCATTCTACCATGATCATCACTACCAATATAATTTTTTAATATATCGGTCAGATCATAGTATTTATCAGCAGCAACATCCGGCAATGCTTTATACACCACATAGTCTCTTTTTCTACCTTCAATCTGTTCTGGTGTAAACATTACATCAATAGCATCACTTTTATTTACTTTATATCTCAATTGATTGATATACCAGTCAATACCTAACAAACTATAATTGATTACACGGATATCTCTACGGATGCCTTCTACTTCCTGAGCGTACCAAAGCGGATAAGTATCATTATCACCAAAAGTGAAAAGGATAGCATTTGGAGCACAACTTTCAAGGTAATCTTTTGCAAGATCTCTTGCCAGTGTTTTATTGCTTCTGTCATGATCGTCCCACTCTTGCTGGCCCATTATTACAGGTACCGCTAAGAAACAGATTACTGTAGCAACTATAGCGGCAGTAGTAGCATTTGCTTTCTTTTGAATCCACTCAGTCACCATCATTACCCCAAGACCAATCCATACAGCAAAGGCATAAAAACTTCCTACATAAGCGTAATCACGTTCACGTGGTTGCATACCTGCCTGATTCAGATAAAGTATAATAGCAAATCCGGTGTAGAAGAACAGTAAGAAGTTCGACATTGTATCATCACCTCTTTTCTTGTATTGATAAATTAAACCAAGAATACCTAAGATAAACGGAAGACCAAACAGCACATTGTGCGCTTTATTGTTCTTTAAGCTATCCGGCATCTGACTCTGATCGCCATAAATTAAATTATCAACAACAGGAATACCAGAAATCCAGTTACCATCACGGGCATTTCCAAGGTTCATTCCCTGATTATCATTTTGCTTACCAATGAAATTCCATCCAAAATAGCGGAAATACATCCAGTAAAACTGATAGCCAACAAAGAACTTAACGTTATCAACCTGATTAGGTCTGTCGTCTTCCCACTGATCCTGTCCCTGTTTATTTTTATACTTACCTATTTCTAAATAGTTAGCATAGTAATCTGCATGATATTGTTCATTGCTCGCATCCCAAACACGAGGAAGAATCATTTTATCTTTAGGTAAATAAACATATCTCAGATCTTTACCAATGCTGATATAACTATCTTTACTCTTCTGAAATTTTTCTCCTGTTTCAATAGTCTGAATTGGCGAAGCCGTAAATTTCTGACCATATAATAATGGGAAATCGCCATACTGATCACGACCAAGATACCCAACCAGACTGATTGGATTATCTACATTATACATATCTACAGCAGGATCGGCATTGCTACGGATCATGGTAGTAACATAACTGCTATAACCTATCAGCATAAAAGTTACACACCATACACCTAATCTTAAATAAGACCAGTTCTTTTTGTTTGCATAACTTAACAGCCACCAGGCTACTATAGCAACTAATACAAAGAATAATGTGAAGCCTACAAAGAAAGGAGCATGAAAACTGTTAACCATTAATTTATCAAGAGCTCCTGCGCCAGCAATAGAATATTGAATAACACCTATCTGAACCACGCCTGTTAATACAGCACCTATGATAAAAAATATGTACATTCCACCATAGTACTCTTTCTTTTCTTTAGTTAGTTTTTCTATTAATAATAACAGACCAACGCCAACCAGTGTACCCAGCAGCATTAAGCCTGCCAAAGTACTATCAGACAATGCTACATCTTCTCCAAATGCCTGTTGTAACTGAGGACCATATTTTTCCAGTATAGCATTTTCTGCTGATGAAGACCAGAATGCACCAATCATTGCCAGTACGCCACCAGCACTTATTATGATTAAAAACCACTTTCTAATCAGTTTATAATCAAAAGTATCTCTTCTTCTGAAATAGTAAACCATTACTACAGCAGCAATATCCAGCAACGATAATAAGTGTACACCAATTGACAACCCTATCAGGAAGAATATTAAAACCAGCCATCTGTCGGCACCAGGCTCGTCTGCATGGTTATCCCATTTAAGCACAGCCCAGAATACGATTGCAGTAAAGAAGGAGCTACAGGCATACACCTCACCCTCAACAGCACTATACCAGAAAGAATCGCTGAAACAATATGCAAGAGCACCTACCACACCAGCACCCATTATCTGCCATGCCTGAGCAGTAGTAAGAACTGCATCGGTTTTCAGATTGAGTATTCTGCGGGCAAAATGCGTAATTGTCCAGAATAAGAATAAAATAGTGAAACCACTTGCCGTAGCACTCATCACATTTACTGCTTTAGCAGCAGTCAAAGGATTATTCCCAAAGAGAATAATAAAGAAACGACCCATCAAAACAAACAAGGGAGCACCCGGCGGATGCGGTATTTGTACTTTAAAACAACTACTCACAAACTCACCACAGTCCCAGAAACTACCATTAGCCTCGGCTGTAAGAATATACACTGTACTAGCAAACAGCAAAACAGCCCATCCAACAATGTTGTTGACCTTTTTAAAATTCATTACTATAAAAATTTAATATTAAGAGCGCAGCAAACATAGTTTTAAATAACTAAAATATAAAATCAAGTTGCCTTATAGAACCATTAAAATTTGAGAAGTTGCAACAAGTTAAAGAAATTTAACATAAAAGAAAGGACTTTTAGGTTTGATTCAAGTGGTTAATTCTATAATTTATTAAAAAGAGATTTCCGGATTTTTTTATTTCTATTATTTTATTGGCATTTCTATATCGCTTTTACAGAAACAGTTATACTGATTATGATAATCCTTTCAGTTTATGTATAAATGTATTCATTAGCTTATCAGCTAATTATTAATCTGTATTCTTTTGACTTTTTAATTTTTACTTTGAATTTGGGCGTTCCCTTCGGGTCGTTGCCGCTCTTCCTATCTTTTGCTGCCCCATATTCTCCTCACTTGCATTTGTATTAAATCCCTCCTTGGGAGGGTTGGGGAGGCTGTATATTCCCTGCTGCAACTAACGCAAATACATCGCTCCGTCACTGCGGGCGCAGCGAAGCAGTCTGTACTTAAAAAATCAAAATTATCCGTTTATACAAACAATTGAGGACCCAACTTATTAACCTCTCCTAATATCATTGCAACTATTTAGCACAATTACACTTTATTATCTTATCCTATTTTTCCTCAAATATTTTATTAAATGTTATATTGTATATATAATTGTATTTATCTATATCTGTTATAATGTTGTCTGGTATTTTAATTTCCCTTTTATAATGTTCAATCAAAAATTGCCTGCTTTTAAATGTTAAAAAATCATTCATTCTTCTTCCTGTTTCATATTTTACATATTGATCTAATGGAAGTACTGATTTAACTATTGAATAAATATTTTTATTATAATAAGGAATTTCCGGATATGCATGATTGTAATTGTGACAGTTTTTAATTTCTGTATTGATTTTTTTTCTTAATAACCTTTCCTGATAAATGGTCATATTAGCTAAAGAGTCTGCTTCATGTAAAAATAAATTTAATCCCTTAGTGGAATCTTTAGGATACATATACAACCATATACTATAATCATTTTTAAGAATATTCTTTAGTAAATTTATAGAATCTGCTGATTTACTTAAAGAATCAAATATTTCATTTTTTCGATCATTGAAACTTCTATCCTCAATAAACTTTTTAGTGGAGCCGAATTTTATTTCTATAAATTCATTTATAGTATTTATGGAAGAATCTTCATAGATAAACTTGGTTTTATTATCTTTAATAAATCCAAGTTCAAAAATATAATTAATTTTGTTTATTGTTTCAATGGAAGGAGAAAAAATGTTTTCAGAATGTTTATAAGCATACATAAATTTATCAATATACTTTTTTCTATTAGTATTATTTTTTATTCCACTAATAGAAATTAATTGCACATTAGGTAAAATATCATTATCATAATAGATCCTACCAAAAAAAGCGGAATTCTTTATAAATAAAGCAATAATCTTACTGGTATCTATTTCAAGAAACTTTCCATTATTATCAGTAATAATTTGTTCCGCTTTACAATTATAGTAGCAAAAAGGAATTACTATCATAGTTAATTTAGGATCTGATAAATAATTACAATTCTTAGTTATTTGAATTTTTTTCAAAATTTCTACTTTTTTAAAATTCTTGTAAGATTCTAATTTTTTCTGAAATTCTGTTTGTGCATTCACAAGATTAGTACAAAATATACTAACTGTAAGTAATGAATATAATTTAATAATTTTCATAATTTCTATTTTTAAGAATGTAATTTAATGATTTCAATAATATTTTAAAAAGTAATGATGTAGTCCCTCAATTTTATATGAATTATATTTTTTATACTATGCAACTCGATAATTCCAGAAATTATTAATATAATTTGTTGAAATAAAAATAATTATGATAAATATAATGTCATAATCAGTATTTACATCTTATATATCTATTCTACTACTACTTTTTCAAAACAATTTAATGAAGAAAAATATTTAAGTAGTCCTTTAAAAAATTTAAAGCTTGCCGATCCCATATCTATTTCATATTCAATACTAAGTGGAGTTATATAATTAGTTTTCCAGTTATGAACTACCCCATCTTTTCTATCATTTTTCTCAGATTGTTCATTAAAATTGCCTATATAGTTATCAATTTTTATTTCTAAATTCTTAGTTTCTTCTTCAAAACTTGGTTTAAAATATAGCATCATACTAAGGTTTATATCCATTCTCAATATTTCCAGTTCAAAATTTAGGTTTTTCATCTTAAATGGAACCTCAAGTTTTGGATTTAATCTTTCATACACATCAGCAACATTTATATAATGAAACCACATTTCTATATCATCACAATCTATATCTAAATCAGTTAATTGATATATCCTTCCTGATTTAGATTTCCAAGCAATAATTACATTTGTAATTCCTAAACCAACTGATAAACATTGATTCATATAAGAAACTTCACTGCTTATCAAACCAAGTCCATTTCCTAAAGTATTGATAACATCAGGGGTACTCAAACCAACTTTTTTATTCACTTTTATTCCAGTCTTTTTCTCAAAATCAACAGTAAGTTTTTTTTCTGCACAACGAAGAAAACTAACTGGTAACAATATATCAAAATTTCTATAAAAAAAGCTTTCTTTCCTAAAATAAAATGGATCTGTTAAAGGTTCTTCACTTTTATTATTAATAGATAATCGTTCTGATCCAATACTTTTAAGAAGATCATAAGTGCCAAGTTCTAACATAAAATAACTCTTCATAATAATTATTATAATCCGAATGGTAGCAAATAATATAAAATATTTGTTAAATCAAACGCTTCTGCTGCAACTATAATGCCTGTTCCAACTGCAGCTCCTACTACAACATTTCTTCTTACAGCTAATTGTTCAGGAGTGCCTGATTTAAAATAATTTATTAAATTATCCACATTAGGTATATAATTTAGACATTTCGCCCCCTCTCGGAACAGCTTACTTAAATTGTGGACTTTCCCTCGGAACTGGCTGTGCCTGTTCCGTAATTAATTGCAGCTTTTAGCTGCGTTTAATTGATAAAAGAAGTACCAAAACATCCACCCCAATTTCTAAAAGTCTCGTAATCAATTGCAGCTTGTAGCTGCGTTTAATTGCTCTCGTAACAGCTTCATATTAATGCAACCAATTTAAAGTGCC
>Ga0007882_10001958_pt1 | contig 11756 bp, 12 predicted proteins | sample CryBogCBH12Aug01_FD_71195 | JGI IMG/M metagenome (GOLD analysis project Ga0007882, IMG submission 71195) | Freshwater microbial communities from Crystal Bog, Wisconsin, USA - CBH12Aug09.1 | ecosystem: Environmental > Aquatic > Freshwater > Lake | place: Crystal Bog, Wisconsin, USA | collected... | reverse complement strand
CAGGCGGCGATGGCGCGCGCCGGCCAGTTGATTTCGAAAATGTCGCCGATCTCGGCCGATGGGGCGGCGATGTCGACACCCGCTCCATCGGCGAAGGCCAGGGCGTTGTTGCTCAGCACCACCAGGCGCCGGTGCCAGCCGTCGGCGCGACGGACATACTGGTCGATCGGCAGGGCGTCGAAGAACTCGTTGGCGACCAGCAGCAGAGGGCCGTCGGGAAGGTCCCTGACGTCGTCCAGCCAGGTGGCCCTGGTTTCGGCCAGTGTCGCCTTCTGGCAGCGCCGCAGGGACGGACTGGTTTCCACCAGGTAAATGTCGAGGGCTCTGCGAAAGGCCGGGGTCAAGGACGCCGCCCGCAGGAAATCGGCCATCAGGGTGCCGCGGCCGGGGCCCAGTTCCGCCAGGATCAGTCGGTCGGGAGACCCCATCGACTGCCAGACCACGGCCGCCCAGAGGCCGATCAGTTCCCCGAACATCTGGCTGATTTCCGGTGCCGTGGTGAAATCGCCGGCAATGCCCAGGGGGTCCCTGGTCATGTAGTAGCCCCAGTCGGGATGGCCGAGGCACAGGCCCATGAAGTCGGACAGCGCCATCCCGCCCTCGCCGGCGATGCGCCGGCGCAGCAGGTCCTCCAGGGGCACCGTCACCGTCTGGCCCGCAGCATCAGGATCCCGCCGGCCAGGATAAAGGGAATCGACAGCAGCTGTCCCATGGTCGCGCCGCCCCACAGGAAGCCGAGATGGGCGTCGGGCTGGCGGAAGAATTCAGCGGCGATGCGGGCGAAGCCGTAGCCGACCATGAAGGTGCCGGCGAGAAAACCGGAGCGCAGGCGCAGGCCCTCGCAGCGCCAGGCCAACGACAGGATGACGAACAGGACCAGGCCCTCCAGCCCGGCCTCGTAAAGCTGGCTGGGATGGCGGGCGACCGGTCCGCCGCCGGGAAAAATCATCGCCCAGGGCAGATCGTCCGGCGCCGCGCGCCCGAACAGTTCGCCATTGATGAAATTGGCGATGCGGCCGAAAAACAGGCCGATAGGGGCGGCAGGCGCGATGGTGTCGCCCATCGCCAGGAGGTTGATATGGTGGCGCCTGGCGAACAGCACGATGGCCAGGAAGACCCCCAGCGCGCCGCCGTGGAAAGACATGCCGCCATGCCAGACGGCCAGGATATCGGCCGGATTGCTCAGATAATAGAGCGGCTTGTAGAACAGAACATAGCCCAGTCGGCCGCCGAGCACGGTGCCCAGGGTGGCCCAGACCAGGAAATCATCCACCTGCAGGGGAGTCAGCGCCTGCGGGGGCCTGGTGCATAACCACCGCACATAGCGCCAGCCGCCGACCAGTCCGGCGATATAGGCCAGGGCATACCAGCGTATGGCCAGCGGCCCGAGGCGCAGGGCGACCGGATCGACCTCCGGAAAAACCATGGCCATCATGGTCCTCTACCGATAGGGGTCGTTGCCGGCGAGGAAGCGGCTCACATAGGCGGTCACGCCGGCCTCCAGCGCAGTGAACGGCTTGCCGTAGCCGGCGGCACGCAGACGCGCCATGTTCGCTTCGGTGAAATATTGATATTTTTCGCGGATGCTGGTCGGTGTGTCGATGTATTTGACATGGGGTTCGCGGCCGACCGCATGATAGATGGCGGCCGCCAGATCGTAGAAGGTGCGGGCGGTGCCGCTGCCCAGATTGAACAGGCCGTTCACCTGGGGATTGTCGAGGCACCACAACAGGACGTCGACCACGTCGCCGACCCAGATGAAGTCGCGCTTCTGCCCGCCATCCGGGTAATTGGGGTTATGGGAGCGGAACAGATGGGCGGCGGCCCCGGAGTCGGCATGCGGATAGATCTGGGCGACGACGCTCTGTTGCGAGCCTTTGTGGTATTCGTTGGGGCCATAGACGTTGAAGAATTTGAGCCCGACCCATTGCGGCGGCAGGGGTTTGGCGTCCACCAGCTTGCGGGCCAGGCGCCGGTCGAACAGATGCTTGCTCCAGCCATAGGCGTTGAGCGGCTGCAACCGGGCCAGCCCCTCGATACTGACGTCGTCGTCGAAGCCGTGGCTGCCGTCGCCATAGGTCGCCGCCGAGGAGGCGTAGATGATGCGCACGTTGTTGTGGGTGCACCAGGCGAACAGGGCCAGAGACAGATTGAAATTATTGGTGACGATCAGGTCGGCGTTGCTTTCCGTGGTCGCCGAGATGGCGCCCATGTGAAATACCATCTTGATTCTTTGGCGGTTGGCTTCAAGGAAATCAAAGATGTGATCAGGATGTACGACATCCGATATTTCGCGTTTTCCAATATTGCGCCATTTTTCATTGCTGCGCAGCCGGTCACAGACGACCAGCGGGCCGACCCCGCGTTCCTCCAGGGCGGCCAGAAGATTGGAGCCGATGAAGCCGGCGCCGCCAGTGACAACATACATCGGTGTCGATCCCTGCTTCAGCTGTCCTCCGTTATAGGCCGGGTTTGGACCAGCAACAAGGGCCGAACCGCCCAGGGGCTGAACCGATTGCGTAAAACCCATGGCCCCCGCATAATGCATGCTCACGCTCCGGCACCGAGGATGGCATGCAGACCGACAACCGAATTTTCGATGACTTCGCCCGCATGGCGAGCGGCGCGATGAATGCCCTGACCGGCCTCAAGACCGAGGTCGAGGCGATGGTCCGTCAGCAATTCGAAACCTTCGTCAGCTCGATGAACCTGGTGACCCGCGAAGAGTTCGAGGTGGTGCGCGAACTCGCCGCCAAAGCCCGCGATGAGCAGGAAGCGCTGGCGCTGCGTCTGGCCGAGGCCGAGCAGGCGATTGCCGCCTTGCGGGGCGACGGAGCGGGCAAGCGCAAGTCGCCGCCAAAGTCGTAATAACCCGCTTTTTGTTCTGGATATTTCTGTCGAAAGGCCTGAGCAAATGGCCTGGGCGGCAGGTATTATTGTCAATTATCCACAGCAAAACAGAATAAGAGCGCGATTATTTCTTGCGTCGCGGAATTGCCCCCGATAGGCTACCCTTTGTGTCCTGGGAGCCGGGGCATACCAAATATTTGGATCATCCCCGATCCCACCCACGCCATGCCAAGGGAGTTGACGGGCATGCCGGTTTCGCAGACGACGCAAGAAGACGCGGCAGCCAATCCGCTCGATCTGGTGGAACAGTTCGTTTCCGCCAATGATTGGCCCTTCGACCGTCGCAACGACGACGAGATGGCGGTTGAGGTTCCCGGCCGGTGGTGCGATTACAGCCTTTACTTCGCCTGGCGTGAAGATATCGGCGCACTTCACTTTACCTGCGCCATGGATATGAAGGTGCAGAACAGCAAGCGCAGCCATTTGCATGAACTCCTGGCCTCGGTCAATGAACGGCTGTGGCTTGGACATTTCGGCCTGTGGGCCGAAGAGGGCGTGCCGATGTTCCGCCATGCCATCCTGCTGCGGGGGCTGATGGGGGCCAGCATGGAGCAGATTGAGGATCTGGTGGATATCGCCGTCAGTGAGTGCGAGCGCTTCTACCCGGCCTTCCAATTCGTCCTATGGGGCGGCAAGACGCCGGCCGACGCCATTTCGGCGGCCCTCCTCGATACCGTCGGCGAAGCGTGAGCCGCCGGCAGATTCTTCTCGTCGGCTGCGGCAAAATGGGCGGGGCGCTGCTCGACGGATGGCTCGAGCGCGGTTTGTCGCCTCTCGACATCATGGTCGTCGAACCGGATGCCGCAGTCGGCCACCGTCCCCATGTGGCCATTGTCGATCAGGCGTCATCGCTGCCGGGCGGGTTCGATCCGGCCGTGGTGGTGCTGGCGGTCAAGCCGCAGGCCATGGACAAGGTGGCGCCGGCCTATGCCGGCTACAGCGCGGCGGTGTTCCTGTCCATCGCCGCCGGAAAGACCCTCGAGACCCTGGGCCGGCTGTTGGGCGGTCAGGCCGCGGTGGTGCGGGCGATGCCCAATACCCCGGCCGCCGTGCGCCGCGGCATGACCGTCCTGGCGGCGAACCAAAGGGTGTCCGAGGCGCAACGCCGGTTCTGCGGTGATCTGCTGGAGGCGGTGGGCGAGATCGCCTGGGTCGGCGACGAGGCTCTGCTGGATCCGGTCACCGCCGTGTCGGGCAGTGGACCGGCCTATGTCTTCCTGCTGGTCGAGGCCCTGGCCGAGGCCGGGGCGGCCGCAGGCCTGCCGGACGATCTGGCCGCCGAGCTGGCGCGGGCAACGGTGGTGGGGGCGGCCGAACTGCTGCGCCAGTCGGGCCTGCCACCGGATCAGCTGCGCCGCAATGTCACCAGCCCGGGCGGCACCACCGCCGCCGCCCTCGAGTTGCTGATGGCCGACGACGGCCTGGCGTCCTTGATGCGCCGCGCGATCGCCGCCGCCACCCGACGCTCGCGGGAGCTGGCGGGTTAGGCCGGTCTTACCTAGATATAGAGTGACGAACCGACGGACGGATGAGGGACATGGCGAAAAAAAGCACATCGCAGCAGGCCGACAAGGCGGTGCTGGCGCTTCTCGAGCTGGCGGCGGAAAGCGGCTGGCGGGGGATATCCCTGGCCGATGTGGCGCGCCGGAGCGGCATGTCCCTGGCCGAGCTGCATGGCGAATTCAAAAGCAAATGGGGCATCCTGGTCCGCTTCCTCGACGGTCTCGACAGCGCCCAGATGACCGGCGACCTGCCCGACCCCGAGGCCAGCCTGCGCGACCGCCTGTTCGAAGTGATCATGCGCCGGTTCGAGGCGATGCGCCCGCATCGACAGGCGATCCGGGCCATCCTGTCCGGGACGGCGAGGGATCCGGCGATGTGGCCCGGCGGCGCGAAGAGGATCCTCGGCAGCGCCGCGCTGATGCTGGAAGCCGCCGGCGTCAGCAGCTCCGGCCTCCGCGGGCGGATCAAGGTCAAGGGGCTGGCCGGGCTTTATCTCAAGGTATTGCGGGTTTGGCTGGATGATGACGGCGATGGCATGGACCGCACCATGGCGGCGCTCGACCGCGCGCTTGGCCGGGTCGAAACCGTGGCGGTGGTTTTGTGCCGCGGCCTGCCTTGCCGCGGCACGACCGCGGATGCCGCCATTTAACTTTTGTTGCACTGCAACAAAACTATTGACCGGGCCATGACAGCCTCCTAATCTGCGCCTTCACAACCGTATCGAGCATTTGGTGGAGGACCTCGTCATGGCTAAACAGCCGGAACCGTCTATTCTTGATCTTGATATCACCAAATTTGTCGGCGACCTCAAGGTCCCAGGCATCGATGTCGAGAGCGTCGTCGCTTCGCAGCGCAAGAACATCGAGGCGCTGACCCAGGCCAATAAGCTGGCTTTTGAGGGTGTGCAGGCGGTGTTCAAGCGTCAGGTGGAGATCATTCGCCAGTCGCTCGAGGAAAGCGCCGTCATCGCCAAGGAAATGGTCGAGGCCAGCACGCCCCACGACAAGGCCATCCGCCAGACCGAGTTGGCCAAGGATGTTTTCGAGCGCGCCCTGGCCAATGCCCGCGAGTTGTCGGAAATCATCGCCAAGTCCAACAACGAGGCATTCGAGCTGTTGAACAGGCGCTTCACCCAAGTGCTGGACGAAATCAAGGACGGGATCAGCAAAGCCAAGCACTGATCAATGTGTTATGAGCGGGCTGCGATCCCGTGGGATCGCAGCCCGCCCAGTGGCGCCGGCCTCCGCGCCGGCGTTTCTGCGTCCCCGCCTGGACGGCAACCCGAGCAGCAGGTTTTTGGGCTCGAAAAATGTTATGTTATAACATAACATAAGCTCCGACACGACCGTTCGGCGTCAGCTGAGCCAGGGTCGTTCCTTCTGACGGTAAGAGGAGGGCAAAAATGTCGCGGCCTTGGAAATCCTTAACTCTGGTTGCGGCTACGGCCGTCATCATCGTTTGGGGCGGCAATCTCCAGGCCGCGGAACCGTTAAAGGTGTTGGCCACCTTTAGCATCCTTGGGGACATGGTGAAGCAGGTGGGCGGTGACGCCGTGCAGGTCACCACTCTCGTGGCGCCGGGCGGTGATGCGCATACCTATCAGCCCGCGCCGACAGACGCTAAGGCGATTGCGAACGCCAATCTGGTGGTGGTCAACGGCCTGCACATGGAAGGCTGGCTGGACCGACTGATCAATGCCTCGGGGACTAAGGCACCGATCATCGTGGTCAGCAATGGTATCGACGCACAAAGCATGAAAGAGCCGGAAGGCGGCGCCGGCGAAGCCAAGGCTGTCATCGATCCTCACGCCTGGCAGAATTTGGCCAATGGTGAAGTTTACGTTCATAACATTGCCGACGCTTTGGCTTCCGCCGATCCGGCCAATGCCGCCAGTTACCGGACCCGAGCGGAATCCTACCGCAGGGAACTCAAAGACCTGGATGGCTGGGTCCGCCAGCAGATTGGCCTGGTTCCAGCAGCGAAACGCAAAATCATCACCTCTCATGACGCATTCGGCTATTTTGCAAAGGCTTACGGCATCACATTCCTTGCGCCCGTCGGACTCAGCACCGAAAGCGAGCCGACTGCGGCCGGAATGGGCAAACTGATCAACCAGATCAAGAAGTACCATATCAAGGCCCTGTTCATTGAGAACATGACCGACCCCCGCCTGATCGAGATGCTTGCCAAGGAAGCCGACGCCGCGGTAGGTGGCACCGTCTATTCGGATTCCCTGTCCGCAGTCGGCGGTCCCGCCGATACCTACGTCAAAATGTTCCAGCACAATGTGCCGGCCATGGTGGCGGCGATGCAAAAGAACTGACCTTTTCCCCGCGACCGGTCTTGCCTTTGCCGGCACAGATCTGGCAAAGCCTTCGCTTGGCTCCCAGATATTCCTGGCGGCGAAGGAGACTTCCGGGTGGCTGGAACACGAATTATGATTGGGCTCGCTCTGGCCCTGGCCAGCGGCCCGAAAGCCGAGGCGCATCCGCATGTCTGGGTGGATACCGTGGTCACCGCGATCTTCAGCCAGGGCAAGGTGACATCTTTGCGCGAGGAATGGTGGTTTGACGAGGATTTCACCGTTACCGCGCTGTCGGACATACGTAAAACCAAGGGCATGTCCAGGGTGGCCATTCGGCCGCTGACCGAGGGTGAAATCGGCCAGTTGCGCGCCCAGGCCTTTTCCAATCTGGCCAATTACGCCTATTTCACCCATGTCTGGGCGGCCGGCAAACCCATCGCCGTGGCCAGGGAGGTAACCGCCTTCCAGGCGCGGATGGACGGCGCCAGGCTTGCCTATAGCTTTACCCTGCCACTTGCGGCACCGCAGGATCCGCGGGCCGGGCCGCTGCGGATCGGTGTCTGGGACGATAGCTATTATGTCGATGTCGGTCCGGCCAAGGGGCTGGCGCCACAGGTCGAGGGCGACGGATCCCAGGGCTGTGCTGCCCGCATCATCGACGACAAGGACCACCTTCTTTATTTCGGTGCGGTCACCCCCAAGGCGATGGAGATCAAGTGCTAACGATGTCGCGCCCCCTCTTGCGCTTTCTGTTGCTCTTCGTTTTATCGCTGACCGGCGCCCTGCCTGCGTCTGCGGCCGACTTGTTCGGACACCCGGAAGCGCCGCCAGCCGCCGCCGGGCTAACGCCACAACCCCCGTCATCAGCCCGGGTAATGGTTTTGCCGGCGCCGGTTGCCGACATTCTCGGGCGCGCCCTGGCGGTGCAGAGCCGCCTCAATGCCGAACTCCGCGGTGAACTTCAGGATGCCAAACGCAGCGGCTCCTGGCAGCCGGCCCTGGCCATTGTCTTTATTTCCTTTCTCTACGGCGTCTTTCACGCGGCAGGGCCGGGACATGGCAAGATCGTCGTCGGCAGCTATTTTCTGACTCAACGGGCCCGTCTGCTGCACGGCTTTGCCATGAGCGGTATGGCCGCCCTGGTCCAGGCCGTCTCGGCGGTGCTGCTGGTGAGCCTATTGGCAGTACTCCTGGACCTGGGCAGCGGCCAATTATTGGCTTATGCCGCTAATCTGGAAACCGCCAGCTACGGCGTCATCACCCTGCTTGGCCTGTGGATGGCCTGGGGTGTTTTGCGGCCGCGCCCCTGCTGCGATCATGCCCATCAGCCGGGGCATGGCCATGGCGCGCACCAGACCCCGCCGCTGTCCGACCTGGCCAGGTTGCTGGCCACCGGCGCGGCCGTGGGCCTGCGTCCCTGCTCCGGGGCGATCCTGGTTCTGCTGTTCACCCTGGCCAATGAAATCTATCCCGTCGGCATCCTCGCCACCTTCGCCATGGGGCTCGGGGTTGCCGTCACCGTTTCGGCGGTCAGTCTGGCCACCTTCGGCCTGCACCGGTCGCTCGCCGTTCTGGGCGGGGGCCGCCATGCCCTGGCCGACCGCCTGCGCCAGGCCGCCGCCCTGGCGGGAGCTGTGGCAATTACTTTGTTTGGCTTGCTCCAATTGCTGGGGATCTGGAGCGGGGTCATCACTCCTATGGCCGGATAGGGCCCTACAGTCACGCCCCCACGGAGACGGGCGCCAGCTTCTTGATTTCCGCCTCGAGATCCGGGCGCCGGGACCGGCAGACGGTTCCCAGGCATTCGGCGATCCCCGATTCGCCGCCGCTGCGACGCAAATTGTCTTCCAACTGCTTGACGGCGGTGACCAGACCACGCAACGAGGACTGGGTGAAATTCTGATAGCGGCGCAGTTTCTGCTGTTCCTCATGGTCGTCGGGGACCACCGTCTGGATCGGCCCGAACAGCGCCATGAACAGTTTGGGGCCAAGATTTTCCTCGGCCGTCTTGAGGAACATCTGCATCTGATCGCGGTTCAGCCGAAGATCAAAAATGGCGTCGAGAGCAAACTCATTCAGCCGGTCTAGATATTCCGACAGGGCGACGATGTCCTGTTGGGTGATCCGCTTGTCCTCGTGCAGTCTGAGCGCCGTATCTTTGTTGGCAAGGACGTCCCATTTCTTTTTGGCGTCCAGATGGTCAAGTGCGCCATGAATATTGGCAAACCCAATGGAGCCCAATTCATTGACGGTTGACGAGGCCAGGACGTTATTGTCGAGCATCTCCTGGATCATCTGCGGGTTCTTGAGCACCGATTCGGCCTTGGAGATGTCGTTGACCGCCAGCTGCGCCAGTTGCTGGAGACGTGTCTCGGTATCCATGCGGGTGATGCCGACCCCCAGCTTGTTGAAGACATGCGCCGGGATCTGCACATAAATCGGAAAGAAGCGGACCTGCCACTCGAAGTCCAGGGCGTCCTTGATGGAGGCGTAAAAGCGACCGGAATTGCTTATCCCCGCCGGGGCCGGCCGGTCGGTCCCGTAGTTGCGTTTGAACAGTTCACCCAGGCCGATGACATTGAGCAGTTTGAAACGACCTTTGCTGGGGGCTTTCGGCGGCGCCTTCGCCGGCTTGGCATCCTTGGCCGGGGTAATGGAATCGCCGAAATGCGCCTCGGCGAAGTTACGCATGCCGGTGCGGACGCACATGCCGATGATTTCATTCACCGAACGGCCGCATTTCAGGCGCACGTCGTCGGCCTCGACCGGTTGGTCCTGTTCGTCCACCAGCAGGTCGGCGAAGGCGTCGCGGCGGCTGCGAAATATTTTGAAGCAGGCATCCAGCAGTTCCGGTGATTCCATCACCGTCTTATAGACTTCGGCATGCGCCGCCAGCGGCGGCACCAGGGTGCTGAACCGCTCCGCCACCGGACCTTTCAGCATCCGGCTGATTTCGCGCCGCGAGGCGGCCTCGGGGTCTTCGCGTTTGGCGACGGGTGATGGAGGTTTGCCGGGAGAGGCCATGCTGTGTTCCGCGCTGGATTGAGCTGATCAACATATCCCGATAGGCCGGGCGAGTCATCGCGGTTGTTGTTGGAGAGAAACACAAATCTCAGTGCCACTGGGCTACAGCGGCAGGCGCAACCTGACCCGCAAACCGCCGAGCGGACTGTCCTCCAGGAAGATCTCGCCGCCATGGCCGCGCACCACGTCCCTGGCGATGGTCAGCCCCAGCCCGACGCCGCCGGTTTTCGGGTTGCGCGATCCCTCCAGTCGGTAAAACGCCCGAAACACCTCTTTGCGCTTATCTTCGGGGATGCCCGGCCCGTCGTCGTCGATGATCACTTCGACGGCATGGCCCTGCCGTCCGGCCTGTACCACGACCTGGCCGGCATAGCGTACCGCATTGCCGATCAGATTGGCCAGGCAGCGGCTGATCGCCTGCGGCTTGAGCGGCAGGACCAGCTGGTCCTCGCAGGTCAGCGCGATCTCCCGGCCTTCGCGACGGCATTTGCCGGCGACTTCCCGCATCAGTTCGCTGAGATCGTTAAAGTCCACCTTTTCGCCGGCCTCGCCGCGGGCGAAGGCCAGGTAGCCCTCGACCATGCCTTCCATCTCGGCGACGTCGCCCAGCAGGTCGCCGATGCCGTCCCCCTTCATCATCGCCAGTTCCAGCTTCATGCGGGTCAGCGGCGTCTTCAGGTCATGCGACACCCCGGCCAGCATTTCGGTGCGCTGGTCCACCTGGCGACGGATTCGTTCCTGCATCATGCGGAAGGCCGCCGCCGCCTGACGCACCTCGGCGGCACCTTCCGGCTTGAAATAGGGGACTTCGCGGCCTTTGCCGAAGGCGTCGGCGGCGGCGGCCAGGCGGCGGACGGCGCGCACCTGATTGCGCATGAAGATGGTGGCGACGGCAACCAGAAGCAGCGAGGTGCCGACCATCCATAAGGTGAATATCATCGTCGTCGGGCTGTACAGGCGCTTGCGCGAGGCCCTGACCTCGAGCACCGCCGACGGCATTTGCACGTCGAAGACGATGTCGCGTTCGTAGGTTTCGGCATCGATGAAGACCGGTCGGCCAACCCGTTCGGCAAGTGCGCCGACCAGATTGTCCTCGAGACTGTAGCCGGACAGCCAGCCGGAGAGGAATGGCCGTCCTCCCAGCATACCGGTTCGTTCGAGGACCTCGCCCTCTTTGAGCGTCAGCCTGAGGTCCATGGTGCTGCGCGCGGTTTCGAAAATCCTGGCGCGGTTGTCCTCGCCGGGGTAGCTGCGCATCATTTCGATGACGGCGCCGATGTCGCCGGCCAGGCCGGTGGACAGACGGCGCGTCACCATGTCCCAGTGGGTGCCATAGAAAACATAGGCCGACACCAGCTGCAGCAGGGCCATCGGGGTCACCAGGATCAGCAGGGACCGGCCCAGCAATCCCTTCGGCAGCACCGACTTGATCATGGCGGCAAAGGGCAGCCGTCGCATCAGTCGCACCACAGCACGTAGCCGCGGCCGCGCACGGTCTGCAGGAAACGCGGCTGGCGCGGGTCGTCCTCGATCTTCTTGCGCAGGCGGGTCACCTGCACGTCGATGGTTCTCGGGTTGCCGACCTCGCCGGTGGCGGCGGCCAGGTCCTCGCGCGACAGGGTTTCGCCCGGCCGCGCGGCAAGCAGCGCCAGCAACGCCTGTTCGGCCGAGGTCAGGCGGACCACCGCGCCGTCGGCCAGCAATTCGCCGCGGCGGAGGTCGAACTGGAAGCGGCCGAAGCGGCATTCCGCCGCCGGCGTTTCGTCTCTGCGGCTGCGGCGCAGCACGCTGTTGATGCGCAACAGCAGTTCACGCGGTTCAAATGGTTTGGCCAGGTAATCGTCGGCCCCCGATTCGAGGCCGTCGATACGGTCGGAAGTCTCGCCCATGGCGGTAAGCAGCAGGATCGGCACGGAATTGGTGGCGCGCAGGCTGCGGGTCAGCTCCAGGCCGCTTTCCCCCGGCATCATGACGTCGAGGACCATCAGATCGAAGGCGATGGCCGCCAACTGGC
>Ga0007882_10001957_pt1 | contig 11757 bp, 7 predicted proteins | sample CryBogCBH12Aug01_FD_71195 | JGI IMG/M metagenome (GOLD analysis project Ga0007882, IMG submission 71195) | Freshwater microbial communities from Crystal Bog, Wisconsin, USA - CBH12Aug09.1 | ecosystem: Environmental > Aquatic > Freshwater > Lake | place: Crystal Bog, Wisconsin, USA | collected... | reverse complement strand
TTGGTCGTATTGTAAGTGTTTTGCTCCCCGAAGATGAGAACGATGCTGCCATGAAAGAATTGCTGGCCCAGGCCGGTTTCCCTTTATCTTTTCCGGAAGATGTATTGGAAGAATCTGAAAGACTGCCCCATGTGCTGGATAGCGAAGAAATCAGGAAAAGAAGGGACTGTCGCGAAATACTCACTTTTACCATAGACCCGGCAGATGCAAAAGATTTTGATGATGCCATCTCTCTCAGAGTTTTATCCAATGGCATGTATGAAATTGGAGTGCATATTGCTGATGTTAGCTACTATGTACATCCCGAAACTGAACTCGATGAAGAAGCGTACAAAAGAGCAACTTCAGTCTACCTGCCAGACCGGGTAAATCCCATGTTACCGGAACGGATATCGAATGAACTCTGTTCACTTCGTCCGCACGAAGATAAATTTACCTTCTCAGCTATCTTTCAAATGAATGGAAAAGGAGAAGTAAAACAATACTGGTTAGGTAAAACTGTGATTCATTCTGACCACCGGTATGCGTATGAAGATGTGCAGGAGATCATTGAAACCAAAAAAGGCGTCCATGAAGAAGAAATCCTTTTGCTGAATGATATTGCGCAAAAATTACGCAAAACACGTTTCAGTAAAGGAGCTATCAATTTCTCTTCGCAGGAAGTTCGTTTTAAACTGGATGAAAAAGGAAAGCCCATTGGTGTCATGGTGAAAGAAAGCAAGGAATCTCATCAACTGATCGAAGAATTTATGCTGCTCGCTAACCGAACTGTAGCTGAAAATGTGGCCAAACTGAAAATCAATAAAAAACCATTGCCATTCCCATACCGGGTGCATGACCAGCCCGATCCGGATAAACTGGCTCCATTTATTGTATTTGCGAAAAAGCATGGATTTAGTTTTGATACTTCCAGTCCCCAAGCTATAGCCAAAAGTTTTAACAGCATGCTGGCCGATGCCAAAGGAAAACCGGAACAACATGTACTGGAACAATTGGGTATCCGTACCATGGCCAAAGCAATATATACAACGGAGAATATCGGGCATTATGGATTGGCATTTGATTATTACTGTCATTTTACTTCACCTATACGCAGGTATCCGGATGTACTCGTACATCGTGTATTGGAATCGATTTTGGAAGACAAGCCCATAATCGATAAAAAAATGGAAGAGAAATGTAAACATAGCAGTGAAAGAGAAAGGGCTGCGATGGAATGTGAACGTGCCGGAAATAAATACAAACAGGTTGAATTCCTGAAAGATCATTTAGGTGAAGTGTTTGAAGGAGTGGTTAGCGGTGTATCCAGTTTCGGTTTCTGGGTAGAAACGGTGGCACATAAATGTGAGGGATTGGTGAGTATTGTAGGCTTATCTGATTATGATGATTTTCGGTTGGTGGAAGGAGATTATAGCCTGGTTGGCCGAAGAAGTGGTCGTGTATTCAGGATGGGAGATCCTGTATGGATAAAAGTAATCTCCGCCAACCTGGAAAAAAGACAACTGGATTATGAGTGGGTGATTAATGGGGGCGGAGAGGGGAAAGTTAAAAGCAAAAAATAAATCTCACACTAAGGCACAAAGGCACAGTTTGGGTCGCTGATGAATGGTAGTTGCTGCTGAGTTTACAGATACCCCGAACCTGTAGACTCAAAATTGTATACCAAAATATCCAATCAAAAAAAATCAAACCGTGCCTTGGTGCCTTAGTTTGCCTCATCCCTCTCTTTCCACAAACCCAATTCCATACCTCTCTAGTTCCTCCAACACAGGCACATAAATTCCCGGAACGGTAGGAATATGCAAACCGGTTTCCCTAATCTTCCCTTCCAGTATCAGTGAAGCAGCAATCCCCAAAGGCAAACCCACGGTTTTAGCCATCGCTGTTTGTACACTATTTTCACCCGTAACAATCAATTCCGCAGTTATTGTTGCTGACTCCCTCTTCCCCTTATTATCCGGAACAGAATACCCAATCTCATGCACCATAATAATCAAATCCTTATCCTCCGGTTGCAAAGCCCATTTTTTTTCCAATATCCATTGCAAGATATCAGCAGCAGTGCAATACCCTTTATTAATCAGGCTGGCATCTGATAATCCCAGAAATTCAAATTGTTTTTGCTGAACAGAAGATAATTCATTTACCATGATACCGCTTTTACTGAAATGCATCTCAAAAAAAGAGGCAATGGATAATCCGTCTGTATGAATCAATTCCACTTCATCCGTTAATCCTATTTGAATAACGGTATTCCATCCCTTGCAATAATCCGGGTGACGTAAAGTAGTTCTGATAAAACTGGTCGCTTCTTCCATTTCATAAATAGGGATATAACCCAAAGAATCACGGTTGGGATAAAAGCATAGCGGGCCTTGTCCCTCTACAGCCAACAATTCACAATCAGAAAAAAGTGTTTGGTAAGACTGCTTTTTCAATTCCCCATTCTCCAGATAAACCGCCCCGGCTTTTCCGGCAATAACCACATTACGCGGGTTCCAACTGAATTTATAATGCCAGGGATTCGTATCACTTTCCGCAGCCACCAATCCACCACAATGCGAACGAAAAGAATGAATCTTGCCGCCGGATGATTTGATCCGATGAATCATTTGCATCGCGCTCATATGATCAATTCCTGGGTCAAGTCCCATCTCGCAGAGAAAAAGAATACCTTTTTGCTGAATCTCATTGGCTAAAAGCTGAATATCAGGGTCAGTATAGGAGGCAGTTAGAAAATGTTTGCCAAAATGAAGACAGTCCAATGCCACCATATATTGCAAAGAAGGAGGTAATAAAGCAATCACCACATCTGCAGAACGCACCAGGTCCTTTCGCTGCAAATCGTCGGTTATATCCAAAGCCACTGCCTCTGTTAGTGGATGGTTTCCCAATTTTGCAAGGATGGCATCGGAATTAACATCCGCTACGGTAATTTTCCATTGCTCAGTTATGGCTTTCTCTTTCAGGAAGTTGATCAGAACCGATGCAGATTTACCTGCACCAAAAAGAAGAATATGTTTTTGCGTGTTCATCACCCTAAAGATAAACACTTGCGGGTAAGGAATAGAACTGTAACATTTATCCCGTTCAATCGTCATATGGAAAAACCTAGATATGAAAAATTCCAGCCTGCTTCTACTGATGATCCTATTTAGCTGTGCAAGCCTGTTTGCACAAAAAACCGTGCATGATGCCAATGCCCAACCGAGAAAAGTTCAAGGATACCATGCAATTGAAATCGGCGGAGGAGTTGATCTATATCTGAGTCAGGGTAATGAAGAAGCAGTAGCAGTAAGTGCAACAACAGAAGAATACAGGGATATGATACGGGTGGAAGTGGTAGACGGGGTATTAAAAATAGGTCTGGAACCAGGCAGTGGTTGGAAAATGAACTGGGGAAACCGCAAGATGAAAGCCTATGTATCTGCTAAGGAACTGGATGGGATAAAAGCAGGAGGGGGATCGGATGTGTATGTGGACAACGAAATACGCAGCACCAACTTACAATTGCGTTTCTCCGGAGGTTCTGATTTCAAGGGCAAAGTGAAAACGGAACAGTTGTCATTGCATGTAAGTGGTGGATCAGATGCTTATATTTCCGGACAAACCGAGAAAGCCCATATCATTGCGAGTGGCGGAAGCGATATTCATGCGTATGATCTGAATACCAATTTTTCTACCATTGAAAGCAGTGGGGGAAGTGATATCCATATTACCGCCAATAAGGAGATTCATGTAACGGCCAGTGGGGGAAGTGATGTGTATTATAAAGGGAATGCATCGCTGGTAAGTAATAAAGGCGGCGGATCGGGTGTGAAAAGAGTGAATTAGATATTGTACAACTCAATACCAGAAAGGGTTTCCGTGAAAAAGGGAACCCTTTTTGTTTATCAGTCAGGCATACGCAAAATGGAGGGTAAAAAAGGGCTTTCCGGGATTTCACAACTGTGGATAAAACCCCTTAAAAAACAGCCATTTTTCTGCCCTTTCCGCCCCGAAAAAAGCTATCTTCGCCATCCTGTAAAACAGGTGTGTATTACATCCTGTAACCAGTCTAAATTCAGCACCAGAACCTAAACATGGAAGAGAACCAGTTACCTCAGCAAACGAGCGATAACGATCGCATCATACAGGTAAATATTGAAGAGCAAATGAAGACCGCTTACATCGATTATTCGATGTCTGTGATCGTTGGCCGGGCATTACCGGATGTACGGGATGGATTCAAACCCGTTCACCGCCGTGTTTTGTACGCCATGAATGAACTTGGCAACAACAGCAACAAGCCTTATAAAAAATCTGCCCGTATTGTTGGGGAAGTAATGGGTAAATATCACCCACATGGAGATGCTTCTATCTATGATACCGTTGTACGTCTTGCCCAGGAATGGACCATGCGTTATACCCTGGTGGATGGTCAGGGTAATTTTGGCAACCAGGATGGTGATCCACCTGCTGCCATGCGTTATACCGAGGCCCGTTTGCAGAAGATAGCTGAAGCCATGCTGGCAGATATCGAAAAAGAAACGGTGGATTTTCAATTGAATTTTGATGATTCATTACAGGAACCCACTGTTTTGCCTACCCGTATTCCCCAACTGCTGGTAAATGGTTCATCTGGTATTGCCGTGGGTATGGCCACCAATATGATGCCCCATAACCTGGGCGAAGTGGTTGACGGCTGTATTGCCTATATCGATAACAGAGAGATTAGCATTGAGGAATTAATGGAAATTATCAAAGCCCCTGATTTTCCTACCGGAGGTATAATATACGGAATGGAGGGTGTAAAACAAGGATTCTTAACCGGTCGTGGCCGGGTAGTACTTCGTGGAAGATGCCAGGTAGATACCAAACCGAGCGGACGCGAGCAGATTGTAATTACCGAAGTTCCTTACCAGGTAAATAGGGATGCCCTCACCGATCGTATTGGCCAACTCGTAAATGAAAAAACAGTTGAAGGCATTGCCCATGTGAACAATGAGAGCAATATGCGCGAAGGAACGCGGATTGTTTTGGACCTGAAAAGAGATGTGGTAGCGCAGGTAATCATCAACCAATTATACAAATTCACAGAACTACAAACCAGTTATGGTATCAATAATGTGGCTATCAGCAATGGCAGACCCAGCATTATGAACCTGAAAACACTGATTGTAGAATTCATTGCGTTCCGGATGGATGTAGTGATCAGAAGGGCCGTATTTGAACTGCGTAAAGCAGAAGAAAGGGCCCATATACTGGAAGGGTACCTGAAAGCACTGGATCACCTGGATGAAGTGATTGCCCTGATCCGTGCCAGCAGAACACCCGATGAAGCCAAAGAAGCTTTGATGCAGAAAAGTCGGGAAGAGAAATGGAAACTCAATGAAGCATTGTTTTCTGATGTAACCAATGAATTGTACCAGCAGGAAGACGGTTTCTCCGAAGCCCAAACCAAAGCCATTCTGGAACTCAGGTTACAGCGTTTAACAGGAATGGAAAGGGATAAGATCGTAGAAGAATTCAAGGGATTGATCGCTACCATCAAATACCTGAAAGAACTGCTGGGAAATGAATTTATGCGCTATGAATTGATCAAGAAAGAATTAGTAGAGATCAAAGAGAAATTTGGCGATCCCCGTAAAACGGAAATCCAATACCTGGCTGATGAAATGCGGATTGAAGACCTGATAGAAGACGAAGATGTGGTGATCACCATTTCTCATTTAGGCTATATCAAAAGAACTTCTGCAACCGAATATCGCCAGCAACGCAGGGGTGGAAGAGGAGCAGTCGGATCAAAAACCAGGGAAGAAGATTATGTAGAACATCTTTTCGTGGCATCTACCCATGGTACCATGATGTTCTTTACAGAGAAAGGTCGCTGTTTCTGGTTACGGGTATATGAAATTCCGGAAGGAGAGAAGCAAAGTAAGGGCCGGGCCATTCAAAACCTGATTCAATTACCTGGTGATGATAAGGTAAAAGCCATTATTGATGTAAAGAAACTCGACGACAAAGAATATGTACAAAACCATTATATCGTACTTTGTACCAAGAAAGGCATCATCAAGAAAACTTCACTGGAAGATTTCAGTCGCCCAAGAGCCAATGGGGTAAATGCCATTACTATTGTGGAAGGAGATGAACTGCTTTCTGCGAGAATGACGGATGGCACCCAGGAGATCATGCTGGCTGTGAAAAGTGGAAGAGCGATTCGTTTCCCCGAATCAAAAGTTCGTTCTACCGGCAGGGGAGCGATTGGGGTAGCGGGTATTGAAGTAGATGATGATACGGATGAGGTAGTGGGTATGATCTGTATTAATAGTGCAGATGAAACCAGAACGATATTGGTGGTAAGTGAAAAAGGATTTGGAAAAAGAACGGCTATTGATGAATACCGTATTACCAATCGTGGTGGAAAAGGTGTAAAAACCATTAATGTAACCGAAAAAACCGGTAGTTTGGTGGGTATTTTGTATGTAACAGAAAAAGAGGATCTGATCATTACCTGCAAATCCGGTATCACCATCAGAACGGGGATACAGGATATACGGGAAGCCGGCAGGGCCACACAGGGTGTAACACTGATTAAGTTAGATGAAGGAGATGAAATAGCAGCCATTTCCCAAATTGAAGAAGCAGAAGAGCCTGCAACTGTGGTTGATCAACTGACAGAAACAGAAGGTACGGAAGGAGCAGAAGGAAATACTGATCAGGATGCCCCACCAACAGATCCATCAACAGAATCAAACACAGAAAATCAATAATAAAACCTCCCCTTATGAAGAAGCTTTTATTGCTTACGCTTATCCTGGTTACCGGTTTTCAGATAAGCCGTGCGCAGGACTTTAAGAAATTTCAAACAGCCTTTATCCTGAACAAGTTTGAAGATGCCAAAACAGAGATCGATAAAATCATGGCCGATCCGAAAGCACAGGCAAAACCGGAAGGATGGTACTGGAAATCCCGATTGTATGCTATTTTCTATAAGGATACAGTTTTAAGAGTCAAATACCCCAATGCATTCAAAGATGCAGATGAAGCTTTTAAAAAATATACGCAGATAGATCCCAATTTTGCCATGGTCAAAGAAAAAGGAGCTGATGGCTTCTTTGATATGTATGCAGGCACTTATACCGAAGCCATTAAGGTATTCAATAAGAAAAAATGGGATGATGCAGCAGCAGATTTTCAGGCTTCATTGAATTACAGCGATGTGATTTTTAAAAACAAATGGACAAAAGCCAATAGCGAATTTGATACCACTTCTATCCTCTACATGGGCTATGCTTACCAGAATGCAGGTAAAATGGATGATGCGGCGAAAGCTTATGCAAGACTTGCCGATAATAAAGTAGGAGGAGAAGGCTATGCAGATGTGTATAAATTCCTGATCGATCATTATGTAAGAAGCAAGGACGAAGATAATTTCAAAAAATACCTGGATGTTGCCAAACAATTGTATCCAAAAGATCCATCATGGGAGGAGTTTGAAATGGAGTATATGGACAGGAATTATACCCTGACCCAAAAAACGGATACTTATGATAAAGCAGATGCTGCGGGAACCCTTAGCGAAAATAAATACCTGCAATTTGGAGATCTGTTTGTAAATGTAAAGAACAAGGAAAAAGACCTGGATAGTCTCACACTATTAAAGTTCACATTAAAAGCAGCAGATGCGTTCAAAAAAGCATTTGCTAAAAATTCGCAGAATTCCATCGCTTCATTTAACGTAGGAGTAATCTACTATAATATTTATGGTGAATATGATGATAAATACTCAGCCAATATACGTGCCATGCAGGCCATGAACGCCAACAAACCTGCTCCGGATAAAGATCCTAAGAAAAAAGCGGCAGCCGATGCCAAATTCAAAGAACAGATAGATGCCATCAAAAAGCAAAACGCGGATATCGAAAAACCATTGTTTGATAACCTGGACAATGCGATTGACTGGATCGAAAAAACATACACCATCTTAAAAGATAAATCAGACAGGAGTAAAGTTGAAAAGAGTATTGCCAATAAATCTGTTGACTTCCTGGCTAATTTATATGCTTACAAACGTGATAAAGTGCGTGGAAAAGATACCAAAGCCTATGATGCATACGATGCTAAGTATAAGCAGTTTGATGAGTTGCATGGTAAGTTTTAGGTTGTAGATAACGCTCGTATATTTTAAATAGCCAGTCAATTAAATTGACTGGCTATTTTGTTTACATAGCTTGTTTTTTCTATGTAATAGAAGCGTGGGGCTTTTCTTTTTTCTTTTCAAACCGCTGTGCGCCATTTAACATAAAGATTAGTTATTAGTGTTTGTTATTTCCTCCGGGTTTGCTATATTGCGTTTTTAAAATGCATGGGTGTTGTGAACTGTTTTAAAAACGCAATATAGCAAACCCGCCCTGCCCGTTCGTGCGGGCAAATAGAGAGAGGATAACAAACAATAATAACTCAACATTATGTTACTTGGTTAGGGCTGTGTAGGGGGTTTTGTAAGTTAGCGAAGCGGTACAAAACACCCGATGTGGGAGAAAGGTTTTAAAGAAAAAAAGCGTGGAACGACTGAGGCGATAGCCGAAGCAATTAATACTCTACATGGGTGCAAATTTCATAGAAACAGACCTAAAAAATATTCTACCTTTTAAAAAGTTGGATGTAACTCTTGAATACATCCTTTCCGCAGAAAAGCCACCTTTTAGAACCTTCACAGAAATTCAAAAAGAAATAAATTGGGAAGCATCTACAAAGGAGTTAGCAGAGTTATTATATAAACTTGAAAAAGATGGGTATATAAGGACTGATATACCTGCCGGAACAAAAAACTATTGGTCAACCTTTGAGGGAAGGTTTTTTATGGCTGAAACAGGCGGTTATTTGAATCAAATACAAATAGACTATAATAAAAGGCTTAATGCCGACCGAAACGAAAATCGCAAGTGGTCGAACGACTACTGGTTAGTTCGTGGGACATGGGCTGCGGGCATTGCGGGGGGTCTATTGTTTTTAATGGAAATCGTGAAGTTCTTTTTCCCCCGCTGTTAAATAATCTTCTAATACTCGCACCAATCAAAAATAGAAGCGTGGGCTTTTTCTTTAAATCCTTTCGCTGTGCGCCATTTAACATAATGTTAATTATAGGTTATCTATTATGTTATCTTTATTCCAAGACAGGGGGTCATTAGAATCTCAAAAAAATATAACAAATTGATTAACAATAGTTTGAATTATCTATTTGGGCTCTTAGACTAGATTCTACTTACCCGATTTAACGTTTCAATTTTTTTGATTCTGAATAAATTTAAAAAAAAACTGCGATGAAACTAAAGCTACCCACAAAGTTTATTTTAGGGACAAGTCTGGTTTTGATATTGTATTCCTGTTTTAAAACACCACTGATATGCTGCACTGACGGTCCAGGCGGTAACTGGCTCAAAAGAGCAGAATTGACCGGTCTTGCAAGAACTGGAGCAAGCGCCTGGGTGATTGGTGACACGGGATACCTTGTGGGCGGATACATTAGTCCAGGAGATTCCTGTCTTTCAGATCTCTGGCAATATGACCCGATATCAAATGCCTTGTCGCAAAAAGCATTTTTCCCGGGAATACCCAGACGTTCAGGCGTTGGCTTTTCCATCGGCTCCAATGGTTATTTGTCAACAGGATATGACTCCGTTAAAAACATTATTCTTCAGGATTGCTGGGAATACAATTCTATAAATAATAACTGGACAAAAATGGCTGACCTCCCCGATCCCAATGGATTGGGAACCGGGGCAAGATATGATGCAGTAGGTTTTTCTGTTGGCAACTATGGATATGTAGGTACCGGATTTAATGGGAACTGGTTAAACGATTTCTGGCAATTTGATCCGGTAAATAACCAATGGAAGGCCATTCATAATAGCCCGGTTAGCAAAAGATCCGGAGCACTGGCTTTTGTGTTCATGGACCAGGCTTATATATGCACAGGAATTAACAATGGGATCCAATCCACCGATTTCTGGAGATACAATCCTATAACAGATAAATGGACCAGATTAAGAGATATATATAATACCAGTCCGGATTCTTATGATGACAACTATACGGATATTGCAAGAGACCACGGAATTGCTTTAATCATTCAACCGAGTTATTCAGGAAATATATCTAAAGCATATATCAGTTTAGGGAAATCTAATGGCGAATACAATAAGAAAACTTGGGAATATGATATTACTACAGATTTATGGATTAGAAGAACGCCTTATGAAAGATCTGAGCGACAAGGCGCCATTAGCTGGAGCTTTCTAAATTTGAAAAGAGGATTTACAGGTACTGGCAGTGGTGGAAAGTATATTTTCGATGATCTTGATGAATGGCTTCCTGAAAATACATATAATGCAAATGACTAAGCTATTTTTTGGATTAGGGTGGCTTTTAGGAATTTTGTGCCATCGTTAAAATAGCTCTGGCACAAAATTCCTAAAAACCACCTCCACCAAACAACAAGAAATGAAAATTCCTGTAATAAAATACAATTAATCTTTTACAGCTTCAACTATGCTGACTAAAGGAGAATGTGTTGGAATTATTTTTGAAAACCGAAGGCCCGCTTTTTCAATCAATTCTACGAACTCTTTTTCTGTGCGTTCTTTTCCTCCCGTCATAGCAAGCATATTAATGTCCATAAATTTCCCGGGATGCGGAATATTTTCACCTGGTATAACAGATTCAAGAATCAATAACTTACTGCCACTCTTCATTGCATGGTAACAATTGGTCAGAATCTTCAATGAACCATTATCATCCCAATCATGTAAGATCATTTTCAGTAAATAGCAATCTGCATCTTTTGGTACATAATCAAAAAATGTTCCGGCAATAGGCTGACATCGGCTGGTTAATCCCTGTGCCGCTATACTTTCTTTCGTTTCGTTAACCACATATTCTTCGTCAAACACAATTCCCTGAGATTCTGGGGCAATGTTTAGTATAGCCATCAGCAATGCACCGTTTCCCCCTCCAATATCCACTATTGTTTTATATGGCGTAAAGTCATAGGCAGGTAATACATTATTGATAACGGCACCTGTAAGTCCCGCCATTGCTTTCATAAAATTAACGCCTTCATCGGGGTGAGTTTCATAATATTTCCAAATGGACATTTCCTCTACATAATCAAATGCAATTTTACCTGTCTTTACACTATATAATAAATTACCCCACGCATCAAAATGATCGCCAAGCTGAGCAATAGCCATTGCTTTCATAGATCCGGGCGTATCAGATTTTAACGTATCACCCAACGGTGTAGTAGAGAAATATCCATTTTCGCTTTCGATAAAGATCCCAACACTAGATAACGCACGAAGAACTCGGTAAAGTGAAGGGGCATGACAATGTGTTGCTTCCGCCAACTCTAAAGTAGTTTTTGGCTTATCTGCCAGACAGTCTGCAATATTTAATTTTGCGGCAGTATAGATACAACAGGATGTCCAGAAGCCTGTGATCATCTGCATCATTTGGGCTGGTGGTGGAATTTGAGATGGATTGTTCATGAGGTTTATTTTTTGGTTGGTTTACCAAAGTTGTCATAAACCTTAAGCAATTCAAATAACCGATGTTAAGAAAAGACTTAACCCAGGTTAATAAATTTATTTTGTAGAAAGTCTTTTTCGTAATCTACTCAGAGATGGCGGCTCAATATCCAGGTAAGAAGCAATATGTAGTGGGATTCGCTGAAATATGTAAGGATGCTTCTTAATCAGGTTCAGGTATCTT
>Ga0007882_10001955_pt1 | contig 11762 bp, 18 predicted proteins | sample CryBogCBH12Aug01_FD_71195 | JGI IMG/M metagenome (GOLD analysis project Ga0007882, IMG submission 71195) | Freshwater microbial communities from Crystal Bog, Wisconsin, USA - CBH12Aug09.1 | ecosystem: Environmental > Aquatic > Freshwater > Lake | place: Crystal Bog, Wisconsin, USA | collected... | reverse complement strand
AGAAGGGCGGCCAAGCCCTGGCGGCCGGCGATATCCCCGGAGCGGGCGCAGTTATGCTGCTCGAATATAATCTGGCAAACACCCGATGGGAGTTGCTGAATCCTCAGGGTGTTACTGGAGCCAGCGGCGCGACTGTCACCAACCCGATGTCGGGTAACCTGGTGCTGACCAGTGCCAGCAAGCAGGTGCAGACATTTGCCCCAAACGCTCCTGGGTATTATGTGCAGTTGCCTGATGCAACGACAATTTCATCACCGGGAGCGCAGATATTTATCCTTAACAATCAAGGATGGTCGGGGAATTGGCCCATGCCAGTCCTCGATAGCGCGTCCAATTATATTGGCTGGCTGAAGCCCAACTCCCGCACTTCTGTCGATCTGTCCAGTACAGCGACGGCTACCGGCAATTGGACGCTACGGTCTAATGACGCGCTGTTAGATGCCGGTCTTGGATTTTGGGGTGGCGTCACATCCGGCACGGATACTACCTCTTGGACGTCTGGGTCAACTAGGCCATCCACTTGCGGCTTAACTTCTAAACTGGGTCTGGCGACCTACAACACCTCAAGCAACTCCCTCAATGTCTATACCTACTGCCCCGGCGATCCGCAGACCATGTGGTCGAATGGGGTGGCGGTTGACCTTACCAGCAACCCTTATAACGACATTGTTGCGCTGAATTCGACAACAGCAATAATGACTATCGGTAATATTTTCGGCTCCCCGACTTTGATCGGAATTACCACCAGCGCGCCAGCTTCCGGAAGCCCCCCCCCGACTCCGTCAATTGTTAATACTACATCAACGACGATCAGTGCGAACAGTAATGCTTTGGATGTTATCCCGGGGATTCCTGGTAGTGTTATCATGTACGGGACAGATAACAGCACCAACTCCAAATGTCGTGTTCATTATTGGAACGGGTCAAACTTTACAAACGGCACTGCTTCTAACAACGTCAACCTTGCTGGATCAGCATCTAATGCTGTGGCTGGGTTGTCACCTACACTCGCACATACGGCAACATTCGCTAGTGGGAGTATTTACATAAACAGGGCTGTTTTGTCCGGCGGCGGCAATACCCCAACACCTACTCTTGGGACAGCGACTACCATAGCATCGAGAGGTTCTAATTACGGTATTAGTACAATAGTCTCCGTAAATGCTACCACGTCCCTGCTGGTGTATACGGACAGTGGTGGTGCCTATTTGTACGGAAATGTTCTGACTGATACAGGCTCTGGCTTTACCCAGAATGAACGCTCCCTTTCATATTGGACAACGAATGTAGGCGCGTCATACCCTGGGGTGCAGTTCTATCCGGTAGCGGCAGAGAAGTATAATAACGGGCGCGTTATAGTTCTATTCTTGGATCTAATACCGACTTCTAATGCCTATGGCACAAGACTTTACGCGGCAGTTGTAAGCGTAAGCGCATCTGGTTCTCCGGTGATATCCCCTATAGTTCCAGTCCCCAACCAAAACGGCATCTTTGCGGGGAATAGCAGTCCGGCGGGCGGCAAGATAAGGGGCGCGGCAGGGAGCATTCCGTTGCTGGCATTCCAGACGCTATGCCCAACAGCTACCGCCCCGACCATTGCTCAGCGCACGCTCTGGCAACCCCTCTTGCTGGCATAGGTGAAGTATGAAAGCCCTAATTGACGGCTCGACCGTAATCTTCGCTGGACTTTCGGATGAGGCATCCTTTGATGTCACAAGCGGGTTGCTTGCAGACGGCCAGTTCCAGACGTTCGTGACCGGCGTCACCGCCCCCCTAATCATCCCGTGTGACGTAGCGCCAGACCCAACGATCCCGATGGAATGCTACAAAGTTGTCAACGGCAAGGTTATGCTGGACACTACCACGCTGATGGCCCTGGTCCAGACACTTGCCTCCAATCGGTCGATTATGTTCAACATGCGTCGAGATGCCAAGATCTCCGAAGGCTACCAACACGCTTCCGGCCAGACGCTTCAGACCGGCCCCGACGACCAGATCAACTGGTTGGGCCTGATGCTCCAGGCGTCCAGCAACCCCACCGGTAGCTTCACGGTTCGCACGCTGGAAAACGAGAACCTGACAATGACCGGTGCGGAAGTCATCGCCATGCTGTCAGCGATGGCGGCGTGGAAAGCGGGGATCGTGTTCGGGTGCGCGGCAGCGAAGGATGCGATGAAGGCGGCTGCTACGCCGCAGGACGCGCTGGCCGTGGACTTCAACCCGTAAGCATCGGCGTCATCGGTTTGTGCAGGCCCTCGGTTTCGAGGGCCTTTTTGTTTGTGGAGTCGCTGCCATCATGCCCGAACCCATCATCCTTGATTCCGAAGTCGCCAAGACTGTCGGGGGGTGGGCCGCCTCTATCCTGACGCTGATCGGCGGCGGCTACGCAGCGGTGCGTATCCGTAAAAAGGATGTGCGCGGCGACAGCCGGGAAGACCTTGCCGACGAACTCCTGAAGGAAATGAAGGACCAGCTAAAGGAAGCGAAGGTCCGTCTGGACGAAATCTACACCAAGTACAACGACCAAGTGAAAACCCTGGCCGACTCCGATGCGTCGGTGAAGGTGCTAACCAAGCGGGTTGCTGACCTTGAGGACGAAATCAAGGAATTGCAAACCGAAAACTCTGGCCTGCGCGCCGAGCTAAAAACCTTCATGGACAAGGCCAATCACCCCCAGAACCGCCGCAGGACGGACGCTCCCGGCATGAAATGGATGTCCGAAGGGACGAAAGATGAATGACATGCTTTCCTCTATCCCCTGGTATCACGTTTCCATTTGGACCGTGAGCCTGTTCGCCCTTTTCATCCACGCCCAAGTCATCGTTGTCGGCATGTTCGTCGGCTGGGACGCATGGAAAGGCGGCTCGACGAAAGCGATGCAGGATGTCGTGGCCATTGCCTCGATATCGGCCCTGTTCCTGCTCCTGCAAGGCGCGTGGGTGGCGAGTGGCGGCGTCTTGACCATTGAAGGCCATGAACTCGACCTGCTCTGGAAGGCGTTCGGCGCTGCCGTCGGCGTCATGTTCCTGCGCCATGTCCATGTGCGGAAATGCTTCACCTGCCTTCAGTGGAGGAAGGAGCCGCGCCATGACCATTAGAATGGCCCTTGTCGGGTTTTTGCTGTCGATGATCGTTAGCTGCGGGGTTCTGTCGATCAGCCTGATCCGCCCCGTCCGGTACGTCACACAGGTTTACCCTCCCTATCAAACCCTGAACTCCGACGGCACCATTGGCGGCCCCGCCGTCGATCTGGTGCGGTGCGCCGCCGGGAGAGCGGGGAAGTTCACCATGACCTACGGAACGAACTGGCCTGAGATTCAGAGGGATGTGCGCGACGGTCGGGCTGAAGCGTTTTTCGGCGCTCTCAAGACCGACGAGCGCGAGAAATACGCCACCAGATCCGACCCCATTGCCACTGCCGAGGTCATCCGCGTCACCATGCGGAACCGCCAGCCCCAGGTCCCGAAGCGTATAGCCATTAAGCGCGGTGCTGGAATTTCTGACCAGATAAAGCTGATGGCGGGTGATCGCTTTACCACCGTCGCCTACGACAATAACGATGATCTGATCGAGGCCCTGATCGCCAATGAAGCCGATATGTTCATCATGGACGGCCCGGTCTTTGATTATCAGGTGTTCCGCCTTGGTCGGTCGATGTCGCTGTTCAATGTCGCCCCGATGATCGAGGAGACTTACGGCGTCTATTTTTCAAAAACTTTTGTCATGACGCACCCCCAATATTTGAGGTTATTCAACGATGCTTTAAGGGCGTGCCGTAGATGACCCGCCAGATATCGGAAAACGGCTTAAAATTCATTGAGGGATGGGAAGCTCTTCGACTAACCGGCTACATGCCCACGCCGAACGATGTCCCGACAGCTGGATGGGGCCATACAGGGCCGGAAGTGAAGATTGGCCAGCAATACACCCGTGGCCAGGCCGTAGCTTGGCTTGATCACGACCTTGATATCGCTGAGGAAGAGGTCAATCGTGCGTGTCCAAATTTGACACAAAACCAGTTTGACGCTTGCGTCAGCCTTACCCACAACATCGGGGTGGGGGGATTCGAGCATTCCACCGTCCATCGCATGATCGATTCAGGACAAATACTGGCGGCGTCTGACGCCTTCCTTCTCTGGAACAAGCAGGCCGGTCAAATTCTCGACGGCCTAACCAACCGCCGCAAGGCTGAGCGGACCCTTTTTCTCACCCCTGATCCGATAGCATAAATAGCCTCGGAAACCCCGAAAGGACCACGATGAACCCGACTAACATCGCCACGATTGGCGGTGGCGCTGCCGCTGTGCCCGCCGTCATCCAAATTGGATCTCTCCTGGGAGTTGCCATGACCCCTGAACAGGCGGCGTCATGGATCTTCCTGGCTTACGCCATTTCCCATTGGCTTACCGGACAGATTTCCACGCTTGCCCCGGTGTGGGGCGCGGCTATCGGAAGCGCCTACAGGGCCGTCAGGCCGGTGAAGAATGATACGCCGGCTGCTGCTTCTCCTGCTCCTTAACGGCTGCGCCGCCGCCGAGCAGGACATTGCCGAGAAATCCACCCATTACCTCGACAGCCACGCCTTCGGCGTTCGTTGCGTCTGGCCCGGCTTAATCTGCCGCCCGGCCACTTTCCTTATCCCAAAAGCTATTAATAGGTGACTTCATGATCATGAAATTGATGGTCATCGCGCTGATCGGCGCGGTGGCGATGGGCCTGTCTGCCTGCACCGGCATCCCGGCCCAGGACATGGCCGCTATCGCTAGCGCCCTCTCAAAAGACCAGAGTTCCGTCTGCGTCACCGCGACCACGGCTTTCCCGCCCTTCGCCAACAGCCTGACCGTGGTTCGCGTCGGGCAGGGCGGCCAGGCGCCGGTCTGCAAATGAGCCAGCCCGATTTCAAGCGGCTGCTCTTGCTAGCCAAGCTTTCCTCTCTGGTCTATTCGATCAAGGTCGAAGACCTGGCCGGCGGGGTCGAAGCGCTGGAACTTGAGTTTGTCGGCGTCATTGAGGCGCCGGGATTTCAGGCTTTGGTCTGTACTGAGCCGGATAACTCGCAGATCGTCGTCTTTCGCGGGACGCCGGTAACATGCGGTCGCGACGTCATAGATGCTGTGGTCGCTCTCGGCTATGATGCGTGCCTCGATCACACTGACGTAGGCGCTGGTGCAAAGGTGCTAACGGCGCCATTCAATGCCGTAAGGGCGAAAATGGACGTTCTGCGTGGTCTGCTGGATCTCAACAAGCCGATCACATTTACGGGCCATTCTTTGGGTGCGGTGATGGCTCTTTTAGCACCGGCGCTTTTGCCACGAACTGTCAATACCTCGGTGTCCTGCTTCGCGCCATTCCAGGCCGCTAATGGTCGGTTCTGGCTTAGTCTGTATGGCGATCGCAGGATCCCGACGGTCGTCGGCCGGGCAGATGATTTTGCGCTCGGCTTCAATCATCTCGATTCAGTCACCCGGCATCCCTGCTCCATTCTTCACCTGGTCGGCGGCAGCTGGGCGTGGCAGCCATCCTGGCCGTTCTGCGATCAAAGCATCAGCGACCACGACGTCGATGATTATGTGGCCGACCTGGCGGCGCTGGCCGGCGCGTCGGTCGGGGTGTGATCCATTTCGTGGTCGCCGTCATCGTCGGCCGATACCGGGCATTTCGATTTTCCATCCTCCGGACGGCGATTGGCTGCATCAATCCAAGCATCACCGTTGCCGTAATCCGCCTTTGGCTGAACGAGAGGTGATCCATGCATAAAAATTGGCTTCATCAACGCGATCGACTGGTGATCGCGGCTTGGATCATCGGCACGTCGGTCGTCGAGCTGTGGGCCCAGCTTGTTAACGAAACAGCCCGATCCGCGCTGCAACCCCATCCAGACGAACACCACGCCACCACTCTGCGCCTGGTCGCACGATCCGGACAGCTGCTCGATACTCCTGAGGAATTTCACCGATGACCGATTCCCTTAAGACCTTTCAGCTTGCCGACCTGGCTCAATTTACCCGGGAAAAGGCTTTCTCCGCGAACGCCAGTCGCGACTTTGTGTTGCTGATGGTCGGCCGCGACAATGTTCATGAGGCTCTGAAATACGTCCTCAGCCGGGTCCAGACCTCGCTTTACCTGTCTATGTTTGGATTTGCAGACCCGGAGCTGAACGACCTCCTGATGGCGAAGGCGATGGACCCCAGCATCACGGTACTGATCACCCTGGATAAATCCCAGTCTGGCGGCGTCGGCGAGAAGAAGCTGCTTGATGTAGACCGTCAAAAAGACCTGCAGGCGTTCAACACCCATTTTGCCATCGGCCAGAGTGCGACTCACCAGATCAACCACACCAAAGGTTTTATAGCCGATGGCCTCGTCGGCGCCGAGGGATCAACAAATTGGAGCACCGGTGGGGAAGGGGTCTTCGTAAACGGTCAGATCGGTGGACCTAATTTCCGCGCGCAGAACAACACCCAAACATTTTTCACTTGCCCGGACGCTATCGCCCGGTTCCAGGCCCAGCTGATCGCCGAACACATGACCGCGGTAAAGCAGGAGGTAGCCGGAAAGGGGTTATGAAAAAACCCCGCCGGTAATGGCGGGGCTTTCCGGTAAACTGGGTGGATATCAGGCGGCTTTTGGTGTTAACAACCGAGGAAGATAGGCAAGAGCGGCAGGATCCCGCTTGCTGAAATATTCAGCTGCCTTTTTTGGAATCCATTCATAAAGAATATGATAGCGGACATCCGCGAGAAGTTCATTCGGATAGGCTTTTGCCTGAACCGGATCCCTTTTCCCGTCGTCAAATACGTGGCGATAGGTGGGAAGCTTCTTAGTATCGATGCCCTTTTCCTTGCGGAGCCACGCACAGAACATAAGTCCTTCTGAAATGTCCGGCCAGAGATGTTCCGGAAGCGTGTAGCCCATGGCCTCCATTGGGCCAACCAGCGTAGCAGCCAGCTCATTCAGGATTGAGAAATGTCCCGGCGGGACATTTTCCATGTTCGCCACCATGCGCCGAAGGAAATAGGGCATCTGGGGCTTTTTAATTTCCTTGAGCCGCTTTTCCGCCTCTATGAAATACCGGCGGACCTGACGACCAATCTCATTATTTTCCAGCATGGCCAGCTCCTTGGCCATGTCGATGGACCCATGGTACTCAATGGCTACCTTTGCTCCAGCGTAAGTTCTTGAAATCATTGTTCCCCCATTTTGGGGATCAGGATTTCCGCCAGTTTCGGAAGTCACCACATAATCCTGGCCCTCGACGAACCCGTACCTGTCGATCCGGTCTTTTACCCAGGTTGAGTAATCGCGCCCGACCTTCAGTTCAAAGTGGAGATAACGAAGGTTGACCGTCTGGATGGTTTCACCGGAGTGAATCACCGCGACAATGGGAAGTTGGTATTGAGCAGCTTGCTGTTTAGCCATTTATCAAAACGTCCTCATCAAAAAGAGCCGCTTGACCGATCCCGCCCAATATGGTCTGTATCGACCTGCCAATATCGAGGGGATGTTCGCTGCGGCTCGCCGACGCGAACTACATGAAAAGGCCGGAAGAGCTGGCAGGCTCCTCCGGCCAAATTCATGTCCGGTAACCACATTTTAAGGTTATTGCAACCGAAGCGCAACCCCCAGGGCACCCATCATCTACCGCGTAGAGTTGGTATATCAGTCGCCGGCGGCGGCCAACTGCTCGGGGTGCTCTTCCAGGTAACGGCACGCCATGATGGCCTCGCGATTGATCGGGCTCTGGCCGGCTTCACGCTTCTGGATGCCGCGTAAGGTGACGCCGAGGACTTCGGCGGCCCGGGCCTGGGTGAGGCCCAACCGTTTGCGCCAGGCCTTGAATTCGTCGCTGGTCATCGGTTATCCTCCTCAGAGGTGACACGGCTATTTGTTCCTGGCGGTGAGGCCGGTTTCCCGACCCCACCTTTCGGTCTTAGTAGGCTGCTTGAGTTCCCGTGAAGAAAATCAGAGCAACCAACAAGACCACCACCAAGAACCGCATACCGTGTCACCTCCTTGTTTGTCTTCCGGGACAATCCCCGTCGACAAAAAAAGAATAACGTACTCAGTACGTCATAGCAACATCAATTTATGAACTTAGTTCGCTTTTTTCGGAGTCGTCAATTCGGCTTCCGTCCGATCAGGTCATCCCTGGCGCTCTCTAGCGTGGCAATCACCACCTCGATGTCGGAACGCGGCGATTGGCGCTGAGACTCCTGCAGGAGCTGGATGGCCTGGTCGAGCTTTGAAAGGGCGGTGGCGATGCTTTCGATCATGGTCGGCATCCTGCCAGCGGCCGGAGAGGGCGGCAACGGGCAACTCACTACCTATCGATAAGATATTGATTCTGTTGATACGTATTGTCTGATTTTTGGATGATTTTCTACGGCATAAAGTGCCAATCAACCAGTTGATTTTAAATGAGAAAGTGGCAAATTATAAGGCTTACATGAACTGCACGGTGCATTGACGACCGCTTCGACTGTGTCCTGTCAGGCGGCGTCGATCTGTCGCGAGATCCACTGGCTTAGGCTGAGGCCCTCGGCGGCGGCTCTGATTGCCGCCTTGCGGTGCAATTCAGGCTCGGTACGCACCAGGATCTTACCGTTGAACGGCTTGTCGGGGGCCTCTCCCTGCTCGGCACAAAGGGCGAGATAATCGTCAATGCCATCGCGGAAACTGTCCAGCAGCTCGGCGGCGTTCGTGCCCTCGAAATGGATCACATCCTTGAGCCCGCCGACGGTCCCGGAAAAGGTCCCATCTTCTGGATCAAAGTCGATCGGTCCGGCAACATAGCCTTTGTATTCCATCATGGCTTAAACCCTGCGTTGGTGAGGAAGACGCGCACAGCATCCACAGCGCCTTTCTTGGCGGTAGGCTGGGGATGCGGTCGGTGGAAGATGGCGCGGACGCCGTTCAGGGTCATGGCGACCCGGCTTCCCTCCCGCTTTTGGTCCACCGTGCCGCCCAACGCGATGACCAATGCCTCGACATCCAACCAGCGGATGTCTGATTTGGTCGGACGGAAAAAAATCGCTAAAAGGACCTTGCGGTGCGCGTTATTCACGGAAATACGATAGCGGTTATCGCTATCATATTCAACAGAATATGATATCTGATAGCGATATCAAAAGTATATTGCCCCGCCGGCCCCAGCAGGCAAGAAGGGTGCCAAGCCTTGCTGTGGACCTCAATCGTCGGAGCGGAGCCACAGCGCCGCGCAACGACGGTAACGCGAGGTTTCCCGACCGGCGGGAAACCCGCCGGCCTTAAAAAGAAGGCTATTCGTAGCTGGCGTTCGTCGTATCAGTGTTCTTATTGTATTTAATGGTTATTTTTTCAACAGTGCACAAATCAATGTCGTGCCAAACCGCTGATGAGCTGTCTACAGTATAGATAACCTTAAGATCCCATGAGCATGTCTTGACTGCGCGATGAAACTTGATTTCCACGCGACCGCCATCCGGGATGGTATTGTCGCCCATGACATCATCGCCCCAATCATCGGCATGGCTGGGTGATACATAAACCGCATGCAATTCATATCCGGTCTTGTTGACCAGCAGGAAATCCTGTTTTGCGTCCTCGGCGAGCGCGGGTACCGCCGAGGCGATGAGCAAAAGGGCGGCAAGGGAAGGTAGTCTCATGTCGATGCCTCCAGACATTGTTCAAGAAGGTCGGTGTCTGCGCCGGCCTTCTAAAACAGGCTAAACTAAGGTAAGGGCGACGACCAGAGGCTAGCGATTGGGGAATGGGCAATGACAAAAAGCGGAATTCCCCAGGTGGACAGGCGCCGCGACTTGCCGGGTGACCGTCCGGAACTTGTGCAATCGCCGATCCCCCGGGCCGGATCGTTCGGGCGCAGCGCGGCCCTGGCGATCGATTTTGAAACCGCCAGCCAAGTGCGGGCCAGTCCCTGTGCCATCGGGCTGTGCTGGCTGGAACAGGGACAGGTCGTCGCCCGTGCCTACCGGTTGATCCGCCCAAAGGACAACCATTTCGCAAGTTTTAATATCGCGTTTCATGGCATCGGTCCCAAAGACGTTGCCCGGGAGCCTGAATTCCCAGAGCTGTGGGAGGAACTGCGGCCACATTTTTCAGACACCCTGCTGATCGCTCATAATGCGTCCTTCGACATCGCCGTCTTGCGAAAGACGCTGGACCTTTACCGGCTGCCCTGGCCGGACCTCGACTATTTCTGCACCATGCTGGCGGCGCGCCGGGTCTGGCCGCAGCTTGCCAACCACAAGCTTGGCACCGTCGCCGACCATCTCGGCATTTCCTTTCGACATCATCATGCGGGGGAAGACGCCGAGGCCTGCGGCCGCATCGCCTTGGGCCAGATGGCGGCGGTCGGGGTTGCGGAGCCGCCGCTGTTGGCGTCGGCCATCGGCATGACCTTGCGGCGCCTCGGTCAGACCGGCTGAGCGTAAACATGGTTTTCATAATATGGAAGGATAACTTCCACTTTTGGCGTTGCCGGTATTCGTGCGATTTGTGAGAGAAATAAGTTAACTAACAGAAAAAGCTACATTGTTATATTGGCTCATGGCTTGGCCCGGAATTTGCTGTCACTTCCCTAACCAATAAAACGGCGACCAACGATAAAAACCAAAATGGTTGCCGCGGGGAGGGGTGGATGACCGGTGTGGGTCCAGAGGACTCGATGTGCAAGGTTGCATGCGGCCGCGCGGGGGATGCGGGCCGTCATGCGCTGACCGGTGGGCACCCCTCCCGATTTTTCCTTTCCGCCATTGATCACCAACGCGGCCGACGGCCAGGCGATGCCTGCGGCCGACCAAGAAAGGTTGGGAAATGACCATCGACATGCTGAGCGATATCGAGACCAAGCTGGGACTTTCCCGTCGCGGCTTCCTGAGTTTCTGTTCCGCCATGGCGGCCACCATGGGGCTGCCCGAGGGTGCCGAGGCCGAAATCGCCAACGCCATCGCCTCGCCCAAGCGGCCGCCGGTGATCTGGCTGCATTTCCAGGAATGCACCGGTTGCACCGAAAGCCTGCTGAGGGCCGATCACCCGACCCTGGACAAGCTGATCCTCGAGGTCATATCGCTGGATTACCACGAAAGCCTGTTCGCCGCCGCCGGCCATCAGGCCGAGGCCGCCCGCAAGGCGTCGATGGCCACCAACAAGGGCAAATACGTGCTGATCGTCGAAGGCGCCATTCCGGTCAAGGACGGCGGCATCTATTGCAAGATCGGCGGCCAGACGGCTCTCGACATGCTGAAAGAGGTCGCCGCTGACGCCGCCGCGGTGATCGCTCTGGGGTCCTGCGCCTCCTGGGGCGGCATGCCGTCCACCGGCCCCAACCCCACCGGCTCCAGCGGCGTCCCCGACATCATCAAGGACAAGGCGGTGGTGACCATCCCCGGTTGTCCGGCCAGTCCCTACAACCTGCTGTCGACGGTGGTGCATTTCCTGGCCTTCGGCAAACTGCCGGCGCTGGATGAAAAAGGCCGCCCGAAATTCGCCTATAGCCGCCTGATCCACGAAAACTGCGAGCGCCGCGCCCATTTCGATGCCGGCCGCTTCGCCCAGGAATTCGGCGACGAGGGCCACCGCAAGGGCTTCTGCCTCTACAAGCTGGGCTGCAAAGGCCCGGAAACCTATGCCAATTGTCCGTCGATCCTGTTCGGCGACGTCGGTTCCGGCAGTTGGCCGGTGGGCACCGGCCATCCCTGCATCGGCTGCAGCGAGCAGGGCATCGGCTTTACCAAGCCGATCCACGCCCTGGCCGAGCCGAAATA
>Ga0007882_10001946_pt1 | contig 11803 bp, 3 predicted proteins | sample CryBogCBH12Aug01_FD_71195 | JGI IMG/M metagenome (GOLD analysis project Ga0007882, IMG submission 71195) | Freshwater microbial communities from Crystal Bog, Wisconsin, USA - CBH12Aug09.1 | ecosystem: Environmental > Aquatic > Freshwater > Lake | place: Crystal Bog, Wisconsin, USA | collected... | reverse complement strand
TCAACGGAAGTTATTTCATCAATTTCAACCTCAAGACCGTCATCGCCACCAACGCCACGGGCCTGACCAATGCGGTCGGCTTGACCCTCGACGGCTTCAACAACGCCTACATCACCGTCAAAAGCAACACCGTCATCCGCGTCACCCCGGCAGGCGTGAAGTCGGTGGTCGGCGTCATTAGTGTTCCCAACACTTCCCTGCGCGGCATCGCGTATCTCGCCAGTGGCAAGCTGGCCATTGCCGACGCCGGCAACAACGGCATCTGGCTGATGGATCCCAGCAATACCAACCTGTTCAATAATGCGATTCAATTCACGGGTTTCCATGGCGCGGGCGACACCAACGGACCGCCCTTCCTGGCCGCCTTCAACGGCCCGGAAAACGTGATTCAAGCGGGGAATGGCGTATTGGTAGTGGCCGACCGCCTGAACAACAAGGTGAAAATGGTGGATGCCTATGGCAATGTGACCCGAATTTTCGGGGTCAAATCCACTTATTGGGGCAAGGTGCCCAACCTGTTCACGCCGGGCTGGAATGACGGCACAGTGAATCCCGTCGAGGGGCAGGACCTCGTCCAGGCGCGCCAGCCTTACGGACTGGCACTGGATGCCAGCGGCAATCTCTACGACACGGAAGTTTATTATGACCTTTTGCGCGAAGCCACCGGCACCGGCTTGCAAGGTGTCGCTCCCGGCATTCCGCCACTCTACAAGAGTCCGGCCGGCATCGCACTCGATTCATCAGGAAACAATCTTTATGTGGCCGACAAGGTGAACAATGCCGTCCAAAAACTGAACCTGCTGAACAATCTGACCACGACTTTCCTGACGATCACCAATGGCATCAACCTGCCGGTCTCCGTCCTAACCGACACAAATCAGGATGTTTATGTGTTGAATCAGAATGCCGGCACGAACGGATCAATTCTCCAGTTTGACACCTTCGGCAACTTGATCGCCACCAATGTAACCGGCCTTAATCTGCCCACGGCGTTCACCATGGATGGCTACGGCAACCTGTTCATTGCGGAACAAGGCGGCAACATCCGCGTGTTCGGTTCGGGCGTTTCCAACATCCTGGCAACCATAACCAACGCGAATGTGTCGCTCCAAGGCATTGCCATTTTCGATGACGGCGCCATCGCCGTGAGCGATGCCGGCAACCAGGTCATCTGGACGATTAATCCCATCACCAAGAAGTACACCCGCCTGACCGGCCAGTTCAACGTTCCCGGCACCACCTTGGGTTCGTCCAATTTCGCCAAGCTTTACCAGCCTCATCAGCTAGCGCGCGCCGGGGGCAACCAGCTAGTGGTGGCCGATTTCGGCAACAACCGACTGGTCACCGTCACGCGGGCGGGTTCCATCACCAACGTTTTGAATACAACCAATGCCAGTGTCTGGTTCGGCCAGATTGGCGACCCGGTTTTAAACACGAGTTCGAAATTCCCGGCAATGGTGCAGCCTTACGGCGTGGCGGTCGGCCCGAGCGGCGCTGTTTATGCTTCGGAAACCTATTTTGATGACATCCGCGGTTTAAATGCTTCCGGACTTACGGCACCCCTTCCGGGTCCTTTTGATGTGCTACCCTATTTCAACCTGCCGGCGGGCATTGCATACGATCCATACGGAAACAATGTCTTCATTGCCGACCCGTCACAGAACGCCGTGCAGATCCTCGACCTGCAAAGCAATGTGACCAGCACCTTCCTGTCGTCGCTCGACGGCTTGAGCCAGCCGGCGTCCGTGCTGGTGGACACCAACGAATACATTTACGTGCTCAACCAGAACGGGGGCGCGAACGGCTTCATTTCCTCATTTGATATCTATGGCAATTTCCTGGGAAATGTTGCCACGGGGCTGACCCAGCCGACCGCTTTCCTATTGGACGGCTACGGCAATTTCTTCGTGGCCGAACAATCCGGTAACATTCGCGTTTTTGGCGAGGGCATTTCCAACACGATTGTCACCATCACCAATGCCAATGTCTCCCTGCAGGGCATTGCGCTGTTTGACGACGGCAGCATTGCCGTGAGCGATGCGGGCAACCATGTCATCTGGTCCATTAACTCCATCACCAAAAAATACACCCTGCTGACCGGCAAGCTGGGAGTGCCGGGCACCACGCTCGGTTCGGCCACTTTCGCCAAGCTGAACCAGCCGCATCAGTTGTCCCGCGCGGCCAATAACCAATTGGTGATTGCCGATTATGGCAACAACCGGCTCGTGACCGTCAGCCGTTCCGGCGCCATCACCAACGTCCTGAATTCCAGCAATGCCGACGTGTGGTTCGGCCTTCCGGGCGATCCGGTATTGAACACGGGGCCGCAGTTCGTGCCGATGGTGCAGCCTTCCGGCGTGGCCATCGGTGGCGGCTTTGTTTTCGCGTCGGAACTATTTTACGACGATATCCGCGGCCTGACCGGCTCCGGCATCAATGCCGCGTCATTCAATCCCGGCGTTCCCCTGCCCGTCTTCGCCCAGCCGGCCGGCATTGCCCTTAACGCCGAGGGCAACACGCTGTTCATTACCGACACCACGAACAGCACCATCAAGGCCCTGAACCTGGCCAACAACACGACCACCACTTTCCTAACGGCCAGCAATGGTCTTTACCAGCCGGTGGATGTCGCCGTGGACGGCAGCGACAACCTATACGTTTTGAACCAGGGCACGGGTGGCAACGGCTCAATCTATGAATATGACCAATTCGGCAACCTGCTGACCACGAACGCGGCGGGCTTGGCGCTCCCGACGGCGATCAAATTAAAATACAATGGCGATCTCTACGTATCCGAACTCAGCGGCGCGGTGCAATTATTCAGCGGCGGCACGTCCAACACATTGGTGACCATCAATACCAATTCCAGCGTGCAATTGCAGGGCATCGCGATACTCGACAATGGTTCCGTGGTCGTCAGCGATGCCGGCAACGACGTCATCTGGCAGATTGCCCCGGGGGCCACCAACGCCACGATCCTGACCGGCGTCCTGGGCACGCCCGGCGCAACGCTGGGAGGTTTTGGTTTCGCCAAGTTGAACACCCCGCTGCGGCTGGGTACGGCGCTGGGCGGTCAGCTCGCCATCGTGGATGCCGGCAACAACCGGGTGGTTATTGCAAACGACCTCGGCTCCATCACCAGCGTGCTCGGCTCCACCAATGCGAACCTGTGGTTCGGCGAGCCGATTGACCCGGTGCAGCCGGGCAGTCCGAATTTCGTCGCGATGCTTTCGCCGGTGGGCATCGCCTTGAGCCAGTCGGGTACGGTTTATGTTTCCGAAACCGTTTACAAGGACATCCGGGGAATTTTGAGCACCGGCATTTATCCCCTACCCCCGCCGCCGGCCGCCCCGCTCAACCTCGTAGCGCAGTCCACTTATGGTCAGGTGGCCTTGACCTGGTCGCCCTCCCTTGGAGCGACGAATTACATCGTAAAACGTTCGCAACATACCGGCGGACCTTACACCGTGATCGGCAGCACCAGCAGTACCGGTTATACGGACACCACCGTATTGAACGGGACACTTTATTTTTACGTTGTCTCGGCAGTCGATGCCGGTGGCGAAGGCTTCAACTCGGCGGAAGTCAGCGCCCAACCGCCGTTGCCCCCCGTGCCAGATCCCGTTATCGGCTATGTGGATTTCCCGGCCAGCGCGACGCCGGAGTACACCTCGGTATTCCATCCCGAGTCCTCGTTCGTTTTGAACAATGATGCGCCGATTGTCATCAAAGGCACACTTGGGACCCAGAGTTATTACACGGTCGGAACCACCGGCAGCACGATTCCCGACCCGACCACAAATTCCTCCTCCGCCCCGGTGGGTTATCAAGACGGTTTGTCAGCCGGAGCAGTGACCCTTTACGATGTCAACCCGCACCTGCCTGATTTCATCATCAAGGCCCTCGGCGCCAAAAACGACGGCAGCCCCAACAGCGGCATCGTGCAGGCGCGCTTCCAGTTTGTGACGGCCAACCCGAACATCTCTGGTAATAACGCCGCGCAGTTCTTCATCAGTGATGTCACCGCCAGCGCACATTTGTATTACACCATTGACGGCTCGGATCCGTCGGTAACCAATGGCATTGATCTGGGAACCGTAGCGACGCCGACGAACTTTTGGACGGTTGGCTTTCCCATAACCACCAATACGGTTATCAAAGTTATTGCTGTGCATCCGAATTACCAGAACAGCGCCATAGTCAGCACCACCTTTTCGCCATCGAATTTCGTGGCCAACACCATTAGCTTCGGCTTCGCCAATGGTGAAGCCTCAAGCGATTTCGTGGCATCACCCGGCCAGACTTTCTACGCGCCGGTGACCTTGACCATGCTCCCTAACACGCCGGTTTACAGTCTGCAATTTAATTTGGTGGCGACCAATGCTGGCCCCAACCCGGGACCAGCTATCACATCAGGAGCCTTTGATTTCAGCTCGTTCCTGATGCAGCCGGATCCGAACAATCCCGGCCTTTACATACCGATACCGCCATTCATGTTTGTCGCTTTTGGAACACAACCAAGGCCGGATTCCAGCAGTTTCTTGTATGATGGCAACTGGTTCCAAAGCCTGCTTTTGACCAATCTTTCCAACAACCTTCTTGGAGTCGGCTGGATTGAGCGTTACAGCGAAACCAACCTATACAATACCAAGGCGCAAGATTTGCTGACCTACTCTATGGCGCACGATGTTCTGCATTCCGGCGGCAACGGGCTGATAGAAGTCGGCGGCTATGCTTTCCAGGTACCAATCACGGCCACCAACGGTCAGACTTACTCAATTCAAATCGGCCGGCCTTCCGCCACCCTCGACGGTGTCGGCGGACCGGGCTCCGATGTCTTTATCGCGGCTCCGACCAACAACGTGGGCAGCGGTTCGCCGGTCAGTGCCCTCAAGTTTGTAACCTGCGGCCAGCGGAAATATCTAGCCGGCAGCGTCTATCCCTTCCGCTGGTTTAATGCTGGGGATTTCGGTTCGAGCAACATTGTCAACTCAGATGTCGAGCAAGTATTTCAATCGGCCGTTTATGGTTTAAACGCCCCGCCCAGCGACACCGATTTCTTTGACGGGATGGACTCCTGCGGCGGCAATTATGTGGATTTGGGCCACGGTTATTTGGAATTCAATTCCTTTATTTCGGGCCCCAGCGCCACGGATCCCTTGTTTGATGGAAATGACACCAGCATTAACCAAATCGCTTTTGGCGACGGAGTGCTGGATGTATGTGACGTTTACCTCACTTTCCGGCGCTCGCTCGACCCGAGTTTAAATTTCTTCAAACGCTACTGGGTAAACGGCCAGCGTGTTGCTGAAATTGCGCCAAATATTGCCGCGCATGTTGCGACCCGCAGTGCCGCGGTTGCCAAGGCCGTTCAGCCCAAGGTTCCGACTCAGCCAAGAAACACCTTAGCGCCGCAGGTCAACTTTTCGGCCGTCGACGCCGGTGGGGTGGCCGGCCAGACCGTGCAGGTTCCTATCACGGCCGACATTTTTGGCAACTATCCGCTGCGTCTGCTCATGCTTAATCTGAACGTCACGCCGCTGGATGGCGCGCCGCCGTTGTCCAACGCAGTAAGTTTCGTACAGAACACCACGCTGGGCACGCCAGCAATTAAAGCAGCCTACGGTAACGGCAATTTCTCCGCCGCCTGGCTGAACAATACCAACGCAGGTTTGTCCGGCACCAATGTCCTACTTGGCACCTTACTCGTTCAAATACCAGCTGGTGCGCCGGGCAATTCCACTTACGCCGTGCATTTCGATCATGCCTCGGCCTCGCCCAACGGCCTGGCCTCGTTCCCGAGCCAGACGTTGACCGGGATCATCACCTGCACCAACGCCACCCTGACCGGCAATGTGGCCCGTCCGGCGAGCAGCAAGACCAGCCTGTCCAGCCCGAACAGTTCCAGCTACGCAGACGGTATCCCCGACTTATGGCGCCTCCGCTGGTTTGGCACCGTGCACAACCTGCTCTCCGTTTCCAATGCGTGTCCGTCCGGCGACGGCATCAACAACTGGCAGAAATATGTCGCGGGCGTAAATCCGAACGTGGCGCATAACTTCCCCGTCACCAAAGTAAAAAAAATGCCATCCGGTTCCAGTTCGACGTTTCACTGGCCGTCCGTCAGCGGGAAAAAATATGTCATTGAACGGTCGCTGAGCCTTTTCGACGGCAGTTGGACAGCCATCGCCACTAACACTGGCACCGGCACCGATCTACAATTCACCGACACGGATACCGGCAAGGTGAAATTCTACCGTGTGCAAATTTTGCCTTGATAAATCAAACCCGCACAGCATTAAAAAATATGAAACGCCTGATTTACCTTGTCCCACTTGCGGTATTATTAATTTGCGGGAGCAGGTTAGAAGCCGCCCCCGTCAATCCCACGCAAGCGGCTAACGCCGTTCGAGGTTGGCTCAAGGCTGACGGCACGCCGCTGGGCGCAAAACTTGGAACACAGATAGGTCGTGTCGAAAGCTTCAAGGATAAAACCGGGGTGACTTTATATTATGTGGTAAACCTCAAACCTTCGGGGTTTGTGATTGTGGCGGCGGATGACGCCGCAGAACCCATCGTCGCCTTTGTCAGCGAAGGCCGCTTCGATCCGTCGGAGAAAAATCCGCTGGGCGCCTTGGTTACGCGGGACTTGCCCAACCGCATCGCCAACGCCAAAAAAATCTCCGGCACGCAGAAAGCCAATAAAATCCAGATTAAGTGGAAAAATCTGATTGATGCGTGGCTGAACATTCAAGACGGAAAAACAGGCGGAACAAGCCCGGCAAAACCGAAATTCGTGTCTTCAATTTCTGATTTACGGGTCGGCCCGTTGCTAGTAACAAGCTGGGGACAATCCACCGACGCGCATGGCAACGCGTGTTACAACTATTTCACCCCACCGCATGAGGCGGGCAATCCGAGCAATGTTGTATGTGGCTGCGTGGCAACCGTCATGGCGCAAACGATGTATTACTTCAAGTATCCAAATACGGGGGTCGGTACAAATATGTTTACGTTCACCTTTGATAACAACCCGGTGCTCTGGGACTGGCCGTTGCGGGGTGGCGACGACAAGGGCGGTGTTTACGATTGGGCAAGCATGCCAGCGAACCCCAACAGCGTCACCACTACAACCAGCCAACGCGCGGCCATAGGCCGGTTAACATATGACGCGGGTATTTCCGTGAACATGATGTATTCCGACACGGCAGCTGGCTCCGGCGCATTCATGACAAACGCCAAGGCAGCCTTGGTTACCACCTTCAAATACAGCAACGCCATTCTGACCGAATCCAATTCGATCAACACAGGCTATGATTTGGCCGATATGATCAACGCCAACCTTGACGCGAAGGCGCCGGTCATTTTTGGCATCGACAATTCCGTGGGTGGCCACGCCGTGGTCTGCGACGGCTACGGTTACGACGCATACAATACCTTGTATCACCACATTAACATGGGATGGGACGGCGTGGACAATGCCTGGTATCACCTGCCGCTGCTGGATTTAACAGACACGGTTCCCTACAATAATTTTAACGCCTGTATCTACAACGTTTTTACAAACGGATCGGGTGAAATCATCAGCGGCCGAGTGCTGGATGCAAATGGTTTGCCCATAGCCAACACGCTGGTTTCGGCCGCAAACACGCAAAGCACCAATTGGGTGGTCACGGACACACATGGAATTTATGCCTTTTCCGGCCTATCCTCGGGAACTGCTTATACCATAACCGCTCTCGGCAACGGATTCGCGCCAGCCAGCCAGCAATGTTCCACCGGATTGTCCGTCGACAACTCGCCGAACTGCGGCAACAAGTGGGGAATCAACTTTGCACTTCAACTCGCACAACAACAGCCTTATTTCATAATTCAGCCGGCTAATCAAACCGTTACGGCCGGCAGTGCAGCTTCCTACAGGGTCATTGTTATCGGCCAGTCGCCATTGACATTCCAGTGGCAATATCAGCCCTCCGGCAGTTCCAGCTGGTCTAATTTTTCGGATGGCACCGCTGTCAGTGGTTCACAAACATCGGTTTTGATAATTAATTCCACAACCCTCGCCCTGAGCGGAGAGAATGTACGCTGTAACGTCGGCAACACGCTAGGGACAACTAACAGTTTCGCCGCCAGCCTGACGGTCAACGGTATCTCACCGTCATTCAGCCTGCAGCCTTCCAGCCAGTCGGTGGTGGCCGGCACAAACGCCGTCTTCACGGCCTTTGCCACAGGCACCGCACCCATCACATACCGATGGCAATATCAACCCAGCGGCAGTCTCACTTGGAATGATGTCGTCGATGACGCCACCAATTCAGGATCACAAACGTCCACGCTGTCGATAAACCCAACGGATCTGACATTAAATGGGAAGCCTTTGCAATGTATTGCCGCCAATGCATGGGGCAGCACCACCAGTACACCGGCTTACCTGTTTGTGACGCCGAATAATTCCATGCCGATATCCGTTTATACTCTGGCGGGCTTCCCTGCCATCACGGGGTCCAGCAACGGCATCGGTACCAATGCCCTGTTTTTCAATCCTCGCGGCATCGCGGTGGATGCAAACACAAATATCTTTATAGCAGACATGGGCAATCACGTCATTCGCATGCTTTCGCCTAGCGTCTCAGGTTGGTCGTCAGCGACCATAGCGGGGCTTGCTGGCAGCTTTGGCTCTGCGGACGGCACCGGGTCCGTTGCACGTTTCAACGGCCCCTATGGCATAGCTGTTGATTCGGCCGACAATGTATATGTTGCCGACACCGCCAATCATACCTTGCGCAAGGTAGCACAATCCGGAACCAATTGGACGGTCACAACCATCCTTGGACTCGCCGGCACGAGCGGCACCAATGATGGAAGCGGCAGCGCCGTTCGCTTTAATCTGCCCATGGGACTGGCTGTTGATTCATCCGGAAATTTGTTCGTAGCGGATGAAGGCAACCAAATTGTCCGCAAGGTTTCTTTTAATGGCATCAACTGGACCGCCACAACTCTTGCCGGTCTGGCAAAACATTCGGGCAATACTGACGGCACCAATTTCGTTGCCCGCTTCGGCAACCCCTATGCCCTTACCGTGGACGGCAGCGGCCGCATTTTTGTCGTAGATCAGTATTACAACTGTATTCGTCAAATCACCCCGAACAATTCCAACTGGGTAGTCACCACGATTGGCGTCAGTGCCGCCAACGGCGGGAGTACTGATGGATCCGCAAATGTCGCCCGGTTCAAACAGCCGACTGGTATTGTGGCCTCACCGGATGGAGACCTTTATGTGGCCGACTCTGGAAACAATACCATCCGGCGCATCGCCCCAAACGGGCTGGGCTGGTCAATTTTCACTGTGGCCGGTCTTGCCGGCAGTCCCGGCAGCGTGGACGGAACCGGAACAGCCGCGCGCTTGAGCACCCCCTTTGGCATCGCGGTTGATTCCTTCACAAACCTCTACATCACCGACTTATTCAACGACACTATCCGCGGCCCCGCTCCGGTGGTCACCCCCACCCCGTCAATAGTCAATCTTGTCAAACTAGCCGCCCCGCGCACGTTCACTGTCTCTTGGAACGCCGTTGCTGGCCATGCCTATCAGGTGCTATACAAAACCAATTTAATCCAGTCAGCCTGGTCTATTTATACTAATATCACGCCCGGCAATTGGACGGGTTCAGTGTCCATCACGGTAGCTTCCGATCCTCAGCGCTTTTATCGCGTTGTGCCGGCTCCGTAATTAAAGGCTTGGTCCAAAACGGCGTGTCTACGGACACGCCGTTTTTATTTCCCGTCGCTCAACCGACGCAGATACTCGAAGGCGTAGAGGCCGGTGTCGTGGCCATCGGCCCAGACCGGGGCCACGGCGTAGCCGCCGATGCTTTTCAGCCGCACCAGTTGGAAGGCGTTCGCGGCATAGGGCTTCGCAGGATTCTTATAGAGGTTGCCGAGGATATCCGTCTCGCCTTTACAGCCGGCGCAGGGACAAGCCCGGCGCAAGGTCTCCAGCGGGATGAAATCCTCCCGGCCATCATCCCATTTCACGGCCAGTTCATTTCCGATATGTTGGAGGTCCAGCGGTCGCATGACCGGAGCTTATTTTTTTCGCGAGCGCGCGTCGATATAATCCGACACGAACGTTCGTGAAACCATGCAACGATGCATCGTGAATCGTTACTGCGGGGGCATTGCGCGGTTCACGGTGTTACGCTCAGGCAATGGCCCCGGGTCGGATTCCTTTCCCCGGCTGGCCGGAATGAAGGAACGGCCGCTTGCCGCGTCGCCCGGTTTGAGCTAGTTTGCGCGGATTATGGATGACACCTCGTTTGCCGCCACCCCGCCGCCCCCGCCGTTGCCGCCGCCGCCGGTCATCACGCCACCCGCGCCCCGGCCGCGCCGGAGCTATGGCTGGATGATAGCGACCCTCATTCTGGCCGGGCTGCTGGGCGTGGCCGGTCTGGTCATCGTCGCCGAGTTGGCCACGAGCAAGCTGCCCTTCAACCGCGGGGCCAAGGCGGCCAGCGCCCGCGAGGTCGGCCCCAAGCTGGAGGAATGCGTACTGGAGGACAATGATTCCCAAAACAAGATCGCCGTCATCACCATTGACGGCGTGATCTCGGAACACGCCGATGCCGGGGACGGCAATAATCTGGTGGACCTCGTGAAGGCACAGCTTGACCGTGCGTCGGATGACAAACACGTGAAAGCCGTGCTGCTCAAGATGGATTCTCCCGGCGGCGAAGTGCTGGCCTCGGATGAAATCTACAATGCCGTGCGCGCCTTCCAGGAGGACGAAGCGGATGACCACGGCAAGCCGGGCCGCAAAGGCAAGCCGGTGATCTGCTCCATGGGCAGCCTCGCGGCGTCCGGCGGCTACTACATCTCCTCGGGCTGCCGCTGGATCGTGGCCAATGAGCTGACCATCACCGGCAGCATCGGCGTGATCATGCACGGCTGGAATTATCGCGGCCTCATGGACAAGGTCGGAGTGGAGCCGATGACCTACAAGAGCGGCAAGTTCAAAGATATGCTCAGCGGCGAGCGCGCGGCGACGGATATCCCGCCGGAGGAACACGCGATGGTGCAGGGCCTCATTGATGAGACGTATCAGAAGTTCAAGGACGTCGTCGCCGAAGGGCGCGGCGCCGCGCATGAGCTCAACAAAAAATCCGGCAAAGCGCTTGCCGAGAACTGGCAGGACTTTGCGGACGGCCGCGTGGTCTCCGGCACGCAGGCCTTGAATCTGGGCCTCGTGGACGAGCTCGGTGATTTTGATGAGGCGGTGGACCGCGCCATGGACCTCGCGCATCTCCCCACGGCCAACCTCGTGGAATATCGGGAGCGCTACGACCTGTCGAACTTCCTTTCGATGTTCGGCCAGAGCAGCCAGGCGCACAACCTCAAGCTCGACCTGGGTGTCGAAGCGCCCAAACTGCGCCCCGGCCTGATGTATTACCTCTACGCGCCGTAAGCGATGAAGCACGTCACCGTCGTCCTCCACCCGCTGGTACAGCACAACCTAACGCGGCTGCGCGACGCGCGGACCGGACCGCAGGAGTTCCGCCGGTTGCTCGGGGAGATCGCCGCGCTGATGACATACGAGGCCACGCGTTCGCTGGGGGTGAAAACCGTTTCCGTCCGCACGCCGTTGGAAAAGACCACCGGCGGCCAGTTGGAAAAGGAAATCGTCCTCGTGCCCGTGCTGCGGGCGGGCTTGGGGATGCTCGATAAAATCCTGGAACTCGTCCCCCACGCGCGCGTCGGTTTTCTCGGTCTCAAGCGCGATGAAACCACGCTGGCGGCGCACTTCTAC
>Ga0007882_10001944_pt1 | contig 11805 bp, 13 predicted proteins | sample CryBogCBH12Aug01_FD_71195 | JGI IMG/M metagenome (GOLD analysis project Ga0007882, IMG submission 71195) | Freshwater microbial communities from Crystal Bog, Wisconsin, USA - CBH12Aug09.1 | ecosystem: Environmental > Aquatic > Freshwater > Lake | place: Crystal Bog, Wisconsin, USA | collected... | reverse complement strand
TATTGAATTACAATATTTCATAACTTTGTATAACAAAACAGTATCTATGAAAAAGCTATTACTTATGTTGTTTTTACTGCCTTGCGTCTCTTATGGGCAGATATGGTATGTTGCTCCGGTATTAGACAGCACTGTTTTTAATTTTTCCGGTACAGATACTTTATCGCATCATGTTTTGTCGAGTCACTATATTCCGGGTGTAGTCAGTATTGATACATCATCAACAACCTTGTGGCGGATAGGGAATACATTGAAGCCGGGGTTTACGACAGGTACAGTACATACACATGGCATAATGACTGATACACTTAATCCATATCCCACTCATGCAAATGATTATTTTAAACTGAAGGTTGGAGCAAACATACCAAATTTCATTGTTGATTTCTGGCATCGGTATGATATGGACAGTTTACATGCAGGTGGAATAATTGAGTTTTCTACTGATTCGTGTAGCACATGGATGAATGTTGCATCTTGTACCAGTTCTTTTCATTTTGAAAATTTCTACACATCTCTTGATACCATACTCGGAGGACAAGCAGCATTTACAGGGCATAGCAGCGGCACACAATATTCCCGCTTTGAAGTTGCCAATTGTTTTGGTGTAAAATTGACTTCAACAAGTTGCTATGTTCCATTTTCAACACCTGTATATTTCAGATTCAGATTTGTGAGCGATACAACCACCTCAACCAATTCGGGATGGATAATTGATTCTATCAAATTTGAGTTTATGGATTGTGTGGGTGGCACTGAAGATATTGCGCATAACAATACTATAGAAGTATCTCCCAACCCTGCCTATTCCAGTATCACAGTAACTTCTGCCAATCCCATTGACAAAATAACTATTACAAATCTACTGGGGCAACAAGTATATCATAGTAATACTCACAAAGAAGCGGAAACAATTGATGTATCCCAATTACCTAAGGGCATGTATTTTATTTCTATTAACAATGGTGAGGTGCGGAAGTTTATAAAGGAGTAGGACTTATTGACTGCCCTTATTTAAGTTCCCTAAGTGTACGCATGGTCGCGAGGAATTCATTTTCGTAACGGGGGGCAATATCCGAAGTCATGTCCATGTAGAGTTGTATTCCCTGCCCTAGTTTGTTAATCATGAATACCATGTAAAGTATATGTTCCATACCATTGTCATCATAGCTGCCTTTTAGTACCATTGAGTTTTTGAATGTAGCGGGGAAATCTTTATCGAGGTAGGTAAGTGTTTTTTCAATCTTTATTCCTTTGCCGTTGAATGCCTGTCTTTTCTGGATAGAGAATGTACTGATGTCGTTCTTGTAAGACCGTGCATCATCTATGAACAACATCATTGCGGGAATAATGTCTATTCCTTTTGAATCGACAATAGGAGAACGTTTGAATACATATTTTACAGTTCCATCAGTTGACTTACTTGCGAGAAACCAATTGTCGTTTGGCATCATGATGTGCAGTTTAGCCTCGTCTATATCAAACTCCATTTTGAATGTAATCTTACCTGCCTGCTTTCCGTCTTCTTCATAAAAACTCCAATCGCCATCCCTAATACCATTCTTAAAATTTCCCTCTGATTGCTTGCTGCCATCTTCTCTGTAGTAGGTAGTCCATCCGTTTTGCTTGCCAGTTACAAAGGTTGATTTATCCATTATTTTGCCGTTGGGATAGTATTCTTCGTATATACCATCCAATTTGCCATTGAGGTAATTTTCTTTTGCAGACAGGCTACCATTCTCTGAATACCAAAGATGCTCTCCGGCTTCCTTTCCTTTTTTATATTCACCGATATGTTTCATCTGTTTGTTGTGATAAAACCAGCAAAACTTACCGTCCTTTACTTCGGGGTTGACTGAGGAACATGGTCCTGTCATTTGTACCTGCATATTATCAAGATAAAAATCGGTCCTAAGCCATTTATTTCCTGCTTTGGTATCAACACGAAGAAATTTGGCATCTTGTTTTGAACATACCTCCCAACGTGCATCCAAAAAAGTACTATCCTGTGCTAAACATAAATTGAAGAAAAACAATAGAATAGCTATAAAATATAATTTCATATAAGCAAAATATAAACTGCTGCAAATGTCTGATTTATTAGACAGAAAGCGTGTATTATTTGAGCGGTAAACTAAAAAAAGCGGGTGGGATTAATAACCGAGGTACTATTTTAATAATAATTGTAAAACCTCAGCAGCCGTAAACACAGAAATATCACTTTTTTTAAAACCCTTTTTATCTCTTGAAATAATCGCTTTAATATCGGGATTACTAATAGCAGAATAATATTGTATCGCATCCTCAAAATCGGCATTACCTGACGCAAGCGCATCCTTAATTACCGACTTATTTACGTCAATAATTTTGACCAATGCAACGAAGTCATTTAAGAATTCAATAGTCTTTTTATGTCCGTATGATTGCCTTAAAACGTAGTAAACAATATTTACCGATATAGCAGCAATGTGTAATTTTACTTTTCCATTTTCGGCTAAATCGAACAAAGTGGCAGCATCTGTAGAGAAAGGTTCTCTGGATGACAAAAGATCTATAAGGATATTTGCATCAACAAACAGGTCTTTCATTTGGCGGTATATTTTTTGTGAAGTTCTGTAGCTATTAAATTTTTGTACTCAAAATCTTGGGGTAAGGATATTATTCCTTTTAGTTTTTTGACTTTGGATGAGAAATTTTTATGCTTTGCATCCGCATTCACCGGTAAGCTTTTTAAGTAGTTCTCGACGATGTCGGACAAACTCCTGCCATTATCTGCGGCGTACTTTTTCGCAACATCAATAACCTCTGCTTCTATTGTCAATGTTAGCTTTGTTGTCATTACACGTATGTTTTGATATACAAATATACGTGTATTATTTTAATCAGGAAAGAAGAAATAGCTTCTGTCTATGGCATAGTGAAGTTGATAAAATAAGTATATTTACGTTTGACAATGACGATTATGAAAACAGAAGATCAAATTAATGTATTCTTATCGCAGTATGACGAACAGGTATTTGTCCTTGCGCGTAAACTTAGGGAAGTTCTGTTGGCAAATCTTCCTGAAATCATTGAGCAATTAGATATAAAGGCAAAGATGGTTGCCTACTGTTACGGGCAGCGGTATGCTGATATGATTTGTGTAATCATACCTTCCAAGAAAGGTCTTAAACTGGGGTTAAACAGAGGCACTGAATTGCCTGACCCGATGGGTATGCTTGAAGGAAAGGGGAAAATATCGAGGTATGTTGAGATAAAGTCTGAGGAGCAAGTATTATCTAAGGCTTTACGAGCGTTAGTGCTAAGTACCCTTGAATTATATAAGCGAAACTGAAAATTTAATGAAAAGTATTTAATTTTACCCAATGAATAAGTTGTTATTTTTGATATTATTTATATCATTGACCTCAGAAGCGAGTGGTCAGAAAATAAGGTTGACAGACCCTAATAACCGCTGGGTAAAATCGGGTGGAGGTACAACAATCTGTCCTTACCACAGAATAATCACTTATGGTACAGATTCTATAATATCTGGCAGGAATTACAAACACTGGGTGGAACAAATTGATATACTCTCAACCAGTGGGTGTTATGTTACTTATCCTACAGAGAATTATTATGTGCGAGAGGATACAGTTGCAGGAATAGTGTATTATCGAAATCTAACTATAACTTCTATACCTGATACTGCAGAGCATGTATATTTCAATTATAACTTAGTACCCGGTAATACTATCAGCTACCCCGGCTCTATTAGGGATAGTGTTGTATATATTGACTCAACTTTGATTAATGGAAAGTATCACAAAATATTTTACATGGGTTCGAACGGAACTATGGATTTATACACATTTGTAGAGGGTATCGGCAGTATGAAGTATCCTTATGTAAACTTCATGGATGGATGTTATACCGCTTATGAAGATTTGATTTGTTTTTCACAAGGTGCTACGAATCCGGTGATGAATTTTCCGGTGTATAATTGTTATGTAGTTCCGCCTGATACATTTCATAACTCATTGAGTTGTGTCGCAGTATCAGTTGATGCATTAGATAAATCAATTCCTACCATTACAATATTTCCCAATCCTGCTACTACACAGTTGACAATCAAATCAACGCAACCATTAAATCAAATAATTATTACTAATCTATTAGGGCAGACTGTATATTATTGCAATACTCTTATGGAAGAAGTAAAGGTTAACGTATCGAATCTGAATGCAGGTTTGTACTTGGTGAAAGTGAATTGTACAGAAGTGCAAAATTTTACGAAGCAATAGAAAGAGCATTAAAAATTTTGAAAACGCCGATTAGACTTATAATTGATTAGCAAATAGATAGTGGATAAGGATATTTATTGCGTCAGTTTCACTAATCTTTGCGTAGTACTATTAAAAAGTAAAAATATGCGGTCTGTAATAATTCTATTAATGGTTTTTATTGGTGTAGGTTGTGTTACTACAAAAAAAGGCAACAGACAACATTATACATTGAATGGTACATGGATACCTACAATGCAAGAAATAGGAGGTGCAGCACTGCCCGGTACTATGCTTGAAAAAGAACTACTTGTTATATCAGACAGCAACTATACTTTTAGTGCTGAAAGTATAGACAGAGGTTCGCTGAGATACACACGCAAGAAAATGGATATCTATGGTAAGGTTGGGATAAATGCAGGGAGGCATATACCTGCTGTCTATAAACTTGAGCAGGACAAACTCACTATATGCTACGACTTATCAGGGAAAGGTTACCCAACTGCTTTTGAGACCAAGGGTAAGCCAGCGCAATTCCTATCGGTGTTTAAAAGAGCAGGGGGTAAGTAGAAAACCTCACAAACATCTGGCGGATTTCTTTTTTTTGCCAATGCTATTTTTAGATTCTGCCTTGGCAATATAATCAAATGCAAAGGGTACTTTGCAGGCGGTATCACCTACATCAACTTTTACTTTGCCTATCTCCGTTGCAGTTTTTTTGGCGAGTTCGCTGAGTTCTTTTACATATATGCCTACTGCAATGATAAAACCATTCATAGCGGATTTTACCCTGTTGGAGCTACCATGAATATTTTTTGCTGCTGTTTTCATCAATTCCTTGAGCAGTTTAATATCCAAGTCTTTATCCTCTGTAATGGCTACAAGATTTGCCAAGGTAGCCCAGCCTGTGCTTGCCAGTCCCTCATCTTTTGAAGTTATCCACTCTTGTGCCAATTGCATTCCATGTTTGCTTTCGGCGGCCACCCAAGCAACGGTACTTTCTCTTAAAACAGGTGCATTTGCTTTTTCAGCCCAGGATTGTAATTCCTTAAGTGACATTTTCTGGGGCTCAACTATCAGTCCTGCAAGGTACATGGCATCATAGATACCTGTATCAAAGAGTTTTAAGGATAGTGCGTGACCATCTTTTATCTTCTTTGTTATCTTCTTCAGCTCTTCAATTTTAACTCCGTATAACGGTTCTTTTATATCATGCTTAAGCAGAACTTTTTTATACGACTCTTGTCCGAGTTCTTTGAGTTGTTTCACTATTTCTTCGAAAGTCATAATTATACTTTTGGAGTGTCAGATTCACTTAGTTGTTTTGCCACCCATTTTAGTAAATACACTATCAATAGGTTCCCAAAATTCTATCTTATTGCTATCGGGGTCCAAGATGTGCACAAATTTACCGTAGTCATAAGTGCTAATAGTATCTAAAATTATTGTGCCATTCTTTCTAAGATTTCTTACCAATCCTTCTAAGTTTACTACACGGTAATTAATCATAAAGTCTTTTCCGGATGGGGCGAAGTATGAGTTACCCTTTTTCATAGGGCTCCAGCAGAGGTAATTGATTTCTTGGGGGTTGTTGGCATTTCTGAATTCGAAATTAGAGCCATAGTCAACAATTGCAAGTCCAAGATTTTTGCCATACCAATTGCGTGTTGCTTTCGGATCTTTGGTACCAAAGAATACACCACCGATGCCTGTGACTCTTGGTGTAGTGTCGTATTTGGGAGCAGTTTGGGCTTGTGCAGAATTAAGTGCAAGTGTAATAATGCACAAGGCAATGAATGTAGTTTTCAAAAAAAATCCGGGAAAGTGCTTCATGATGCAATATTACAAAATTATTGCAAACATCACTTGTTTACAACAACCTTTGCAGTATCGGGCAAACCATAGTTGCCGGTAAGGATTATATCTGCGGTAGTATCGAATGTAGGTGAGGTTATTTCTATCCTGTCTTTTGTTTCGATTCCCTTTGTTACGGGTACTTTTGCGGCGGTATTGGCATCTATCATCTGCATTACCCAGAATTCGGACTGAACATCATTACTGAGTACTGCTTGCTTGGGAAGAGAAATGGCTCCTGCCTTTTGTGTCTTGATGATTTTTACTTTAGCTATGAGGTTTTCAGGTATGTTTTTATCACCAGATATTTTTATAACAACGTTTTGGGTTTGTGAGGCAGGGTCAACTGTAGGCATGTATGAGGCAACAAAACCAGCAAGTTTACTACCATCTGCCAACTGCAAGTCAACCTTCTGACCAACTTTTATATACCTTTTTAGTTCGTAGGGGAGGTTCAGGATAAAGGCAAAACTATTGACATCACTTATTACTGCCAGTTGTTCCCCGTCCTGTACATAGTCGCCCGCCTGATGGTTGAGTTGGGTAATATATCCCCTGCCATTGGCTTTGATATTATTAACCCCTGAGAATTTAAAACCCGGATTCAATTCATTTACCTTGTTGTCAATACTTTTTGCCTCCTTAGTTATTAATCTGAACAAAGGTTTTGCTTCGGTTACAAATTCACCGGGTTTTACTGTTACGGTTTCTATATAACCGTTGATATTAGACTTTACATAACTTTTCATGAGGAAGGTAGAAGTTGCGTTCAACTCTACATATTCGAGTATGGGTTCCTTACTTACTTTAGTCAGTGTAACCGGAGTGCCTGCACTTTCTGTTTTTGCTTCTTTATCTTCTGCCTTTGGTTCGGGACCTTTGCAGGAATAAAACATACAAGCAGGGAACAAAATCATGGCTATGCCAAAGCTGTACACCTTGTTCTTGTGCAGCATTGATGAAAAATTTTGCAATAGTTTTCCTGTCATTTGTTCCAGTAATTAATTTGGTTAATGATCTGCATCCGGCTCAGGTTGTTTTGTGTGAGCAGGTTTTTTGCAGCAAGGTAATTGTTTATGGCAATTACAAAGTCAGCAATTTTGGCATCACCTGTACCCAATAGTTTTCTGTTCACATCTATCAATGCTTGTGAATATTTTATTTGTTCGTTGATATCATCAATCAGTGCTTCTGTTGAGGATAGCTGTCTTTTCAGTCTTGAAATCTCCTGCGTGTATTGAACGGAAAAGAAATCCCTGTAATTGCTGACTGTATTTATTGCAAGGTCGAGTTTTTTCTCCAATAATTTTTTCTGGTGACCATCATAAATCGGCACAGCGACATTGATCCCAAAAGAATAACCAAAGTTTTTGTAGGCATCATACTGTAAGGATGAACTGAAACCTGCGTTTGCAAATGCGTTTACTTTGGGTTTGTAACTATAGTTGAGCAATGATAGTTCGTTACGGAGTGTAATACTGTCTGTTTTGTAGTGCAGGAAGAATACAGAAGAATTAGCATCTGGTAATTCCTGAACATTTGTTGCCGGGGTATTGAGGTTGAAATTAGTAGTATCAAAAATTCCACAGAGATAGTTGAGAATTGCCAAGTCGTTCTCTGCCTGTATCGACAATTGTTTTAACTGTAATTCTTGTTGTTTAATTGTAACGAGAAAAGTGAGGTAATCAGTTTGCCTGTAGATATTGCTTTCTGTGAGGTTCCGGATGATATGTTCATGTTCTTTCAATGCAGTAATCATACTCGTGTAGAATACCATTTGTTGTTGGTCACCATAAGTAGTAATGTATTGTGCAGTAATTGTTCTTTTAAGGTCTTGTTCCGACATCTTCCGGACACTAAGGAATGAGTCGTTGAGAAGGTTGATAGCATTGTACTGAGTATTCAGATTTCCCTTGCTTGCGAAGTTCTTACTCACATTAACCAATTCATTGAAAGAAGCAATGTTTGTGAGTGCTGCGTCGTAACCGATTCCGCCAATAACGGGTGCTATTGTATTGTTTGATGTTCCGTAAACCTGTGGACCGTAGGATAACTTGACTCTGTCAATATCTATCTTATTTGACGCAACTTTATTTTGAATGTCCTTAATAAGCGGGCTATTCTTAATTGCAACATCAATGTAATAACCCAAATCTTTGGTTTGGGCAACAGTAATACCGTTTATTATTAAAAGCAAGAATAAACATCCTGAGTTTAATAACAGACCAAAAAAGCTTTGTTTCAAAAAATTCCCCACAATGCAAAGTAACTATATATAGCTATAAAAATGTATTCCTGATGTAAGTAAAACAAACTACAATCATATTTAATCAGTACTCAAAATCATTAAAACGCATTAACAATTGATGACAAATGTCATATTTCCTGCGGTTTGCAAGGTATAGATTTGTCCTGCAATATTAGTTGTTTCCTCAATAACTAAATGTGGAATATTATTGAATTTATACATAATGGCAACAGCAGCAGCAATAACTACCCAAAGATACAGATCAGTTTCGCCTTTTATAGGGAATACACCTTTGGTAAAAATCAGTGAACAAATTTATGCGAAATTAGAATCTGTCAACCCAAGTGGCAGTATCAAGGACCGTATGGCAAAGGCTATACTGGACGCAGCAGAAATGCGTGGCATATTGAAACCTGGCGGAACCATTATTGAGGCTACCAGCGGAAATTCGGGAATTGCATTTTCTATGCTTTCGGCGGAACGTGGATACACCATGATTGTAGTGATGCCGAATAATATGAGTAGTGAGCGAAAAGATATGATTAGGGCTTATGGTGCTACTATAGTAGAAGTTGCAGCAAGTGATTTTGCAGGGGCAGTAGAGAAGCGAGATGCACTTGTGGCAGAAATGGGTGCATTCTGTCCGAACCAGTTTGCCAATAATGACAATGTGGAGTGCCATTTTATGCACACAGGAAATGAGATACTACAACAAGCAGCACTTATAGAGGGTAAACCAGAGATTAGTGCATTTGTTTCAGGAACAGGAACGGGTGGCACACTCATGGGAATACGCAAAGCACTTATTGCTAAATTCCCGCGGGTGAAAGTAGTGGCAGTAGAACCCGAAGAATCTGCTGTGATGAGTGGTGGAATTGCCAATGCACATAGCATACAAGGGATAGGAGACGGATTTATACCACCGATAGTTGACATGCATTGTGTAGATAATATTGCAGTTATTTCTTCAGCAGATGCAATCGAGCGGGCTAGGAGACTTGCAAAAGAAGCAGGTTTGTTTGTTGGTATAAGTTCGGGAGCGAACATACTTGCAGCAGAGCGGTATATAAACCTGCACAAACCTACAGGTATCGTTGTTACCTTATTGCCCGACAGAGGTGAGCGGTATTTGAGTATGATGAGAGGTTAGGTTATCAAGGGTCTTTTTTGGAAATAAGTCATTTTAGCAAGCATTTTAATCAAATGCCTGATTACTATATCATTTATTTTACCTTTGCTTTATGGAACTAAATTCTCTAACAGCCATCAGTCCGGTTGACGGGCGTTACAGGTCGCAGCTTGCAGTGCTTGCACCCTATTTTTCCGAATTCGGACTTATCAAATACAGGGTACGTGTTGAAGTTGAATACTTTCTGTTTTTGGCAGAAAAGAAGATAATTACTTTGCCCAAGGGACTACAGCCCAACCAAATCAGGACAATTTATATAAATTTTACAGAGGCAGATGCCAAGCAGATAAAGAATACTGAAAAGGTTACCAACCATGATGTAAAAGCCGTAGAGTACTTTCTGAAAGACAAAATGACTGCGCTTGGAGCCGGTGACAGCATTGAATGGATACACTTTGGGCTAACCTCTCAAGACATTAACAATACAGCTATACCATTGTTATGGAAGGAGGTATTGAAAGACCAATACTTGCCCGTTTTAAAGAACATTACTTTGCAGATACGCAACCATGCCATAGAGTGGAAAGACATACCAATGCTGGCGCGTACACACGGACAACCTGCATCACCAACCACTTTGGGGAAGGAATTGATGGTATTTGCTGAGCGGCTGGAAGGTCAGACTAAACAATTAGAACAAGTACCATTTGCTGCAAAATTCGGTGGTGCGACCGGAAACTTCAATGCACATCATGTAGCATTTGGTTCTGTTGACTGGCAGAAATTTGGCAATGAATTCGTGAATAATAAACTTGGGTTGCACCGTATGCAGTACACCACCCAGATTGAACATTATGATAACCTTGCTGCGCAATTTGATGCATTAAAACGTATCAATACTATTTTTATAGACTTCTGCCGAGATGTGTGGCAATACATATCCATGGAGTATTTCAGGCAGAAGGTTAAGGAAGGCGAAGTAGGCAGCAGCGCCATGCCACATAAAGTAAATCCAATAGATTTTGAAAATGCGGAAGGTAATCTGGGTATTGCAAATGCTTTATATGAACACATGAGTGCGAAACTGCCAATCAGTAGGCTACAACGTGACCTTACGGACAGTACTGTACTTAGGAATATAGGTATGCCACTATCCCATAGCTATCTTGCTTTACTTTCGTTGGTGAAGGGAATGAATAAGCTGGTACTCAACCGTAAACAAATGGATGCTGACCTAGACCGTACATGGGCAGTAGTTGCAGAGGCGATACAGACAATACTCCGCAGGGAAAACTACCCCCATCCTTACGAGGCATTAAAAGCATTGACACGTGGTAAAGAAAGTATCACCCAAGCAGATATTCACAGCTTTATTGAGACATTGAATGTGCGGGATGAAATAAAAAGTGAGTTAAAAGCAATTACCCCCCATAATTATGTGGGTGTTGATTTTGACTTTTAGGAAGTCAGGTGGATTCACATTTAGTTACTAAGTTGAACTAACTTTGGTAGTACCATGAGAACTGATTTATTGATTACCGTTTTGTTATTTGCCGGTGTAATAGGCACCGGTATAGGTTGCCATAAACCAAGTGACACCCCCATAGGTGGAAAGGGCGGCAAGGCAACATTGGTAGTGACACCTGTACATTCAAATCTGAATGTTGATAGTTGCATGGTCTATCTAAAGTATAATGCTACGGATGCTCCGGCAAATAATATCTACGACGATTCTGCCAAGTGCTTTTTGCAGGATACCACACCTGTTGCAATTTTCACCCAATTAAAAACGGGGCAATATTATGTATTTGGCAATGGGTACCATCTATATTATAATGCTTATGTAAAGGGTGGCTTTTCGTTTACCATCAATACACAGGATACTAATAAAATATTATTAGCAACTTATGCCTATTATTAGCAACATAGAATAAATATTATTTATATTTATAGTATTTTATATTAATGAAATTATTACAAAGTAATAAAATTTGTTTTTATCTTTGCAAAGTAATTTACGCAACCGTTACAGCATATGTCAACTATGCTGTAAATAAATACCTCTACAAATGCAATCAATCATCATTTTCGCCTCAGGGGCAGGAACAAATACAGCAGCAATCGTTGAATATTTCAAAAGGAAGAAGAAAGCTAAAGTCGCATTAATAGTAAGTAATAATCCGGATGCCGGGGTTTTGGATATTGCGAAAGCTGAGGATATACCTTTTCTTATTGTCAATAAAAAGACCTTCAAGCAAACGCTTTTATTAGAGCAGCTTTCGAGCTATGAACCGTCACTAATTGTTTTGGCA
>Ga0007882_10001942_pt1 | contig 11805 bp, 5 predicted proteins | sample CryBogCBH12Aug01_FD_71195 | JGI IMG/M metagenome (GOLD analysis project Ga0007882, IMG submission 71195) | Freshwater microbial communities from Crystal Bog, Wisconsin, USA - CBH12Aug09.1 | ecosystem: Environmental > Aquatic > Freshwater > Lake | place: Crystal Bog, Wisconsin, USA | collected... | reverse complement strand
AGCAGGACAATGGCCAAGCCCACAACGGCCAGCGATTTCACGTTGATGGAAAAGCTGAATCCCTCCGGCTCGGGCTTGGCCGTCCGGTTGGCCACCACCGGTCGGAACTCGTCGGCCGGTTTGCGCATCGGCAATTTGCGGTGAATCAGCGGGGTGGCTGATCCCGGGGTAGGGGCCAGCGGCGCGGTTCGCGGCCCTTCGCGGGCTAGGCGAGCTAGTTCATTGTTGGGTACGCGGATGGCTTGAAGTGGCACCGGAGTGGCGGCCCGCTGGACGGCTTGGTCGTGGGCCGGCGTCCCCAGTTGGCAGCCGCGCCAGTGAAAATCGGCGGGCACATCCTCACCCTGAAGAAAGGTTGTGAATGGATGCTGCCAGGCGCGCACGGCGGATTTTCCGGCGGGATTAAGCAGTTGCAGAGTTTCGGCAAAGAGTTGCAACAGGGATTGTTCCCCGCCGGCGGGTGCCAGCAGATAGCTGCCTCGACAAAAATCATTCTCCAGCAATCCGGCCGCCCGGCCGGCATCGCCGGTCATTCGCTGCCACATTGTCGCCGGCCAAGTCACCGGGGGCAGGTGGCTAAAACTGTCTGCGGGCAACCGATCCAGCAACCGCGGCTCACCCGGCCAACTGTCGCGCCAACCTTTCCAATGCAGCAGGATGGTCGCCGGGGTAGGCAGACTGCCCAACTCATCGGCGGTGAAAATCAGATGATGCGCCAGATGATTGGTGCGGGCGGTGAAATCCAGGCCGCAGGGCAGAATGCGGCTGAGCACATGAAATTTGGTGCCCCGCAAATCCAATAGCCGGTAGGCGGAAATAACCGGATTGCGCCGGGGGGCGGCGGAACCGGCATATTCTAAATAGTGGTAGGAGCTGATTTGTTCAATCCGCTGGGCCAGGCTCTCCCGTAAATCTGCCGTGCGCGCCACGGTGCAGAAGCCGGACTGGCCCGAAATCAGTCCGCGTTTCGCGCTGGTGTATATGAGCTCCCAAGGCATACAAACTATTGCTCAATCTGCCCCGCCCGGCCGATGCCTTGCGCTTTCGCGGACGGGCGGAACTGGCATCGGTTGGCGGGTTCGGGGTGCATGAGTAGTGGTGTCAGGGTTGGGTGGGAACGGGCGTTTCCAGCTCCACCGGCACCAACTCCGGGGCGACATTCGACAAAACCCACAGCATCGGCGTTTCGACCATGAATGGCTTCAATTGCAGTGGATTGGGCGCGTATTCTCCAGGGCCGATTTTCACGGGCGTATGGCCAAATGAACTTACCGGAAAGAACACCACGTTCCGGCTGATGGATTCGGCATTGGCCACCAGCGGGGTGCAGATTTTTTTCATTAATTCGCGCACCTGATGCGAGTTGTGCCGGACGGCCGCCATGTCCAGTTTTCCACCGGCCACCGGGTTTTTCAGGGCCTTTTTCCCTAGCAAATGGATCCAGGCATCCGATTTGCCCACCAGCACCGCCAGGGGTGCGTCAATCTGCTGCGCCAGTTCCAAGTTTAGCAGACGGGTGATTCGCACCTTCATTTCGGACAAAATAATGCTTTGCTGGTCAATCACCGGTTTGTCCAACTGGGGATCCGAGCCATCGGCCAGGAGGCGCCGAAACTCGGGATTGTTGAACGGGTCAAACAGAAACAGGATGCCGGAGGAACTGGCCACATGTTGCGCGCCGGGAGAATCCAGCGAATCCCGGCCCGGTTGGAAATGCTCGCCGGCATTGTCATAGAATATCAGCGAGCAATTTTTTTCCGGGGCAGTCGGCGAAGCCACCGAGAAGACAAACGGCCGAGGCAGGGCCACCATCCGCCCTTGCCGGGGCAGCCGCTCATACATGCCGCCTTCCAACTGCGTTTTTACCAGTCGGGCTTCTTCCGGTGTCCGGGCACCAAACAGCACCTGCTTCATCTGGTTGATGATGGCATTGCCGGTCGGGTCGGCGTCTTGGAAGACCACGGAAAAATCGTTGAACAGCCGGGTGGGCAGTTCGTTAAGCAGCACGCTCAAGTAATAGGACTTGCCGGCACCTTGATCGCCGACAATGGAAATGATGTGGTTTTTGGCCGAGGTGTAACCCGCCGGCAGCCGGCGGCGGCAGTGGGGACAGGCAATTTCTGTGCAGGGCAACCCCATGGCATCCAGCGCCTGGCCCCGGTCGTTGAACCGGGTGGCCAAGAACCGCTGTTGGGCATCTTCGCCCAGCACCGGATCCCCGCGCAGTGAATCATGCGATGTAATATGCATGATGTCGCCAATATCGAAATTCAGCCAGCAGACGATGCAGGTCATTTGGCCCTGGCTGCCCGGATCCGTCAGCAGGAGGGTTTCCTCGTCGCTTTGTCCGTCCGTCTGGGCGGCTGCCAGGCGCGCGGAGCGCACTTCAAAGGCGTCGTAAAGTAAAAAACCATTGGTCATCCCCTGGGGGATCAGGAGGGTTTGGTGATTGCGCTGATGATCCTTGGCAAACTGACACAGTTCGTCGAAGCCCATCGGTCCGTCCACCTGGTTGGTGGCCGAATCCTGAAGGATCCACTGGTTGAAATCCAGGCCCCGCAGCCAGCCATTCAAATCCCGGCCGCCGCGAATGACCAGAAAATGACCGCCCACCTTGACGGCATAATCCTGATCTGGCACCAGTTTGCAATAATCCACCGCCTGACCGTCCACCACCAGAATTTGGCTGCCCTCCTGCTTGATCAGGCACAGGCCGTGGCCCTTAACCTGATTGACCGCGCAATGCCTTTCCGCCACTCCCTGGCCGTTCAACTTCAAATCCACACCCTCACCGGCACCAATCTCAAAGGGATACGTCACTATCTTCGTGGACAGACCCGTCAGGCAGTCCACCACCACCCAATCATTTTTTTTAAACAAATTAAGCACAAGTTCCTTAGACGTGATTAGCGAGCGGTCAACCGGCCACCCAAGCCGGATTAATAATTTTACCCCAAAGTTATTAACCGAAGCATTCGAAAGTTGCCGGTGTTTGTCAAATTCAAATTATAAGTCGAAAAGCGATGCAACGCCGGGAGGTGCGGCGGTGACTTGGGCTTGCCTGCAATGGTTATTTAATTGCATTCATTGCAGTTACTTCGGCCACCGCCACGACGCCTCCCTTATACCGGTCGGAGAGCACAATCAGGTCGCCAACGCGCAGCACGCCGGAATAATACGATCTGGTGGAATCGGTTTTGGAGGCCGCCAGGCTCTGAAAAGGGCCTTTGACCACTCCCACTGAGTAGGTGTTGTCACTAATGTTAAACTCATCCCCACTCTGGCTGAACCGCAACCGCTCTGAGTAGCCGGCCCTCCCCAAGAAGTCCACCCCCACGCTCGCGTCCCGCTGCCCTCCGCCGGGGGACACTTGTATTTGCCATGGCAATTTTGAAACGGCGTGCATTTCCAGCGTCAGCCCATAATAGGGAACGGCGGTTAATGTTTGCTCAATATGCCGCGTGCCTGGTTCGACCACCACGAATGATGGCTTCACCGAGTAATGTTCCAGGGAAAACGAGATCCGCCAGTTGCCTGGCGGAACTTTGGGGAAAGTAAACCGGCCCGAACTGGTCCGCACATCTGCCATTGATCCCCGCGTCCTGGGCATTGTCAAATGCACCACTCCCTCCTCCGCCAACGGCCCCCCGTTTGGCAATACTATTTGTCCGGAAATAACGCCGGTATCCTTGGGATACCCTGGTTGCATTGGTATATTCCCCAGCCAGATTATCTTGCCCGCCGCTTTCAGATACGGCAATTCCACTTCGGCGTTCAGATAGCCCAGCTTCGATATTTCCACATGACTGGGCGACCTGAAATCATTCAGCTCCATGCATACGGCCATCTCGAAAAGTTTGCGGCGACTTGATTCCTCCTCCCGCTGCTGTTGATAGGCTTGGCTCGCAATCAACCGCCGTTTGCGGCTGGATTCCTGCTGTAATTGGCTGTATCTCTGCTCTAATTCATAGGCATAGTCTTGGCCCCCAAGCCAGGTTGCTCCGGCCAGCTCTGAATTAAAAAACCGGTTGGTCTCCGGTGCCGGCAACACCACCCAGCCCAGAACGAGCGCGGCGGGCCGAAATCCCGAGTTAAACCGGTGCAAAATCTTCACCGCCTGCCGCAAGGCGTCGGGCACCGTCGTCTCTGGAATGGGATTGCCGTCGCGGTCGATGAATTCAATTGCATTTGTCGCGGTTTGATTCTTTCCGGGTTGGTTCGGTTGCGACATGCCCGGTGGTTTGACGGTAATGGAAGCTTCCGCGCCGGCTGCAGCCACCGGGCCAATGACCGTGCCATTAAGGTTGCTATTGCCCGCCACTGCCACCGCCTGAACCTCGCCAAATGCCCGGGCCGGATTAAAATAAACTGCGAAGGTGGGCTGCGTCGAACCGGATTTGAACCAGCCCACCCGGGCACCGGGAGGCAGGGTCGTTTTGTATGTCCGGGCGGTAAACGTCAAGTGATCCGGCTCGTAGTCAATAATCCAAGGGGCGTCCTCATTATAATCGTAGCGGCCATAACCCGCATTTAGGAGCGTGGCATAAGGTTCCCCGCCCAAGTTGACGGATTGCCCTGCCCGGTCAAGGTATGCGGTCGGAGTGGCCGCCCCCAAGATGGGTGAAACCGTTGCCGACGGGTAGTATAACGTCCAACTCTCCACCGATTGCCCGGCCGTGTTCTGAATATCATACTGTACCCGCTTGACTCGCTTAATGCTGACCCCGCTTAGATGATTGGTGCCGGTAAACGCCGTCGTCAGTCCGCACTCGTCGGGCATACTGTACACCGTCAGTGCGCCCAACGGCGTCGGTTTGCCCCGGAATGCCCCCTGAGCTCCTGCCGTGAGGCCGTCCAGCCCAATGATTCCGGCGCAAAGAAATCCCAGTAGAAATGCTTTCATGATTTTTCGTGTGCGAGTTTCTATTCGATTCTGAATGCTGGCAGCAAATAATCCCGGCTGTCAAACCGCTTAGTAAAGCGCGGATGATGGCAACTGGTTTCCAAAGTTCTCAGGCCGGGGGTGCCCGTGTCAATGCCAATGGCGTGAGCCGTCATATTGGCCTGGGTTTGCTTCCAAGTGCAGTTCATTTTTTATTTTCTCCTTGCCGCGCGGGTGGGGCGGGTGGAAAATCCCAAAGTCACGAAAGGCAATCAAATCCGTTCACTAATCACGAACTACCGACTGAACCATGGGTGAATTCAAATTTTCCTGCCCCAAGTGCCAGCAGCATCTGCAATGTGACGAGCAATATGCCGGCCGGCAAATCCAATGTCCGGGCTGCAACGTACTTATCCGCATTCCGCCAGCACCTGGCAAAACTGCGGATTATCGCCCTGAATCCGGGAAAACTTGGGCGACGTATGTTGACTCCGGTGCCGTGCCGTCTCCCGAAGGTCTCACGCCCGGCAGGCCGGTGGCTCCCGGCACCGCGTCCCAGCCGAATGGGCCAGCTTGAAAACGTCAGCGCGATTTATGGGGAAACGGCGGCGGTGGGTTGATATTAAATGCCGGGCTGCTTATGGAGTCTTTTAGGAAATGCTCGCAGTGCGGGGCCGATCTGCCGCCGGACTCGTCTGGCCAGCAGTGCCCGCAATGCCTCACGAAGCCAAAGCCGGAAGCCGCTGGGCCGGCGCGCACCATTCGCATTGGCCCGTTGCCCGAGATTCCCGCCAGCGAAAAAGCTGGTGATTGGATAGGACGCTACCAGTTGCTGGAACAAATTGGCGAAGGCGGCATGGGGACTGTATGGCTGGCGGAACAGGTGGAGCCGTTGCGCCGCAAGGTGGCGCTCAAGGTGGTCAAACTGGGCATGGATACCAAGCAAATCGTGGCCCGGTTTGAATTGGAGCGGCAGGCGCTGGCACTGATGCAGCATCCGAACATCGCCCAAGTGCTGGATGCGGGAGCCACGGACACCGGCCGGCCCTTCTTCGTGATGGAACTGGTGCGGGGCGTCCGCATCACCGACTACTGCGACCGGAAACATTTGTCCACGGCGGAACGGCTTAATCTATTCATCAAAGTCTGCCAAGCCATCCAGCACGCGCACCAGAAGGGAATTATCCACCGGGACATCAAGCCGTCGAACATTTTGGTGACGGAGACCAACGGTGAGGCCGTGCCCAAGGTGATTGACTTTGGAATTGCCAAGGCCGTAACCGAAAAAAAGCTGACGAATCAGACCCTGATGACGGGCCTCGGCCAGTTCCTCGGCACCCCGGCCTATATGAGTCCGGAGCAGGCCGGGGCAAACGCGGATATTGACACGCGAAGCGATATTTACTCTCTGGGCGTGATGCTCTATGAGATGCTGACGGGGCGGCCTCCGTTTGAGGTCAAAGAGCTGCTGGCAGCCGGGCTGGAGGCGATGAGGCGGGTCATCCTGGAGCAGGAGCCGGTCAAACCCTCGACCCGGTTGCGGGCCATGATTCCCGAGGAACTCACGACAACGGCGAACCGCCGCAGTGCGGACTCACCGAAGTTGGTGCGGCAGATCCGTGGTGACTTGGACTGGATCGTGATGAAGTGCCTGGAGAAGGATCGGACGCGGCGGTATGAAACTGCGGACGCACTGGCGGAAGATTTGGGCCATCACTTGAGCAATGAACCGGTGGATGCAGCGGCACCGGACACTTGGTATCGGGTTTCAAAATTCGTGCGGCGGAACAAAGCGGCGTTCGCGGTCGCTTTGCTGATTGGCGTGGTGTTGGTCGCCGCCACCGGCTTCAGTGCCTGGCAGGCCATTCGCGCCACCCGGGCGCAGGCCCTCGCGGAAGAACGCCTGGCCGAGTCCGATGCGACGGCCAAATTCCTGTTGGAAGTGTTCCAAAGCCCGGATCTCGCCCTCACGGGCATGTCAATCAGGGTTGCCGATGCGCTCGGCGCGGCCGTCGTCAAGTTGGATACCGAACTGCCCGGCCAACCACGGCTCCGGGCGAAGCTGCGGGCCGCTTTTGCCCGGACCTACAACTCGCTGGGCGAAACTGGGTGGGCTATTTCATTGCAGGAACAGGCTCGGGATTACTACGTGGCCACCGGCGGTCTGGAGAATCCGGATGCGCTCAACGCCATAAGCGACTTGGCGAATTCTTACGACCGCGCCGGGCGCCATGCTGAGGCGCTCAAGCTCATGGAGCAGGTGCTGCCTCTGCGCCGCAAGGTGAGCGGGCCGGAAGACCCGGACACGCTGTGGGCGATGAACTGTCTGGCGGTTCACTATGATCAAGCCGGCCGAAAACCCGAGGCCATCAAGCTGTGGGAAGCGACTCTGCCACTGCGCCAAAAAGTGAGTGGCCCCGGGCATCCCGCCACGCTGCTCGTGATGGAGAACCTGGCCAATGCCTGCGACGAGATTGGCCGCCACCCGGAGGCCCTGACGCTGCGGGAACAAATATTGGCGGCCTGCCGCAAAATGATTGACCCGAAACAAGTCGAGTTGCTCCGGCAGCTCGGAGTGATGAACTATCAAGCGAATGGCTACGAGGACCGAGGCGACATGAGGGCGGCTTGGGATATGCGCGTAAAGGCGCGGAAACTTCGCCGCCAGTTAAACCGGCCTGACCAGCAGAATAACTTGGAAGAGCTTTACACGGCCATGGCGATGGACAAGCTGGCGTTTTCCTACGAGGAGGCTGGGCTCCGGGAGGCGACCGTCAAGTTGCGGGAGGAGGCCCTGCAACTGTGGCGCGCACAATTGGGGCCGGACACCCCCAATACCATCCACGCCATGGAGGCCTTGGCAGTCGCCTACGAGCAGGCCGGGCGTTACGATGACGCCCTCAACGTGCGGCAGCAGGTGCTGGCGGTGTCCCGCAAGGTATTTGGTTCGCAAAATCCCCAAACGCTGCAATCGCTTAATGATCTCGCTTGGATGTTGGCCACCAGCAAAGCCGCAAAAATTCGGAACGGCACCTACGCTTTGCCGTGTGCGGAAGAAGCGGTGGCGGCGACCCACCGCACCAACGCGATGTTCCTCGACACTCTGGCCGCCGCCGATGCCGAGACGCTACAATTTGACAAGGCGGTAACGGTCCAGCAAGAAGCCATCAGGCGGCTCCATGACGGGCAGGAAATCGGCGAATTCACCTCACGATTGAGGCTTTACCAGGCAGGCAAGCCTTATCGGGAGTGAGCTGGCTGTTTCACCGCTTCAGCATTTTGCGAGATTTCCTAACTTTTTCCTCACCGGTATCTAATGCATACGCGTATGAAATCGGCCTCGGTCGGTCTGTTTCAACCTCGGAACGCACCTTTTACACCATCAAACGCATCGGTGAAAAGCAACCATCGCGCAGTCTTGGCACTACGGACAAGACGGAGGCATTTCGCAAACTGCTCTTTCAGCTCGATGTCAGACCAGCACAAGCTGATTTTCGCGTGACGCTTTCGTGACGCCTATAGTTCACTCGCGTGCCTCCGCGTGCACTCGTATGCACTTTTGAAAAACTGGGTTTCCACTTTATTTATAGGCAAATGCGGGCTTTTTCGTGCCAAACAAGCCTCAAACGTCAAATCTGCAAATTTACAAGGAGTCGTGATTTAGGAAACCGCTGCTCTATCCATTTGAGCTATGGGGGCCGCCGAACGGCAAAATAACCCGCCCGCTGCCGTCCGGCAAGCTTGCGCCAACGTTGCGTTGAGGCCCTTTCCAAGCGGCTATGCCACAACCAGCCCGGCCCGTTATTTCAGTTGGTTCCGATCTGGAGTTTCGCCGTGTGGCGGATGTCCGCCGAGGAGGCGCCCACTTGGATTTCATAAGTGCCAGCCTCGACCACATAGCTCTTGGTGGAAACATCCCACCAGCGCAGGGTGCTGGCGGGGAATTCCAGCGTGACCGTGGCCGTGGCGTTTGCCGCCAGGTGAATGCGGCGGAAGGCGGCGAGGCTGTGGAGGGGCTGCGGCACCTTGGAATCGAGATGGCGCACATAGAGTTGCACCACTTCATCGCCTTCACGCGTGCCGCTGTTGGTCACCGGCAGGCTGACGCGCACAGTTCCCGAAGGCGAGACCGGGCCATCAGTCACCGTCAGATCGCCGTAAGCAAAATGCGTGTAGCTCAAGCCGTGGCCGAAGGGGAACAGCGGCTTGCCCGGGAAATAGCGGTAGGTGCGATTGGCCATCGCGTAGCTCTCGAACGCCGGCAAATCCGCAGTGGACCGGTAGAACGTCACCGGCAGGCGGCCAGCGGGGTTCACCTCGCCCAGCAGGATTTTGGCCAGGGCGGTACCGCCCTCCTCGCCCGGATACCAGGCCTGCAATATGGCGGGAAGATTTTCGGCCGCCCAAGGAAACGCCATCGCGCCGCCGCTGCAATTCACGAACACCACCGGTCGGCCGGTGGCCTGGAGCGCCTGGAGCAACTGCGTCTGCGTGGCGGGCAACTCAATCCGCGTGCGGTCGCCGCCCAGGAACCCGTCGTAGTTCACCTTCATTTCCTCGCCTTCCAACTGGGCGCTGATGCCGCCGATATAGATGACCACATCGGCTGTGCGCGCCGCCGCGACGGCCGCCTGAAAGTCCGCCGCGTCCGGGCCGAACGTTTCACCCGGGTGCAGAGCCAGCGGGCAGCCGGCCGCCACCGTTACCTTCACGTCCTCGCCCAGCGCGGCCTTGAGACCGGCCAGAAAGGTTACGGACGCGGACGGGGTGCCGTTGTAGTTGCCGAGCAGCAGCCGGGCGGAATCCGCGTTGGCACCAATAACCGCCACGGTGTGCAGCTTGGTGCGGTCGAGCGGGAGCAGGCCGTCGTTCTTCAGCAGCACCATGCCTTCTTCCGCCGCCCGCAGCGCCAGCGCGCGGTGCGCCGAGGTGTCGTTCTCCGAGGGCGGGATGGCGGCGTAAGGCACGCGGTTGGTCGGGTCAAACAGTCCGAGCTTGAAGCGGGTGGTCAGAACGCGGCTCAGGGCGCTGTCGAGATCGGCTTCAGAGCACAAGCCCTCGTGCACCGCCTGCACCAGATGGCTGTAGGTGGTGCCACATTCCAGATTGCAGCCGGCCTTGATGCCGTCGGCGGCGGCCTGTTCCTCCGTCGGCGCGAACTTATGGGTGGCATGGATAAAATGAATCGCCCCGCAGTCGGAAACGACGTGGCCTTGGAAGCCCCAGTTGGTGCGCAGCAGCGTCGTGAGCAGGAAGGCGTTCGCGGTGCAGGGCACGCCGTCGAGGCGGTTGTAGGCACCCATCACCACTTCCACCTTGCCCTCGCGCACGGCGGCCTCGAACTGCGGCAGGTAGGTTTCATAAAGGTCGCGCTCGGGCGGTTGGGCGTCGAAATGGTTGCGGGTGGCTTCCGGGCCGCTGTGTACGGCGAAATGCTTGGCACAGGCCGCCGCCTTCAAGTAGGTGGGATTGTCGCCCTGCAAACCCTGAATAAACGCCACGCCAAGCCGGGCGGTGAGCACCGGGTCTTCGCCGTAAGTCTCTTGGCCGCGACCCCAGCGCGGGTCGCGGAAGATGTTGATGTTCGGCGTCCAGAAGGTCAGTCCGGCATAGCGCGCGTGCGCCACGCCATAGCCCACCTGCGCGAACTTGGCGCGGCCCTCGGTGGCGATGGTGTCGCCAATCTCATGCATCAGCGGCGCGTCCCACATGGCGGCCATGCCGGTTGCCTGCGGGAACACGGTGGCCACGCCGTTGCGCGCCACCCCGTGCAGACATTCGTTCCAGTAGTTGTAGCCGGGCACGCCCAGACGGTCGATGCCCTCGGCCTTGTCCATGAGCTGTGAGACTTTTTCCTGGAGCGACATGCGGCGGATCAGATCCGCCACCCGCCGGGCCACCGGCTGGTCCGGGTCGGTGTAAATCACCGGCTCCGTGACCACGGGAATGGCCCGGGCTGCCGGATCCGTCATGTTCGTAGCATCGTGGGCTACAATGGAAGCCACCACGGCGCCGGCCGCATTTTTAATCGTAAGCACGGCCAGCAACGCCTGACCCTTGCGACCGGTAAATTCAATGGTCAGCGGCCCGCGCAGGGCGTCGCCGGGATGCTCGACCTTGCGCGTCAGCCGCCAGGCCTTCGCAACCCCGCCCGCCGCCTTGAAGACATCCAGGCCCTTGGCCAACCCGGTCTCACCGGCAGTGATATCCATGACGTGCGCGCCCGCACGTTTGGCGGACACCTCGGCAGCCTCGACTTCGATGGTATAGCTGCCGGCCTCCAACCCCGCCACGGTTGCGGTGAAGGCTTTGCCGGTGATTTCCTCCGCAAAGTCCGCCTGGTTTTCCGCGCCGGCCACCGTCACACCCGCCGGGGTCTTGACGTGCTTGAAGTCGCCCGCCAGCACAATCGGGTGCCCGCAGCACGGCGGGGCGGATTCATCGGCGAGGGCGGCGGTGCCGGCCGCCAGCAATGCCAGCAGCCCGAGGGTGGATTTGAAAAGCGTGCGAATCATGGTTGTTCAGATTTGGCCCGGTGTCAGCGGAGGTTATAAATAATCGTGATGGAATAATTTTACGATGACACCCCGGCCGGCGGCCAGCACATATTTGACCTGAGCCGAAGGGGCGGCGGTATGTTTTCCGAACCCGGGGAGCGCGCCCGCCCTCGGGCGCAATTTTCCGCGCCCTCGCGGAAAATTTCGGGCGCACCGAAATCGGCCAACCCCGGTTGACGGTCGAACGCGCCGGAGGCTGGGCGCGGGGCGCGCCCAGCCACGCCCGGGGCGGGCGTGCTCCCTGGCAACGCGTTTGACGCGGGCCCGGGCCGGCCCTATTGTCTTCCCGTGTTCGAGCTTGTTTCCGATTACCAACCCGCTGGCGACCAGCCAGCGGCCATTGAAAAACTGACCGCCGGCGTGCTG
>Ga0007882_10001941_pt1 | contig 11810 bp, 11 predicted proteins | sample CryBogCBH12Aug01_FD_71195 | JGI IMG/M metagenome (GOLD analysis project Ga0007882, IMG submission 71195) | Freshwater microbial communities from Crystal Bog, Wisconsin, USA - CBH12Aug09.1 | ecosystem: Environmental > Aquatic > Freshwater > Lake | place: Crystal Bog, Wisconsin, USA | collected... | reverse complement strand
ACGTAGTAAAACGGATGCAGAAAAATATGGAGCTGCCGGTGCCACGAGTGCGCGCGGACCGCTTCATGGCCGGAATAATCCACGTCGCCACCAAACCGATCCATCAGTTGGAGATAGGCGGCGCGGCGTTCGGCGCGCGTGTGACCGGGATGCGTGTAAATCCAGTGCTGAAAACCGTCTACCGTCGCCATCCACGGAAAAAATCCGATGATGCCTTCAAGGTGCGTCTTGAGCGCGCGACCGGCGTCGCCGGTGGCGTAAAATTCGCCGATGAATTCGTTGCCGAGCAGCTCCATCGCCATCGAAGCGACCTCGCAAAATTCAATCGGCGCGCCGCGATACGCATACAAATCTTCGCCGCGCGTGGCCAGCGCGTGAAACGCATGGCCGGCCTCGTGCAAAATCGTTTCCACGTCGCGCTGTAAACCAACGGCGTTCATGAAAATGAACGGCAACCGCGATTCCGAGAGCGTGGATTGATAGCCGCCCGGTGCCTTGCCTTTGCGGTTATCGAGATCCAGCAACTTTAAATCCTGCATCTGCCGAAAACCCGCCGCCAGCTCCGCGTCGAGCGAGTTGAAGATTTTCTGCGTGCGCGCCACCATTTCGCCGACCTCGGCAAACGGCTTCAGCGGCGGCCGGTTCAGCGGATCCACCGCCAAATCCCACGGCCGCAATTTTTCCAAATTCAATTTCCGCCGCCGCTCGTTTTGGATTTCGCGAACCGCCGGCATGATTTCACTTTCAATCGCATCGTGAAATTTCAGGCAATCCATCGGCGTGTAATCGAACCGGCACTTCTGCCGGTGCGCGTAATCGCGGTAATTTTCAAAGCCCGCATTCTTCGCGATTTGCTGGCGCAGTTGAATGAGACCGTCGAAAATCTCCTCGCATTTTTCCACGTCCTGCAACCGGCGTTGCGCCACCAACTCCCACGCCTCCTGCCGCAACGCGCGCTCCGGCTCTTCAAGATAACGTCCCATCTGCACCAGCGTTTTTTCTTCGCCGCGAAACTTCACCGTCTGCGCGCCGATCAATTTTTGATACTGCTGGCACAGCTTGGCCTCCTCGGTTTCCAGCGCCACATTTTCCGGGCGGAACAGCGCGACGTGATTTTTGAGATCCCGATCAAACACTTCGTAGCGGTGAATCCGGCTGGGAACTTTTTCCCAATCGGCGGCCAGTCCAGCCCGGCTGGCAACGTAAATTTTTTCCAGCACAAACTGGCGCGGCTTGAGCTGCGGATCCACATTTTCGACGAAGTGCAGATACGCCTTTTCCGCTTCGGCGCTGTCCGTGTGGCAGGTCATTGCGATGTAACGACGCGAGGATTCCTCATCGAGTGCGGCGTTGAGTTCGCTCCAATCCAGCAGCCAGCGTTCAAGCGCGGCGGCGGTTTTGGCTTCGGCGGCACGGCGCTCCAACTGGTCAAACAGTGGCGCGATCTGCGCCCAGTCGCCGAGATCGAGGGCGGGCGGAACGAACGAACGCGGTTTGGCGACAGGCAATTTACCGAACGGCAACAAATTCATGTGCGCAGCATAGCGAAAGTTGGCGCGGTGAAAATCAATTTTATGGCTGCCACCGGCACGGAACCAAGGTGGTGGATGCAAGCACTGTGCGTTATTGCCGCCACCTTAATTGACTCCGCCAGCCGGCAACGGTAACTTTCCACCATGATTGATGTCGCAGAAATCCAGCCGCGCGGGGCGATGGCCAAAAAACAGTTTGAACCGCTGGCGAAAGAAATTTTCGCGCTGAAGAAACAACTCAACGCCGTCATTCTTGCGCACAATTATCAGGTGCCGGAAATTCAGGATGTGGCGGATTTCGTCGGCGATTCGCTCGGTCTCGCGCAGCAGGCGGCAAAAACCGACGCGGCAGTCATCGTGTTCTGCGGCGTGCATTTCATGGCGGAGACGGCGAAGATTTTGAACCCGAATAAAATCGTGGTGCTGCCGGATAAGGACGCCGGCTGTTCGCTGGAAGAAAGTTGTCCGGCGGAAAAATTGGCGGCGCTCCAAAAGACCAATCCGAATTTCTGGACGATTGCCTACATCAATTGCAGCGCGGCGGTGAAGGCGCTGTGCGATGTCATCGTCACCAGCGGCAACGCGGAAAAAATCGTCGCCGCCGCGCCGAAGGACCGCGATCTGCTGTTCGTGCCGGATGAAAATCTCGGCCAGTGGGTCATGGAGCAAACCGGCCGGCCGATGACGCTGTGGAAAGGCAATTGCTACGCGCACGTGGAGTTTCAGCGCGAAAATATTTTGAAGTTGCGGCAGCATTTTCCCGACGCGAAGGTCGTGGTGCATCCAGAAAGTTTGCGCGCGGTGCGCGAGTTGGCGGATTCGGTTTGCTCGACGGAAAAGATGATCACCTATTGCAAAGCGAGTCCGGCGAAGCGGTTCGTCATCGTGACGGAGTCGGGCATTATCCACCGGATGCAAAAGGAATGTCCGGGCAAGGAATTCATTTGCACGCCAACGGTGGACGCGATGCGGGCGCCGACGGACCCGTGTCATTGCAGCGAGTGCAAATTCATGAAGCTGAACACGCTCGAAAAGGTGCGCGACTGCATGAAAAATCTCGCGCCGCGTGTGGAGTTGCCGCCGGAAATTATCCGCCGCGCGCGGTTGCCGATGGAGCGAATGCTGGAGATTTCGGCGAAGCCGGTGGAAAAAGCGAATTGAGGCTCACGCCAAGACGCAAAGGCGCAAGATTTTTTCTTTAGAACAACTGCACTAACTTCACCAGGCCGTAGGCGATGCCAGCGCTGACCGGCAGCGTCAAAACCCAAGCCCAGAGGATGCGCTCGACGACGGGCCATTTCAGTGCGCTCCAGCGTTTGGCCGCGCCGACGCCCATGATGGACGAGGTAATGACGTGCGTGGTGGAGACGGGCATCCCCATCATCGCCGTGCCCAGCAGGACGCTCGCGCCGGCGGTTTCGGCGGCGAAACCGTGGACGGGCTGAAGCTTCACCAGTTTGTTGCCCAGCGTGCGGATAATGCGCCAGCCGCCGATGGCGGTGCCGGCGGCCATCGTCAACGCGCAGAGAATTTTTATCCACAGCGCGATTTCCAAGGTTTTGCCTTCGGCGGGTGCGGACGTTTTTAGAAAGCCGAGCCAGTCTGGCAAATTAGCAAACGTGCCGGCCTTGGTGGCGGCGACCAGCGCGAGGGCGATGATGCCCATGGTTTTTTGCGCGTCGTTCGTGCCGTGGCTGAAACCCATGTAGGCAGAGCTGCACAATTGCAGCCGGCCAAAAGTGCGCGAGACGGTGAGCGGACGAACTTTTTGCAGTCCAAGATACAGCGCGGCCATAATGACAAAGGCGATGGCAAAGCCCAACACCGGCGAGATAATCATCGGGATGACGACCTTGTAAAGCACGCCGCTGCCGGCCCACCAGTGTTTGCCGAGTTCGGGCGCGTGGCTCCAGATGACGGCGTGCCAGTCGCCGTGGGCCGCCGCCAGCGCCGCGCCAATCAGGCCGCCGATAAGCGCGTGGCTGGAGCTGGACGGCAGACCAAAAAACCAAGTGAGCAGATTCCAGAAAATCGCCGCGATCAGGGCGCAGATGAGCATTTGCGAGGCGAAGCCGATCGGGATGAGGTTGGAATCCACGAGGCCGGAGGCGATAGTTTTAGCGACGGCGGCACCAACCATCGCGCCTAACAAATTGGTGATGGTGGCGAGGATGATGGCCTGGCGCGGCGTCAAAACTTTGGTGCCGACGACAGTGGCGATGGCGTTGGCGGTGTCGTGGAAGCCGTTGGTGTAAGTGAACACCAGCGCTACGAAAATGACGGTGAATACCAGCAGCATGGCCGTCAGGAATTTTTGAGGACGATTTGGGAAATCACCGTGCCGACATCGCGGCAGCGGTCAATGACCTTTTCCAACAGGTCGTAAAGATCTTTCAGGACGACGACTTTCAGGGCATCGTGCCGGCCGCTGAACAGGTCGCGGTAAAGTTCCATGATGGCCTTGTCGGCGTCGCCTTCGACCTGCTGAAGGCGGTCGTTCCATTTTTTAACTTCTTCGAGATTGATGCCGGCGCGGAGGCATTTGACGAGGTTCACCACGCATTCGGTGGCGTGTTCGACCAACTCGATTTGATGAGAAAAATTCACGCCGCGCACATGTTGGGGCGCAAGCTGGATGCGTTCGCCGAATTTTTCCACGGTCTTGGGAATGCGATACAGCGCGAGCGCGAGCGCGTCAATGTCCTCGCGTTCGAGCGCGGTGACGAAGGTGGTATAAACGGCGTTGCGGATCTGGTTGGTGATTTCCTTGTCCTTGCGGCGGGCGCTTGCGAAGGCTTCCAGTTCGACCGGCTTATCGAGCGACTGGCTCAATTTGACGAGTGACTGGACACTGTTGTGGGCTTCGAGCGCGCTGGCTTCGAGCAGGCCGAAAAATAAGTCTTCTTTGCCGAGTAATTTCTGGAGTGAAAACATAAATTTAATCGGAATGGTGGCGTAAATCGGATTTTTGTCCGACCAGATTTTGCGATTTTTTTACCCCATCTGCAAGTAGCAAGAGGAATCTTTGTCACACGATTGTAACTTTTCCGGCATTTGTTTGTAACACGTCTGACACATTATGTCATCGCATTTAGGACAAAACTAATCATGAAAACGACAAAAACAAAAATGAAAACCAAACTCGCACTCGTCGCCGGCACCACCGGACTGGCAGCCCTCGCGTCGCAAGCTCACGCCCAATCCGCCGATGCGCTGATTGACAAGCTGGTGGACAAAGGCGTTCTCACCGCCAATGAAGCCAAGGATCTCCGCAATGACTCGGACAAGGATTTTAATACGGCATTCGCCGCTAAGACTGGTATGCCCGACTGGGTGACTGGATACAAGCTCAGCGGCGACGTGCGTGGCCGGTTTGAGCAGTTTGGTTCTGACAACAACGCGCAGGATGACCGCACGCGGCTGCGCTACCGTCTGCGCGCTGGCCTGACGGTGAATATGTTGGACAATTGCGAGTTGGGTTTCCGCCTCACTTCAGGTGACAACAAAACGGCGGCTGGAGCCACCGTTGGTTCCTCAACCAGTTCCACCGGCAATCCACTGTCCAACAACACCACGATGCAGGACAATTTTTCAAAAAAGATGGTCTATATTGACACCGCCTACGGCAAATATACGGCAATCAATTCCGGTGGTTGGTTGCTTGCGGCTACCGTGGGTAAAATGGATAATCCATTCACGTTTACACCAATGGTATTTGATTCTGACATCACGCCCGAAGGCGCAGCCTTGACTGGCTCTTATATCATTAGCGACAAACATAGCCTTGCCTTCACCGGTGGGGCGTTTGTGCTGGATGAAGAATCCGGCGTCTCAAAGGATCCCTTTATGTATGGCGGTCAAGTGACATGGAATGCGAAGTGGAACGATAAGTGGTCAAGCAGCGCTGGTGTGGGCGCGCTGGCCATCGTCAGTCCCGCCAATCTTACGGCCGCCAATGTCGTAAATGTCAATAACGGCAATACGCTCTTGGCTTCGGGTGCTCCGCAATATAACTTCACCCCAATCATTGCCGACGCGAGCGTTACTTATCTTTTTGACAAGGCTCCGCTTTATCCCGGTGCGTTTCCTGTCAAGCTTGCGGTGGAAGGTATGAACAATCCCAGTGCTGCCAAAAATAACAACGGCTATTGGGCTGGCGTGACCTTTGGCAAAGCGGGGGCAAAGAAAACTTGGGAGCTGACCTATCGCTATGAAGCGCTTGAGGCTAATGCTTGGTATGCCCAGATGGCTGACGACGACAATGTCGCTTATTACAATACCGCGCCGGCCAACGGATCGTCTGGCTGTGTCGCTGGCACGAATATCAAGAGCCATATGTTCAAAGGCACTTATGCCATCACCGACTCACTTACCTTCAGCGCCACCTGCTATTTGGGCAATTTGATTAACAACACCGTCAACGGCCAAGCCGAATCTTCGCAGAACAATGCCATGCATTTCTTTGCCGACCTGATGTGGAAATTCTAAATGTCACCAAATTGTAACGAACAAAACATAATAAATTCTGCTATATAATCATCGTATGAAAAAACTAGCTACCATCCTCGCGGCGGCTTCGCTGACCGCCACCGCCTTTGCCGGCAACATCACCGTCAAAGGCTCCGACACCCTCGTCATTCTCGCCCAGAAATGGGCCGAGGTTTATATGGGCCAGCACACCGACACCAAAATTCAGGTGACCGGTGGCGGCACCGGCACCGGCTTCGCCGCACTCCAAAGCCAGACCACCGATCTCTGCGACGCCTCGCGAAAAATCAAACCGGCGGAATTGCAGAAGTGCCTCGTGGCTTTCAATGCGCGCCCGACTGAATACAAAGTCGCGCTCGACGGCCTCTCCGTATATGTGAACCCGGAAAATTCGCTCAAAGAACTCACGCTCGACCAACTCAAGGACATTTTCACCGGCAAGGTGAAAAACTGGAAGGAAGTCGGCGGTGCGGACGCTCCTATCACGGTTTATAGCCGCGAAAACAGCTCCGGCACCTACGAATTCTTCAAGGAGCACGTCTTGAAAGGCCAGGACTTCGCGGCCAGCGCGCAAACCATGCCCGGCACTGCCGCCATTGTGCAGGCGGTGGTTAAAGACAAAAACGGCATTGGTTACGGTGGCGCAGCTTACGGCGGCAGCAGCAAATTGGTTTCCCTGAAAAAAAATGAAACCTCTCCCGCCGTTAATCCCACCGAGGAAAACGTTCTGGCCGGCACCTATCCCATCTGGCGCTACCTTTACGTTTATGTGAATCCGAATTTGGACAAGGGTGAAGTTGCCGCCTATCTGAACTGGATTTGCAGTGACGACGGTCAGAAATATGTCAAAGACGTCGGTTACTATCCGCTGCCGAAAAACCTCCGCAGTAACTAATTTGATCGCGATTCCTCCTCCGATCATTCACGCGGGCGGTGCGGATTCCATTGAGATTTCCGCGCCGCCCGCATAAAGTTTAAGCCGCTTGACGCCCCGCCACCAAAATGAATCGCGCCGCAGCCACGGCTGGATGGGCATTCATCGCGGTCACCAGGCCCGGCCCGTCGAGTGGCTGGCCGAAAAATTTATTTTCCTCGTTTCGCTCTCGGCGATTCTGATGGTGCTCTTGATTTTCCTGTTTGTCGCCCGCGAGGCGCTGCCGGTCTTTGTCGGCCAGACCAACACCGCGCTCGTGCAGAAACCGATTCCAACGGTGGAATTGGACAAACATTCGCCTGCCGAACTGCAAGCCTATCTTGAACTGACGCCGGAACAGTTCAAACAGATGAGCCGGGAAACGCTCAAAGCCCTGATGGATGTGAAAGTCGAGGCGCAGGACGACATTCCGGAACAATTTCGCAACGATCCCGACGCCCGCATCAACACCACCGAATGGCCATACCTGTTGAAAGCACACCGGTGGACCGACTATGCCAAGCCAGAATACATCTGGCAACCCGTCGGCGAGGTGAAAAAATTTAACATCATCCCGCTCGTCGTCGGCACGCTGAAAACCACCTTGATCGGTTTGCTGTTTGCCGTGCCGCTTGCCGTTGGTGCCGCGATTTACGTTTCGCAACTGGCGCGCCCGCGTGTCCGGGAAATTTTGAAGCCCACCATCGAACTGCTTTCCGGCATTCCGTCAGTGGTGGTCGGCTTTTTTGCGCTGCTCGTCATGGCGACGGTGTTGCAGACCATCTTTCATTATCAGACGCGGCTCAACGCCTTCGTCGCCGGTATTGCGCTTGGCTTCGCCGTCATCCCGGTGATTTTTTCCATCGCCGAAGACGCGCTCACCAGCGTGCCGCGCGCCTACACGCAGGGCGCGCTGGCGCTCGGTGCCTCACGCTGGCAAACCGCATGGCAAATCGTTTTGCCCGCCGCCCTACCCGGGGTTTTCGCCGCCGCCGTGCTGGGCTTTGGCCGCGCCATCGGCGAAACGATGATTGTGCTAATGGTTTGCTCCGCCAGCGTGATGTCGTGGAGCATTTTTGATTCGACACGCAGCATCACCACCACCATCGCCGCCGAAATGGCCGAAGCCGTCAACGGTGGACCGCACTACCGGATTTTGTTCATGCTCGGTGCGCTACTGTTCGCCGCCACCTTTATTTCCAACATGATTGGCGATTTCGTCATCCACCGCTTCAAGCAAAAGCTGGAGGGCAAACGATGAACACCGTCACGCCCGGCCAATATCTGCCGGAATCCTCCAGCGACACGACGCGGATAACCCGCCACTTCCGCGCCGAGAAATTCGATTTCTGGTCATTCTTTTTCAGTGGCCTGACCGGACTGGCCACGCTGTTCATCGTCGGCATTCTCGCCGTGATTCTGTTGAACATCGTCATCAATGGCTGGAGCGGTTTCTCCTGGCATTTCGTCTCGACCATTCCCAAAAAAGATTTCTTCGACGTCCATACCACCGGCGTGCTGCCCATGATTGTCGGCACCTCCATCCGCGTGATCGTAATGACAATTTTTGTCATTCCGGTCGGCGTCATCACCGCGATTTACCTCACAGAATATGCGGCGAACACCTCCATCATCACCCGCATCATTCGCGCCGCCGTCAACAACCTCGCCGGCGTGCCGTCCATCGTCTTCGGTTTGTTCGGTCTCGGTTTCTTCATCAACTTTGTCGGCAAGAACATGGACAAGTTGCTGCACAACACCAGCGCCGTCTGGGGCCAACCCGCGCTGATCTGGGCATCGCTCACGCTGGCGGTGATGACGCTGCCGGTGGTTATCGTTGCCACGGAAGAATCGCTGAAAGCCATTCCGCCCGGCCTGCGCGAAGCCAGCCTCGCGCTCGGCGCGACGAAGTTGGAAACGATTTTAAAAATTGTTTTGCCGCAGGCGTTGCCAGGCATTTTGACCGGCGGCATTCTGGCCGTCAGCCGGGCCGCCGGTGAAGTAGCACCGATCCTGTTCACCGGCGTCGCTTATTACATGGCGTCGCTGCCCGGCCATTTAAGCGATCAGTTCATGGATTTGGGCTACCACGTTTTCGTGCTGTCCACGCAGTCGCCGAACATCGAGCAGACGCGGCCAATTCTTTATGCGACCGTGCTGACACTGCTGCTGCTCACCTTCGCGTTGAACATCGTCGCCATTCTCATCCGCGCCCGGATGCGGAAAAAACTGCGGGCGCTCGGCTGACATACTAAACCATTTTTCGTTATGGCTGAAATTTTGACTCCCAAACTCGCGCCGCTGGCAACCTCCGTCGCCCCGGCGAAAGCCGGCGCGCCGTTCATTGAGATCGAAAACCTCTCGCTGTTTTACGGTGCCAGTCAGGCGCTGAAAAACATCACGCTGAACCTTCAGGAAAAAGTCGTCACCGCCTTCATCGGGCCGAGCGGCTGCGGCAAGTCCACCTTGCTGCGCTGCCTCAACCGCATGAACGACCTGATTGACAACGTCCGCATTGACGGCGCCATCAAGATTGGCGGGCACAATATTTACGACACCAACGTGGACGTGATCGAACTCCGCAAACGCGTCGGTATGGTGTTTCAGAAATCCAATCCGTTCCCGAAATCCATTTACGAAAATGTTGCCTACGGCTTGCGCCTGCACGGCGTCAAAGGCAAAGCCGAACTCGATGACGTCGTGGAGCAGAGCCTGCGCGGCGCGGCGTTGTGGGATGAGGTGAAGGATCGGCTGCACGCCAGCGCGCTCGGCTTGTCCGGCGGCCAGCAGCAACGGCTCTGCATCGCCCGCGCCATCGCCATCAAGCCGGAGGTGATTTTGATGGACGAACCGGCCAGCGCGCTCGACCCCATCGCCACCGCGCGCATCGAAGATTTGATTTTGGATTTGAAAAAGGAGTTCACCATTGTCATTGTGACCCACAATATGCAACAGGCCGCGCGCATTTCCGACCAGACGGCGTTCTTTTACATCGGCGAACTGGTGGAATTCGACACGACCACAAAAATTTTCACCAACCCGGCACAGAAGCGCACGGAGGATTACGTCAGCGGCCGGTTCGGTTGAAAATCCCCCTCATCGTTATCCTCATTCTCATTGATCAAATTGAGGATGAGCCGGACGAAGAGGATGAGCATGAAAAATTAAACTATGGAAAATCATTTTGAAGCCGGTATCGAAAACCTGCGCCAGAAACTGCTGGTGATGGCGAGCCACACCGAAAAAGCCGTCAACGACGCCGTTCAGGCAATCGTCCAACGCGACCATGACCTCGCCCTGCGTGTGAAGGCGGATGACGACGTCATTGATAAATGCGAAGTCGAAATTGACGAACTCGCCATTCAGTTGCTGACCAAAGCGCCGCTTGCTACCAATCTCCGCCTGGTCACCGTCGCCATGAAAATTTCGCAAGACCTCGAACGCATTGGCGACGAGGCCAGCAAAATCGCCAAACGCGCCCGCGATCTGGCCCAAGAACCGCCGGTGAAAATCCAGCTCGACCTGCCGCGCATGGCCGGCCTTGCCATTGAAATGCTGAAGGCCGCGCTCGATGCCTTTGTGCATAACGACCCTACCACCGCGCGTGCCGTCATTCCCCGCGACAAGGAAGTGGACGCCCTCAACAAGCAGGCTCATGCCGCGCTGGTGCAGCACATGGTGGAAAATCCCGACGCCATCAGCCGCTGTCTGCACTGGATGGTGGCGGCCAAAAGTCTGGAACGCATCGCCGACCACGCCACCAACATCGCCGAAGACGTCGTCTATCTCTGCGAAGCCCAGGACATCCGTCACACCGGCTTCAAAAACCAGCCGGCTGCCTGAACGCCAAATAAAATATTGCCTCAACCGGCGTTTGTCGGCATATTTATTTCGTCATTTGACGAAATAACATAAATGCGCGATTTCATGGCCATCACCAAGGCGTTGTCCGACCCGAACCGGGTGCGAATTCTGCTCGCCTTGCAATGCCGCGAATTGTGCGTCTGTCAGATCACGGAGCTGTTTGGCTTCGCACCGTCCACGGTCTCCAAGCATCTTTCCATTTTGCACCACGCCGGGCTGATTTTGTCGCGCAAGTCGGAGCGCTGGGTTTATTACCGGTTGCCGGACAAAGCCGCGCCGGTGGCGGTGCGGGAGGCGCTAGACTGGGTTCACAAGTCGCTCGCCAAAACTGATGAGACCAAGACGGACGCGAAGAAGTTGAAAACGATTTTGCAGACCGACCTTGCCGTCATCTGCCGCCGCCAGAAATGCTGACACCATGTCAGAACTTGTAAATCCTAAATCCGGAATCGTAAATCCGAAGCGCTTGGCGTTCTTCGAGCGTTACCTGACCGTCTGGGTTTTCCTGTGCATGGTGGTTGGCGTGGCGCTCGGCAAGTTCGCGCCGCAGTTCACGGCGGATTTGAGCAAAATGGAATTCGTGCAAGGCTCGCACGTCAACGCGCCGATTGCCGTGCTCATCTGGCTGATGATTTATCCGATGATGCTCAAGGTAGATTTCACCGCGCTCGGCGGTGTGGCGCAAAAGCCGAAAGGTCTCGTGGTGACGCTGTTCGTCAACTGGCTGGTGAAACCGTTCAGCATGGCGTTCCTCGGCTGGCTGTTCATGGCGCACATTTTCCGCGCGTGGATTTCGCCGGAACTCGCGAAGGAATACACCGCCGGCCTCATCATTCTCGCCGCCGCGCCTTGCACGGCGATGGTGTTTGTCTGGAGCTATCTCACCGACGGCGATCCGGTCTATACGCTCGTGCAAGTTGCGGTGAACGACCTCATCATGCTTGTCGCCTTCGCACCTATCGTGATGTTTCTGTGCGGCGTGGCGAACGTCGTGGTGCCGGCAAAAGTGCTTG
>Ga0007882_10001940_pt1 | contig 11817 bp, 11 predicted proteins | sample CryBogCBH12Aug01_FD_71195 | JGI IMG/M metagenome (GOLD analysis project Ga0007882, IMG submission 71195) | Freshwater microbial communities from Crystal Bog, Wisconsin, USA - CBH12Aug09.1 | ecosystem: Environmental > Aquatic > Freshwater > Lake | place: Crystal Bog, Wisconsin, USA | collected... | reverse complement strand
AAGGCGTTCATCGAGGCGGAATCTTATCCTGGCCCGTCCTTGATCATCGCTTACAGCCATTGCATCGCGCACGGCATCGCGTTGGATCAGGGCGTCGGTGCGCGGCAGCAGAAGCTCGCGGTCGAGTCCGGCCAATGGCTGCTCTATCGCTACGACCCACGCCGCGCGGAACGCGGCGAGAACCCGCTGCAACTGGATTCCGGCGCGGCGAAGTCCAAGGTGGCGGATTTCATGATGTCCGAAAACCGGTTCAAGATGCTCACGAAGAGCAAACCGGAGGACGCGAAGAAATTCTTTGCGCAAGCGCAAGTGGACGCCGACCGCCGCTGGAAATTCTATCAATACATGGCGCAGCCGACGGTCAAAGCCGCCGTCGTTGCGGAAGCCAAACCCGCGACGAGCATCGAAGCCTGATTAAACCCTTAACGAAATAAAATATGGATCTCACCACTAATTATCTCGGTTTGAAACTGCGCTCGCCGCTGGTCGTCTCGGCCTCGCCGCTGTCCGAGGACATTGACAACCTCAAGCGCATGGAAGACGCCGGCGCGGCCGCCGTCGTTTTGTATTCGCTGTTCGAGGAACAGTTGCGGCAGGACCGGTTGGAGCTGCATCAAAACTTGCAGCAAGGCACGGAGAGCTTTGCCGAATCGCTGACGTATTTTCCCGAAGCCGACGAATACAAGCTCGGCCCGGAGGAATACCTCAAGCACATCGCCGCCGCGAAAAAAGCGACGCGCATTCCCATCATCGCCAGCCTGAACGGTTCGTCCGTCGGCGGCTGGACGGATTACGCCAAGCAGATTCAACAGGCCGGCGCGGATGCGCTGGAGCTGAACATCTATTACATCCCGACGGACATGGATTTGTCCGGCGAAGTGGTGGAAGAAACTTACATCAACATTTTGAAGGCGGTGAAAGCGAACGTCTCCATCCCGGTCGCGGTGAAGTTAAGCCCGTTCTTCAGCAACTTTGCCAACATGGCGAAGCGGCTGGATCAGGCCGGCGCGAACGGCTTGGTGTTGTTCAACCGGTTTTACCAGCCGGACATCGAACTGGAAACGCTGGAGATCAAGCCGAACATTCTGTTGAGCACGCCGATGGCGATGCGTCTGCCGCTGCGCTGGATTGCGCTGCTGCACGGCAAATTGAAAGCCAGCCTCGCCGCGACCAGCGGCATCCACCGCGCTTCCGACGCGCTCAAGATGCTCATGGTCGGCGCGGACGTGACGATGCTTTGCTCGACGGTCATCCGCCACGGCATCCCGCAAATCGCCATGATTGAACGCGAGCTGGTGGGCTGGCTGGAAGAGCACGAATACGAATCCGTCAGCCAGATGAAAGGCAGCTTGAGCCAGAAGAACTGTGCGGAACCGGCGGCCTACGAGCGCGCGCAATACATGAAGGCGCTGACGAGCTTCGCCCTGCCGCGCACCTGATTCGCCAAAGCCAATTCTCTAAAAACATAACGGCCGCTGGGAACCAACCAGCGGCCGTTTTTGTCGAACCAACCGAACCACAACCAAACCGAACCGTAACCAAAATTAAAACACTTCGGCGCGCAGCCCCGCCGTCTGGCGCACGGTTTGCGCAATCTGGGACAGCACGCGCAAAGGCAGATGGCCCCACTCGGCATTGATGCCGGGCCGCGCGGCGGAATAAATCTGCACCATGGAAATCTGCGCGCCGCCGGCCTTGAGTTCCTTGAGGCGCAGCGCGTATTCGCGGATTTCTTCAAACGGCGGTTCGTCGCCGTGAATCGCCGGGAAGAGGCTTTGGATGATGACCGGACGCTGCCGGCCCACGAGCAGGATGTTCGCGAGAATTTTTTCCAGCGGCACATCCGGGCGGTTTATCTTGTCCACAAAGGACTGCGTGCCGCCGTCGAGCTTGATCCAAATTTCGTCTGACTTCGTGAGCAATTCCAAGCCGCGCAAAACCATCGGCTGATCCAGACCGGTGCCGTTGGTGTATAACACCAGCTTGAAAAATCCGCCCAGCGCGCGCACACGCACGACCGCTTGCACGGCCTCGACAAAATTATCCGCGAGCGTCGGCTCGCCGTCGCCGCTCAACGCCACCTGACGCAACTGCAAAAGCTCGGCTGGCAGCGAATGATAGGAAGGGCGGTCGGCCAGCTTGCCGCTTTGGATGAAGGCGATGGTCTTGCGCAGTTCCGCCGCCAGCACGTCCACGTCTAATTTATTTTCCCGCGCCGGCACCCGCCGATCCACCTCGCAATAGGAACATTCGAAATTGCATTTCTTGTCGGGATTGACATTCACGCCCAGCGACAATCCCCGCGCGCGCGAAGAGATGACGGCATAAACAAACCGGTTGCCAAACCAGTCGCGCGGCCGGTCAAAGGCCGTCTCCCGCGCCAGCGTATTGCTATGATAAGAAACACTTGGCTTTCTTTTGAGCGCGGGCACCGCCGGTGCCGGTTGGATGGTTATAGTTTCCACAGTTTCCAGTCTTAAACTAACGGCCAATGGGAAGGCTTACCACACGGCTATTGTTTAATTCTTGACATATCTTGGCCCTAATTCTGCAAAAAGTTTAACTACTTAATCATCCAAAGCTCCGGCCCGCGGTTCGCAAATCTTGGCAAACGCCAGACGCATTTTGGCAAAATGATTTCAACCGGTTGGAACTTTTGGTATTTCTGCTAATCTTACTGCGGCAACCAAAGCCATCCTTTAATGAGCTGCAACCGTTTATCGCCCGACCGCGCCGTGGCTGGAAGCATCGCCCCGCCCGACCGCACGGCGTGGCTCAAAGGCGGGAAGCATCCTTGCCTCATGCCGCCACGCACGCCGTCCGACCAAGTCCGGCGCATCGTCCTGCTCGGCGTGCCTGGTGCCGGCAAAGACACTCAAGCGAGACTGCTTTGCGAACGCCTCGGCACCTGTCATCTTTCGGTTGACGACATTTTCTCCACCGCCAGAAGTGGTAACGCCAGCGACCTTTCGCCCGCCACGCAAAACGCGCTCGACCACCTGCAACGCGGCGAATCCGTGCCGGACGAGACGGTGCTGAATCTGGTGGGCGAACGGTTGGGCTGTCTGAATTGCGCCGGGGGATTTTTGCTGGATGGTTTTCCCCGGACCGTGACGCAAGCGAAAGCGCTGGAACAATTATTGGAAAGCCACGGCGTCCGGCTCACGGCGGTCATCCATTACGAACTGCCCAGCGCGCCGGTGGTCTCCCGCACCGACGACCAACCCGCAGTCGTGGGGATGCCGTTGGAAGCCCATCAAAAATCCACCCAGTCACTGCTTGAATTTTATCAACAACGCGGCGAATTATTTCAGATCAGCGCCGCCGGCACGCCCGAAGAAATTTTTCAACGCACCCGGCTGACGGTGCTTGCCCGCTGATCAGCAAATGCGCGGCAACTGTTCGCCGCTCGGCATATCCAAAATCCGGTTCACGCCCAGCTCGCTTTTGAGCGTCACCAGCGGCGTAGATTTTTCCACCACCTGACCGATGATGGCGGCGTTGGCGGAAACTTCGGCTCCGTGTAAAACCTGCAATGCCCGCGCCGACGCCCGCGCTGGAACAAACGCAACGAATCGGCCTTCGTTGGCAACGTGCAGCGGATCGAGGCCGAGCATCTCGCACGCGGCGTGAACGTCCTCACGCACGGGAATGGATTTCTGTTCGATCGCGATTTTCACGCCCGCTGCCTCGGCGATTTCATTCAAAGCGCTCGCCAGACCGCCGCGCGTTAGATCACGCAGGCAATGGATTTCAACGCCCGCTTGCACGAGCGCCAAAACGGGTTCAACCACCGGCGCGGAATCGCTTTCAATCGTCGTTTCAAATGCCAAGCCCTCGCGCACCGCCATGATGGCCATGCCGTGTCGGCCCAAATCGCCGCTCACCAAAATTGCATCGCTGGGCAGCACGCTTTGCGGCGAAATTATTTGTTCGTGCTCGATGATCCCGATACCAGTGGTGTTAATGAAAAGGCCGTCACCATTGCCTTTGTCCACAACCTTCGTGTCGCCGGTAATAATCTGCACGCCGCACTTTTTAGCCGCGTCGCGCATCGAACAGACCACGCGCCAGAGCGTTTCCATCGGCAACCCTTCCTCAATGATGAAGCCGCAACTTAAATAAAGTGGCCGCGCGCCGCTCATCGCCAGGTCGTTCACCGTGCCGTGAATTGCCATCGAGCCGATGTCGCCGCCGGGAAAAAAAATCGGGCGCACGACATAAGAATCCGTCGTCATCGCCAGCCGACCCGCCGGCACTACGAACTGCGCCGAGTCATGTCGCGTGTCGAGAATTGGATTGCTGAACGCCTTGCCGAAAACCTCTTCGAGCAACCGATGCATTAGCGTGCCGCCGCCACCGTGCGCCATCAGGATGTGCGGATACTGCGAAATGGGAATTGGACAACTTACATTCATTTATGCGTGTCTCCGGTAGCGATAGTAAGCCGCGCACGCGCCCTCGCTCGAAACCATCGTCGCACCGAGTGGATGTTCCGGCGTGCATTTCGTGCCGAACGCCGGACATTCGTGCGGCTTTTTCAAACCCTGCAAAATCAAACCCGCGATGCACTCTGCCGGTTCATCCACGCGCCGGTCGGTGAGGCCAAATTTCTTGTCCGCGTCAAACGCCGCATATTCGCCGGCCAGGCCGAGACCGCTCTGCGGAATTTCGCCAACGCCGCGCCACTTGCGCGGCACGACCTGAAAAACTTTTTTTACCAGTGCCTGCGCGGGCTGATTGCCGGCGCGAGTGACGGCGCGCGCATATTGATTTTCCACTTCCGCGCGACCGGATTCGAGCTGCTGCACGACCATCAAAATGCCGTGCAAAATATCCAGCGGCTCGAAACCGGTGACAACAATCGGCACCCGGTATTTTTTCACCAGCGGAAAATATTCCTCGTAGCCCATCACCGCGCAAACATGGCCGGCGGCGAGAAAACCCTGCACCCGGCAGTTTGGCGACGACATCAGCGCCTCAATCGCCGGCGGCACGAGGACGTGCGAAATCAGCATGGAAAAGTTTTTTAACTTTTTCTGCGCCGCCTGATAAACCGCCATCGCTGTGGCCGGCGCGGTGGTTTCAAAACCAACGCCGAAGAAAACAATTTCCTTCGCCGGATTTTCCTCCGCCAGTTTCACCGCGTCGAGCGGCGAATAGACAATACGCACGTCGCCGCCTTTCGCCTTCACTGAAAGCAAATCCGTCGTGCTGCCCGGCACGCGCAGCATATCGCCGAACGAGGTGAAAACCACTTCCGGTCGCGCCGCGATTTCCAGCGCCTTGTCAATCACTTCCAGCGGCGTCACGCAGACCGGACAGCCCGGCCCGTGAATCAGCTCGATTTGTTTCGGCAGCAGCTCATCAATGCCAAACTTCACGATGGCGTGCGTCTGGCCGCCGCAGACCTCCATAATCGTCCACGGCTTCGTGGTGAGGCGATGGATTTCACGCGCAAATTTCTGCGCCAGTTCCGCGTCACGGTATTCGTCGAGGAATTTCATTTTTCGCCGGCTTCGAGTTCGCCGAGTTCGCCAATCTGTTTTAGGTAGCCAAAAACTTTTTGCGCCTCGTCTTCGTCCACTTTGCTCAACGCAAAACCGACGTGGACGATGACATAATCGCCGACCACGACCTCCGGCACATAGGCCAGACTCGCCTGCTTGATGACGCCGGAGAAATCAATCTTGCCCATGCGCGTCAGCGCGTCGTCTCCGCTGATGCTCACAACTTTGCCGGGAATGGCGAGACACATAAAATTTCAAATTCTGAATTTCAAATTACAAATTTTCCGCGCGCCGCGCGGCCACCACTTGCCCCAGAGCAATTCCGCCGTCGTTCGGTGGGACGCGCTGATGCCAATACGGCGAGAAATTTTCCGCGCGCAGCCGCGCCACCGTCCGCTCGGTCAAATAACGATTCTGAAAACAACCGCCGCTTAATACCACGCGAGTTTCCCCGATTTTTTTGGCGACGGCAACCACCGACTCGGCGAGCGCGTTGTGAAATTTCGCGGAGATTTCCGCCATGTTCGCCCTGCCGGTCGCGTCGGCCAGCACCGACAGCGCGAGCATCGCCCAGTCCAAAACGAACGGCGAACTCCGCGTGACCAGCGGCAACGGATAATGTTCATCCGTTTGGATTCCGTCGGTCGCAAATTCCAGTTCCATCGCCGCCTGACCTTCAAAGCGGATGTGCTGGCGCAAATTTGTGAGCGAAGCCACGGCATCGAACAAACGCCCCATGCTCGTGGTCAACGGCGAGTTGAACCGGCGCTGCAACATTCCGCGCAAAGTCATCATCTCCACCGGCGGGATCGCCCGGAGCGGTGCCAGATGTTCCATTTCAAACGCCGATTCGCCATACAATTCATACAGCAAACCCAGCGCGACCCGGCGCGGTTCCTTCATCGCGCGGTCGCCGCCGGGCAAAGGAAACGGGCGCAGATGGGCGACGCGCTCAACCTTTTTTTCCGTGACCAGAAAAAATTCGCCGCCCCAAATCGTGCCGTCCGGGCCATAGCCGGTGCCGTCCCACGCCACGCCGAGCGCGGGCAACGGAACTTCGTTTTCCGCGATGCACGACAAAACGTGGGCGATGTGGTGCTGGACGCCAATGTGCTGATTTGCCTTGAATTCATTGGCGATTTTCGTCGAGAGATAATCCGGGTGCAGATCGGCGGCGATGATTGCCGGCGGCGCATCGTAAAGTTTTGGCAAATCGGCGGCGACCCGGCGAAATGCCGCGTTGGCCGGTTCCGTTTCCAAATCGCCGAGGTGCTGGCTGATAAAAACATTTTCACCAACGGCCAGCGCCACGGAATTTTTCAAATGCGCGCCGACGGCCAGCACATTTGAAATTTGAAATTTGCAATTTGAAATTTGCACCGGCAGCGGCGCGTAGCCGCGCGCGCGGCGCAAAATCATTTCGCGGCCAAGCATCACGCGGACAATCGAGTCGTCCAGATGGCGGACAATCGGACGGTTGTGAACCAGAAAAACATCCGCGATGCCGCGCAGCCGTTCAAGCGCCTCGCGCTCGTCGGTGCAAATCGGCTCGTCGCTCAAGTTGCCGCTGGTGGCGATGACGGGGAACCCGAGTTCCGCCATCAGCAAATGATGCAGCGGATTCGACGGCAGCATTACGCCGAGGTTGGGATTTCCCGGAGCGATGAAATTTCCAATTTCCAATTTCCAATTTCCAATTTTCCGCAACAGCACAATCGGCGCTTCGGGCGAGCGCAACAGCCGTTCTTCCAGCGGCGAAACTTCGCAAACCGCCTTCACGCTGGCGAGTGTCGGAAACATCAGCGCAAACGGCTTTTCTTCGCGATGCTTTCGCTCGCGCAAAAGTTGGACAACTTTTGCGTCGCGCGCATCAGCCAGCAAATGAAATCCGCCGATGCCTTTGACCGCAACAATTTTCCCGGCGCAAACAGCTTTGGCGGCAGCTTTCAAAGCCGCGTCCTTGGTGCAGATGATTATTCCGGCGGCATCCCAGAATTCCAACTGCGGGCCGCAAACTACGCACGCGTTCGGTTGCGCGTGGAAACGGCGGTCGTATGGATTTTCGTATTCTGCCTGACATTGCGAACACATTTTGAAACCGCGCATCGAGGTGTTCGCGCGGTCATAAGGCAACGCCTCGATGAGGCTGAAACGCGGGCCGCAATTCGTGCAGTTCGTGAACGGATAACGGAAGCGGCGATTTTTCGGATCCAGAATTTCGCGGAGACAGTCGGGACACGTCGCGATGTCCGGCAATACCAACGCGGATTTGTCGCCGTGTGTTTCGCTGGCACGGATTTCAAATTTGCCGTAGCCGACGGCATCGAGCCACGTTGATTCCATACTCTGAATGAAACTGCGCGACGGTTTCTCGGCTTCGAGGCGGCAGATAAATTTTTCCAGAGTGGCGCGTGAGCCTTCGACCTCGATGAAGACACCTTGCGGCGAATTGTTCACCCAGCCGGTAAGTTTCAACTCCTCCGCGAGCCGGAAAACAAACGGACGAAAGCCAACGCCCTGCACCGCGCCGCGCACGGTGATTTTCAGGCGCGAGATTGAAGTTGCTCGTTGGCGGATGGAAGGCATTGCCATTATTGAAGCGCTTGCTTCACGGCAACTTTAGACGACATCGGGAAGTGTGTCTTTACGGAAATTGGCGGCTATCAGCTTTTTAATTTCCGCGACGGCGGTGTGAAATCCGGCTTCGGCTTCTGGCGAATAGTCCGTGCCGAAACCCAGATGAATTGCGGGAATCGTCAGCCACCACGCTTCCGGCGCATGACCGAAAACGTCGCGGGCCAGCGCGAGCATCGTGCGCGGGTCGGCGGCGTGCGCCATGAGCTGCGAGGTTTCGCCAGGTTCCAATTGGCGGAAATGCACGCCGTCGGTTTTGTCCACGGCGGCGTCCACAAAAATCACGCGGCGGGCGCGGGCAATCGGTTCGGCAAATTCGGGCGTGAGCAACTGGCAGACGAGCGTGCGGACGCCGGGCAGGTGCAACGCTTCAACCGCCTCGGCCACGCGCGGGCCAACGCCGTCGTCGCGGCGTAGGCTGTTGCCGTAGCCGATGACGAGGAGTTCTGATTCAATTTTTGTTTGCACGCTTTTAGAAAAAAATTCGCCGGCAGAGAAGAAACCAACCAGAAACTTCCCCGCCGGCATTTTATTGTCCACCCAACCGCGGACAAATTGTTTTAGCTGCGCATTTTTTCGTCCAGCACCTGACCGCCCGGCGCGATCAATTGGACGTGCAACGGCATCTGGCCGACGGCGTGCGTCGAGCAGCTCAAGCACGGGTCGTAACAGCGGATGCCGTGTTCGACGCGGTTGAGCATGGCTTCCGCAATTTTTTCGCCGCGCACATAATGCCGCGCGATTTGCGCGACGGTCTGGTTCATCGCCAAATTATTCTGGCCAGTGGCGACGATGAGATTGACCTTTTGCAACAGGCCGTTGCGGTCCACGGTGTAATCGTGGAACAGCGTGCCGCGCGGGGCTTCGCTTGCACCCACGCCGCGCAGACTGTTGATGCCGGCGTCAGCGCGGAGGTTGTCGCCGGACAATTCCTCGTCCGCCATGTATTGCTCGACGAACTCAATGCAGGCGAGAATTTCAATCAACCGCGCGTAGTGATACAGGAACGACGACGTGACCGCGCCGCGTCCGAGTTTCTTGAATTTTTTCAACTCCGCATCCGCCTGCGGCACGCCCATGCGTTCGGCGACATTGAGGCGCGCGAGCGGGCCGACGCGGTAAATGCCCGCCGGAAAACCGAGCGGTAAATAATACGGCGACTTGAGATACGAAGTATTCTGCACCGCTTCGCCGATGTAATCCGCGTAATTCGCCACGTCAATCTGGTCGGCGATGATGCTGCCGCTGCTGTCGGTGAAACGCAGTTTGCCGCCGTGATGTTCCCACGAACCGTCGGGCGTGACCAAGCCCATGAAGAGCGACGGAAAGTTGCCAAAAATCTGCAGCTCGGCCTTGTGCGTCTTGAGAACTTTGGCGAACAAATCGAGCGCAATTTTCGTCGTGGCGTAAGCTTCGGGCAGCCAGGCCTTGATTTTCGCGCGGCCTTCGGCGGACAACGCCGAGCGCACGCCGCCTGGCACGGCCCATTGCGGATGGATTTTTTTATCGCCGAGAACTTCGATGATTTCCTGGCCGAATTGCCGCAGCCGGATGCCGGCGCGGGCGAGGTCGGCATTGGAATTGATCAGGCCAAAAACATTGCGCTGGGCCGGCGGCGTGTCCCAGCCGAGCAGAAAATCCGGCGCGCTCAAATGGAAAAAACTCAACGCGTGCGACTGGATGAACTGGCCGAGGTTCAGCAGCCGGCGCAGCTTGTCGGCGGCGGGCGGAATGCTGACGGCCATGATGGCGTCGCCGGCCTTCGCCGACGCGAGCGTGTGGCTGACGGGGCAGATGCCGCAGATGCGCTGCGTGATGCCGGGCATTTCGGTGTAGGGCCGGCCTTCGCAGAATTTTTCAAAGCCGCGAAACTCGACGACGTGAAACTCCGCGTCGGCGACGTTGCCGGCGTCATCCATGAAAATGCTGATTTTGGCGTGGCCCTCAATGCGGGTCACGGGATCAATGACGATTCGCTTCGACATAAATTTTCTTTCAACCAAATTTCAACTGTGTGCCTTCAAGTTTCGGCGTTTTGCCTTCGAGCACTTGAACCATCAAGGCCTTGATGCGATCCGCCGGCGGCGGGCAGCCGGGCAGATAAAATTCGACATGAACCAATTCATGCACCGGCAGCACATTTTCCAGCAGCGGAGGCACGATGCCGTCGTCCTTGGGTTTCACGGGATTGAACTGCGCGTTGTCAATGTAGGCGCGCTGCAAAACATTATCGGCATTGCCGATGCCGAACTGGTTGCGCATCGCCGGCACGTTGCCGGTGACGGCGCAGTCGCCGAACGACACGAGCACCTTCGAGCGCGCGCGGATTTTGTGGAGCAGTTCGAGATTGTCCACGTTGCAGACCGCGCCTTCGATGAGGCACACGTCCACGCCTTCGGGAAATTCCTTCACGTCGGCGATGGGGCTGTAAACGATGTCCACCTTGCCGGCGAGTTCGATGAGAAACTCGTCGAGGTCAAGAAAGGACATATGGCAACCGGCGCAACCGCCGAGCCAGACCGTAGCAATTTTTAAGCGTTCCATTGTTTTTTCTCCCGTGCGTTGACGATGAATTCCAGTTTGGTGCGGTCGCGTTCCGATTCGCCCACCGCCGAGCCTTTTTTGAACAGCGCGCCCGTCGGACAGGACATGACGCATTTGCCGCATTCGGTGCAACTTTCGGAACTGCCCCACGTTTGGTTGAGATCAGTGATGATTTTTGATTTTGCGCCGCGACCGGCGACGTTCTTGGTGCCGGCGCCTTCGATGTGCCAGCAGGAACGGACGCAGCGCGTGCAAAGAATGCAGCGGTTGTGATCCATGCCGAACAGCCGATGCGTGTCGTCCACTTCCCATTTCGGAAAAATATAATCGTAGCGGACGTGATCCATGCCGAGGCCGTAGGCAAGCGATTGCAATTCGCAATGGCCGTTCGCCACGCACACGGCGCAGACGTGGTTGCGTTCGGCGAACAAAAGTTCCAGCGTCATGCGCCGGTATTTATTGAGCCGCTCGGAGTTCGTGGAAATCTCCATGCCCTCGCCCACTTTCGTGGTGCAGGCCGGCAGAAGTTTGTTGATGCCTTTCACCTCGACGAGGCAAAGCCGGCACGCGCCGACATCGTAAACGCCTTCGAGATGGCAGAGCGTCGGAATCTTGATGCCGGCCTCGGTAGCCGCCTGCAAAACCGAAGCGCCCTTCTCGGCAGTGATCTGCTTTCCGTCAATGGTCAGTGTTCTGGCAGACATAATAAATTATTTCGTTGCGGTTGCGCCGGGGCCAAACTTGTCCGGCTGGAGCAATTCCTCGTATTCGTTGCGAAAATATTTCAGCGTGCTCAACACCGGATTCGGCGCGGTCTGGCCGAGGCCGCACAGACTCGTGTTTTTCACCATGTCGCACAATTCTTCCAACTTGGTGAGATCGCGCTGCGTCGCCTGACGGGCGATGATTTTATTCAGCAGATTTTCCATCTGCGCCGTGCCCGCACGGCAGGGAATACATTTGCCGCAGGATTCGTCCTTGCAAAATTCCATGTAAAACTTGGCGATTTCCACCATGTTCGTCGTGTCGTCCATCACGACCATGCCGCCGGAACCCATGATGGAACCGAGCTTCATGAGCGATTCGTAGTCCACCGGCGTATCGAGAAATTGCGCCGGGATGCAACCGC
>Ga0007882_10001939_pt1 | contig 11818 bp, 8 predicted proteins | sample CryBogCBH12Aug01_FD_71195 | JGI IMG/M metagenome (GOLD analysis project Ga0007882, IMG submission 71195) | Freshwater microbial communities from Crystal Bog, Wisconsin, USA - CBH12Aug09.1 | ecosystem: Environmental > Aquatic > Freshwater > Lake | place: Crystal Bog, Wisconsin, USA | collected... | reverse complement strand
CCGCGCCATTGGGGCCGAGCAGGCCGAAAATCTGGCCGCGCGGCACATCGAAGGTAATGTCCTCGGCGGCAGTGAAGGCCCCATAGCGCTTGGTCAGCCCGCGCGCCTCGATGGCGGGGGTATCGGTGGGGGGGATGGTGCGATAGCGGGCCGCGAGCTGGCTTTCCTCGATATCGCTGCCGCCCAGCGCCGCGATAAAGCCATCCTCGAAACGGGGCGGCACCAGCGCGGCGGTGGTGATGCCCAGCGCGCCATCGGCCGGGGTGGGCGGGGAGGTGAGCAGGACGCGCAAGGTATCTCCGCGCACCACCGCATCCATTACCCGCCCACTGGCGCGCAGGGCGGCAAGGCGCTGGCGGCGCTCGGCGGGAGGGGTATGGATTTCCACCACCCGCTGGCCCAGCGGCGCGGTGAGATCGCCCGGCGGCCCCGCGTGCAGCAGGCGGCCTTCGGAGAGGAGATAGACCGTGTCACAACGCTCGGCCTCGTCGAGATAGGCGGTGGACCACAAGATGCCCACCCCCTCGCCCGAAAGCGCCCGCACCATATCCCACAATTCGTGGCGCGACACCGGATCGACCCCCACTCCCGGCTCGTCGAGCAGCAGCAGATCGGGCTTGCTGACCAGCGCGCAGGCCAGACCCAGCTTCTGCTTCATGCCCCCCGACAATTGCCCGGCAAGGCGCGACTGGAAGCGCGCGAGATCGGTGAAGGAGAGCAGCCGCGCGAAGGTTTCGCCCCGCTCGGCCTTGGGCAGATCGCGCAGATCGGCATAGAGGGTGAGGTTCTCGATGACCGACAAATCTTCATAGAGACCAAAGCGTTGTGGCATATAGCCGAGGCGGCGGCGGTCGCAATTTATCGCGCTGCTGCCCAGCACCTCCGTGGTGCCGGCATCGGGATCGATCAGCCCGGCGAGAATGCGGATCAGCGTGGTCTTGCCCGCGCCGTCGGGGCCGACCAGCCCGGTCATCTGGCCGGGGCGGATGGCCATCGAGACGTCATCGAGCGCGGTGATCGCGCCGAAGCGCTTCACCAGACCCTCGGCCTGCGCCACGGGGGGCAGATCGGGCTGGGTGGCCGTCACTGGCCCGGCTTTGGCACAAGCCGGGCGGTGACTGGCTGGCCCTGATGCAGCGCCGCATCGGGATCGGAGACGAGGATCCGCACGCGATACACCAGATCGGCACGCAGATTTTCGGTCTGCACGCTCTTTGGCGTGAACTCGGCGGCGGAAGCGATGGCGGCGATAGTGCCGTGATAGGTCTTGGCGTTGCCATCGGCGGTCACCTCCACCGCCGCGCCGGGCTGAACCCGGCCCAGATCGGGCTCGGCGACATAGGCCCGCACGCGCAGGGGGCGGTCGATGGTGAGGGTGAAGATGGTCTCGCCCGGCTGGACAATCGCGCCGGGCTCGCGCGCGCGGGTCAGCACCACGCCTGCCTCGGGCGCGCGCAGGATGGTGTCGTCGAGATCGGTGGCGGATTTGCGGGTGGTGGCGGCGGCGGCCTGTGTTTGCGCCTTGGCCACGTCGATATCCTCGCGGCGGAAGCCGGAGACCTGTAGATTATAGGCCGCGCGCGCCGAATCGAGCTGGGCCTTGGCAGCGTTGAAATCGGAACGGGCGGCTTCCAGCTGGCGCTGGCTGACCGCGCCCGAGGCGGACAGGCCCTGCTGGCGCTGGTATTCCTTGGCGGCCTGATCGGTGCGGGCCTGTTGCGCGGCGAGGGCCTGACGCGCCTCCTCCACTTCTTGCGGGCGGGCCCCATCAACAAACTTCGCCTCATTGGCGCGGGCCAAGGCCAACTGGGCGACCTGCGCGGCCAGCACATCGGTCAAAGGCTTGCCATCCAGACGGCCCAGTTCGGCACCGGCGGGCACCCGCATCCCCTCATCCACCGCCAGCGAGGCGATGCGCCCACCAACCCGGAAGCCAAGATCAACCTCGCGCACATCGACATTGCCGTAGAGCGTCAGGCTCTGCCCGGCCTTGTGATAGTGATACCACACCCCCCCGGCCACCAGCACGGCCAGCGCCAGCGCGCCACCAATCAGAAGTTTGGGTTTATCGGGCAGGCGGCTCATGGGCAGGGACCTTTTTCCAACCGGTCGCAGATAGCTTCGACGTTAAACAACAGCGTGGCGCGAATCGCGGCGACCTGCTCCGGGCCAATCGCCCCCCAGCCGGTGAAGGCCAGCACGCTGGCCTGCGCCACCCGAAAGGCCAGCAGCTGGCCGAGCAAGGCCATGGGCATCAGCCGGGTGGGTTCCCCCGTCTGGCCGGCAATGCGCGCCACCATCTGCTCCATGGCGGCGAGAATGCGCCCCATCATGCCGCTGTAGAGGATGTCGAAGGCGCGGGTGGGCTCGGCCTGCTCGCGGCAAATAAAGCGCGAATAGGGCAACGTGGCCGGATCGAGCATGGCAACAGCAAGGCCGGAAAGAAGCTGCGAGATACAAGTCCGCGCCGTTTGCCGATCCGGTGAGGCGGCCAGCTCGGCCTCGATGGCCGCCAGCGTCTCGCCCATCAGCGCGCCCATGTGATCGGCGATCATCTGCGCGCAGGCCAGATAGAGCCCATCCTTGCCGCCAAAATGATAGGTGATCTGCGACATCGGCATGCCAGCGGATTTGGCGATGTCGCGGGTGCTGGCGCTGTCGAAACCATGGCGGCCGAAGGCATCCAGCGCCGCGCTGAGCAAAGTATCGCGACTCGAGGGCTTTTTCACCAGCATGGCTAAAATTAATTCAATCGAACGAATTGGTCAAGCGCAAGGCGCTGACCCTGCCATCCCCCCTGCCCTGCGGAGATTCACCCAAGCCGGGCTTTGGGCTGGCGCAGCAGCAGCAACACCATCGCGAAGCATAGCAGGCTGACCACGCCCATCAGCCAGAAATCATCCACATAGGCCACCATAGTCGCCTGCCGCGTGATCTCCGCGTTCAGCGCCGCCACGCCAACCGGAGACAGCGCATCCGGCAGCATCGCGGGGTTGCTCGCGGTGATATGGGCGGCGAGGGAGGCATGCTCCGTCTGGGTATTCGCCACCGTCAGCCCCTGCATCGCCGCCACCCCCACGCTGCCACCAAGATTACGCAGCAGATTGGAAAGCGCCGAAGCATCGGGCCGCAGCGCCTGCGGTATGGTGGAAAAGCCCAGCGTTGCCAGCGGAACGAATATCAGCCCCTGACCAATACCCTGCAGCGCCGTGGCCCTGATAATATCCCGGCCCGACATCGAGAGATCGAACCGCGACATCTGCCAGAATGCGGCCATCACGAAGCAAATGCCGATGGCCACCAGCACCTGCCGGCTCACCACCCCATCCAGCCGCCCCATCGCATAGAGCACGGTCAGCATGATGAGGCCCCGGGGCATACTCAACACCCCCGAATGGATCACCGAATAGCCAAGCACCCCCTGCATCATCAGCGGCAGCAGCATCAGGCTGCAATACATCACCGCCATCAGGAAAAAATTGAGCACCACGCTCGTCACCAGATTGCGGTCGCGAAACAGGGGCAAGGGGAACAAGGGGTTTCGGGTGGTAAAAGTGTGCGCCAGATACACGCAGAGCGCGGTGGCGGCGATGGCGGCCTCGGTGCAAATCTCCCTCGATCCAAACCAATCCTGCGTGGTGCCGCGATCCAGCATCAGCTGAAACGACGAAACCGCCAGCGCCAGCGAGCCAAAGCCGAGAAAGTCGAAGGGGCGCGGCTGAAGGGCCTCGCGGGGCAGATAGCGCCACAGCAGAACCATCGCACCCGCACCAGCCGGCAAATTGATGTAAAAACACCAGCGCCAGGAATAGTCCTCGGTCAGAAAACCACCCACCACCGGGCCCAGCACCGGCGCCACCATCGAGGCCATAACGAACATCGCCATCGCCCGGCCAAGCCGTTCGGGTGGGTTGATATTCATCAGCACCGCCTGCGCCGTGGGAATGAGCGGCGCCGCAAAAATTCCCTGTATCACCCGGAACAGCACGATCTGGGGCAGGCTCGCCGCCGCGCCGCACAGCGCGGAGGCCAGGGTGAAACCGGCGATACAGGCCAGCAGCATCGCCCGCACGCCAAAGCGCGCCACCAGCCAGCCGCTCACCGGCGTCGCCACGGCCACGGCAACGATGTAGGAGGTAAGCACCCACGTAATCTGATCGGGCGAGGCGGAGAGATTACCCTGCATATGCGGCAAAGCCACGTTCACCACCGTGGTATCGAGCGCGCTCATCACCGTCGCCAGCAGGATGCCAAATGTGATCGGCCCTCGGGCGATTTTGCCGGATTTGGCCTTGGGACTCTTCATAAAGGGATGTGATCGCATTGCCATTGAGTGGGGCGTTAGGTGGGACGGTCTGGTTTTCAACTATCCATGGCTTATCATGTTAAGAGCATCAGGCAATGTTTCGCCTGCGTAATTCCCGAGGCTAGGCGGCATCGGCAAAGCCTACGACAGCTATCAAGACCCATGATCCGCGATGCTTGACCTATCGCATTTGAGCCCGCCCACCGCATTGTATCACCCTAGACCACCCGGAGCCTGAAGGAGGACTCTATCATGAAGGCCATGGTGCTCAACCGCGTGGGAGCCCCGCTCGAATGGACCGAGCTGCCCGACCGCCAACCCGGCCTTGGCGAGGTGCGGGTGAGGGTTCTCGCCTGTGGGGTCTGCCGCACCGACCTGCACGTGCTGGACGGCGATTTGCCAGACCCGAAATCACCGATCATCCCCGGCCATGAAATCGTGGGCCGGATAGACGCCATCGGGCCGGGCGTGGTGGGCCTCCAGCTCGGCGAAAGGGTCGGCATTCCCTGGCTTGGCCACACTTGCGGCGTGTGCCCCTATTGTGCGGCGCAGCGGGAGAATCTCTGCGATGCGCCGCTGTTCACCGGCTACACAAGCGACGGCGGCTTCGCCACTTCGGTGATTGCCGATGCGCGCTTTGCCTTTCCGCTGGGCGAGGTGGGCAGCGATGTCTCGCTGGCACCCTTGCTGTGCGCGGGGTTGATCGGCTGGCGTTCGCTGAAAATGGCGGGAGATGGCAAGCGGCTGGGCATCTATGGCTTTGGCGCGGCGGGGCATATTGTGGCGCAGGTGGCGCAATGGCAGGGCCGCGAGGTGTTCGCCTTCACCCGGCCCGGCGATACCACCACGCAGAACTTCGCGCGTGGCCTCGGTGTGCGCTGGGCGGGCGGCTCGGACGAAATGCCGCCGGAGCCGCTGGATGCCGCGATCATCTACGCCACGGTGGGCGATCTCGTGCCGCAGGCGCTAAAGGCGGTGCGCAAGGGTGGGCGCGTGGTTTGCGCGGGGATTCACATGAGCGACATCCCCAGCTTCCCCTATCAGATCCTGTGGGAAGAGCGGGAGCTGGTGTCGGTGGCCAATCTCACCCGGCAGGATGGCGTCGAATTCCTCGCGCTGGCCCCGAAAATCGGCATCGCTGTCAAGACCACCACCTACCCGCTCGCCGAGGCCAATCAGGCGCTGGCAGACTTGCGGGCGGGCCGGTTCGATGGGGCCGCGGTGCTGGTGCCTTAGGAAATACCCAACACCGCGGCAAACCAACGCCTGTCAGGGCGCTGAATTCAGACAGCCATGCAACTGCCCGTTCACGAGTCGGCCACCCGCGCATTCAAACTGCGTGCTGGTTCCCGGATCGGCGACCCATGGGCTGAGGGGAACATAGCTGGGCTGCCCGCGCAAGAGCCTGTAAACGCGCCGTCCGGCGCCGTCGGATAGATGGAACGGCCCAATCGGCGGCTGCCCCGGCCCGGGGATGAACAAGGCCATGCCCGGCTCGTCGAGCGTGTACGACACGCCATCGACGGTGACGGAAATCGCGCCGGGGGTTTCCCCGCCCTGCGCGTGCCTGCCCGGCCCGCGCAGCACGATCAGCGTGGCCTTGGCAGGGTCTGTGGTAGGCGGCACCGTAATACCCGCCTCATGCCGGGCCACCCGGATCGCCTCTTCGCCGATAATCCCATCCAGCATGGTGCCCCGGATGCCGATGGTGGCCACCGGGGTGTGGATCGAGGACTGGCCGGGATTGGCGTGCAGCGCCTTGCCCGACATAAAACGGAACGCCCCCGTGACCACCGAGGCCGATACCGCGCTGGCACCCCGATCCGGATCATACACAAAGCGATCGATCCGCATCCGGGCATTGGCCCCGACCGAGAAAGTCGTCTGATCCAGCAGCAGCAGTTGCGCCATGCTGGCTGGCCCGGTGGTCAGATCGTTGCCCAGCGCGACGCGTTCCTTGAGCACGGCCTTGTGCGGGCCCGAGGCACCATTTGTTTTCAGCTCGACATCATTGCGAATGGCCGCCGTGATCCCGACGGTCTGCGCGCCAGCTGGCACGGCCGCCAACCCAATCGCTGCCACCGAACACAAAGTGAGCGCCCTAGCTATTGCCCGTTTCATATCGTTCACCCTCCGCGCCCGAATTTCCAGATCAGGCGCAATTCCCCGCCCAGACTGTTATAGTCCGCCAAGCCCGCCGCCTGGTCGTATCCACGATAGGTATAGCTGGCGGCAGCCTCCAGATTGAGGCCGGTGTGGCCAAGCGGCGTGCCCAGCGCCAGCCGGTTGAACAGGCGGAGGTCCCGCCGATGCCCATAGCCGCTGTCGCCAAAATCAACATAGCGCACCGTGGTGGAGAAATCAGCATAGTCCCCATGCTTGTCGAGGATGCGGTTGACACCCCCGATCAGGCGCGCCGCGACATAGCCATCGGTGGAGAGCACCGCGGTTTGGTATTCCACCCCCGCGCCCAGAACGTAGGTAAGCCGCTCGGAAGGATGGGATTCATAGCTGGCGGCAAAATCGTAATGCCCGCCGTCCATCTCCCGGAAGGTGTAGTCCTGACGGACCGCCTCGGCTTGCAGCACCATCCGGCCATGTTCGCCGACCGGAGAACTAAACCGCAGCTGACCGCCATATTCGGTGGCATAGGCTGGCCCCGCGATCCAGGCCTGACGGACAACCGCACCGACCGCAAACTCGTTCAACCCCAAACGAGCGGCATAGCCAATGGCGACATCGGCCAACTGATAGTCGTTTTCGGGGCCGGAGAAGCTGTCTCTGCTCTCGAAGCCGCCGTTTCCATAGAGATACCCCGAGGGCAAAGCGATGCTGCCGCTCAGATGCAGCGCGCCCACGAAGCCCAGCCCATCTTGCCGCTGCGGAAACCCGAGCTGCTCGAGATGCAGCGCGCCATTGGCGTCGCCATCGTAGGCGAGGCCGACGGAAGCCTCGGCGGATAGCCGGTTTGGCGAAGCACCGGCAATCAGCCCCGAGCCGCAAGCCACGCGCACGGCGGCCCACTGGCTATTGCTGCCCGGCTTGTCGGTAAGCTGTCGCAGCTCTTGCCGGGCCGATTGGCGATCATCCAGCCGACACAGGATCGCGGCATAGGCCAGCCGGGCATCATCGGCATTCTCATCGACGATCAACACCCGCTCCAGCGTGGCCGCCGCGCCGGTCAGATCGCCGGCGGCCTCCTGATGGCGGGCCATGGCGATGGCCGAGACGCTGGTGGCCGAAGCATCGCTGAGCTGATCGACCAGCGCTTCCGGATCGGAATAGGGCAAAGTGGGTTGAGCTGGAGCAGGTTGGGCCAAGGCACCATCGGCCCACAGCACGGCCCCCGCCAGCAGCGCCAGAGGAAACGCTGATTCCTTCAAAACCGCCACAATTATTCTCCCCACCTTGTGCAAGGCAGCCCCACCTTGAGCAAGACCAAAGCATCTTGCGTAGGGCGCCCAGATTTTGCGCGGCCCCACTTTGTGCAAAGCTACACCATTTCAGCGCTTGTCCCTATCCCAAAACATGCTCTCGGGATGCCCTTTTCCGAGCCATCGAACCTACGAAACCAGTAAGCCCCCCACGCGGGGCTCCGGCGCGAATTATTTCTCGATTGCCTGAAACACGCCATCCCAGCCCTCTCCGGGAGGATTACGGGAAAGCGCACCGATCCGCTCGCGATATAGCGCATACATTCGCGCCAGCCCGAAAGGCGCGGCCTGCGCGTCCAGAGCGTCGAGCGCGGTGCGGGCGCTATCCCAGCGCCGTTCGCGGAAATCCGTCAGCATCCGCGCGTGCAGCCCGGCGAGAACGATAAACTGCCCATCGCCCGCCAGCGCCTCATCGCCCAGCAGCGCATACACCCGCTCGGGCGCATCGCGGCCCACCACCCGGATCAGGTCCAGCTCCAGCACCGCGAAACCCGGCAAACGGGCACACAGCGCGCTGCCGATGGCGATCTCCACGCCGTACTGTTTGGTCAGCCCCTCAAGCCGCGACGACAGGTTCACCGTATCGCCGATCAGCGTATACGACAGGCGCTGCGCCGAGCCCATATTGCCCACGCAGCACAGGCCCGCATTCAGGCCGATGCCGATTTTCACCTCGCCCGGCCACGGCTCTCCGCCTGCCCCGCCCTTGTCCCGATTTAGCAGGCGGAGCCGCGCCACCATCTCCAGCGCGCCGCGCGCGGCATTCGCATATTGGTCGGGATCGTCGAGCGGGGCGTTCCAGAAAGCCAGGATGGCATCGCCGATGAACTTGTCGATGGTGGCCCGGCGCGCCAGCAGGATGTCGCACATCGGGGTGAGGAAGCCGATCAGGAAGGCGATGAGATCCTTGGGGCCCAGCCCTTCCGAGATGCGCGAGAAGCCGCGAATATCGCAGAACAGCACCGTCATCTCGCGCTCCTCGCCGCCCAGCTCCAGACGGCCGGGATCATCGGCGATGCGCTTCACCAGCTCGGGCGAGAGATAGCGGTCGAAGGCGGTGTGGATATAGGCGCGCCGCCGCTCCTCGCGGTAGTAGATCAGCGCGGTCTCCAGCACATAGGCGCTGGCCAGCGCCAGCACCGGATAGGTGGGATCGAGCAGGAATCGCCAGCGAACAAAGGCCTGCCAGCTGCCCCACAGCATCCCGGCAATCAGCACCGATCCCAGCACCGCCCCACGCGCGGCCCCAAGCCGTGGCAGCAGCAGCGCCATGCCCAGCCCCAGCACCAGCAGCAGCACCCGCTCCAGCCCCACCGCCCAATCGGGCCTTGTGAGAAAATGACCGAGGATCATCTGCTCCGCCGCCTGCGCGTGCACATTCACCCCCAGATCGCGATCCTGCAGCGGGGTGGAGATCAGATCGCGCAGGCCTATCGCCCCCGCACCCACAAACACGATGCGGCCCGCAAAGACCTGCTTCATCGCATCGGGACTCAGCGCGCCCGACAGGATTTTCCACGCCGGGATCACCCGATCCGGGGCGGGCCCGGTATAGTGCAGCCACAAGGAGCCATCGGCGGTGGTGGGCACCTCGATAGCGCCCACCTTGATCGAGACCACCTGCCCCGGCACCCCGCCGCGCTCGCCGCTGCCATTGCTGGTCTTGACGATGATCGACCCCGCCCCCTGCGCCACCCGCAAAGCATCGAGCGACAGCGAGGGCAGCACCGCGCCATTGGCCATCGCCAGCAGCGGCGCGCGGCGCACAATGCCATCGCCATCGCCAGCAAGGCTGACAAAGCCGCTACCCGTGGTGGCCGCGCGCAGCTGGGGCAGCGATTGGATGGCGCTGGTATATTGGGCGAGCGAAGCCGTGGGCGGCGCACCGGCAATCGCCATGCCCGCCTTGGGATCGTCGGCCGCTCCCCCGGCACCGTTCAGCAGGAAATAGCCGCCCACCACCGGGGCATGGGCAAAACTGGCCGCCAGCGTGGCATCGTGATCGGGCAACGCCTCCATCGCGGCCATGCCGGGAATGTTCTCGCCATCGCGCCGCATCCGCTCGGCGATGCGGGCGGGCGAGGTGCGGTCGGGCTCGGCGAAAACGATGTCGAAGGCGATTGCCGATGCGCCCGCATCGGTCAGCCGCTGCGTCAGTTTCGCAATATCGGTGCGGGGCCAGGGCCATTGGCCCAGCCGGCGGATCGTCTCGTCATCGATATCCACCACGCGAACCGGCGCATCCGCATAGGGCCGGGGCGCGGCCTGCTGATAGCTGTCGAACAGCGCGAGGCCGATCCGATCCAGCATGGAGAAGCCCGCCAACTGCAACAGCCCCACCAGCAGCACCGCCGCAAAGCCGGTGAGCACCGCTCCGCCGCTGGTTTTCAGCCATTTCCGCAAAGCTGCCGTCAAAAACCGCTCCCCTCTCTGCCTGCCGCCCGGCGATAGCTTAGCGCGAAAGCACGGCAAGGGACATAGAGGCCAAAAAGGGCTTTTGCCATCGCGGGCAGCCCGGCATAAGACGTTGTGCCACCCGGTTTCGAGGGCATGGCAGCCGAAGGGGGCAATCGACGGTGAAGGCGCTGCCATTACTCGCAAAGCGCGCGCTTTTTCTGGCGATCGCGGTGGCGTTGAGCCTGTCCATCGCTCGTTCCGCCATGGCGGGCCCCGCCAGCCCGGGCATATTCCAAGGGGTTGCCACCTGCGCCGGATCAACCTGCCATGGCCGCCTGGAAGGCGATGGCAAGATTGTGCGGCAGGACGAGCTCTCGCGCTGGCAGGAGCCCTCCTCGACCTCGGGCGCACATAGCCGCGCTTATACCGCGCTGGCCGGGCATCGCGGCCAGCAGATCGCCACCTCGCTGGGGCTGGGCGATGCCACCCGCGCGCCAGCCTGCCTTGGCTGCCATACCACCACCGCGCCCAGCGGGCTGCGTGGCGCGCGCTTTCAGATTGCCGATGGGGTGGGCTGCGAGGCCTGCCATGGCGCCTCGTCGGGATGGCTGGCCAGCCATTATGCCGTGGGTGCCAGCCACGCCGCCAATCTCGCGCAGGGCCTGATCCCGCTGGAAAATGCGGAAACCCGCGCCAGCCTGTGCCTCGATTGCCATTTGGGCTCGGCGAAGCCCGGCCATTTCGTCACCCACCAGATGATGGCCGCCGGGCACCCGCGCATCACCTTCGAGCTCGACCTGTTCTCCTCCATGCAGCAGCATTACAACGAGGACGCCGACTACACGGCGCGCAAGGGCCGCCCCGACAGTGTGCGGCTATGGGCGGTGGGGCAGGCCTTGGCGGTGCGGCGCTCGCTCGATCTCTTCGCCAAGCCCGAGCTGGCCGACCGGGGCCTGTTCCCCGAATTCACCTTCTACGATTGCCAAAGCTGCCACCGCCAGATCTTCGACCAGAGCGAACGCAGCCTCACCTTCGAGACCAATCCAGCGCGCCCGATCCCGTTTGGCGCACCGCCCTATAACGACGAGAACATCATCCTGCTCGCCGCGGTGGCGCGGGTGCTGGCCCCCGATCAGGCCGAGGGTTTCGAGCGCGCCAGCCGCGATTTCCATGCCGCCATGGCCACGGGCCGCGCGCCAGCCGCAGCCTCCGCCGCCCGGCTAAATCTGGCGGCGGGGGCGCTGGCCGGCAGGCTGGAGCGGGGCAACTTCGCCCCCGACACCGCCTTCACCGTGATCGCCACCATTGCCGGCAAGGCCATCTCCCCGCGCTTCACCGATTACGAAGGCTCGGTGCAGGCGGTGATGGCGGTCGATACGCTGCTCAACGCGCTGGTAAAGCAGGGCCGCATCACCGTGGGGGCCGCCGCCGCTATCCGCGCCAACATCAATCGCGCCTATGATGCGGTGCGCAGCCCCAACGCCTACCACCCTGCCAGTTTCCGCGCCGCGCTGGGCCTTGCCGCGCGCAGTATCGAGGCTCTTCGCTGATGCGCGCACCATTCTCTGCCGCGATGGCATGGGCCTCTGTGGCCAGCCTGCTGCTGGGTGGCTGCAGTGGTTCACCCGGCAGCGGCTCGTCTGGTGGCGGCTCGGGCGGTGGCGGCGGCACAACCCCGCCT
>Ga0007882_10001938_pt1 | contig 11818 bp, 8 predicted proteins | sample CryBogCBH12Aug01_FD_71195 | JGI IMG/M metagenome (GOLD analysis project Ga0007882, IMG submission 71195) | Freshwater microbial communities from Crystal Bog, Wisconsin, USA - CBH12Aug09.1 | ecosystem: Environmental > Aquatic > Freshwater > Lake | place: Crystal Bog, Wisconsin, USA | collected... | reverse complement strand
CCTCGGCCAGGCCCAGCACCACCAGGCTCATGCCGAACTTGCTCATGGTATAGGCGCAATGCGGGCCGAACCAGCGCGGCTCCATCGACAGCGGCGGGCTGAGGGTCAGGATATGCGGGTTCTCGGCCTTCAACAGCCAGGGCAGACAGGCCTGGGCACAGAGGAAGCTGCCCCGCTGGTTGACGCTCATCATCAGGTCGTAGCGCTTGGCCGGGGTGTCGAGAGTTCCGGTCAGGCTGATGGCGCTGGCATTGTTGATCAGGATGTCGATGCCGCCGAAGGCGTCGGCGGCTTTCTTCACCGCCTCGGCGATCTGGTCCGGTTCGCGGATGTCCAACTGCACCGGAAGGGCCTTGCCGCCGGCCGCCTCGATCTCGGCGGCGGCGGAAAAAATGGTTCCGGGCAGCTTGGGGTTGGCCTCTGCAGTCTTGGCGGCGACGACGATATTGGCACCGTCGGCCGCCGCGCGGAGCGCGATGGCCTTGCCGATGCCGCGGCTGGCGCCGGTGATGAACAGGGTCTTGTTCTTCAGGCTTCGCATCTCGGCTCCTTAAAACCAGGTTTCGTCGAAGGTCATCAGCGAGGCGCCGCCGGCCATGATGGCCTGGAACAGGCCGGCGGTCTGCGGCAGCATGCGGTCGAAGAAGAAGCGCGCGGTGTTCAGCTTGGCGCTGTAGAAACCGTCGCCGTCCTCGGCACCGCCGGCTTTCGGCAAGGCCGTCTCGACCATGCGCAGCCACATATAGCCCAGCGCCACCAGGCCGAACAGCCGCAGATAGTCGCTGGCCGCCGCCCCCGCCTCGTCGGGTTTGACCATGCCGGCGCGGGCGATCTGCGCGGTCGCCTGCTGCAACCGCACGAAGGCTTTCGCCAAGGGCTGCGCATACGGCCCCAGCGTCTCGTCCTCGATCCTGGCCTCGATCATCGCCGCCAGCGGATGGAAGAACTGACGCAGATAGCGTCCGGCATGGGCACCCATCTTGCGCCCCACCAGATCAAGCGCCTGGACGCCGTTGGTCCCCTCGTAAATCTGGGTGATGCGGGCATCGCGCACCAGCTGCTCCATCCCGTGTTCACGGATATAGCCATGGCCGCCGAAGACCTGCACGCCGAGATTGGCGGCCTCGAACCCGAAGTCGGTGAACATCGCCTTGACCACCGGGGTCAGCAGCGCCACCAGATCGTCGGCATTCTGCCGCGTCTGCGGATCGGGGTGATGATGGGAGACGTCGAGCTGCAGGCCTACCCAGGCCCCCAGCGCCCGGCATCCCTCGACACCGGCGCGGATGGTCAGCAGATTGCGCCGCACCTCGGGGTGGACGATGATCGGATCGGCCGCTTTGTCGGGATGTTTGGCGCCGGACAGCGAGCGCCCCTGCAGGCGCTCGCGGGCATAGGTCACCGCCCCCTGATAGGCCGCCTCGGCGATGCCCAGCCCCTGGATGCCGACCTCGAGGCGGGCCCCGTTCATCATGGTGAACATGGCCCGCATGCCCTTGTTGGGCTCGCCCAGCATCCAGCCCCTGGCGTCGTCGAAATTGATCACGCAGGTGGACGAGGCCTTGATCCCCATCTTGTGCTCGATGGCGCCGCAGGACACGCCGTTGCCGGCTCCCACCGAACCGTCGTCGCCGACCTGGAATTTCGGCACCAGGAACAGGCTGATGCCCTTGATGCCCTTGGGCGCCCCCGGCAGGCGGGCGAGCACCAGATGGATGATGTTGTCGGTCAGGTCGTGTTCGCCGGCCGAGATGAAGATCTTGGTGCCGGTGATGCGGAAACTGCCGTCGTCCTGGGGAACCGCCCGGGTCCGCACCAGGCCGAGATCGGTGCCGCATTGCGGCTCGGTCAGGCACATGGTGCCGCTCCAGGCGCCCTCGGCCAGACGCGGCAGATAGGTCTTTTTCAAATCCTCGCGGCCCCAGCGGCGAATGGTCAGATAGGCGCCGTGGCTCAGGCCCGGATACATGCCGAAGGACAGATTGGCCGAACAGATCATTTCCTCGACCAGGGAATTGACCGCCTTGGGCAAACCCTGTCCACCGTCCTCCGGCGCGCAGGCGAAGCCGGTCCAGCCGTTCTGGCGAAACAGGTCATAGGCCTGCTTGAACCCCGGCGGCGTGCGCACGACGCCGTTTTCAAACAGACATCCATGTTCGTCGCCCTGGCGGTTGAGGGGCGCCAGCACCTCCTCGCAGATGGTGCCGGCCTGTTCCAGCACGGCGTCGATCAGGTCGGCGCTCAGCTCCTCATAGCCGGGCAGGCCGGCCAGCAGGGTGTCGGCCTGGTGCAGTTCGTGAAAGACAAAGCGCATGTCGCGCAGCGGGGCCTTGTAGGCAGGCATGGCGGCGTCCTCAATTTCGCAGGGGTTTGCCGGTTTCGAGAATGCTCTCGATCCGGGCCAGGGTGGCGGGGTGGCGGAGCAGGCGCATGAAGGCAGCGCGTTCCAGCTCCAGCAGGCGGTCCTCGCCCAGCGGCCGGGTGGCGTCGGCGTCGTCGCCCGACAGCACCGTCGCCAGCTCGCCGGCCACCACCAGGTCATGGTTGGTGGCCAGGCCGCGGCGATGGAAGCCTTCGGCCGCCATCTTCAGGCCGACCCCCGCCGACGGTCCGGGCAAGGTCAGCTCCGGCGCCGCCGGCGGCGTATAGTCCGCGGCCAGCTCGAGGGCGCGGGCCTTGGCGTCGGCCAGCAGGCGGTCACGGTTCATGGTGACGCCGTCGGTGGGCCGGAAGAACAGCAGCTCTTTCGCCTCGGCCGCCGATTTGGCGACGGTGGCGGTGCTGATGGTCTCGAACACCTTGGCCACCGGCGGCATCGGCCCCTTGGGCAGACGCCCGAGGCCGGCCCAGCGATGCAGCATCTCCTTGCAGCCGCCCCAGGCGGGAACCAGGCCGACGCCGCATTCCACCAGGCCGATATAGGTTTCGGCATGGGCCTGCACGGCGTCGCAATGCAGCAGGATTTCGCAGCCGCCGCCCAAGGCCAGCCCGGCGGGCGCGCCGACCACCGGGAACGGCGCGTATTTCAGCGCCTTGTAGGTTTCCTGGCCACCCGCCACCAGCTGCTCGATCTCGGTCCAGGCGGCGATATTGGCGGCGAACAGCACCAGACCGAGATTGGCGCCGGCCGAGAAATTGCTGCCTTCGTTATAGATGACCAGCGCCTTGAATTGCCTGGCGACGGCCTTGATGCTCTTGCCCAGCAAGGTGATGGTATCGGGGTCCAGCGCATTCATCTTGCTGGTGAATTCAAAACAGGCAACGCCGTCGCCGATATCCCACAGCGATGCCGAGCCGTTCTTCAGCACCGGCTGGCTGACCCGCTTGATGTCGGCCAGCAACAGCACCCCCTCGGGGCGCATGAGGTCATGGTAGCCGTCGTCGGTGCCGAGGAATTGCAGGCGGCCCTGATCGACGCGATAGAAGCTGCGGTTGCCCGCCTGGCGCAGCAGGGCCGGCACAGGCTGGCCGTCGGCCGCCAGCCGCTCGGACAGCCAGGCGGCGCCCAGCTTGTCGATCAGTTCGAAGGGACCGAATTTCCAGGCATAGCCGAGACGCATGGCCTCGTCGACGGCGGCGATGTCGTCGGCCGCCTCCGGCACCAGCGAGGCGGCATAGGCCAGCGTGCGGCTGAGCACCCGCCAGGCATAGCGCCCGGCCTTGTCGCCCTGGGTCAGCAGCGCCTTGAGATCCCTGGGCAGGTCGAGGTCGGGCTTGATCTCGGGACGGTAGTCGCCGGTGGCCAGCGAGATCGCCTCCTTGACCTTGCCGCCGCCGGCCCGGTTGAGCCGGTAAAAGCCGCCCTTGCCCTTGCGCCCGGTATAGCCCTCGGCGATCATCCTGGCGGTCAGCGGCTGCTCGCGCCGATAGGCCTGCAGCGGATCCTCGGCGGGCAGCAGGCCGACCATGCTGGCCATCACATGGGGCATGAGATCCAGGCCCACCAGATCGATCAGGCCGAAGACGCCGGTCTTGGGGAAGCCCATGGGCTTGCCGATGACGGCGTCGACCTCTTCCACCTCGAGACCCTGGTCGAAGGCCTCGACCACCGCACAGCTGATCCAGAAGACCCCCAGGCGGTTGGCGATGAATCCCGGACTGTCCTTGCAGGAGACCACCGATTTGCCGAGCTTGAGGTCGGCGAAGCGGCTGACGGCGGCGACGGCGTCGGCACGGGTATGACGGCCCTTGACCACCTCCAGCAGGCGCATATAACGCGGCGGGTTGAAGAAATGGGTGATACAGAAATCGGCGGCGAAGCGCTCGGGCAGGCCTTCGGTCAGCTTGGCCAGCGGGATGGTCGAGGTGTTGGACGACACCACCGAGCCGGCCTTGCGGACCGCTTCCAGGCGGGCATAGAGCTGCAGCTTGACGTCGAGCCGCTCGATCACCGCCTCGACGATCCAGTCGCAGTCGGCCAGCAGGTCGAAATCCCGTTCGGTATTGCCGGCGGTGATCAGCCGGGCGGCGGCCTTGCTCATGAACGGCGCCGGATCGGTCTTCAGCATCTTTTCCACCGCCTTGGCGGCACCATCCGGCACCACGTCGAGCAGCACCACCGGCACCCCGGCATTGGCGACCTGGGCGGCGATCCCCGCCCCCATCACCCCGGCGCCGATGACGCCGACCTTTTTGATGACGCCGTCCATCACACCGCCTCCAGGACGGTGGCGATGCCCTGGCCGCCGCCAATGCATTGGGTGGCCAGGGCGAAACGGCCTTTCTGCCGGGACAGCAGAGCCGCCGCCTTGCCGGTGATGCGGGCGCCGGTGGCGCCGAGGGGATGGCCGATGGCGATGGCGCCGCCGTCGATATTGACCTTGGCCGGGTCAAGCTTGAGATCGCGGATGCAGGCCAGCGACTGCGAGGCGAAGGCCTCGTTCAATTCGACCACATCCAGCTGGGCGGCGTCGATGCCTGCCCGGGCCAGCGCCTTTTGGCTGGCCGCCACCGGCCCGATGCCCATGATCTCCGGGGCACAGCCGGCGACGGCGATGCTGCGGATCCTGGCCAGCGGCTGCAGGCCGGCCTTTTTCGCATACTCCTCGCTGCACACCAGGACCGCGGCGGCGCCGTCGGTCAGCGGCGAGGCGGTGCCGGCGGTAACGGTGCCGTTCTGGTCGAAGGCCGGCTTGAGCCCGGCCAGGCCCTCGGCGGTGGTGTCGGGACGGATGCAGCCATCCTTGTCGACACTGCGCTTGCCGGCATTGATGGCCACCAGTTCGCCGGCCAGGCGGCCATCGGCCACCGCGGCGGCGGCTTTGGCGTGGCTTGCGACGGCGAAGGCTTCCTGTTCGGCGCGCGAGATCCCCCACTGGGCGGCGACTTTTTCGGCGGTATCGCCCATGCCCATATAGGCGGCAGGCAGTTTTTCATGCAGGCGGGGATTGATCAGCGGGTTGAAACCCATCATCGGCACCCGGCTCATGTTTTCCACTCCGGCACAGATGAAGGCGTCGCCGGCCCCCATCTGGATGGCGCCGGCGGCCATATGCACCGACTGCATGGACGAGCCGCAGAAGCGGTTGACGGTGACGCCGGCGACACATTGCGGCAGGTCGGCCAGCAGCACCACCAGGCGGGCCATGTTGAGGCCCTGCTCGCCTTCGGGAAAGGCGCAGCCGAGGATCAGATCCTCGAGGTCCTCGGGACGGACCTTGGTCCGCTCGACCAGGGCGCGCACCACCTGGGCGACCAGGTCGTCGGGGCGGACGGACACCAGTTCGCCTTTGGCCGAGGGAGTGAAGGGGGACCGGGCGTAACCGGCGATGACGACGGATTTCATCGGGAAATCTCCATAAAAGAACAATGGGAACGGGTCATTTCACAACCTTGGCGAGGGCATCGGCAGCCAGAGCAACTCCGGATTGCCGCTCGATGTCCCGCAATTCTTCGAGGGTCTGGTCGATGGCCTGGCGCTGGCGCTCCAGCTGGGCGATGCGATCCCGCACCTTGGCCAGCAGCAGGCCGAGCTGTTCCACCGGCATGCGGCCGGTGACGTAGAGATCGAGAAACTCCTTGATCTCCTTCAACGAGAAGCCAAGGCTCTTGCCGCGCAGGATCAGGATCATGCGGGCGCGTTCGCGATGGGTGTAAACCCGGGCGACGCCGGCCCGTTGCGGCAGGATCAGCCCTTTGTCCTCGTAAAAGCGGATGGTCCTCGGGGTCACCCCCAAATCCCTGGCCAGTTCGCCGACCGAATAGATCTTGCTCATGACGTTTGATGCGACTTTCTTCCCAATACGTTAGCCTGAAGGCGCGACTCCGCTGCATGGAATGGTCCCTGTCAGGAGGCTTCGTCGAGACGCCGCGCGCGTTCCTCGGCCACCAGTTCCTTTTTCGACAGCTTGCCCACCATGGTCTTGGGCAGTTCGGCGCGGAATTCTATCTCCTTGGGCATCTCGATGCGGGAGATCTCGGTGCTGAGAAAATGCTTCAGCTCCTCGACATCGGCGACGGCGCCTTCACGCAGCCGGACGAAGGCCTTCGGCGCCTCGCCGCGATAGCCGTCGGGAACACCGATCACCACCGCCTCGGCGACCGCAGGATGCCGATAGAGGGCTTCCTCGATGATCCGCGGATAGACGTTATAGCCGCCGCAGAGGATCACATCCTTGATCCGGTCGACCAGGAAGAGGAACCCTTCGTCATCGAGATAGCCGATATCGCCGGTGCGCAAGGCGCCGTCGTAGAACACCTGGGCGGTGTCCTCCGGCCGACGCCAATAGCCGGCCATCACCTGCGGGCCGCGCACGCAGATCTCGCCCTTTTCGCCGGTCGGCAGCAGGCGCGAAGGATCTTCCGGGGCCCGGATCTCCACCACCGTGCCGGGCAGCGGCGGTCCTACCGAGCCTTCCTTGACGGCACCCAGGGGATTGCAGCAGACCACCGGCGAGCATTCGCTGAGGCCATAGCCTTCCACCAGGGCGCAACCGGCCAGCTTCTCGAAGCGGAGCTGCACCTCGCGGGGCAGCGGCGCACCACCCGAGGTGCAGGCCTTGATCGAGGACAGGTCCCACTGGCCGGTCCCGGCGGCGTTGTTGATGGCGTTGTAAATGGTCGGCACGCCGGGAAACAGGGTCGGGCGCTTGCCGGTGATGGTTTTCAGAACCTGACGCAGATCGAAGCGCGGCAGCATGATCAGTTCGGCACCGCAGGAAATGCCGACATTCATCCCCACCGACATGGCGAAGACGTGAAACAGCGGCAGCACCAGCAACAGCCGCTCCTCGCCATACCGGAGATCCGGTGACAGGCGCAGCAACTGGTCGGCATTGGCGCTCAGATTGGCATGGGTCAGCATCGCCGCCTTCGGCAGGCCGGTGGTGCCGCCGGTGTATTGCAGGACGGCGACATCGGTCAGCGGATCAATGTCCACCGGCTGGAAGGCGGCGTTCTCCGCCAACAGACGGCTGAACGGCAGATGCCGGGCATCGTCCGGCACCGTTGCCAGTTCCGAGCGCTTCAAGACCGAGAACATCAGCCCCTTGATGGTCGGCAGAAGTTCCGACATGCGGCAGATGACGATCTTTTCCAGGCCGCTGCCGTCGAGCAACTGGGCCACCTTGGGGTAGATCTGCTTGAGGTCGAGGGTCACCATGATGGTGACTCCGCTGTCCTCCACCAGTTGGCGCAATTCCCGCTCGACATAGAGCGGGTTGAAATTTACCACCGTGCCGCCGGCCCGCAGCACTGCGTAAAAGCAGATTACGTAGCTGGGCGTATTGGGCAGGCACAAGCCCACCCGCACGCCTTTTTTCACCCCCAGGCGCTGGAAGCCGGCGGCCGCCTTTTCCACCAGCGCTCCCAGTTCACGGTAGGACAGGCGCCGGCCCAAAAAATCCAGCGCCGGACGGGAGCCGAACCGCCGGACGGAGTCCTCGAGAATCGAGGGCACCGCCCGGATGGCGATCGGCCTGTCGACGCTGGCACTCATGACCGCCTAGAACCTCAGCGACGCGGAAACGCTGAAGATATCGACGCTGTTGTCGTAACTGCCGGTCAGGGTGCCGCTGGCCGAATTGTTGGTGGAGGTGACCGGGGCGCTGGCGCCGAAGATATGGCCGTAACCGAAAGTCACATCGGCGGCCGGGGTGACCGCGTAGGTGCCGCCGAAGGTGACCCAGGTGCGGTCGGAATCGGGGACCCGGGGGGTACGGAAGGCGTCCCTGACCGGCGACTGGTCATAGGCGACGCCGCCGCGGACCTGCCATTTTTCGTCGATGCGGTAGTTGGTGCCCAACGACGCCGCCCAGGTGTCCTGCCAGTTTTCGTTGGTACTGCTGATCGCCTGGCCATTGGCGCCGACCACGCTCAAGGTCTTGAACAGCGACCAATGGGTCCATTCGAGGGAGGCCATCACCGCCCATTGATCACTGATATCGCGGTGGAAACCCAAATTAAACGAATCCGGCATGGTGATCTTGGCGGTCGCCCCCTGGCCGGCGAACAGGCCGCTGAGGGTCGGTCCGGCCAATCCCAGCGTGGCCGGGGTCTGGTAGCTGGCGGTACCGGACAGGGTGTTGGACATGCGCGAACGATAAGAGAGACCGAGCCGCGTCTGCTTGTCGATTTCGTACAGCCCGCCGAAGGTATAGCCGGCGGTGACGTCGTCGCCCTCGATCTTGCCGAGGCCGTCGCCCCAACCGCTGGCCAGGGTCTGCAGGCCGGCCGCCTGGGTCGCCAGACTGGTGGCCTGAGCCTGTAGCGCCGAGGCGGTGGAGAGCTGCCCGGCGGCGGCGGCGGCGGCGGCCCCGGCCCCGGCCTGGCGGGCGCCGGCGGCCAGTTGCTGGGCGGTGCCCAGGCCGATGGCCTGGAAATTGATGGCATTGGACAGGCGGGCCTTGATATAGGCGACCCGCGGCCCACCGCCGATGGAGAAATGCTCGTTGAAGCGATAGGAGGCGAGCACGGAAACATCGATATCGGTCAGTTCCGAGGCCAGGGCCTGATAACGGCCGATCCAATCGGGCTTGTAATCCGAGCGCAGGCCGAAGGGCGCGTTCACCGCCAACGCCATCTTCCAGTCCGGGCTGGCGTTCCACACTCCGTAGACGGCGCCGATGGCGGCGGCCTTGATACCGTTCTCGGCCTGCGAGCCGGTGACATTGCCGCCCAGCGGCGAGCTGTTGGTGCCGGTGAATTTGGCCACCGGCGAGATCCAGGTCACCGAGGACGAGACCTGATTGCTGGTCAGCCGGCTTAAGCCCGCCGGATTGTAGAAGGCGGTACTGGCGTCGCCGGCATTGGCGGCGCCGCCGGCGAAGGCGCTGCCCAGGCCCTCGGCGCTTTGTTCACGCAGCGCGAAGCCGGCGGCATTGGCCTCGGTGGCGACGGAACAGACGGCCATCAGGCCGATCCAAGACACCATGGTCTTGCGAAGAGTTGAAACGGACATCGGTGAACCCCCTCCCTGAAAGCCTTCTGAACGACCGGCTTTGTGTGTCACATCATGGCCAAGAAGACTTGACCCTGAAAAATGGTAACAAAACTTTCCGCGTAACCTGACCTATTTTGTCGGCTTTGGCGAAAAATCAGGCGGTCTTTTGTCGAAAAAGGCGCTGACGGCTTCCTTGAACTCAGCCGAATCAAGCCGCGGTGCGAAAACCCGGCATTCTTCTGCCATGCGCTCGCCGACCGTCGCGGTGGTGCCTTTCATCAGTTGCTTGGTCAAGCGCAAAGCCTGCGGGGCCTTGGCCAAAAGTTTGCCCACCAGCGCCTCGGCGGTCTTCGTCAGGTCGGCATCCGCCACCACCTCGCCGACCAGGCCCAGATCTTTGGCCGCCCTGGCGTCGAACGCCTCGCCCAGCAGCAGCAGTTTCGCCGCCCGCTGCTGGCCCACCAGCCGCGGCAACAGCAGCGAACTGGCGGCCTCGGGAACCAGGCCGAGATTGACGAACGGCAAGGCGAATTTGGCGCTTTCCCCGGCGATCACCATATCGCAATGCAAGAGCATGGTGGTGCCGACACCGACCGCCGGACCGGACACCGCCGCCACCAGGATCGCCTCCGCCTGGGCCAGGGCCCTAAGGAACCGGAACACCGGCGCGTCTTCGCTGTTCGGTGGATTGGCGAGAAAGTCATTGAGGTCGTTGCCGGCGCAGAAACTGCCGCCGCTGCCGCTGAACAGGATGACGCGAACCGTGGGATCGGCCGCCGCCGCCGTCATCGCGTCGGCCAGCGCGGCATACATGGCGGTGGTCAGGGCGTTCTTCTTTTCCGGCCGGTCGAAGCGCAATTCGACCAAACCGTCGCGGCGGGTTATGAGAATGTTAGCGGTCATGACCTCCCCTTCGTCACTTTGCTTGACAGCGGCCCTTAATGTAAACGTATAGTGCATAAAGCTGACGTATACGTCAATACAGGAGAATCGCCATGGACGGCACCGATCTGATGGACCGCTTACGCGCCAGCCTGCCGCAAATGGCGGGGATCGGCGCCGTCGTCGGCTTTGATCTCGGCGAGCAGGGGGTCTGGTTGGTGGATGCGCGCCGCATGCCGCCCGAATTCGTCGATGCCGAAACCGATGCCGATTGCCTGGTCCGTTGTTCGGCGGAAAATCTGATGCGCATCCTCGAAGGCAAGCTTGATCCGATGCTGGCCTATACCCTGGGCAAGATCAAATTGAAGGGATCCATGGGCGTCGCCATGAAACTGGTTTCCGCCATCGGCTGAACGGATGATTTATTCGCCGGGTTGTGTTTATCCTTAGGAAATAACAACCCGGAGGGAACCATGACTTTTGCCGCACGGATGGCCTCCGCCGTCCTTCTGTCGCTGTCGCTGGCGGCGCCGGCGATGGCGCAATCGACCTCCCCCGTCAGGCTCGGGGTGCTCAATGATCAGTCGGGGGTCTATGCCGACGTTACCGGCCAGGGCTCGGTGATCGCCGCCCGGATGGCGGTGGAGGATTTCGGCGGCAAGGTGATCGGCCGCCCCATCGAGGTTATCTTCGCCGACCACCAGAACAAGCCGGACGTCGCCGCCGCCATCGCCACCCGCTGGTTTGACACCGAAGGGGTCGACGCCATCATCGACATTCCGGCCTCCAGCGCCGCCCTGGCGGTCCAGGAAGTGGCGCGCCAGAAAAAGCGCGTCCTGCTGGTCTCCGGCGGCGGCACCTCGGACTTCACCGGCAAGGCCTGCTCGCCCTATGGCGTGCAATGGACCTATGACACCTATTCCCTGGCCCATGGCGCCGGCACCGCCGCCGTCAAGGAAGGCGCCAGAACCTGGTTCACCCTGACCGTGGATTACGCCTTCGGCGCCGCCCTCGAACGCGACCTCACCGCCGCCGTCGCCGAGGCCGGCGGACAGGTCGTCGGCGGCGTCAAGCATCCCCTGGGCACCACCGACTATTCGTCCTTCCTGTTGCAGGCCCAGGCCTCGAAGGCCAATACCATCGCCCTGCTCAATGCCGGCGGCGACACCATCAACACCATCAAGCAGGCGGCCGAATTCGGCATCGTCAATGGCGGCCAGAGCCTGGTCGGCCTGCTGGTCTTCGACCAGGACATTCACGCCCTGGGATTGCAGGCGGCGCAGGGCATGCTGATCACCACAGGGTTCTATTGGGACCGCGACGACGCCTCGCGGGCCTGGTCGAAGCGCTTTTTCGAGCAGCGCCGGCAGATGCCCAACATGGTGCATGCCGGTGTTTATTCGGCGGTCACCCATTATCTGAAGGCGATGCAGGCGGTGGGCAGCGACGATCCCGACAAGGTCCTGGCCCAGATGCGCAAGACACCGGTGAATGATGTCTTCGCCGCCAACGGTGTGCTGCGCGAAGACGGCCGCATGGTGCATGACATGTATCTGG